>Ga0210403_10000001_pt1 | contig 357644 bp, 287 predicted proteins | sample IncBWC19MmetaG_FD_150863 | JGI IMG/M metagenome (GOLD analysis project Ga0210403, IMG submission 150863) | Forest soil microbial communities from Barre Woods Harvard Forest LTER site, Petersham, Massachusetts, United States - Inc-BW-C-19-M | ecosystem: Environmental > Terrestrial > Soil >... | reverse complement strand
AACACGCGAGTTCGAGGGGCGGATGTATGTGATGGAGCGGGGGCTGCGGGGAAATTTTGCTTTCATTAAAGCGTGGAAGGGGGACCGCTGGGGCAATCTCATTTACAGGAAGACCGCGCGGAATTTCAATCCCACGATGGCTACGGCGGCTGACTATGTGATTGCTGAGGTTGAGGAACTCGTCGAACTGGGGCAGCTCGATCCGAATCAAGTGCACACACCAGGGATTTTTGTGGACGCTATATTCCAGGGGCCAAGTTACGAGAAGCGCATCGAGCGACGGACCACTAGGAAACACTGAGATGAGCTTCTACCGGTGGGTCAGCATCGCGGCCTTCGCCTCGTGGCCTACGACCTCATCGCTGGGAAAATTACGTGGGGCAGTTGGATCCTCTTTATGCGGGCCGGTGCCACGTGCCGCGATGACCCAAAACATTTTTGGATAGCTGTCGCGTGGAGAACGGCGATCGCCGTAGGATTGGCCGCGTTGGCTTTTTTTCAAGTTCCCGATCCTGGGCCGAGGTGAGATTGAAGGCTCTCTGATGCCACTAACCGAAGAACAAAAGCGTGAACGAATTGCGCGGCGGATTGCGCTCGAATTGCGCGATGGGTACTACGTCAATCTTGGCATCGGGATGCCGACGCTTGTGGCCAACTACGTCCCAAAGGGCATGGACGTTATTTTGCAATCGGAGAACGGGATGCTTGGCGTCGGGCCTTATCCGCTTGAATCGGAGGTGGATCCGGACCTTATCAATGCGGGAAAGGAAACCGTTAGCGAGCTCCTGGGCTCTGCTTATTTTTCTTCAGCTGATTCGTTCGGGATGATTCGCGGTGGCCACGTGGACCTGACTGTCCTCGGCGCCCTGCAAGTGGATGAAAAAGGGACGCTCGCGAACTGGGCCATACCGGGAAAGATGCTGAAAGGGATGGGTGGCGCGATGGACTTGGTCGCGGGAGCCAAACGCGTGTTCATCGCCATGGAGCACGCTACGCGGGACAACAAGCCAAAGATTTTGAAAAAGTGCACGCTGCCGCTCACCGGCGTGGAGGTCGTGGACCACATTGTCACAGAGCTTGCGCTCATTGACATTACGGCGGAGGGGCTTCTGCTCCGCGAGTTGGCACCGGATGCCACGCTCGAGCAAGTGCAATCCCTCACAGAACCAAAACTCCGCATTCCGCCCGGCGGTCCCAAGGCCATGCCCATCTGACCACGTGTAGCTTTCTCGCTTTGATCCGCGAATAAAACTAAAACTGAGAATTGAAAACTTAGGACGGTGTGGGGTTGCTCAGCCTTCGAGTTGTGCTGAAGGAATAATGGAATCCGGAGACGACGCTGAAGGTCGTGACGGCATAAATCAGAATGCGGATGAGCAGCGCAAGATGGAGAGCGGGATACGCGGCAGCAAGAACCACGGCAAAGACAAGAAGAATCTGACACCCGGTGGTGAGCTTGCCATAGATGCTGGGGGGAAACGGCTGGTAGCCGGAGATCAGAAGAATCACAACGGCGACGATGAGAATCAGGACGTCGCGGCTCAGCACCAAAATCGTCAGCCACCACGCCAGTTGCTTCTTAAACGCCAAAATGATGAAGGAAGAGGAAAGCAGCAGTTTATCCGCGATGGGGTCGAGATAGGCTCCCAGGGCGGAGCGTTGGTTGAGCTTGCGCGCGAGCAGGCCATCAATGCCGTCGGAGAGTCCGGCGACAACCAGGACCAGGAGTGCCCACCGGTACTCTTCGTAGGAAATGAGTATGAGAAAAACCGGCAAGAAGCCGAGGCGGAGAAAGGTGATTTGATTGGGTACCGTCCAGATGCGGCCTTTCATTGTGCTTCAGGATAACGCAGTTCGGGCAAACTGCGTCAGGCGAATTGCGTCACGCGAATTGCGCGAGATAGTCAGTTAGCGAGCGGCCGATTTTCCGGGCGAAGAGTTCGTTCATGGAGGGGATGGAGCCAGACGGTTCATCGAGCGAGATGCGCTCGACGCGGTTCATGGGGAAGAAAATGGTGGGGAGGCCCACGCGCTCGCCGTCGGGCTGATTAATCTGGCGGATGAAATGGTCGAAGGAATTGAGATCAATGCCGCGCAGCGTGATGCCCGAGGGGTTGATGGCCAGCAGCTCGCCCCAGACTTTTTCTTTGGGCGTGTGCAGACTGACGACGACAATGGAATGTGGGTCCATGAGAGATGACGGCAGAAGTTCGACTACAGGGTACAGGATTTCAGACGGGAGCGGTGCAGAAAGTCCGCGCTGCACGTGCTTCGATCGAACCCGCGAGCGCCGAGGCGTCGAGAGGAGGCCGCGCGCCTTATCCTTGTTGACCGGGCAGAAGATCGGAGAAGTGCAAAATCATGAGCACAAGACTCACCAGGACCGCGGCCCCCGCGAGCCAGCCCAAGACGTAGGCGGTCTGCTTTTCCCGCGCGTTCATCGGTTCGCGATCGACAAAAATCTTGCCAATCACAAATCCAGCGGCCAAGCCGCCCAAGTGCGCGGCATTGTCGATCCGGAAGGCTCCCATAAAGCCGACGGCGAACAACATCACCACCGAAGTGATCAGGCGGGAGCGCAAATCGCGCATGAAGGAGCCGCCGCGCTTGCTGGTGATCGCCAGCATGGCCCCGACAAGGCCCAACAGCGCGCCGCTGGCGCCCAGTGAAAAGTGGCCGGTTAACGCACTGACGAGGAATCCAAAAGCGCCAGTGAAGACGTAGAGAAAGAAATATCGCGCCGAGCCATAGAGCTCTTCCAGCGCCGGACCGAGCTGCATCAGAGACATCATGTTTAATCCGATGTGAAGCAACCCGCCGTGCAAAAACATGGCGGTGACCAGGCGCCACCATTGGTGATCCTGCATGAGATAGCCGAACGGCAAACTGATCCCGAGCTTGTAGGAGGCTTCGCCGCTCATTCCGGCAAGAATGTGAAGGCCACCGGCTTCGCCTGCTTGCGTGGTCAGGACCAGGCTGACACCGAACATCAGGATGTTGGCGACCAAAAGCGCTGAAGTTACCGGGGACTCCGATTCACCGAAAACTCCTGAGAGCTTTTTGCTTAGCGCCACCAGCGAAAATCGCAGGCTGGCCCCGCATTCGTGGCAGCGTGTCGCGCTGATGCCCACCAACACCCCGCACGACGGACAAATTTTCGGGCGCGGCTGCTGCTCACCGCCGCCAAAAAATCCGCGCGCCGCATTTTTCCAGCGGTCTACGCGCCATTGCCACCGATAGGGAAGGGCCAATTCTCCTCCTTGCGACCCGCAAACGGCGTTTCTATAATACCTGAAAGAGATTGTGGACTTTGGATGCGCGTCGAACGATCAGGAGAGAGCGATGGATCAATTCGAAGAATTCGGCAAGCGCATCGACCAGGAATTCGCGCGGCTGAAGAGCATTAACAGCTTTGAGGACTTTGGCAAGCGCGTTGACGAAGAACTCAAGCGCGTGAAGAGTTTTGTGAAGGAAGAGGTCGCTCCCGAGACCGAGAAGCGCACGGCACAGTTTTTGCGCGAAGTATCCGAGAAGCTCACTGAGGCGGCTAGTTGGATCGAAGCGCGCAATGCCGCACGCCCCGCGCAGCCTCCGAAAGACGCGAAATCATGATTTGGGCAGACTTGTGATTTCAGCCCGGGCCTCCTTCGGTAGTCCAGTCGTCCTTCAACTGCTCTATATCCCTACCCTTGTTTTTCTTCTGACGCTTTCCGGCTGCGCTTCGCACAATCCGGTCGCCGATCGGCGCCAGCCGCCTCCCGCGCAGCCATCGGAGACGCCGCCGGGGACTTCCGAGGCTGCCAAACGTTCCACGGACGTGCCGGAAATTCCGGCGAACCCGACGACGCCGAAACGCGGGAAAACCCCTCCGATACCGGCTCCTTCCGGGTATACGGAAGAAGGCAATGCGTCCTGGTATGGAGCGCCATTTCACGGGCGGCGCGCTTCGAACGGCGAAATCTACGACATGTACAAATTTACGGCGGCGCACCGCACATTGCCGTTCGAAACGATGGTGCGCGTTACGAATCTAAGCAATGGCAAATCGACCCTTGTGCGCATCACGGACCGCGGGCCGTTCGTCGAGAATCGCATCATTGATTTGTCGCTTGCGGCGGCGCGCGAAATTGAATCGGTAGGGCCGGGAGTTGTGCCGGTTCGCGTTGAAGTTCTCGGCAACGTGGATCTCACGGCAGGTTTTTTCACTGTACAAGTTGGAGCCTTCAAGGATCGCGGCAACGCCGAGCGTCTTCGCGATCGACTCAACGTAGGCTATTCGCCGATCTTCATTCAGCTATATGATTCTCCCGACGGCCTTTTATACCGCGTGCGCGTCGGCAAAATCTCTGGCGAAGACGCCGCTCGTACTTTCAGCGATCAGCTCCGCGACCGGGAAGGGTTCACGCCGTTCGTGACGCGGCTGGATGAAGGCATGCCCGCAGGAGGGAATCGATGAGCGCGAATTGTTTATTCTGCAAGATCGCTGCGAAGCAGATCCCTTCCAAGATCGTTTATGAGGATCCCGATCTTTTCGCTTTCGAAGACATCTCGCCGCAGGCGCCCACGCACATCCTGATCTGCCCGCGAAAGCATTTCGAATCACTAACGGATGCTTCGCCCGAAGACCAAGCCATCCTCGGGAAATTGCAACTCGTGGCCTCGCAACTTGCACGCGAACGGAACTTGCTCGAAGGTTACCGCACGGTGCTAAACAGTGGCCGCGGCGCGGGCCAGTCCGTATTCCATCTGCATTTGCATCTGCTCGGCGGCCGCCAGTTCCGCTGGCCGCCGGGCTAGAATTTACCGAAGGCTTTGTGCTTCTCGCTGCCACACCATAAACTATCGTTCGCTTTCAGGAGGATTGCATGTCCTTGCTGCGCCGGCACTTTAGCCCGTCAGCGGTTACTCTCATTTTTTCCATCATCGCACTTTTTGCTTCTACTTCCGCGGCGCAGCAACCGACGGCGACTTCAGGGAAAGCTCTTACGGTGGAACGTATCTATTCGCAGCCGGGCTTGAGCGGGCGGCTGACGCGCGGGCTCGCGTGGACGCCGGACGGCAAGCAGCTCAGTTATTTCGAAGCCAAGGGTTCTGGCCGAGAAGCGAAGACGGAACTTTGGGCGATGGACGCAGCTTCAGGGGAGCGGCATCTCCTGGTGACCGCCGACAAACTCGAGATGATTCTCCCGGTGGACACGGGGCGAGCGACGCAAGCCACTGGGCTTGGCCGACGCTCCCCCGCGCAATACCAATGGGCGCCGGATGGCGCTGGAATTCTGTTTCAGGGACCGACGGCGCTTGCCTGGTTCGACCCGAGGTCACAGGCGGGACGCACGCTCGTTTCGGGCAAAGCCGCTCTTGCCGATCCTAAGATTTCTCCCGATGGACGCTACGTGAGCTTCGTGCGGGACCACAATCTTTGGCTGGTGAGTGTGTACGAAGGAAAAGAGCGGGCGGTCACGCAAGGGGGGACGGAAGAGGTCCGCAAAGGCGAGCTCGACTGGGTCTATCCGGAAGAACTGGATATCAAGACGGCGTACTGGTGGTCGCCGGATTCCAGCGCGATCGCTTATCTCGAGATGGATGAACGCAAGGTCTCGCAATACCCCTTGGTGGATTTTTCCGTCCCCAGTGGGGAAGCGGATCTGGAGCGCTATCCCGTCGCGGGCGGCGAGAATCCGGTTGTTCGCGTGCTCGTAACTGCGGTGAGCGGCGGAGAGCCGCGCGTGATGGACGTTGGGGCGGAAACCGATATTTATATTCTGCGTGTCAACTGGCTCACCGACTCGAAGCGCCTTGCGATTCAGCGTCTTAATCGCACACAAACCACTCTCGAGCTTCTGATCGCCGATACCGCCACCGGCAAGACGCACACAGCGGTGACGGAAACGGATCCCAACTGGATCAACGTGAGCGACGATCTCTATTTCCTCAAGGACGGCAAGCGCTTCCTATGGTCGAGCGAACGCAGTGGCTACCGGCATCTTTATCTTTATGACCTTGACGGCAAACAGCTTACGCAAATTACGAAAGGCGAATGGGAAATTACTGCGCTTAACGCTGTCGACGAATCCAAACGGCTCGTCTACTTCACGGCCACGGAAGCGTCTCCAACGGAGCGGCAGCTTTACGCGGCTGGACTCGACGGATCCGGATTCCTAAAGATCACGAAGGACAGCGGCACGCATGATGTAAATTTCGCGCCGAACGCTGCGGCGTTTTACGACACCTGTTCGAATGCTACCACTCCGCCTCGCCAGAATTTGCATCGCGCAGATGGTTCGCGCATCGCCACTATCAATGAAAACAAAGTCGCCGAGCTCGCGGATTACGGCCTCTCCCCCATGGAATTCCTTCACGTCAAATCCCGCGATGGCGTGATGCTCAACGCCAGCATGATCAAGCCGCCAAGTTTTGATCCGCAGAAAAAGTATCCGGTTCTCGTCTACACCTACGGCGGCCCGCACGCTCAAGTGGTGCGCAACGCCTGGGGCGGCGCCAATTTTCTGTGGCATGAGCTGATGGCGCAAAAGGGGTACATTATTTTTTCGCTCGACAACCGCGGATCCGCCGGGCGCGGCCATGTTTTTGAAGTGCCGCTGCATTTGCGCTTGGGTGCGTACGAGCTCTCCGACCAGCGAGATGGCGTGCAATACCTCAAGTCACTTCCTTACGTGGATGGCAACCGCATTGGTGTTTGGGGGTGGAGTTATGGCGGACATATGACGCTGCACGCCATGTTTGAAGCGGGCGATGACTTTAAAGCGGGTTTTGCGGGAGGGCCTGTGACCGACTGGCGTTACTACGATTCCATTTACACGGAGCGCTATCTAGGTCTGCCGCAGAAAAACGAGAAAGGCTATGAGGTTTCTTCACCGGTGAAATATGCCGGGCAGCTGAAAGGCAAACTGCTCATTGCCCACGGCACCGGCGACGACAACGTGCACTACGCGAACACGCTTTCAGTAGTCAACGATCTGATTGAAGCGGGGAAGTACGTCGAGGTCTTGGCTTTTCCTGGCCGCGGGCATGGGGTGAGCGACCCACCCGCCCGTCGAGTTCTGATGCAGCGCGTCACTCAGTTTTTCCTGGATAACCTTTAACTCGCGGCACAGCAACGTGGGAGGTGCACGTCTCACTACCTAAGTCTGTGCAAAAAAGTGGGGCAAAGCCATCTGGCTTCGCCCCTTGCTCACGGTCGATTCTTCGTGCCAACTTTTCTACTGCTCGACACTCTCAGTGCACACCGAAATATTCGACGTGGACGTAGCGTCCCAGACGGGCGTTGAAGAGCAAGTACCATCCGGGGTGGTGGTCGTCGTCATAGACGTAGACTCGATCGCGGTCCCATTCCCAATCGCGGCAGCGGTCAAGGTCGTAGGACGCCACGACCCAATTCGAATTGTCGTAGAGGACGACGCGTCTGGTGCGGAAATCCATGCCCCGCGCAATAAAGTCCCCCCGCACATGCTCGTAGCGCCCGTAGGGATAAGCCCGCCCGGGGTGGATGCGATCGTGTTCGGAATCCCAGTTGGCGTGAGGATTGTGAGGGTTATCCCACCCCTTGTGATTGCCGTTGTCATGGCGGTCGCCGCCATCATTCTCGTGCTTGTCCCGGCCTTCATGTTTCCCGTTGTCGTGCCGATCATCCCGGCCATGCCGGTCGTCCCGGTCCTGTGCCGGCGTGGCGATCGCCAAGGCTGCCGCCAGAACCGCGATAAACGTGCTCAGTATGATTTTGCGCATGCGCTTTCTCTCCCGAAAATGCGTTGCCAGTCCATCCTTCCCTGTTTGCAGATTCCGAATCCGTCGGTCCGAATTGCCGAGGGTGGATGGGTACCTTTTTTATTGTCTCGCAAATCTTCTGGGTCATTCCATTTGGAAGAATGACGACGTGCCTATGGGGGTACGTCCATCGGCCAAGACACGGCCGCCGCTGGGATCGCTTACAGGTGCAACGCGTATGCCGCCTTTTCGCCCGCCAGGCCTTATAATTTCGCCGACGCGGAGGTCACCTTGATAAAACGCCTCTTCTGCTTTGCGGCGCTCGTTGTCGCCGTCAACGCACCGGTCTCGTCCGGAGCGCAACATCCTTCTCAGGAAAAAGAGCAAATCCTGTGGCAAAAGCTGGAGGCCACCGTCAACGACGTGGACCGCAATCTCGACGGCGTTCTGGGCGTGGCCATACTGGATCTCACCACGGGCCAGAAGTATCTCCTTCACGCCGATGAAGTTCTTCCGACGGCCAGCTCGATCAAGATCGCCATCCTCGCGGAGTTCTATCGCCAGGTCCAGCAGGGCAAGCTTAAATTCACCGACCTGTACACGCTGCAATCCTCCGACATCGTCGGTGGCAGCGGCGTTGCCGGTGCGCTGACTCCCGGCGTCACGCGCCTCACTCTGCGCGACGTCGCCGCCCTCATGATTTCTGTCAGCGATAATTCCGCCGCCAACATCATCGTTGACCGGATCGGGATGGAAAACGTGAACGCGTTGCTCGATTCACTCGGCCTGACGCACACGAGGCTGCGCCGCAAGATGATGGATTTGAAGGCGGCCACTGAAGGCCGGGAAAACGTGGCCACACCACGCGAGATGATGACCCTGCTCGAGGATCTTTACCGCGGCAAAGTTTTGAACAAGCAGCTTACTGAGGATTTTCTCAATCTCCTGAGCATCCACAAAGAAAGCTACATTCCGCGCGAATTACCGGAAGACTTGCGCATTGCCAATAAGCCCGGCGAGCTCGAAGGAGTGCGGAACGATTCCGGCATCGTGTTCACGGGAAGCCACCCGTTCGTCATCAGCGTCATGAGCACATACCTCCGCCACGAACACGACGGCGGCGAAGCGATCATCCGCATCTCCACGGCCGCCTACCGCCTGTTCGACCGACTCAGCCGCGCATCGCCCTACGGCCGTGTCATCTCGCCTCATGACACTGGCAATCCCTGAGTCGCGCGTGAGTGCCATTTTGCCAGGAATCGCGTCCCGCGCTGGATTTGCGAAGTTTCTAGAGTAGCCGTTGAAAAAAGCTAAATGCGGACCTGTTCTTCGTCCCTGGTTCTTTACGGAGCGACGATGTCTTTGAGCTTCGGCTTGACGTGCACGGCAGACAAGCTGGAGGCATCCCATCCGCCGCCCAACGCCTTGACGAGGAGCACGCTGGTGACCAGGCGCTGTCCCTGAATCACGGCCAGCTCCTGTTCGTTGGTGAGCAGGTTCTGCTGCGCCGTTACGACGTCGAGATAATTGACCAAGCCGCCGGTGTAGCGACCCGTGGAAATATCCAGTGTTCGCCGCGCCGAATCCACCGCCTTTTGCTGCGCTTGGCTGGCTTGCTCGAGAACCGTCAGCCCGGTCACATCGTCCTGGACTTCGCGGAAGGCATTCAGCACTGTGTCGCGGTAACTCGCCACGCTGGCATCGTAGCCGGCCCTGGCGAATTGCACCTGGGCCCGGCGTGAACCGCCGCTGAAAATCGTTTCGGCCACATTTGCGCCGACGGCCCAGAAAGTGCTCTGGACGTTCATCAGCTTGGCGATGTCCGACGACTGCCACCCGCCGGTTCCAAAAAGATTGAGCGACGGGTAGTAGGCGGCCCGTGCGATCCCAATCTGGGCGTTGGCGACCTGCATTTGCCTCTCTGCTTCGGCGACGTCGGGACGCCGCTCGAGAAGGTCCGACGGCAATCCCGCGTCAAGCGGCGGCGGCTCGTTCTTCAATTCCTTCAGTCCGAGATGAAAGTCCGGTGCAGGCTTGCCAATCAGCACGGCAATGGCATCTTCGAATTGTTTTCTTTGCTGCTGAAGGAGGATCGCTTGCGTCTGGGTGGTATTCAGCAGGGTCTCTTCTTCCGCAACGTCCAGGCCGGAAGCGACGCCGCCTTTGTGGCGCGAGTCCACCAGTTGCAAGCCTCGTTGCAGAGTTTGGACGGTGCGATTCAGAATACCAAGCTCAGTGTCAAGCTGTCGCAGCGTGAAATAGTCGCCGGCAAGTTCGGCGGTGATCACCAGCCGCACATTTTCGAGGTCGGCGGCGCTCGCTTGATATGATGCTTGGGCTGCCTCGATGCTACGCCTGCGCTGGCCGAACAAATCCACTTCATACCCGGCCGTGAATGGCAGGGTGAAATTGTTCTGCGACACGGCGTTGCTGCTAACCGGAACGTTGCTGATGGCCGGACGATTCCCTGAAATACGTTGCCGCTCGGCCTGCGGAGAAGCAGCGAGAGTGGGGAACTGCGTTGCGATCTGCACGGCTGCGGAGGCACGGGCCTGTTCCAGCCGCGCCACGGAAACCTTGATGGTCTGGTTGGCGTCGAGCGCCTGTTTCTCCAGCACGCTCAAATCATCGTCGTGGAAAACACTCCACCATTCGCCTTTGGCCACGGCGTCTTTCGGCGCGCTCTCGCGCCACGGTTCGGTGACATCCCACTTGGCGGGCACGGGCGCCGTGGGCCGCTGGTAATTAGGCCCAACTGTACAGCCGCTCGCGAGGACACACGCAACGAACCTGAAAAGGGCGGGGAATAGCCTCAGACACTTCATTACGGTTTCTTCGCTGCCGGCGCAGCTTGGGGGTTTGCGTTTGATGAGCCGGGTGCCCCAGCGGGAGCCGCCGGGGTCTTCGCCGTGATTTCCTTGACGCGCACTTCCTGGCCGTCATCGAGCGAGTCCGCAGGATTCAGCACCATCCAGTCGCTGGCGTCGAGGCCCTGTAGGACTTCGAGAGTCGTTCCATAGTCGCGGCCGATGGTGAGGGGCTTCAAGTGCGCTTTATGATTCGAATCCACCACCACCGCGCGGAGGCCTTCCGAACGGAACAAGAGTGCGTTCACCGGGACCTGGAGTCGCGCTCCGGCGACTTTCACTTGCAAGTGCACCTGCGCGTAACCGCCGGGAAGCAGCGAGCCGTTATGGTTCGGAACGTCCACTTCGGTGAGCAGCGTGCGCGTGCCTGTGTCAATGGATTCCGCGGTGCGCACGACCCTGCCTTCAAACCGTTGGCCAGGGTATTGAGTGAGTTCGAGGTATGCGCCAAGTCCTGCGCGAATGGAAGGGGCGTCTTGTTCCGGGACACTGACGTACGTGCGGATGGGATCGGTCTGCGCAAGGAAAAAGAGCTGCTGCGAGGTGCCCCCGTTGCCCGCGTTGATCAGCGTGCCAGTGTCCACGTTGCGCCGGGTGATAACGCCGCTGAAAGGCGCGTAGACGTGTTTAAAGGATTCCAATTCTTCGAGCCGCCGCACATTGGCTTCCGAGGATTTCACCGTGGCGACTTTAGCTTCGAGATCGCCTACGGCGTTATCCACTTCCTGCTTGGAGACGCCGTCCGTTTTGATGAGCTCCTGAAATCGTGTGGCGGTGATTTTGGAAAGATTGGCATTGGCCTGCGAGGTATTCAAATCCGCTCGCGCCTGCGACAGCTGCTGATCCACTTCCGGCGTGTCAATTTCCACGAGCAGCTCGCCTTGGCGAACGCGGCTGCCAATGTCGTGATACCACTTTTTCAAATAGCCGTTGGTGCGGGCATAGATGGGCGATTCGACGTAGGCCTGCAGCGTGCCGGGAAGAACGAGATCCTCTTGGGTTGATTCCGTCGTAGGATGGATTACGGCCACGGTCGGGATCGCCATTGTTTCCGTTTCCTTGGCCAGCGCCTGATACTGGGTACGGCGCTGGAAGAGCGTCACCGCGCCGAAAACCACCAGCAAAAGCACGACGACGAACAGAATGGTGAAGAGCCGGCTCCCTTTTTTCTGTGGCTGCCCCTGGTATTCAGATTCCATTGGAGCTCCGCCCTCCATCATCACCCAATCTCCGTATTCACTTCCACATCGAAAATCTTCAAACCGTCGCCGGCGATTCGTCCGCCGCCGCACGCCGCTCACGGCGCCCATGAATTATGGAGAATACGCAGGGCACAAAGAACAGCGTCGCAAACGTGGCGAACAGCAGCCCGCCGATTACCGCGCGGCCGAGAGGCGCGTTTTGCTCGCCGCCTTCGCCGAGTCCCACGGCCATCGGGACCATGCCGATGATCATCGCCATAGCGGTCATCAACACCGGGCGGATGCGCACAAATCCCGCTTCGATCGCGGCGTCCCGGGCACTTTTGCCTTCCTCCATCTGTTCGCGCGCGAAGGACACCATCAGAATGCTGTTCGCCGTAGCCACGCCCATGCACATGATGGCGCCGGTCAGCGAAGGTACATTGAGAGTCGTATGCGTCAGCAGCAGCATCCAGCAGATGCCGGCTAGCGCGCCGGGCAACGCGGTGATGATGATGAAGGGATCGAGCCACGACTGAAAGTTCACGACGATCAGCAGATAGGCAAGAACGATTGCGCCAATCAAGCCGAGGCCGAGACCGGTGAAAGAGCTCTTCATGGTTTGGACCTGACCCCGAGTCACGATGTGGCTGCCCCTTGGCAACTGACTTTCGATCGCCTGTACATCCTTTTCCACTTTATCGGCCACACTGCCGAGGTCGAGACCGTCCACGGATGCGTACACATTGATCATGGGCAGCGTAGTGTAGTGGGAGATTTCCGCGGGGCGGGCGGTGGTCCGTGTTTGTACAAGATTTCCGAGAATCTGGGGAACGGCGCCGGGAGAGCTTCCGCTAATCGGAGTGTTCTGCAGTTCCTGGTACGTGTCCACTCGATATTGCGGCTCCTGCACCGCGACGGTGTACTCCACGCCATTCTTGGGGTCCAGCCAGAAGGCTGGATTGGTCTGAAAACTGGAGCTGAGAGAAACGAGAACATTCTGCGCGACGTCGCGGGACTGCATCCCCACGGATTGGGCCCGTGCCCTGTCGATTTCCATGAAGAGCGTGGGGTTATCAAACGCTTGTTGAACGTGCACGTCCACCGCTCCCGGGATGTGCCGGAATTCGTTGGCGAGTCTTTCTCCGATCAAATAATTCCCGCGTTGGTTCAGGCCGGTTACTTCCACGTCGATGGGCGCGGGCGTGCCAAAGTTCAAAATCTGCGTGACGATGTCGGCTGGCTGGAAGAAGAACTGCACGCCGGGAAAGCGCTGCGGAAGCTTTTCCCGCAGCTCGTTGATGTACACACCCGTGGGCTTGCCGCGTTCTTCTTTCAATTGAACAAGAATTTCCGCGTCGCAAGTGCCAATCGTGCCCGCATTACTGTAGCTCAGATTGATGCCGCTATAGGGCAGGCCGACATTGTCGAGCACCGTTGTGAGTTCATCTTTCGGAATTGTGTCCCGTATGACGCCGTTGACTTGGTCGGCAAGTTTAGCGGTTTCCTCGATGCGCAGGCCTGTGCGGGCGCGCATGTGCAAGCGAATCTGCCCGGCGTCTACCTTGGGAAAGAAGTCGCGGCCAAGAACGCCGACGAGCAGAGTGGACAAAATGCAAAACGCCAGAAAACATCCGGCGAAGATCCCCGGCGAGGACAGCGCGATGCGCAGGGCCTTGCGGTAGCTCTCCCGGAATTTTTCAAAGCTGCTCTCAAATCCCTGCTGGTACCGGCGGAAGAACCCCATTTTTTCTCCGACGTGCTCTTCGGGGTGATATTCGTCTTCCGAACTCAACAGATACATGGCCATCGTCGGAACGATGGTACGCGACCACATGTAGGAGGCCAGCATGGCGAAACTCACGGCTTCCGCGAGCGGAACGAATAGAAACTTGGCGACACCGGATAGGAAAAACATCGGAATAAACACAATGCAGATGCAGAGTGTCGAGACGAAGGCAGGCACGGCGATCTGCTGCGCGCCATCCAGGATGGCCTGCACGGTTTCCTTCCCCATGGCCAGGTTGCGATTGATGTTTTCGATTTCGACCGTAGCGTCGTCCACCAGGATGCCGACGGCCAGCGCCAGTCCGCCCAAGGTCATGATGTTGATGGTCTGGCCGAGGGCGCTGAGGCACAGGAGGCTCACGAGAATGGAGAGCGGAATGGAGATGGCGATGATCAGAGTGCTTTTCCAGTTGCCAAGGAAGAGCAAGATCATGATGGCGGTGAGACAGGCGGCAACGATGGCCTCGCGAATCACACCCTGGATGGAGGCGCGCACATACAGCGACTGATCGAAGAAAGTAGAAACGTGCAGACCCTCGGGAAACGAACTCTTGCTGTATACGAGCATCTGCTTTACGCGGTCGACGATGTCCAGCGTCGAGGCGCTCCCGGTCTTGTAGATGCTCATGAGCACGCCGCGTTGACCATTGGCGAGCACCACGTTGGTTTGCGGAGAGAAACCGTCCCGAACGTGGGCGACATCCTTCATGTAGATGGTGGCGCCGTTCACCGTTTTGACAGGCAGATCGTTGAGTTCGTCGATCGTTTGCGGGCTGCCGTTCATCTCCACGGTGTATTCGAGGGGACCCAATTTCGCCGTGCCCGTTGGCAGGATCAGGTTTTGCGCATTCACGGCGTTAACGATGTCAACGGCGGATAGTCCTTTTGCCTGCAGCGAGGTCGAGTCAATGTCCACACTAATGACGCGCTGCTTGCCGCCATAAGGGAAGGGTGTGGCAGCTCCGGGAATCGTGGCGAGCTGTGTGCGAATGAAATTGTTTCCGTAATCGAAGAGTTGCTGCTCGCTGAGGGTGTCGCTGGTCAAGCCAATCTGAATGACCGGAACGGTCGAGGCCGAGTAGATAATGATCAAGGGCGGCGTGGTTCCGGGCGGGAGGTTTTTCAAAAAGGTTTGCGAAATGGCCGTACTCTGCGCAAGCGCAGTTTGGATATTGGCGCCCGGCTGGAAAAACACTTTGATGACCGCGATGCCGGGAAGAGACTGTGACTCGATGTGCTCCACATCGTTGACCAGCGTGGTTATGCCGCGCTCGACGCCGGTGGTGATGCGTTGCTCCATCTCCTGAGGTTCCAGCCCTGTGTAGGTCCAAACCAGGGAGATGACCGGGATGTCGATATTCGGGAAAATGTCCGTGGGAGTGCGGAGTAAGACGATGGGCGTCAGCAAGATAATGACGAGCGCCATCACGACGAATGTATATGGCCTCGAAAGGGCTAATCGGACAATCCACATACTTTTTTAAGTTTTCCCCCCGGCTACGGAGCGACCTGCGCCAAGAATACCTACCTTGCAAATACTACTTAGATTCGCGAACGCATTTCTGCGGGTACGCCGGTTTGTCGAATACGATATATCTCAGAAATTGTATTCTCGTTCCAGCCTGCGTCAAGGCTACCGGCAAACACCTGGCGAAGCGATCAGATCTCCTCCGAGCACGGCCTAAATCATGCAGAGTGTGCAGGTTACGGTGCCTGCCTACGAATGGTTCATCCATACCTTTAGCCATTGGATGCCCGCATTCTTACACGCGTCACACGCAAGTCCTCATCCAATTTGGACTCCCATTTGTGGCTTGGGAAAGCATTCCGCAAGGTCGATGGACGAGGTACGGGGAATTTCCTACTTGTGGGTCATGGTGAACACGCCGTCCCAGCCGGTGGGTGGTTCATCGAAGAGGTAGTCCTGGCAACGCTTCCAATAGGTGCGCGATGGGCCGTCATCGGGCCATTTGTCGAGAACGGTCTGGAAAGTTTTCTGCGCTTCTTCCCACTGGCGTTTCCGGTAGAGATCGCGCGCCTGAAGAAACGCGTCAAGGCGGGTGCGGACCTCTTCCGGAGTGCCATAGGTGGAAGATTCGCCTGCGCGGCCGATCAGCTCATAGAGGATGACAGGCTGCAGCTTGCCTTTCACGCGAATGAGGTCCAATTCACGAAACACGAAGCCCTCGTCCTTAACAGCAACATGCGTGGTTTCATTCACGAGAATGTGCGTGCCGTAGTCCTTGTTGAGTCCTTCGAGACGCGACGAAAGATTCACTGTGTCGCCGAGCGCGGTGTAACCGTAGCGGAGCGCGGAACCCATGTTGCCGACGCTAGCGACGCCGGTGTTGAGGCCGATACCGATGTCGAGGCGCGGTTTGCCCTCGGCTTCCCATTTTTTCTGCATCTCGCGCACGCGGGCCATCATTTTCAGCGCGGTGTTGCACGCTTTGCCGGCGTGGCCAGGTTCTTCAAAGGGCGCACCCCAGAAGGCCATCACCGCGTCGCCGATGTATTTGTCGAGCGTGCCGTGGTGCTCGAATACGAGGCCCGTCATGTCCGAAAGATATTGATTGAGGAAGAGGGCCAGGTCCTGGGCGTCCAGTTTTTCGGAAATGGTGGTGAATCCACGAATATCGCTGAACATCACGGTGATGTCGGTTTTTTTTGGTTCAACGAGTCGCGGATTCACCAGCAAGCGGCGAATCACTTCCGGGCTGAGATATTGGCCGAAGGCGCTGCGCACGCGGCGCTTTTCTTTTTCTTCGAAGAGCGAGCGATAGAGAGAGACAAGCAAGACATTCGTGGAAAGCGTTAGCGCAGGTACCAGCAGGTTGAGCCACCAGCCGTGCAGAAAGGCCCAGAAATTTATCGCGATCATGGGGACAAGAAGGCTCACACCGAACCACATCCATCGCGGCGAAACGAGAGCCATCCAAATCCCCAGGGGGATGCCGAAAAACATAATCAGAACTACATCCGCGAGAGCCTGGCGGAAACCATACTTGAGAAATCGCTGGTTCAGAATATTGTCAATCACGTTGGCATGAATCTCCACGCCCGGGTAGTCCGTACCGCCGTAAGGAGTTCCACGAAGATCGCCAATGCCGGTGGCGGTGGCCCCGATCAAAACAATCTTTCCTTGAAAAGTGCCTGGGACAAAGTTTTTCTGGAGTACGTCCACGATGGACTTGTGAGTGAAGGTACCCGCCGGCCCTTGGAAGTTGATCATCAACTGGCCACGGCCGTCCGGGTGTATGAGGAGAGCGTTGCCGAATCGAATTTCGACGATCCCCTGGGCACCGTAGATCAAATTCATGTCCTGCGCCGGAGGGCCGAGAAAGGCGCGCGCGGTCATCAAGTCCAACGAGGAGTAAATGTCCCATTCGTCCGGATTCTTCGTGCGTCCATACGGAAGAACGAGAGTGGCCCTGCGCACGATGCCATCCGCGTCCGGAGGCGCGTTGAAAAAGCCAGTCCATGAAAAATCGCCGTTGAGAGCGGACGTTAATTGATCGAGATTGGCCTCCGCGCCCTGGGGCAGGAGGTTAGCGAGTGCAAATGTCTCCAGCATGCGTTCTTTTTCAAGTTTTTGAGAATCAGGATGAAGCGGATGAGCGGGCGGGTAGGCAAAGAAGGCAATCTGATTTGCATACGTGTCCAGTGTGGAAGCCTCGATTCCGCGGAGGTCCGCTTCCGTAAAGAGGAAGTAGTTGCCGAGGATAACCGGGCCGAAACGCTGAATGGCAGTAGCGAACTGCTTGTCGGCATCGGAAGCCACATCAAGCTTCTGCACTTCCGCAGCAATCACGGGATCTAAAGTCACGCCCGCCTTTTTTCGCTCTTCCAACTTCTTCCAAAAAGAGCGCAAGGCGTCCGCCGTGCGATCCACTTCCGGCTTGCTGAAGGTGATGTCGAAGCCTACCACTTTGGCGCCGTCATCGTGCAGCACGTCCAATGTCTTTGCGAAATAGGTGCGCGAGAACGGCCAGCGCCCGAGGACTTCCTGCGCGCGCTGGTCAATGTCAATGACCACGATTTGAGGATCCGGATGCGCGAACTTCTGAGGGCGGTATCGGAATCGCGTGTCCAGCGTGGCGAGCTCCAAACGCTGCACAAATTCGAAAATGGGCGTCGGACGTTCACCGACAAATGTGAGGACATACAAAATGAGCGCAAAGAAAGTAATGGACAGGCTCAGAAGAAACGAGACGCGATGGCGCCACCAAGACTGCAGCAGTTCGTAGAGGCTGAACAGGCCCCGCCGCTGCCAGAAACTGTCTGACGGAGCTGCCATCGCGATTCGAGGGCTACTCGCGGAAGATGAAGTTCAAGCGCACGCCCGAGACTTCGATGAGATCGCCGTCATTCAAGCGCACCGGGCCGGGAATGGGAGTGCCATTCACGGTGGGCACTTTGTCGCCGGGGCCGAGGTAGTAGCCGTCATCGCGCTGATTGATCTGCGCGGCCATCTGCGGTTTGAACCAGCCCTTGAGTTTAACGGTGGCCATGCCGGATTTCCCGATGACCGTGAGCCGGTTGGTCAAAACATATTCTTTTTGATCGGTGTTGCCGTTCAGGACGACAAGAGTGGGAACCTTCATGCGCGCGCCGGCAAATTGCATGGATTCACCCATGGCGGCAGCCTGTTGCAGCATCTGGCGGCGCTCCTTGGTATCGAGCACCATCGTTTCGTTGATGGCCGGCGCCGGGGCTTTGCGGCCGGAATCCCAGGGGACCGGAGCGTCGCCGCTGGTGTCCACTTTGATTTTGTGCTTTCCGATGTGGATGTTGTCACCGTCGTGCAGAGTGGCGCGCTCGATGCGCAGGTCGTTCACAAACGTGCCATTGAGGCTGTCGAGGTCCTCGACGACCAGTCGGCCCGCTTCGAAATAAACTTTCGCGTGGTGATTGGACACCGCGAGATTGTCTACGGGCAAATCGTTATCGGGCGACCGGCCAATACTGACCGGCCGGCTCCCGACCGGCACCTCTTTCACGATTTTGTTGTCAAACATGAGGCTGAGCTTCGGCATCTCACTTCCCTCCAGCGGAGCCGTTTCCGGCAGCGTTTTTTCGCGCCCCGCGGCGCAACCATGAAAACCAACCCTTGGGTTCCGATTCCAGGCGCACCACGACGACGGTGATGTTGTCGGCGCCACCGCTATCGTTGGCAATCGCAATGAGCCTTTCCGAGGCCTTCGTGGGATCGGTTTCCGCCTGCAGCGTTCCGGCGATTTCCGGCTCCGTCACCATGCGCGTCAATCCATCCGAACAAAGCAGCAGAATGTCCCTGGGCAGAAGCAGGTGCTCTTCCGCGTCGACCTCGATTTCCGCCTGTGCACCGAGCGCACGCAGCAACACGCTTTGCATGTCGCTTTCGTCGGCTTCGGCCGCGGTTAAAATGCCGCGCCGCACCTGCTCGGCGACCAGCGAATGATCCTGCGTCAGCTGAAGAAGGCTGCCATTGCGCAGAAGGTAGGCACGGCTATCGCCGACGTGAGCGATGCTCACCTTCGCGCCGTCAATCCATGCGGCCGTCAACGTGGCGCCCATGCCGTGCTGCTCCGGATGCTCCTCCGCGGACTTAAAAATATTCGTGTTGGCCAAGTGAACGGCGCTCGATAAACGTTTCAACTTGGCGCTCCAGCCGGGTTTTGTATCGCCAAACACCGGCGCATTTGGATTGTTTTGCGCGTCCAGGCAGTATTTCACGAGCGTTTCCACGGCCAAGGCGCTGGCGATTTCACCATGGGCTTCGCCGCCCATGCCGTCGGAGAGCACGAACAGGTTCAGCGGCGTGACGATGCGGTAGCAATCCTCGTTGTTCGCCCGCACGCGACCCACGTCGCTCATGCCGCCACTTACGATTCGCACACTTGCTCCCATCGCCGCTGTGAGACTACACCCCGGCCACACCTGTATCTGGCAACCCTGCTCCCACGCTAACAGAGCCACAACAGTGGCGAAAGGCTTTGAACCCTACTGATTACTCGCTTTTAGGCCACACGCCGGCAGGCAAAGGCCGAGCTCACAGAGCGCTTTGAGCGCAATCCGCATTCGCACCGGTACCCATTTCGTGCCTAGGAGGCGAGCATCCGCTATACTTTTCGCCAGCCAAGAGCGCCCTGCCTCTAAGGCGCTACACCTTTTTCCATGGCCGGACCGAAAAAATCACCAGCGAAACGCATGCCGCGGGCCAGAGGCAGCAGGCTCAGCGCTACGCAGGCCACGCGCGAGCTGGAAGAGTTGAACCGTATTGGGATTGCCCTGTCGGAAACGCGGGATGTTGATCGGCTGTTGGAGCTTATCCTCAGGAAGGCACGCGAGATCACTGCGGCAGACGCGGGGTCGCTCTATCTCGTCGAGTACGTGGGGGCAGCAGCAAACAACGGGGCGCGGGACCGCCGGCTGCGTTTCAAGTTGACACAGAACGATAGCGTGAAGTTTCCCTTCAGCGAACACACGCTGCCGCTGACGGAAGAATCGATGGCCGGTTATTGCGCGCTGCATGGGGAAATCATTGAACTTGCCGACGCCTACCGCATTCCGAAGTCGCAGCCTTTCCGGTTTAATTCGTCGTATGACCAGCAAGCGGGCTACCACACGCGTTCGCTCATCACACTGCCGATGAAGAACGGCAAGGGTGAAGTCCTCGGCGTGCTCCAGCTGATCAACTGCAAACGCCAGGCGAAGGCGATTCTGGCGAATGCCGCGGCTGCGCGGCGGTGGGCCCATCCCTTTCCCGAGCGCGCCGTGCGGCTGGGATTGTCACTCGCATCGCAAGCGGCGGTCGCCTACGAGAATTCGCAACTTTACCAGGATATCGAAAACCTGTTTGACGGCTTCGTGAAAGCGGCCGTGAAAGCCATCGAACAACGCGACCCCACGACTTCGGGGCATTCCCAACGAGTTTGTACCATGACGGTGGCCCTGGCAGAGGCCATCGACCGCGAACCGCGCGGCCCGTATGGCGATCTCCGTTTCTCCCGCGAACAGATGAAGGAGCTGCGCTACGCGGCGCTGCTTCACGACTTCGGCAAGGTGGGGGTACACGAAGAAGTGCTCGTCAAGGCGAAAAAGATGTACCCGCTGCAGTTTGTGCGCGTGCTGGACCGCTTCGACTACATCCGCCGCGATATTGAAGCGCGCACCGCGCAGCAAAAATTGGAAGCTCTGACCTCGCTTTCCCGGAAAGAGCGCGAGGCGCGCTTGCGCGTGCTCGAGGAAGAAGCGCGGCGATTGATCGGCGAGCTCGACCGGTTTGCGGATTTTGTCGTCAGAGCGAACGAGCCGACGATTCTTCCCTCCGGCGATTTTGAGCTGCTGAGCCAGATCGCCCAAAAAACGTACCGCGATCCGCGCGGGGCCGAACGGCCCTATCTCTCCTCCGAAGAAGCGCGTTTCCTATCCATACCGCGAGGGAGCCTGGACGCGGAGGAACGCCGGCAGATTGAATCGCATGTGGTACACAGCTTCAACTTTCTGGCGCAGATCCCGTGGACGGCGGAGTTCCGGGGCATCCCTGAAATCGCGCGCGCGCATCATGAAAAACTGAATGGGAAGGGTTATCCGTTTGGCCTGCGCTCCAATCAAATTCCAGTGCAAGCCAAGATGATGACGATTTGCGATATTTTCGACGCACTTTCCGCTTCCGACCGGCCCTATAAACGCGCGGTGCCCACGGATCGCGCGCTGGATATTCTGAAGCTGTGCGTGCGCGACGAAGAAATTGACGCCGAACTCTTCCGCGTTTTTCTGGACGCGCGTGTTTACGCTACGGTCGCCAAAACACAGTGATCTTGCCGTCCTTCAACATAATGTTCCGCATGCATTCGCCTCTTCACTACAATCGCCAAATGCGGCTCTGCGGCGTTTCCCTATTCATGACCTTCCTCGCAGCGGTCTCACTCGAGACGGTCGCTGCGCAGCGGCCTCCCAGTGCTTCCGGGGCGCGGACTCTCTTGCTGCCGCGGCAAATAGTATCGGGCGAACGGGCCACGCTGGCGGTGCTGGATGGGAGCGGACGGCTGACACCGAGCGTCACCGTCACGTTCTCGAACGGGGACCATCTCACGACCGACGCGACGGGCCGGGCGCTTTTTGTGGCACCACTGGATCCGGGAGTGCTTTTTGCTTCCATCGCCGGCCGCCCCGGCCGCGTGCCCACTGTTGTTCTCTCTCCTTCGGAGGCCACGGCGTCCTCGATGGAGATTTCAGCGGCGCCAGGCGTCGCTTCGCTGACGGATCGCTTTGAGCTTCTGGGGCGTGGCTTCTGCGGGGACGCGGACGCGAATCAAGTCACGATTGGAGGCCAGCCCGCGCTGGTGCTGGCGTCTTCCCCGGCCTCGTTAGTCCTACTTCCGTCGGTCGATCTCGAGGCCGGGGAAACAAAGGCGGAAGTTTCGTGCGCGAAGCGGCACGCTCCGGCTTTCACGATCACTCTGGTCGAGCTCGAACTGCAAGCCGATTCTTCGCCGCTCAAACCGGGGGAGCGCCGCACGCTTTCCGTGCGGGTGCATGGCTCGGCGGCGAAAGTATCGCTGGAGGCACGCAACCTCGCGCCAGCGATCGCGGAACTTACAGGGGGCAATCCCGTGCAGGCGTCCAGTCCGGGAGGAGCGGAAAATGTCGCGCGCTTCCATTTGCTTGGGCTGAAGAACGGCCGCTTTGCAATTTCGATCCGGCTGACTCCGTCGCTCGCGCGCCCGCAATAGCCACGAGTTCGTCTGGCAACCCGCGGAGAACTTCGTTTCTTCTCTGATTTGTCCTGAGGTGACTATGCGCTTTTCTTGGCGCTGGCCTCGACGGGCAGCGCGAGCGTTCCTTGCACGTTTTCTAGCGCAGCCTCCGCAACGCCCGCGCCCAGCAGTCCTTCCAAGGTGTCCTGCGCCTTTTCGAGACGCTTCTCGCCCTCGCCGTAGCTTTGCTGAGCATTCTTCAAGTGCGTACCCAGCCGTTCGAAAACCTCGGTGAACGTACTCATCTGTTTTTCCATGCCAGACAGATTGGAATAGAGACGCTTGGCATGTTCTTCGATTTGCATGCCGCGCATGCCCATGGCGATTACGCAGAGATGCGCGTAGAGAGTGTTGGGCGAAACGGCGATCACTTTCTTGTCGCGGCAATAGGCATCGAGCGGTTGCCCCTTGCTGTCCGGCGTCTGGAGGAGTTCGTAGTAGACACTCTCGGAGGGAACAAACATCAGGGCGACGTCAAGCGTGCCTTCCTGCGGCACGATGTATTTCTTTGCGATGGAGTCCGCATGGATTTTGACTGCGGCAGCAAACGCCCGGCGCGCTTCCTCTCCCTCGGCGGCGATCCTGCGGAAAGCATCTAGGGGAAATTTGGAATCGATAGCCATCAATTTCTTGTCGCGAAGCAGAATCACAGCATCCGCCGCTTCGCCGCTCGAAAAACGGTATTGGCTCGCGTATTGGGAGGCAGGCAGGGAATCTTCCAGCAGCCGCTCGAGAGTGACCTCACCGAACGAGCCGCGGGATTTAGCGCCGCCAAGAATGCCTTCGAGGGTGTGCGCCGTCTCGGACATTTGCTGGCCGGCCAGCTGAACGGCGCCCAATTGTTTCTGGATTTGGCCGATCTGATCACGCGTGTTCTTGAGTTCGTCAGCCATCTTGGTCTGCGCGTCGGAAGTCATCTGTCCGGTAATTTGCGCGGAATTCTTGATGGCATCCTGCAAGGCGGGGGTAACGCTATCCAGGCGTTGCGCAACACCTTTTGCGATCGTTTCCAATTGCCCGGTGCTCTTGGCTTGCGCGGTCGCAATGGTCTGCACATCGCGGCGCAACTCGCTCATCTGCGATTCCATGGCGCCGCTCTTCTCGCGGCTTTGCATATTCTGCAGAGCCAGCCAAATCACCAGGAGGGCCACGAGAAGCACCGCACCAATCAGGACTACGTTCATTCGCTCTCCAATGCGCACGCGGGAAACGGTCTTCTTACTTTACTCGTTCTTCCACAGTTCTGAAAACTACCGACGAAAAAAAAAGAGGGCCCCCCGACTCGGTCGGGGAGCCCCTGGGTAGGAAAACTGGCTGGCGCGGTTTTTTGTTACCAGCTCAACTTAAGAGCGAATTGGAGCTGGCGTGCATCGTAGGACGCGCTGGACTGGCCTGCGCTGCAAGTCCCGATAGCGGTCGGGTCCGTGCCCGGAAAGCAAAGCTGATTAACCGCCGCGATATTCGTGCGGTTGAAGAGATTGAAAGCATCGGCGATGAGATCCATATTGAAGCGTTCGCCGAATGGAATACGCTTGGCCAGGCGCATATCCCATGTGAAGAAGTTTGGCATGGTGAAGCGGTTGCGGCCGAGATTGCCGTCGCAGCCGGCACCGGCCGTTGTAATGCCCGGAATGCTAAAGGTTGAACCGCTGTTCGTCAAACAGAGATTTGCGACCCCAAACGTTACACCAGGGATGAAGGGTGAGCTGGTGCCCGTTGTGCCGCTGACAATGGAAGGCCGAGCCTGAGAGGCGCCCAGGTCGAGGCGGGTATCCGTGCCGGTGATGACGTTGAAAGGCCGGCCCGAGGAGAATTCGACGATGGGAGAAAGCGTGAAATCGCCGATGAAATGCTTGAAGAAACCATCGCCGGACTTCGCACTCGCCGATTGGAAGACAGCGCTGGTAACCCACCGGTGGCGCTGGTCATTCACGGAATTGGAGCGCTCCAGATTGGGGAAGCGGCTGTCCTGCGGCTCGAGCGGGGATTGCAGGTCGGTGGAGTCGTCAATGGAATGGGACCAGGTGTAGCTGGAGAGCATCTCAAAGCCCTTGGAAAAACGCTTCGACAGATTGAAGGTCAAAGCGTTGTACCAGGAGTTGCCGTTGGACAGCTGCGCATCCACGCTGTTGAAGGCCACGGGCACACCGAAGCCCCCCGGATAGCATTTTGGTGCGGTATTCGCAAGCAATGGGAAGCCCGCCGAGAAACAGGCAGCCTTCGCCGCCGCCGCCAATTGAGGATACAGAGCGGCACCAGGCCCAGCAAAGGATGGATTCGGCCCGGACGGCCGGAAGAAGTTGAAGGCAGCAGCGGTTCCCAAAGGACTGTTATTCAAGAATGCGAGGGGTCCGGGGCAGCCGCTTAACGTTCCGAGGACGCCGGGAATCGCCGGAGTAAAGGTGCAGCCATTGGCAGTCGTCACTGCGGCACTGGGCACGGCGACGCCTAAGGGCTGCGTGGCGCATATGGAGCTATCGAAGCCGGCCAATTTGCAATCGGCAAAATTTACGTCGAGCAGTTGAGGATCCGTGGAGTTTACGTCCTGAGGACGGTTCAGGTGCAATCCCCGAGTCCACTGGTAGCCGAGGCTGAACTTCCAGGAACTTGTGATTTCGCGCTCGATGGTGAGATTTGCCTGTTGCGCGTAGCCGTAAACAAAGTTTCTTCCTAGCGGAAGCGTGAAAGGCAGAATGGGAAGCGGAAATCCCGCCGCAAGATAGTTCTGATTGGCGAAGAGTGAGCCGGAAGCGAAGGGATCGAAGCGTTGCTGACTCGGCTGATACCCGAGGGTCAATGAGGTAGGAAATGCCGGATAAATGGAGCCCCCATTGAGAGCGCCCTGGAAAATTGTGCCACCATTCAAGTTTCCCGGAGTGTCGAACCCGTGTCCGCATACCGGCGGTGCCGGTGGAGGCAGCAGGCCGCAAGCTGAGGCAAAGTTGCCGGTGGCAAGCAATTGTGTGGACCGCCCACCATCCGCGGTGGCGGAGTCAAAGGCAGTCGCCAGAAGAGGATGGTCGTAGAAGAGACCGTAGCCGGCACGGATAACGGTCTTGCCGTTGCCGGCGGGATCCCAGGCCAAGCCGAAGCGCGGCGCGGCGTTGTTGTAGTCCCGGGGAATTCCCTCAATCACGCCGAGGGCCTGCTCCGCAGCTCCGTTGATCCCCGGCAAAGGCGCAAAAAGAGGGGAGATTTCCACGTCATAGCGCAAGCCGTAATTGAGCGTCAGGTGGCGGTTCACACGCCAGTTGTCTTGGATAAAGAAAGCGAAGGGGAGGTTGTCGAAGGGCTGATTGGAGCTGCCGATGCCCTGGATGTAGGAGATAGGAATGCCGAGGCCGTAGGACTGCAAGCCAGTCGTGTCCGGAACACCAGCACCGAGGGAGATCCCGCCAAAGTTGACGTCGCCGCCAAAGTCCAGCTGAAAGATTTGCTGCTTTTTCGAGCGAAGTTGAATGACGTTTACATCACCGCCCATTTTGAAAGTGTGTTTGCCGCGGACGAGGGTGACATTGTCGGTAAATTCAAAGCGGCGCTCGATGCGGTCGACGGGGGAATAGGGTTCCCTGCCGAAATAGCCGGTCTCAGGAATGTTGACACCGATCAGGTCGCCGCCCGGAAGTTGCGAGAAGCCAAAGTGCAGGCCGCGACGGGCGACCTGCATGCGGAATTCGTTGAACGCCGTATCGTTGACTATCGTGTCGTGCTGGAAAGTAAAGGATAGATCTCGCGTCTGGCTTAAACCGGCGCGCGAACCGGCATTTTGCCCGAACACCTGATTTTGTGATGTAGACGGCAGGCCGGTGACAAGGGAGGGCGAAACGCCCACGCGAAGAAATGAATTGTTGCGATTGTCCCAGTGATGGTCGAGGCGTCCAGACCACAAGCTGGTCTTCTCCATGGCCGGGTAATTTCCCCGAATAGAATTCAATGCTACATAATGGAAATGACCATCGGATGAGATGGGCAGCGGGACGAGGCCTGTTCCTATTCCCAGGGGAACTCCGGCCCCGACTGGGAGACACACGACGGTGTTAACCTGCTGTCCGAGAGGGCAGGGCACTGGGATGGGGAAGAACTTGGAGCCCAGTGCCGCGGGAATTCCAAACAGCGCGGAAGAAATGGGGACCGTGCTCCCGTCGACGTTCTTGTTCATATCGGCATTCACAGCGACGTTTGAGGAAGCGCCCGTGAGGGCTGCAGCTCGCTCGACTTGGGCGGCAACCGGATTCGAGCAAGAAGCCCCGCCACCCGTTACGGTGTTGAGAAGTGACGTGTAAGAAGCCAGTTGGTTTGGTGTCATGCTAAGAGGAAAGGGGATGCAAGGCGAGACGACCCCCGTTGTCAGCCCAAAATTTCCGCGGCCGATGCTCGAAAAGCCGCTTTCCTCACGCTGCGTATATTCATAGGAGAAGAAGAAAAACGTTTTGTCTTTCCTGATCGGAGCGCCAAAAGTCAAACCCGTCTGGACGCGCGTGTAGGCCTGCTTGACTGGATCGAGATTGCCTGTCGTCGGGTTGACCTGGCCTGAAAAAGGATTGCGTGCCTGAAAGGCCTTGTTGCGGAGGTATCCGAACGCATTTCCGTGAAATTCATTGGTGCCGCTCTTGCTCACGATATTGATGACCCCGCCGCTGGCGCGGCCGTACTCGGCGTTGTAGTTGCTCAAGATGAGCTGAAACTCCTGAATGCCCTCTTGAGAGAGCGTCGAGCGAATAGCGTTGATGGAGTTGTCGACGGCATCCGCGCCGTCAACACTGACCATCGTTCCACGGGCTCGCGCGCCGCCGATACTCAAGCCGCTGTTGGGCGCAGGACCGATGGTCGGGGCCATATCTCGGGTCGTCCGCGAATCCGTCAGGGTGAAATTGATATAGCTGCGGCCGTTGATCGGGAGATTGTCGATGCGGCGCTGCTCAATGGTCTGCGAGACGTCAGATTTGGTTGTTTCGATCGGCGCAGTCTCTGCTGACACCGTCACCGACTGTTGCATGCCCTTCAGTTCCAAGCGTGGATCGAGGGCGCCGCTTTCACCAACAGTGAGTACGATCGACTCGTTCTGGTAGACCGCGAAGCTCGCGCCACCGTCTACGGTCATCTTATAGCGTCCCGGCGGGAGCCCAACGAGGTTATAGTGGCCGGAATCATCGCTGATTGCGGAACGCGTAGCTCCAGTATTCGCATTGGTAAGCGAGATTTTTGCGCCCCTCAGGCCCATGCCTTGCGGGTCGGCCACGGTTCCCGAGAGAGTCGCCGTATTGACCTGTGCCGAGGCCATCGCTGCGCAGCCGAGGACCAGCAAACACAAAATCGTCACAATATCTGTAAAACGTCGCAAAACAATCAATCTATGACATAACCCCGAACGCGTTGCCTTCGATGGCACTTGCGGCCGCGAAACCGCCGACACACACACCCCCTGCCTCCGTCGCATGACTCCTGCTGTTAGGCACCAATGAATCCCCCGCTACCCCTAGCGGTGGCGGACTACCCGCCGTTTACAGCCTGCGCAATTGAATACTCGGCTTTTACTGCAATACAGCGTTGCTTTCAACTGAAAACTTCCGGTCCGTCGTCGTAGAGCCAAACCTTTCCGGAAAAAGATAGCCCCACTCAGGTTTGGAGGAGCGGTCTACCTTCGGCGAAGTCGCCAGGACCAGCGAAGAATGGCTCAGAGCTATCTGACTGGCAAGCGACAAGATGCGAATCAGCACCGAAGCATAAAGATGTCGCTGAGTGTCGTTTTTCTTAGGAGGGCTGCGGGATCAAGATTGCGGAAGGACCACTGCTCATTGAAAAAGAGCAGGCTTTGCGAACAGGAGTGGCTACAGTTGGAGATGGCGCTGGACGAGCCTGCGGAGCTTTTCGCGATCTTCGTCGCGCATGTGGACGAATTCGACGCCGCTGCCATCCGGGCCGATATTGCGGACGACGGCGGTGAAATTGATCTTGCGCAGGCCGGCGCGAACCTCAAGTTTAATGGAATCGCCAACGCTGAGTTTCCGCGGCGACTCCAGGTACGCGCCGCCCAGGCTGATCGTTTTTACGCGAGCCAGGCCAGCAGGCGCGCCTTCGATCTGCGCGCGCAGCGGGGATTCCAGAGGAACGCGAACGTAACGCCGCGGAATGTTGTAGTTGGAGCTCGATTGTCCCGGCGCTCCAAATGCCGCCATCGCCTGCTTGAAGGACGGCCGATTCTCAATCATCGCCAGGGCATCTTCGGCCGCGGCGCGCAAGCCGGAAGGTTCCGCATAAGTGAGGCCTTCGCGGCTTTCGGCCAGCGTCCGCAAAAGCTCTGCGGCTTCGCTGGCGTGCATGCGGCCGAGGGCTTCGATGGCCTTGATGCGCACGAACTGGTCGCGCAAGACTTCATGTTCCCCGGCCGCGATTTCCATGAGTTGCGGTATCGCGGTAGTCTCCTGCGCCAGACCGATCTGGTCAATCATCATGGGCACGACCATGGGGTGCGCATCGGCGAGGATGGCCGAGAAAACAAACGCGGCGCTTTGCGCCGAACCGGCGTTGGACGGCCGCGAAAGTTCACTCACCGCCAAATCCTGAAGGTTCCACTCCCAACTGGCCATGGCGCGGGCGAGGCCACGCAGCAAGCGCTCGGCGTCCGCGGCGGCCAGAAGCTTGATGGCTGCGGTCACGCGCTGTCGGCGCGCTTCATAAAGCCGTGTTTCGAGAAGATTCAGAACCGGCACGCCAATCGTGCGCAGGAGGCGCGCCATCGCCGCCACCATTTCCGCGCCGCGCGGTTCGGTGAGAAGTAGAGTCAGGCGGTCGAGCAAGCGTTCCGGATCGCGCTGCAACAGCCGGGGCAAAACCGGATCGAGAGGCCGATTGGCCAGCGCGGCATCCACCAGCAAGAGCCAGCGATCCTGAGCGACGAGCCGGTTGGCCAACGCCGCCATATGATCGTGCTCTTTGTCCCGGGGCGCGCGCTCCAGCCCGGTCAGGATAGTCTCGAAGCCGGTGAAGTCGCCGCGATTCACGGCGATTCGGCCCAAGGACTCCAGGAACGCGGCGAGCAAGGCCGCGGTTTCCGGGACCGTTTCCTTGTCCAGCGCTTTCATCGCGCCGCGGCTGAGATCCTCGGGCAATTGATTGGGCCATAGAGATTCGATGATGGAATTCAGCTCATTGAGTCCCGCAGCGACCGAACGCCTCGCCGAAACATCCACGTGCTCGATGCGCCGGGCATAATTGAGGACGATATTGCGCGCTTCACGCCGCGGGGCATCCGCGCCGGCATCGGCGAGCTGGCCCAGCGTCTGCCGCAGCGCGGCTACTGGGACGCACCACACATCCGGCCCGCGCAGGACAGCGGACTTTTCGCGCGGTGGCAGCTCCAGCCAGAAGCGATCGATCATCTGCTCGCGGTGTGTGTCCGTGGCCCAGGTGACGGCGAGCGACGACAGGTGCTGCGAGGAGTGCGGCCCGGAGTACCCGCCGGCGTTGACGATCACATCGCTGAAGCGATGAAACGTCGGGCGGACTCTCGTTGGCGTGAGCGAGCCGGCGGAAAATTCCGCGCTCAGAAACTCAAAAATAAAGTTTTCCGAAAGGCGCTGCAAATAAGGCTGGGGGCGCTCGCCTTCCCGCGGAGCGTATTGTGAAACGGAACTGAGCAGCATGCGGACGCTGTCGCGGCTGGCTTCTTCCATCGCGCCATGAATCGCGCGAGCCGCTTCTTCGGGTGAAAGACCACGAGCCGTTTCGAGTGGTGGAGTCAGCTTCGCCAGCAGGCGTAGGCTGGCCACGAGATCATCAAAGCTCGGCGCTTGAATCGGCGCCTCAGCCATCTCACTGGGCGAATGTCCGCCATACGCCACCAGCGCGGCGATCAGACTCGCCAGCACCGTGTCCACGCGCCGCTCCGTATGCGAATTCACAGCAATGCCTTCCACGCGATTCTCCAGAAGCCGCGCCAGCCACCAGCCGCTGTTTCCGTCCTTGGTTGGCTCTTCCGATCTTAGCAACGATGCCTTGGCAAGTTTCGCGAGCGTGTCCAGTTCGCCTACATGGAACTTTTTCGAAAAGACCAGGGTATGAATTTCTGCGCGCTGCAGATCGGCGGCCAGCGCCTGCATTTCTCCGCGCGAATCCGGCAGGTGGGAGTCGCCGACCCTTGGCACAACCAGGCCACCGCGCTCGACGTGAATCTCGAGGCCGCCAAGGGATTCCGTGGCGCTGCGGATGGAATCGTATGCGTTGTCCAGGCTGTCCAGCCGGATCGGATGATTCTTTTCGTACAAGCGTTCTGATCGCAGAAGCATGTGCAGGTTGCGCAGGGCGCGTTGCAGTTCGGTAGTCTTCTGATCGCGGGCAGCCAGAGGAAGGCGCGAGGGAGAGTTTGCAAGCGGTCGCAGGGATGCGCGCGGCGTCGAATCCGCTGTGGTTTTCGACACTGCCGCACGACTTGCTTTCAAGACCGGTATTGTGGCCCGATTTGCCAATCGCGTCTCCACTTCGCTTGCCGCTGCCGGCATTTGCCAGCCGAGCGGCAGGGAGGACGCCACCATCTTCCACGACAGCATCGCGCGGCGCTGGCAGTCCCAACAGAGAAAGCAAGCACGCCTCCGGCCCGAGCGAAGTGGCTCTAAGTCCTTTATAATGAGCGGAGATTCTGGATGGTCCTAGAACTAACAATGCTTTGATGTAACAAAAAGTTACGATTCGGGAATGGCTTGCAGGACTCTATAGATTTGCGCGCGCCGCCTGAAGCCTCTCCCCTCTCGGAGACACGCGCGGGCTATTTCGGAGGAAGGGTCTCGTCGATGGGAACGGTACCGCCTTCGCTCACTTGCACGGTTCTCTTCACTTGCTGGTACCCGCTCAGACGCAGAATTATCGTGCGCAGCCCAGAAGGGATCTGGATGCGAGCCGGCGTGAACTGTCCCGTTGATACTCCGTCCACGATAATCTCGGCGCCTTTTGGAATGCTGGTCACCTGAGCCCAAGCGATGCGCGAGGCCGATTTTTCGGTTAGCGTTACGCTGAGCTGCGTCTGGATATTGTCTTTGACTTGAATGCCCCCGGCGTAGGCCTCATAGCCGGAGAGCCGCAGCACAAGATTGTATTGCCCGGGCGCAAGCGGAAGCGTGACCGGAGTTTGCCCGGATTGTTTCGCTCCATTGATAAAGACATCCGCTCCGGGTGGCTGCGTAAAGATATAGATTCCTTTGACGAGGGACTCCAGTTTGATTTTCTGATCCTGGGCGGCGTCCCTTTTAACCTGGAGTGCCGTCTGCACGGACTGGTAGCCATCTTTCTGCACTTCGAGGCCGTACTGAGCGGGATTCAGATTGTTGAAGCTGCACGGAGTCTCGCACTTGCTGAGTACGCGGCCTGCCGGCCCATGGAGAATGGCGGTGGCGCCAATGACGTCCGTCACGACATGAATGGCGCCTTGTCCTGCCTCGGGAACCGGGTGCCCGCCATCGTCTGTGCTCCCCTTGGCAGCAATCGGCGCGTCATCGTACTCGATGTGATCAATTACGCGGACATCTGGGGGAGCGTTCCGCAGGAATTTCAGGAGCTCGCCGTGTTCGGAAGGCCGCAGCTTTCCGGCCAAGGTCAGCGCATTGCCGGCGCCTTGAATTCTCGCGCGCCCATTCAATCCTCGTTCGGAGAGAACTTGTTCGATTCGTCCTTTGTATTCCGCTGCTTTGGGGCTCAAGGAATTGTCGGTTTTCTTGGGGGCAGCCTTCTCCGGTACTATTTCTGCCGGCTTGGACTCAACCGATTTTGCCTCCACTGCTGGTTGCGTTGCTCCAGCGGAGGAATCCTTTGGCTGAGAGGAGGCCTCGGTTCCGGCACTGTTGTTCGCCGCGGTGTCGGGAGAACTTTCTGTGCTCGCCGGCAGGCTTGCGCCGCTCTTCTGCGCATCATGAAGTTCGCGCGCTGCTTCAAACACCGGCTTTATTTTGATCGCTCCATAGACAATGAATCCCAAAAGCAGAATCCCTAAGAAAATCGTTCCGACGACGCTCTTCTTTTTCGGCGGTTCTTGTATGGGGGTGATGGCTCCCGTCCGCCGGATCATAGGCGTCTGCCCCGGGCTGGATGTCCGCGAATTCAACGATCGCGCGGTCGCTGAAATCGCTGGATCGTCACCAGCGAAACCGCGGCCGCCCACATTGCTGGAAACCAGGGTGGCAGCCGGAGAGCCGTTCCCCATGACCATTGTGGATTGCGGGTTCGCTCCCGCTGGAGCCACGGTACGGTAGCTCTTCAGGTCCTCGAGCATCTCGCGGCAGCTTTGATATCTCTGCTCTGGCTCTTTTGCCAGCGCCCGCATCACCACTGCGCTGATACCCGGATGGATTGACGGGTCGATTTGCCGCGGCGGGACCGGATCTTCGTTCACGATCTTGTAGATCACGGTGGTGATGTTCTGCCCAGGAAACGGTTTCTCACCCGTGACCATTTCGTAGAGCATCACGCCGAGCGAAAAAATATCGCTGCGTCCATCCACGGCGCGGCCCTTCACCTGTTCCGGCGACATGTAGCTCGGAGTGCCCATGACGTGGGCAGTTTGCTGGACCGTGCCGAATTGAAGAATCTTGGCGGTGCCGAAGTCCGTAACCTTCACGGTGTCGTCGGCAGTAAGCATCAGGTTCGCCGGTTTGATGTCGCGGTGCACCACGTTACGTTCGTGGGCGAATTGCAGCGCGCTGCATGTCTGTTCCATGATGCGCAGCGTGCGCGGAAGGGGAAAGGCGTGGCCGCTGTCGAGCAGCGCCTGCAAGCTCTTGCCTTCTACCAGTTCCATCGTGATGTAGTACAGCCCGTCCTCTTCGCCGGCGTCGAATACCACCACGATGTTCGGATGGGTTAGCAATCCTGCAGCGCGGGCTTCGGTCTGGAACCGCGTCAGAAGTTCGGGACGTGAAAGTCCGGTGCCTTCTTCGCTTAGCCGGATGGTCTTGACGGCCACGGTGCGGCCAATGACCGGATCCATGGCCTTATAAACGACACCCATGGCGCCGCGGCCAAGTTCGCTGACGATCTCGTATCTTCCAGCTTTTGCTACCGTTGTCATCGTTCCTTCATCCGCAGCTGCCCAAAGAAAACCCTATCCATATATAAGCATCGCCAACGCGAGCCCGTTTCTCACCATCAGGAGGGGAAATCGCCTGGATTGCCTGCCGTTACATCGCTCATTTCCTGATGCTTATCGGCAGACAGTAGTCCGCCGACACCCGGGCGCCCTATCCTGACAGTACCCATCGGATTTTCGGTTGGTCAACGCTACTGGGGTACTAGTGTTTCGCACTCGATACGTGGGAGTGGCCTATTTCGCGCCATCTGAGGGTAGAATCCACCCGCCGTGAGTGGCTAGATGCGCCTCAGGCGCAAGCTATCGGTTGGGCATGGATTCGCGCGGAGACATGGTACGCTCCGGCATAGGAACGTTGGTTTCGCGGATGGGGCGGTCCACTTCGCCGGGCCGCGCGGGAGCTTCCAGGCCGTCGGTGAGCAGAAACCCCTGCAGAGCGAGGCCATTGGTCCAGACACTCTCCAACGCGGCAATATATTCGATCTGCAATTCGTAGAGCTTTCGCTGACTGTCGAGGACGCGAGGATAGGACGCCAGCATCCGGCCGTATTTGTCGACCATCAGGCGGTACGCTTTCTTGGCCCGGGGGAGCATCTCGTCGCGATACTCGACGGCCATCAGGCGCGCATTGGCGTACTGATCGACGACGGAGGCGGCGCGCTCCCGCAGCGTCAGCGCAATGCGCCTCTTCTCCTCTCCCGCGCGTTCGATATCGGCTTTGGCAGCCGCGACATTTCCTTGGTTGCGATTGAAAAGGGGGATCTGCACGCTGACCTCCGCGATCCCTTCCCAGCCTTTTGCAAACGGGACGCTGCCCAGCGTTTCATGGTTATACTCCATCCCTCCACGCACCAGCACATCGGGAACCGGATCGCGTTTTGCGCGAGCGAAAATACTCTGCGCGCGTGTTTCTGCCGCGCCCGCCATCCGCACCGCGGGACTTTGTTCGGCGATCGCATCCACGGCCTGTTCTTCGTTCAGCTCCGGCCAGTCTTTTTCCAAATCACCGGCGACGGCTGCCAAGGGCAACTCCGGCTGGCCGATTACTGCGGCAAGCGACCGCCATTCTTCGCGAAATGTGTTTTCCTGCATTCGCGCGGACATGCGCGCGCGCTGCGCTTCCACTTCCGTCTCAAGCACTTCAGTTTCGTCGGCTTGCCCCGTATTCATCAGGCGCTGCTGCGTTTCCGCGGCATCCTGAGCAATCATCGCCATGTCGCGGCGCGTGTCCAGCAGTTCTTGCGCCGCCAGCACGCGCAGGAAGGCCATCTTAACCGCGCTCTGCACGCGGATTTTTTGCTCTTCCGCTTCAATTTCCGCGAGCTTCGCCTCTTTTCCAAAAACGTTGCGACTCAGACCGAGTTTTCCTCCCGTCACGATTGTCTGCTGCACAAAAAAGCCCTGCTTTCCCCCGCCAACCGAACCCCCGCGGATTTCATCGCCCGTGTAACCTAGCGTGGGATTCGGATAGAAGCCCGTCTGATCCTGGCGAGCCTTGGCAGCGCGAATCTCCGCCTCGGCCTGCCGGAGCGTGGGATTCCACTCGCCGGCAATCTTTTGCACCTGATCGAGGGTGACCAGCGCGGTATTCGCCTTTTCCTGCGCTCGTCCCATCCGTGGATATTCCGCCTTGATCACTCCCATCTCTCCGTGTCCCCCGTGAGCGTGCTGGGACATCTGCATTTCCTGCCCTCTCGCAGCGCCTGCCAGTCCCAAGACGCTTGTGACAAGGATCGCTCCGAATTTCGTCAACGCTCGCATGGTGTCTTCTCTTCCTCTCTGTGAACTCTGCGTTCTTTGTGCCCTCGGTGCTACGTCTTTTTCCTTCGCTTCACTGTTCATCGTGGTGCTCTTCCTGTGCGGCAGAGCTTGGCATTTTCTTTCGGAGCATGATCGCGTCATATTCCTTGTCCGGCAGCACTCGCACCATCGTCATCATCCCCATCATTCCGGCGCTCCAATTTTTTGGCAGGCCGTAAGTCTCCGGCTTTTCCACCACTTCGTCCATGCCCATCTCCATGAAGGCGTCCTGCGGGAACCCCGGAACGCTCTCCGCATTTGCGGCGACCGGGGACGGATGCACGTGTTCGAACGGGACGCTTTTTGCTAGCGACATCATCTGGTTCAGCGCTTTCGCTTCGGTCTGGTCCGCTGTCTGAATCTGCCGGTCGCGCAGCAAATCCATCATGCTGTTCATCATGTGGTGGGGCAGGTGGCAGTGGATCATCCAAGCGCCCGGATATTTCGCCTCAAACTCCACGACGCGCGCCTGGGCTACGCCGACGAGCACCGTGTTCATCGGGTACCACGTGGACTCTGGCGCGCGCCCGCCTTCCGTGCCCGTCAACACAAACTGGTGGCCATGAAGGTGAATCGGATGATGATCCATTCCCAGATTCACGATGCGCAGCCTAACGCGGCTTCCGAGCCGCGCGAGCAACGGCGTGGTCATCGGCGCGGAAACTCCGTTGAACGTCAGCCAGTTGAATTCCATGGACGCGGTATTCGGAACGGTGTTGCTCGGCAGCACCGCCCATTCCTGCAGGATCAAGCCGTAATCGTGGTCGGCGTGCGGTTTGTAGTCTTTCTCCGGGTGCGCCACGAAAAATCCAATCTGCCCGATCATTTCCTGCATAGCGCTGTGCGCGTGATAAAAAAACGTGCCCTCCTGATGTACCGTGAATTCATACACATACTTTTCCCCGGGCGCGACCGGTTTCTGGCTGATGTACGGCACGCCGTCCTGCTCGATGGGAATTTCCAAGCCGTGCCAGTGCAGAGTCGTGGATTCCGGCAATCGGTTTTCGAAAATCACGCGCAGGCGATCGCCCTGCTGGACCTGAATCGTCGGCCCGGGGCAGCTCCCGTTGTAGCCCCACGCGTCAATCGTCTTGAAAGGCGCGATCTTTTTCTTCACCGGCTCTGCGACCAGATGGAAGACTTTTACGCCGCCGTCCATCTCGTGCGGCAGGTCCCGCAAGTCCGGCGTCATCATCGCCAGAGGATGCTCTGGGGCCCCATCGTTTGGCACTGCTTTGTGCGGCCCATGACTCCCGTAAGGGGAGTGATGCCTTCCACTCTCGTTTTTGCCTGGTGTTTGCAGCTCGCCCCCCCGCGTGCCGGCGCGCAGCGTCTCGCTAAGCCCCAGCAATCCCGCCCCGAACGCCGCCGCGCCCTGAAAGAATCTTCTTCGTGTCCCGCTCATGCTAGCCTCCGTTTTCCTCTTCGATTCAAGTTTCGTTTTTTTTCTTGCTCCACGCAGAAAGGATGAGCATCGTTCTCCTGCATGTTCCTGATGGTTGTTCGTTTGAAAGAGCGGGCCGAGTCCGGCACAAACGGAAGTGAGGCAGCCCGCTGCCAAATTTTCAGGAGGGACTACTCAGATGCGGAGCACACTCGTGGTATCAGGAGGGTCGGACTTCCACAAAGAATCAACTTCCGAGTGACAATTCCAACGCCGCGTATCTGAAACGGAAGAGAATCCTGAAGGGGCTTCCAAAGGCCCAGTCGCGGACGCCACGACTGTGGATGACTGAAACGCGGAGCCCTTGCTGGTCGAAGGCAAGGCAGCCACTGGTAATTCTGAGGCAGCGCAATTCTGCAGGGACTGAATCCGCGGGGCATCTTGTTGCGAGGGCATCGCCAGGTGGCAATCACTCGAGGCCGTTGCGTCACCTGAAGACGGCGAACAACTGTGAGCGGCGCAAAGCGGAGCACAAATGGGGGCAACCAGGAGCGCCATAACAGTTACGAGACTGCTCGTCCCAACCATCCAACTTCGCATGACCATCCGTTTCGCGTTTCTCATCGAGATCACTCTTACGCTACGCCGCTGCCTTTCCGGCGTCAACCGTCCAGATGCGAAGGATGCGAAGGCCGCTCAGAGCGAGCAATTCTCTAGTCGCCATATCCGTGCGAATCCTTGTCCACAACTACTTTCCCTCTGAACGAGCGGTAAACGTAAATGAAATAGCCGGCGGCGAGAATCATTCCGAGCACCCACCAGACCAGTCCGACCCTTAGGCCATAGGCGCCTGCCTTTGCAGTCGTCACCGTCATGGAGTACACCGGATTCCGCGCGGGCAGCACCATGGGATACACGCCGAAAACCACGCTGGTCAACATCCCCGTCAGGTATACGCACGACGCCAGAAATGCTTTGCGCTCCTCCTGCTTTCTTAGTTCGAAGATAACACCCGCGATTCCCGCGACCGCGAGCAACGGGAAAATCAATCCCCAGGGCCACGTTGTAAAATTCTCCATTACTTGCAGCTGAACGCGAAATGTTACGGCGGTTACCGCAGCGGTGAGGCCAACAACAGCCCACCAAACGCGGCCCGCCAATCTTCCCGCGCGCAGATTCACTGGACCGCTCGTTTTCATTTGCACCCAAAGCCCGCCATGCATCACCAGCGCGAGCAACGCCAAAACTCCCACCAGAATTGTGTACCAATCCAGAATGCCCGTTTCATCACCCAGCCGGAAATTGGTCCACAGCGGCTCGAAGAAATACCCGCTGTCGTCCAACGGCACGCCGCGCACGACGTTGCCCAATGCCGCGCCGAAGAACACCGCGAGCAGCAGACTCGATGCGCAAAAAAGAAAATCCCACAGCGGATCCCACACCGCGCTCTTGATGTGATTCCGGAATTCGATGGAAGCGCCGCGCAGGATCAAAAGCCACAAAACGATCATCAACGGAAGATAAAATCCGCTGAAGCCGCTGGCATAGAGCGCCGGGAAGGCAAAATACAGCGTCCCACCCGCCGCGATCAGCCACACTTCGTTTCCATCCCAAACCGGCCCGATGCTCGCCAGCACTTGCCGCCGCTCTTCGTCCGTCTTGGCCACGAACAGGTGAATCGCGCCTGCGCCCAAATCAAATCCGTCCAGCAACACATACATCGCAATCATGATGGCCACGAGGCAGAACCAGATCGTTCCCATTGTGCCTCCCTAGTCCGCTGCCAGGACCGCCGCATCTTCACCCAGTGGTCGCGTCCCCGGTTCTGGCCCCAGTTCGATCTCCCGGTAGACGAGGAATAGCCACAGAATTCCCAGTACCGCATACAGCCCCATAAATCCGATCAGCGTGAACATCGCATTCCCCGCTACCACACGGGGAGAGATGCCATGAACGGTGCGCATCAATCCATAGATCAGCCATGGCTGGCGCCCCAGTTCCGCGGTCATCCATCCGGCGGTGTTCGCGATGTACGGCAAGGGCACGCTGAGCATCAGCAGCCATAGCATCCAGCGAGAGTCATACAATTTTCCGCGCCACAGCAATAACGCCGACCATCCCATCACCGCGATAAAAATAGTCCCCAGTCCGACCATCACGTGATAGCTGTAGTACAGCAAAGGAATTTGATCCGGCCACTCCGCCTGCGGAAAATCGGACAAGCCCTTCACGTCCGCTCTCCACTGCCGATAGGTCAGAAAACTCAGCATGTTCGGAACTTCCAGCGGATTGTCCAGCCTTCTCTTTTGCACGTCCGGCTGTCCGAGGATTGCCAGCGGCGCGCCTTGTTGCGATTCGAAAAGTCCTTCCATCGCCGCGAGCGTCTGCGGCTGATGGTCCGCCACCATTTTTCCCTGCATGTCTCCGCTGGGGAAGAGCTGCAGCAACGCCGCAATCGTTCCCACGATCACGCCGGCGCGCACGAAGGTGCGCCCGTAGGCTTCGTCGCGCTCCGTAAGCAAATAGAACGCACCGACGGCGGCCATCACGAAACAGCCGGTCTGCACCGCCCCCAGCATGGTGTGCGCGTATTGCCAGAGCGCCCACTTGTTCAGCAGCAGGTCCCAGAAGCTGGAGAGCTCAATCGCACCGTTGGCCCCCAGCTGGTAACCCACGGGGTGCTGCATCCATGCGTCCGTCGCGACGATGAAGAACCCCGAAAGCCACGAGCCCAGAAAAACCAGAAACCCCGCCCACCAGTGGCCGGTGCGCCCGAGTTTTTTTTCGCCAAACAAAAACAATCCCAGGAAGCTCGACTCCAGAAAAAAGGAAAACACGCCTTCCATCGCCAGGGTTTGGCCAATAACCCCGCCCGCGGCTTTCGAAAACGCCGCCCAGTTCGTTCCGAACTGAAATTCCATCGGGATCCCGGTGACCACGCCAAGCGCAAAATTAATCCCGAAAATGCGCGCCCAGAATCGGCTCGCCCGGTTGTAGTGCTCATCGCCCGTGCGCAGCGCCTTCGTCTTCAGATACACCAGCAGCAGCGCCAGCCCCATCGTCAGTTGCGGAAAAATGTAATGAAACGTGATGGTGAACGCGAAGTGCAGCCGGTGTACGTCCACTGCTTGTCCCATCGCGTCACCTCACGGAAATTCTTCGCGCGCTTGGTTTTGCGGCCGCGGTTTGCTCGAAGGATGCGGGTATGGCGGCAAGTTCAGTGGCATTCTCGCACTTCTGAGGCGTTCTTCAAGCGGATTCAATGACGTCCGGCGAAGCCCATCCTCCTGCCGCGACGGTCGCCATTCTTGGATACGTTCTTCATGCATTCCCGATGTATCCGAGGTATTGTTTTGGCGCACTTTTCCCGGGAGCAGCGCTATGAAGTATGACGCCATCATCATCGGCTCGGGCCAGGGCGGCAACCCCCTTGCCTATCGCCTGGTGGATCATGGCTGGTCCGTCGCGCTCGTCGAGAAAAAAGATCTGGGCGGCACCTGCATCAATGTGGGTTGCACGCCCACCAAGACCATGGTCCATCGCGCGCAGGTCGCTTACTATGCGCGGAACGCCGCGCGTTGGGGCGTCAACGCTTCGAACGTCAGCGCCGATCTCGCCAAAATCGTCGCCCAAAAAGACGAAGTCGTTCTGAGTTTTCGCGGTAGCCAGCAAAAACAAGTGGACAAGCGGCCAGATCTTCGCCTCTATCGAGGGCATGCGCGGTTTGTTGCCCCGCATCAACTCAAGGTCGGCGATGATCTCCTCGAGGGTGAGAAGATTTTCATCGACGTCGGCGGCCGCCCGAGCTTTCCTGCGATCGCCGGCCTGGACAACGTCGCCTGTCTCACCAATGAATCTATCATGCAGATTACCAGTGTCCCGGAACATCTCCTCATTCTCGGCGGTGGCTACATCGGCCTGGAATTTGGACAGATGTTTCGCCGTTTCGGCAGCCGCGTCACCATTCTTCACACCGGGAAGCAAATCGTTTCTCGCGAAGATCCAGAGATCGCCGCTGAATTGCAAAAAGCGCTCGAAGCCGAAGGCGTTCAATTTGTGCTCGGCGCCCGCACCACTCGCGCCGAAACCAAAAATGGCCAAATTACGCTGTCCTTCGAAAGCTCTGCAGGATCATCGAACCTCACCGGCTCGCATCTCCTGGTCGCCACCGGACGCAATCTGAACACCGATGATCTCGGTCTCGATAGAGCCGGCATCGAAACCGACAAGAGCGGCTATATCAAAGTGAATGGCCGACTCGAAACGAGCGTTCCCGGCGTATGGGCCCTTGGCGATTGCAAGGGCGGCCCCGCTTTTACGCACATCTCTTACAACGATTTTCAAATTATTTACGGCAATCTCATCGAAGGAAAGAATCTCACCATCGAAAATCGCCTCGTGCCCTACTGCGTCTTCACCGATCCGCAGCTCGGCGGCGTCGGCATGACGGAAAAAGAAGCTCGCGCAAAAGGCCACAAACTGAAAATTGGCAGATGCCCGATGACACACGTGGCGCGGGCCATCGAACGCGGCGAAACCGCCGGCCTCATGAAGCTCGTTGTGGATGCCGCAAACGACCGCATCCTCGGAGCTTCCATTCTCGCCTCGGAAGGCGGCGAGCTAGTCCAAGTCCTTGGCACGCTGATGCTAGCGAACCAGCCGTACACCCTTCTCAAGGGCGCCGTGTACATTCACCCGACCCTCGCGGAAGGCTTCTTCTTTCTTATGGAGGATGTCAAACCCGTGGATTGAACGGAACTGCGCGCTCTCATCAGCGGCGGGAAGTCTTAAGGAAGGCATTCCAGATGAGCAAAATGGCGGGACCGGGCGGACTTGAACCGCCAACCTAGAGTTTAGGAAACTCTCGCTCTATCCAGTTGAGCTACGGCCCCGGCGTTCGTCCCGAAAGCGTACGCATCCTCGTGGCTCGATGCACTGCAAGCAGCTCGCTTTCGTGAACCTCATCATAATATCCCAGCATCTCGGTCCATGTCATCGCGCCGGGGAATCCGCTATTGTCATCGTCGTTTTGGCGGCGCCGGCGCGACTGCTGTATAGTGACCGGTCCGCATGGAGTTCCGGTCGCGGAGTTGTAAGCGGAGGAGTTGCCATGAAAAGAGTTGGCGGCATTTGGCTCGTGCTACTGGCGGCCAGTGTATTCGTAACGCGTGTCGGCGCGCAGAAAAACTCAGATTCCGGCGGTCCGCGCCCGCTGGTTCTTACCGAAGCAATTCCTCTGCCCGGCGTGCAGGGACGTTTCGATCATTTTGGTTTTGACCGCAAGAACCAGCTGTTTGTCGCGGCTCTCGGCAATAACACCGTCGAAGTAATCGACATCAGCGCCCGCACTCGCGTTCATACAATCACCGGAATCCCCAACCCACAGGGAGTGGTTTACGCGCCGGAGTCCAAGAAACTCTTTGCGGCAAGCAGTAAAGGCAAACTTTACATCTACGATGGCGCAACGTTTGATCTCATCAAAAGCGTCGACTTTCACGGCGACGTGGATAACCTGCGCTATGACGCTGCAAATCAGCGCGTCTACGTTGGCTATGGCGAAGACGAAACCGGAGCTATCGCCACGATTGACGCGAACACCAACGAGCGCCTCCCTGAAGAATACATACTGGGAGCGCACCCCGAATCCTTTCAATTGGAAGCGTCAGGTCCAAACATCTACGTGAATCTCCCGGACTTGAAGCAGATTGCTGTGATCAATCGCAAAACGCGTGAGATCACGCGGTGGCCGATGACCCTCGAACACAATTTCCCTATGGCATTGGACGAAGCGAATCATCGCTTGTTTGTCGCCACCCATGAACCGCCCCGGCTGGCGGTCTTTGACACAAGTTCCGGCCGCACCGTCGCCACGCTTCCATGTGTGCAGGACGCCGACGACGTCTACTATGATTCAGGACGCATGCGCATCTACGTTCCCGGCGGAGAGGGATATATCAGCGTGTTCCAACAAAAGGACGCAGACCACTACGAGTTGCTCGCGAAGGTCCCCGCAACTTTGGGGGCCCGCACTGCCGGATACTTTGGCAAAGGCAGGAAAAGTTTTGACCGCTTTTTCCTCGCCGTCCCCGCGCGTGCCGACCATGGCGCCGAGATGTGGATCTATACTGTTCAGGATTGAGCAAGGCCCGGGTACTAGACCTCCCTATTTGGTCTTAGGTCACCCAGCAGCACTCCCCCCATCATAAGCCTTCCTTAAGAAACGAATCCTAGAGTAGAAACGGACGGGGTGGCTGTCGGGCGCGATTCATTGGAACGCACAGACAATCTGGCAGGGGTACATGACTGCCGGGCAAAGTGGTCAGACCAATATACCACGCCGGGCCCCGTATGGCCCATCTATCATCATTTTCGCTGTATAACATCAACGAAACACTTGACAGCACATATCGTACGGTGGTACAGCCGTTATACCTTTTTTGTGGGGGAGGTCCTCATGCAGTCCAATGCTCAGGGGAGTATCGCGCTGGTGCGTCTCATCCCGGCTAAGTTCGGCCGCATTCTGGCGGCTGTTTGCATCCTGTTGCTGGCATCCGTCCCGGCACTCCCGCAGGGAAGTACCGGCCGGATTTTGGGCGTCGTAACCGACCAATCCGGCGGCAACGTCGCCGGCGCCACAGTGACTATCACGGACGTCGCGCGCGGAGTCTCGCAGACTCTGACCACCGATTCGGACGGAGTGTACGTCGCCCTCAGTCTTCTGCCCGGCAACTACACGCTTCGTACGGAATACAAAGGGTTCAAGGTTTTTGAGCGCAAAAATATTTTGTTGGAAGTTGGCAAGGACGTCCGGATCGACCCCGTGCTGCAGACCGGCTCCGCGACCGAGACGATCACGATCACCGAACAGGTGCCCATGGTTGACACGACTTCCACTACGCTTGGTGGAACGATCAGCAATGAAATCATCAACGACCTCCCGCTGAACGGCCGCAACTACCAGAATCTTATCTCCCTGCGTCCCGGCACTTCGGTTTATCCAGGCGGCGGGCCTTGGACCCAAACCACGAATGGCATTCGTCCCGAAGACACCAGCTTCATCGTCGACGGTGTCACCAACGACGAATCCTTTATGGGCTTGAGTGTCACGAATGCCGCAGCCGTGCTTGGCGATGCGGCCACCCTTATTCCCATTGATGCGATTCAGGAATTTAACACGCAGGTCAATCCCAAAGCGGAATACGGATGGAAACCCGGAGCCATCACCAGCGTCGGCCTCAAGTCCGGAACGAACGACATTCACGGCACCGCTTATGGCTTCGGCCGTTCGGACTCGTTTGACGCTCGCAACTATTTCAATCCAGTGGGTTCCCCCAAGACGTCCGTTGAACTCGAGCAGTACGGTGGCTCAGCAGGCGGGCGCATCATCAGAGATAAACTTTTTTATTTCGGGGCCTACGAAGGCCAGATGTATTCGGTTGGCAATGCGCTTAACGGAAGCGTTCCAACATCGGCCTCGATACCGACGGCCGTGGGAAACCAGAATGGTTGTGCGGCGCTCGTCAACGGCGACTGCAAACACAGCATCGCGGACGCCACGGCGGACCTCGTCGCGAAGAATCCTTCTTTTAAAGTGAATCCTCTCAGCGCCTATTTGCTTGGCTTTTACACTCCCAACAGCTCGCAGAGCCCAGGCGTCACGCTGAACTTCCCAAACGTCAACAGCTCGAAAAACGCCTTGGGCAAAGTGGATTACCACATTAACGACCACCACAGCTTGAGCGGTTCCTACTTCTTTGGCAATGACACCATCTTAGGGATGGATTCCAACGAGCTGCTTGCGCAATTCCGGACAAATGTTCATTCCCGCGCACAGGCCGTCTCTGCGCACTGGGCTTGGACACCAAGCTCTACCTGGGCCAACGAACTTCGCGGCGGTTTCACTCACTACACTCTGCAGATCGTCCCGGACGACATCACTTTTCCGTACCAAATCGACACTGGCATTTCCACTGCAATCTTGAAAGGAATCCCCAACATCAAGCTCGGTGGCGGTTTCACGGAGTTGGGCGCCTTTCACAACTTTCCTAAGATCGTGGGTCCGGACAAAGTCTACGACTTCATTGACCAGATTTCGTATTTGCGCGGCAAGCATGCCTTCAAATTCGGAGGCGAGCTCCGCAGGGACCTCGTGCACCAGGGCACCTACCGCGGTGGGCGAGGGCGCGTCACGTTCGCGAATTTGGAGGCCCTGCTCTCTGGCACACCCACGAACGCCGGTCTTTTGGCCGGTGACCCCCTCCGCAACCTTAGCCAGTGGCTCTATGCGGGGTACGCTCAGGACGACTGGCGCATCACTCCGAGAATTACTTTGAACCTTGGGATTCGCTACGAATACCAGGCCGTTCCCACGGAGGCCAATAATCTGCTCGGAAACTTTGATCCTACCGTCGGCTTTCAACAGGTGGGTAAGAATATCGGCTCCATCTACAAAGGCGATCACCGTAATTTCTCACCGCGCTTTGGCGTGGCCTGGGACGTCACCGGCAAAGGCACCACTGTTGTTCGTCTCGGCGGCAGCATTGTCTACGATCTGCTCTCCATGAGCACCTACATGTCTCAGCAGAACCTGCAAAGTGGTCCCGTACTTTTTGGCCTTGGCGTCGTTCCCACCGGCGCAACGATTTTTGACGCTGCTTGCCCTGCTCCGGCTGGTTGCCCTGGCATCGGAAACATTTTCACCACTGGGGTTACGGTTCCCGGCTCTGGGGCGAATGGCCTTAACTGGGCGAATCAAACCACTCCAATCTATCCCGCTAGCGTCACTGGACTAGTTCAGTGTGGTGACGGCCTCGGCGCCGACCCAGGGCCTTGCAACACCTTCGCCATGAATCGCAACTTCCGCACGCCCTACGTCGAAAACTGGACTCTTGGCATTCAGCATGCTTTCTCTGGCAAGCTTTCCCTGGACGTGAGCTACGTTGGTAACCATGGCGTAAAGTTGCCCGGCGTCGTAGATCTGAACCAGCCTGCGGCTGGCTCTGGCTGGACGCCGTTTGACATCGCAAACGGGGTGAATGCTGATAATAACGAACAACTTCAGCGCCCCTATACACTCAATGGCAAATTCCCGTATCTTGGAGCCGTAAACTACCTCTCCAATTTCTACGGTTCGACTTACCACGGCTTGCAGACCACATTGACAGCTCGTAATTACCACGGCCTGGATTTCGTGGCCGGCTACACCTTTGCTCATGCAGTGGACGACCTGTCTTCCAATTGGGTTGCTTTTCTTCCCAAAGATAGCGCGAACCCCGGCCTGGAGCATGCCAGCGGTGATGAAGACATCCGTCACCGTTTCACGTTCTCCATTACCTATACGCTTCCGGAAAAGAAGACCAAGAGCCAGCTTCTTGATGGGTGGCAGCTCAATTCGATTATCTCTCTGCAGAGCGGTCAGCCGTGGAATGTCAATGACCAGACCAATGATTTCAGCGGAACCGGTGAACTTGCCGACCGCTGGAATTTCTACGGCAATCCCTCAGAATTTGGATCGCAAGGACCCGTTGGACTCCCCTTTTTCCCAGGCACGAGCAACCAGGCTTGCGCCGCCAAAGCGGCAGCTCTTGACGGAACCAACCCCAGTAAGCCATATACGACCGCACTCGGCATCGGCGGCTGCTACGCCAGGGGAGGTTCTATCCTGATTCCAAGCGGTATCGGTACATTTGGCACCATGGGCCGTAACATCTTCCGCGATACCGGCTTCCACAACGTCGACTTCTCCATCACAAAGAGCTTTAGATTCGGGGAACGCATCAAGGCGCAGTTCCGTGCCGAAATGTTCAATGTTTTCAATCACCCCGAGTTCGCGAACCCATGGGGTGCTACCAGCGGCTACGGGCAAGCCGCCTTTGCTGATCCGTCGGTTCCAGGCCAGTTCGGTTGTGGCTGCGCTACTCCAGACAATGCCTCCTTCAATCCCGTGCTTGGCTCGGGCAGCAACCGCGCCATTCAGTTGGGCTTAAAGTTCATCTTCTAGCCGCCTTGCGCGGATGGAACTCGAGAAAGGGCCGGACATTTATCCGGCCTTTTTTCATGTATAAACACAAGTAAGAATTCTTGGGGGGGAATGAAAAACGATGAGTCGCATCGCTGCACGTGCAAGAACGATCGGCATCCTCTTCATTGGCCTGTTGGCCGGTGTCTCCAACAAGCCAGTATCAGCAGCGACTGACGATCAAGACGTGCTTCAGACCGACCACGACTTCGTCCAGGCCGCCGCCAAAGCCGACAAAGCGACCGTCGCCAAACTCCTCGACGCGGATTTCACGTGGACGGACGCAGATGGCAGAAGCCGGGCAAGAACACAGGTCCTCGGTTCCATTCCGTCCCCCGCGCTCGGCAACGAAGCTGGCGCTGACGTGAGCCAGCGCACTTACGGGCAAGTCAGCGCCGTGATGTCCGGCCGCGACAAGATCCACGTTCTTCGCATTTGGGTGAAGCGTTCCGCCGGCTGGCGATTGCTCGTCTATCACGAAGTCGCTCTCGGCCGGCAGTCCTCTGGCCCCACTGGCTCCGACGTGAAGGACTGCGAGAATCCCTGCAAAACCTTGCCGTATAAGCCGCGAAACGAATCCGAGCAAGCCGTCGTTGCTTCCTGGCAAGCCTTAGAGACTGGCGTAACCAACCACGACGCCGCAGCCTGGTCTCCCCACATCGCCGACGAGTTCACCATGCTCGGTTCCTCCAACGATCATCCCCTCACCAAAGGCGACCGCATCGCCACGCTCAATCTGCAAAAACAGACCGGCCATGGTTCCGCTCCCGCTCCTCTCGTGTCCGCACAAATGTTTGATTTCGGAGACGCCATCGTGATGACCTGCCTGCACCAGCCGTACACCGGCAAGCCGATCCACGTCAGCCGCCTGTGGATCAAGCGCGATGGTCATTGGATCATGTCCATCAGTTATCAGACGATCATCCAGGATGCGCCCGTAAAGGTGTCTTAGAATCATTCACTGGTCGGGACCCCCTCCGCTGGAATCGTTGGAGTGAAGCATGAAGTTCCTTGTACGTTCAGCGATCCTACCGGCCGCAGCCTGCGCTGCCCTCGCAGCCATCGGCGCCAGCGGAACGTTCAGCAGCACTCGTGAGGATCAGGAAGTCCTCGATGCCGACCGCTCTTTAATCACGCTCTTGGCGAGAGGCGACGACGCCTCGATGAACGACCAGCTTGCTCTCAACCGGCTCCTCAATGAGGATTTCACCTGGATCGATTCGAATGGCAGGAGCTTGTTCAAAGCACAAGTGATGAAGAGCTTTCCCGCTCCCTCCAACATCGGCGTTGAATTGCAGGAGCGCATCTATGGGAAGACCGCCATCGTCCGGGCCAATCGCGGCAAAGTACAGGTGCTCCGCGTCTGGCTCAAGCGCGCATCCAGTTGGCGGCTCGTTCTCTATCAGGAAGTTAGAATGGTTGTGAAGTCGGAGCCTCCCGCCTCTGCCGAAGCTGGTACAGGGGAATGTGACAACCCCTGCAAAACGATTCCCTACCAGCCGGAAACTCCTTCCGAGAGGGAAGCGATCACCTCTTGGCAGGGCGTGATGAAAGCGATGGCCGAAAGTGACCCCGATGCCTACGCCCCGCTCATCGCCGACGAGTTTACGGCCACCGACACCCACCACGACGCCCCGTACACCAAAGCCGAGCGGCTCGCCCAAATCAAGAAACAAAAACAAATCGGGGCCAGGTCCACTCCTCCGGCACTTCTTTCCGCCCGCATGTTCGACTTCGGCGACACTGTCATGATGATCGCCCGCGAGCAGCGCGCCAACGCCAAACCGTATTTCAATACACGCATGTGGGTGAAGCGCGACGGCCGCTGGCAGATGCTTTTCAGCTTTAATACAAGAATTGAGTAGAATGAGGCCTGCATGAGCGCAACTCCCGTCAAAGTAGGCATCGTGGGCCTTGGCCGCTGGGCCAAGGTGCTGACCCGCGCCGCCGCTAAATCAGAAAAAATCAAAATCGTCGCGGCATACAGCCGTTCGGAAGAAAAGCGCGTGGTCTTCGAACAGGAATTCGGCGTTCCCCCCGTTTCCGACATGCGCACGATGCTCTCCAATCGCGGGATCGAAGGCGTCATTCTCACCGTTCCGAACGAGCAGCACTTGCCCGTCGCCAGCGAAGTTGCCAAAGCGCGGAAACACATCTACACCGAGAAGCCCATCGCCAGCACACTCGAAGAAGGACTCGAAATCGCGGCCCTCGAGAAAAATTACGGAATCACTGTCACTGTCGGCCACAGCGCACGATTGATGGCCGGGATCCGGAAAATTCGAGAAGCCATCGACGGCGGCGAACTCGGCCGTGTAGCTTTTATCGAAGCCAACTTTTCCAATGAACGCGCGCTCGAGCTGACCCCCAAAACCTGGCGCTGGTACAAGGACAAGGCCCCCGGCGGCCCGCTATCTCAACTGGCGATTCATCAGTTCGATGTGCTCCACTACCTTGGCGGCGAGATCGTCGAAGCCGGCGCCATGGCTTCCAAGCTTTCCCCCGTCGGTGCGGAAGTGGACGATCAGTCCATGACCCTTCTCAAATTCGCCGACGGCAAAGTCGGCTACGTCGGCTCCTGCTGGACCTCTCCCGGTATTTTCGCCGTGCGCGTCTTCGGCTCCAAGGGCTTGATGCACTACGAAATCGACTTCAACACCTGGGACACTCCCGACCAGCTCCACAAAAACTCAACGCTCTACATCCAGCGCGGCAAGGATGGCTACGCCAAGCGTGAAGAACTGAAAGTTCCCGAAAGCGACATGTTCCGCACCGAGCTCGAAATGTTTGCCGAGAGTTGCAGGACCGGGAAGTCCGGCGAGTTGAGCGCCCACAACGGCAATTTCGCCGTGGCCATCGTCTACGCCGCGCTGCGCTCCATCGAAAAGAACGGCCAATACACGCGCATCGCCGACGTGCTGAGCGCCGCTGAAGCCCGCGTTGCGGAGAAAATCCACGATGTTGCCTAGCCGCTATTTCATTGAGCTAACGCAGCCGGAAATCGCGGCCCAGTTGAAGAGAAATCCGCTCGTCATCCTGCCGCAAGGCAGCGTCGAGCAGCACGGCCCGCATCTCCCCACTGGAACCGACATTTTCGCTTCCAACGTCATCGCCCACGCCGTCGCCGAGCGCATGGACGGCTTGGTTTTGCCCGGAGGCCCGCTTGGCGTCACGCCCTTGCACATGCCCTTCGAAGGCACCATCACATTGACTCCGGACACCTACATGCGCTTGGTCACGGAAACCTGCGCCTCCACCGCGCAGCATGGCGCAAAGTATCTTCTGCTTCTCAATTGGCACGAGCTCAACATTCCTTCCCTTAGCGTTGCCGCGGATTTCCTTCATCGCGAACACGGCATGACCGTGCTCACCGTGCAAGCGTGCTTCGTTGCCGAAGACATGTTCGGCAAAGAATGCGGAGGGCTCACGCATGGCGGCGAAATCGAAGCTTTAGCGGTACTGGCTTATCGCCCCGATTTGGTGCATCTCGATCGCATTGATAATTCTTCCGACCACACCCACGGACGCAAAATCGACGCCTTGCGCCGCACGCGCAGTTATCAACCGGTTTTGTCCGACGTCCGCTCCATCGCGCCAACCGGCTGGTATGGCGCTCCGCAGCACGCCACCGTCGAGAAAGCTCACCGCATTCTGAAGGCCATCGCGGATTCCATCGCCACGCAATCCGCCGAAATCTTCAAGCAGCTCGACAAGATTCAAGGTGGAGTCGCCGAACTCAAGCAAGTGAGCAAGGCGCGCTGATGGCCCGCGTCTTCGCCCAAGCGCAGGCCAAGCAGCTCGGATTGCCCGGCCGGAAATCGCTCGAAATCGTCTCCGGTGAAAACGGCGCGCGGGGCGTCACCTTGCGACTCGTCGAAATTCCTGTTCCACAACCCGGCGAAGTGCCGCGCGGCCCGCATCAACATTCCGGCCACGAAGAATGCATGTACGTTTTGTCCGGTCAAGGCACCACGTTCGCAGAAAGCGGCGAGTTTCCCCTCAAGCCCGGTGACACCATTCTCATTCCTCCCGGCGAAAGGCACGTCACCCGCAACACCGGCAGCGTGCCGCTCCTCCTCCTCTGCTTCTTTCCCTCCGCCGACATCACCAAAGGCACCGTGGAGCCCGCAGTTTCTTCCGGGTTTCCCAAGCGCCAATGACCGCCGATGTCCTCTGCTTGCGCCCCGAAGCCGATTTCCAGCGCGTCGGCGTTGTGCCGTCCCCGTCTCTGAAAATTGCCTACCGCGCTGTGGCCGATCCCGATGTTCCCACGTTGATGAAGCAAGCGCGTGCCCTCATGATCCCCGCAGTTGGCCCAAAACTTTCGCAGGAACTCTTCGAGGCTACGACCGTCAAGTTCGTCCAAGTAACCGGCGCCGGCGTGGACCGTGTGGATCTTTCTCTTCTCAAGAGCCTCGGCATTTCCGTAGCGAACGTTCCCGGCGGAAGCAACAGCGCCCTGGCGGAATACGTTGTCACCACGGCCTCGGTTCTTCTGCGTCGTTTCCTGTGGGCCGACGCCGAAATTCGCGCCGGCAACTACGCCGATTTCCGCGCCTGCATGATCTCCGACAATCTCGCCGGTCTGGATGGTCTCACCGCCGGAATCGTCGGCCTTGGTACAATCGGCCTGGCCGTCGCCGAAGCCTTCCACCACCGCGGTTGCCGCATCTATTATTTCGACCCCGCTCCGCGCGATCCAAGCGCTGCCGTTGCGCCCGGCGCAAAGTCCGTATCTCTGGAAGAGTTGCTGAAAATCTCAGACGTCGTCACCTTGCACGTCCCGTTGCTCCCCGCCACGCAAGGTCTCCTCGGTCCGTGCCAATTGGCGGCCATGAAGCCGGGAGCTATCCTCATCCAGGCATCGCGCGGCGGCATCGTCGATGAAGTGGCACTCGCGCAGAGCCTGCATTCCGGCCACCTCGGCGGTGCCGCGATTGATGTCTATTCCCCAGAACCGCCCGCGCCCGATCATCCGCTTCTCGCGCTCCGCGGCGAAGCCGCGCGCCGCATTCTCTTCACCCCGCACATCGCCGGCGCCACCCGCCAATCTTCCGAATTCCTGTTCCGTTCCGCCTGGCGAAACGTCGAACGGGTCCTGCTGGAAAAAGTAGCGCCACTGTATCTCGTGCAGTGAATGGCGATTCGAATCGCCAGCAGGTTCAGGCAATCGCAGTCGAGATGAGGTCCGGTTCACGCATGGCAAAACCACGACGCTGGTACACCGCACTCTATTTCCAAGTCCTGGTAGCCATCGCCATCGGCATTTTCCTGGGCCACTTCTTTCCTCGCACCGCGGTTGCTTTAAAGCCCCTCGGCGACGCTTTCGTCTCCCTCATTCGCATGATGATCGCCCCCGTCATCTTCTGCATCGTCGTCCAGGGCATCGCCTCCACCGACGATCTAAAAAAAGTCGGCAGCGTCGGCATCAAGACCCTCGTCTATTTCGAAGTTGTTTCCACCCTCGCGCTGCTAATCGGCATTTTGGTTTCCCATCTCCTGCATCCTGGCGCCGGGCTGAATCTCGATCCCGCCACCCTCGACACCAAATCCGTAGCGAACTATCTGACCCGCGCCAGGGAAACCGGCATCGTCCCCTTCCTCGTCGCGATCATCCCGCGCACCGTCGCCGAAGCCTTCGTCACCGGCGACGTCCTCCAGATTCTGCTCATTTCCATCCTCACCGGTTTCGCCGTCTCACGCATGGGCGCTCTCGGCGAACGCGTCATCCGCGGCTTCGCGATCGTCACCAAAGTCGTCTTCGGCGTCATTCGAATCATCATCAAGGCCGCGCCACTCGGCGCTCTCGGTGGCATGGCCTTTACCGTCGGCAGCTACGGCGTGGGCTCGCTCTCCCAACTCGCCAGGCTCATCGGCACGTTCTATCTGACCAGCGCGATTTTTGTCATCCTGGTCCTCGGCGCGATCGCTTACGCCAACGGCTTCTCCATCTTCCGCTTCATTGCCTATATTAAGGACGAGCTCCTCATTGTCCTCGGCACCAGCTCTTCGGAAACCGTCCTCCCGGACATGATGCAGAAGCTCGAGCGCCTCGGCGCCTCCCCTGCCATCGTCGGCCTCGTGTTTCCTACCGGCTACAGCTTCAACACCGACGGCACCAACATCTATCTAACCCTATCCGCGCTCTTCCTCGCCCAAGCCACCAACATCCATCTTTCCTTCAGCCAGGAAGTCGGCATTCTTCTCTTCGCCATGATTGCTTCCAAAGGCGCCTCCGGCGTCACCGGAACGGGCTTCGTCACTCTCGCCGCCATCCTCGCCGCCGTACCCGCCATTCCCATTCAATCGCTCGCCATCCTCGTCGGCATTGATAAATTCATGAGCGAATGCCGCGCCCTCACCAACGTCATCGGCAACGGCGTCGCCACCATTGTCGTCAGCCGCTGGCAAGGCCAACTGGACGCCGGCAAAATGCGCGAGACCATGGCGCATCCCATCGAAAACGGCGAAGTGACCTCGCAATAGGTGCCCCACATTTCAGAGTGAACGAACCGGTTTACAAATCGCCTCACAGAGTTAAAATGCCTATGGTGAAGACCACGTTCTCTGCTGGGAAGTCCGCGTCCGCACAAGTAGGAGGCCCCATGTCATCCACGCAGCTCGATCGCCGCACCTTTCTTCGCGTCTCCGCCGTGGCCGGCGGCGGCATCCTCTTCGCTCTTCACACGGATTCCATCTCCGAACTCTTCGCCCAGGCGCCGCAAGCCCCAACCCCCGCCTTCCTGCCCACCGCCTTCCTGCGCGTCGCCGCCAACGGCATCGTCACCATCATGTCCAAAAATCCCGAAATCGGCCAAGGGGTGAAAACCCATCTCCCCATGATCATCGCCGACGAACTCGACGTGGACTGGAAAGACGTCCGCATCGAACAAGCCGACCTCGATGAAACCAAGTACGGTCCGCAGCGCGCCGGTGGCAGCACCTCCACGCCCACCAACTGGGATCCGCTGCGCCGCGTCGGCGCCGCGTGCCGCCAAATGTTCATCACCGCCGCCGCGCAAACCTGGTCTGTCCCCGAATCCGAATGCCAAACTTCCTCCGGCCGTGTCACCCATCAGCCCTCCAACCGCGCTCTCACCTATGGCGAGCTCGCCGAAAAAGCCGCCGCCCTGCCCGCCCCCGATCTCAAAACCGTCAAGCTCAAAGATCCCAAAGATTACAGAATCATCGGCCGTCCCACGCGCGCCGTGGACAATCCTTCGATCGTCACCGGGAAACCTCTCTACAGCATCGATTTCAAAGTTCCCGGAATGTTGTACGCCGTTTACGACAAGTGCCCCGTCTACGCGGGAAAGTGTGTGGGCGCAAATCTCGATGAAATTAAATCCCTGCCCGGTGTCCGCCACGTCTTTGAAATCGAAGGCACGCAAGACTTGCTCGGCCTGCATTGGGGCGTTGCCGTTGTGGCCGACACCTGGTGGCAAGCCAATGAAGCCCGCAAGAAATTACACACACAGTGGAACGAAGGCCCTACCGCGCAGCAAAGCAGCGAAGGCTTCCAGAAGCGCGCGGATGAGCTTTCGAAACAGCCGCCCGCAATCACCCTGCGCAAAGACGGCGACGCCGACGCCGCATTGCAGTCCGCCGCGAAAGTCGTCGAAGGCGCGTACTCTTATCCGTTCCTCGCCCACGCCCCCATGGAGCCCGAAAATTGCCTCGCCCACTATCACGACGGCAAGCTCGAATTCTGGTCCCCCAGCCAAACCCCCGAAAATGGCCGCCTGCTCGTCTCCAAAGTTCTCAACATTCCCCACGACGACATCATCATTCACCTGAAGCGCGCCGGCGGCGGTTTCGGCCGCCGCCTCACCAACGACTACATGCTCGAAGCCGGCGCCATCGCCAAGCACGTTGGCGTCCCCGTAAAACTCCTCTGGACCCGCGAAGACGATTTTCACCACGATCATTATCGCCCCGCCGGTTTTCATTACCTCAAGGGCGGTCTGGACTCCTCCGGCAAACTCGTCGCTTGGCGCAATCACTTCGTCAGCTTCGGCGAAGGCGATAAGTTCGCTCCGTCCGCGAGCATCCCGCCAAACCAATTTCCCGGCACCTTTCTCCCCAACTTTTTCTTCGGCGCGTCCCTCATGCCCCTCGGCGTGCCAACCTACGCCCTGCGTGCTCCCGGCAGCAACGCCTTCTCCTGGGTCTTTCAATCCTTCACCGACGAGCTCGCCCACGCCGCCGGAAAAGATCCTGTCCAATTCCGCATGGATCTCCTCACCGCGCCTCGCGTCCCCAGCGCGCAACCCTCTTCCAATCCCGGTGATGTGGATTTCGACGCCGCTCGCATGCAGGGTGTGTTGAAACTCGTCGCGGGAAAATCCGGCTGGGCCACGGGCAACTTGCCGAAGGGCACCGCCATGGGCGTCGCCTTCCAATTCGCGCATCGCGGCTATTTTGCCGAAGTCGTTCAGCTCCGCGTCAACTCCGATAAAGCCATCAAGGTGGAAAAAATCTGGGTCGCCGGCGACGTCGGCAGCCAGATCATCAATCCCCTCAACGCCGAAAATCAGGTCCGCGGCGCCGTCATCGAAGGCCTAAGCTCCGTCATGTCCTACGAAATCACCATTGACGCCGGCCGCGCCGTCCAAAGCAACTTCCACGAATACCAGCCCGTGCGCATGAATCAGGTGCCGCCTGAGATCGAAGTCCATTTCCTGAAAACGGACAATTCCCCCACCGGCCTCGGCGAACCCTCGCTCCCTCCGGTGCTCCCCGCTGTCTGCAACGCCATCTTCGCCGCTACCGGCCAGCGTATCCGCTCCCTCCCACTCTCCAAACACGGCTACTCCTGGGCCTGAGTCTCCTGGCCTAACTTCCCGCTTTCTGTAGAGGCACCCGTCGCCGCGCGTGCCCCTCTTCGTTTTTGGTTTTGTAGGCGCCGGGCTTTAGCCCAGGCCGCCCTCATCAGGAACGAATTTTATTTTTCTTCTCTTACTAAGAACTGAAAACTAAGAACGAAAAGCGGTTCGCAATCAAGACGCACGCTCACTTATACCGCAACCCCACTAAACCGGCAAAAATCAGCAACAAGTTTATTTTCCTACTGAAAACCTGATCACTGACAATTGAAAACCCTTCCGCAGCAAGCTATCCCTCTGAACCCCTTCTTTCACTCATACCGCAACGCCACCAACGGATCCACCCGCGCCGCCCTCTGCGCCGGAAGCCAGCACGCCATCAAGCCAGTAACGATCAGCAGCAACGGCACACACGTCAGCGTCCAGGGGTCGTACGCCGACACACCCCACAGTTGCGTCGAGATCACTCTCCCCAGCGCCAGGCTGGCAATCAGCCCAATCCCCACGCCAATCCCCACCAACCGCAGCCCCATTTGTAACACTAACCGAAGGACCTGCCCGCCTTCCGCCCCCAGCGCCATGCGTATTCCAATCTCATGTGTTCGCCGCGCCGTGGTATACGCCAGCACGCTGTACACGCCAAGCGTTACCAGCACCAGCCCAATCGAACTGAAAATCGTCATCAGAAAAAACCCAAACCTCGGCCCCGCATACGAAAACTGGCTGATGTAGCCCTCCAGCGTCCCCGTAAACGTCAGCGCCACGTTGCTGTCCGTGGCCCAGATCTCTCGCTCGATCGCGGTCGTCATCGTCAGCGGTTCTTGCGCCGTCCGCACCAGAATCCCGCGGAACGCCGAGCCCGTCACTGTATACGGCACCCATATTTCTGGCGTGACAGGATCTTGCAGCCCCTGGTTCTTTACGTCTGCCACCAGTCCGATAATTTCAAACACCGGCTCTTTCACCGCGTCATCAAATTCCGCCAGTTGTGCGATGCGCACCTGCTTCCCGATCGGATTCTCATTCCCAAGGTATTTCTTCACGAATGTTTGATTCACCACTGCCAGCTTCCGCGCCCCATTCACTTCCGCTTCCGTAAAAGTCCTGCCATCTAGGAGTTGAATCTTCAACACCGAAAAATAGCCTTCGCTGACCAACTGAAACGGTGCGTTCCACTTTTCGTCATGAGTCTTCCCGGGAATTTCGAGGTCGCTCGGAATCCCGCCATACGGGGGCAACGTGCTCGTTTCCGTCGCGTCCACCACGCCCGGCAAAGCCTTTAGCCGCTGCAGCAGCGGACGGTAGAATCCCGCTACCTGGTCCGCCGTTTTATACCGCTCCGGCGGCAGTGGCAATCTCGCCACCCATACATGATCCGGCTGCAACCCCAGATGCACTTCCCGCAGAGCCACAAAGCTCCGCATCAGCAGGCCAGCGCCCACCAGTAGCGTCAACGAAAGTCCCACTTCCAACACCACCACCGCATCCCGCAGCCGCCCGTGCCGGAACCCCCCGCTGATACCCTTGCCGCTATCCCGCAGCGGCTCGTTCAAATCCTTTCGCGCCGCCTTCAGCGCCGGCACCAGCCCAAACACCAGCGCCGTCAGCACCGCCGTCACCAGCGTGAACGCCAGCACCGGTGTATTCAGCCGGATGACCGCCTCCGCGGGGATAATATTTTGCGGCATTAGCGCCACCAGGAACTTCAGCCCTCCCCACGCCAGCAGCGTCCCCAACGCCGCCCCGCCAATCGCCAGGATCAGGCTTTCCACCAGCAGCTGCCGGATCAATCTCCACCGGTTCGCCCCCAATGCCGAACGGATCGCAAACTCCTTTTCCCGCGTCGTCGCCCGCGCCAGCAGCAAGTTCGCCACGTTCCCGCAGCCAATCAGCAGCAACAACCCCACCGCCGCCAGCACGATATAAAGCGTGGTCTTGAATCTCCCCACCACCGAATTCGTCAGCGACTGCATCTGCACCGTAAACCGTTTCGGGTATTCCGTCGGGTACACCGTTGCGAGCCGCTTTGCCACCAGCGTAAAATCCGCTTCCGCCTCCTTCTCTGTGATGCCCGGTCTCAGGTGCCCCAGCATCCACCACCGCTGCTGAAACGCTCCTGCCACGGTCCTGCCCCCGGCCGCCCGGCTCGGCTTCGCCGGAATCCACATATCCGCATTGCCCCATCCAAATCGCGGAGGCATGATTCCAATCAACGTCCGCGATACTCCATTCAGGACAAACGTTTTGTTCACAATTCCCGGATCGGCCCCAAAACTCTTTACCCACGTCTTGTACCGCAGCACGAACACCGGCGGCGCGCCCGGTTCGTAATCCGCAGGCTGCATCACCCGCCCAAGCAGCGCGGGCATTCCCAAAAACTCAAACGTCTCCGGCGTCACGAAGTTCCCGTCGAAGCGCTCCGTCCCTTCTCCCGATCGATACAGCATGTCCGTCCGGTCGTTCCCGATCGCCCGGTCAAAGACATGATTCTGCTCGACATAATCCAAAAACTCCGGCCCGATGAACACCGGGCGCCCCCCGGGCTCGCTCTTTTCGGAGTCATGGATGAGCACCGAATAGAACCGTTGCGCATCCGGATAGGGAAACGGCTCCATCAAAACGTTCTCCATCACACTGAATATCGCCGTGGACGCCCCAATCCCCAGCGCCAGCGTCACAATGGCAATCGCCGCAAACCCCGGCGCCTTCCCCAAATTCCTCAACGCATACCGTATGTCCTGCCCCAGCGTTCCCATGCTCACCCCCGTCCAACGCTTCCACTTGCTAGATCGGACCAACTTCTCCTACTTCTTATTCCGGCAAACTAACCCCGCCCCCGGCCACCCCCGAATCGTCCCGCCCTAGTCGAGCCCATCATGCCGACCGAGGGGCGGCGGCAAGGCCGTTGGAGTGGCGGGTCTTTCGCGTCTTGTGCGTCCCGACGTTTTTTGTCGGGAAGACCCGTCCGCCCTCTCTACTAAAGGACGCATTCTCAATCCATTTTGTTCGACGTCACCCCTCCCAATACGTCGTTTTCGCCTCTGGACCGGGCACAATTGGCCCAAACGCGGGAAACATTCCGAGGTTCCCCCCGTTCTGTCCCCGTTCCCCATGCTTCGCGACAATCCGTGGCTGACGGTATCGTAGGTGGCCTTCGGATAGCACATTTACTTACTGTTGGATGTTCAATTTGGTGCACCTCTCATGTGGTCAATTTTGCTCATCTAGACGGGTCGGTCCTAATGAGTCTACGATTGTTCACGCTGAACGAATTTCCCCAGCTGAGCGAAGGAGCAGATCCGAATGCCGAGCAAGCGTAGTCTCGGTGTCAGTCACGCATTTCTGCGCAGAAGGTTCCGTACTAAGATGACTTTTCGGAACTACCGGGACAAAGAGGTCGTCTTTTCGCAAGGAGATCCCGCTGACTCCGTTTTCTACATCGATAGCGGGACGGTGAAGCTGACGGCGGTCACCACCCGCAAGAAAGCTATTATCGCCATCCTCCAGCAAGGCAGCTTTTTTGGCGAAGGCTGTCTCGCAGGGCAAACTCGGCGGATTTGTACGGCGAGATCCATTGGACAATCCAATGTCGTCCGACTGCAAAAGGAGAGGACGGTTCACACGCTCAAAAGAGACGCGCATTTCGCAGCGCTGTTCGCTGAATATTTACTTTCCCGGGTTGTTCGAATCGAGGAAGACCTGATAGATCAATTCTTCAATTTCAGCGAAAGGCGGCTGGCGCGGGTTCTGTTGTTGTTCGGGGAAATAACCAAGGAATCGCAGTCGGAGTCTCCCCTGAAGGTGAGCCAATCAACCCTCGCGGAGATGGTTGGCACCACCCGTCCAAGGGTAAGCAAATTCATGAACCAGTTCAAGAGGAAGGGCCTGGTCAGCTACAACGGGGGCTTGCAAATAAACAGCGCACAGCTCGCCGCGTTTCTGGAAAATCGCCCGATGTCCGTCAAGAAAACGTAGACCAGGCCAGAAAACTCCCGCTTTCGCTGCGAGACGACCGCCGAACCGAACCACACCTTAGGGCGACGGAAGCCAAGGAATGGCAACAAAGAGCCGGGACGTTGCGGCTACTGAAGCTGTCGAAAAGAAGAGAACTAAAAAGCGATAAGGTTCCGGTGAAACATGCCCAAAGGGAAAAAGTCGGACACTGCATTCTTAGGGCTAGTAGCCTGGCTGAAAAAGATGCTTGCGAAGCCGCAACTTACGAAGTCAGTTAGAGAGAAGGCCACAAAGAAACAGATTGCATCATGGACGCATATTAGTTGAGCTTCTGCAACAGCGTTTTCAAGGATGGGTGTGCAGTCGGCGCGGGCGAATGTAGCGCCTGGGCGAATGCTGTGCCGCAACAGCGTATGCGCGATTGGATCCGGAAGGACACCCGGCCGAAATCCATTACTCGTGGCGCGCGGAATTGTCGAAATCCATGTCCGCGCGAATCTGTTTCCGCTCGATGGCAGCAATGGCGCAAAATTTTCGGTCTACGTGTGGGGCAAAGCGCGGAGCACCTGAATAGAGCACGCAACTACGCCCGGCAGCGACGCCGCACGTAGGGCAGGGAATGGAGGATAACTGTTTGGCAGTAAGGTCTCTGGTCTTCATCCGAACACAATAAAATAACACCAGCCGCGAAACTGTTCCATTTTGAACACTTCGGCGTTCGCTGCCACGCGAGAAATTGCCATTGGCATGACTCCAGATCAGCCCCAGCAAAGGCGGTAATCAATGGAATGCTTCGCAGACGTCCGGTAGCCCCCGTACCGGGACTAGCCCGCACTCCCTCCCGGTCGAAGAAGCTCCTTGGTACTAAATTGCACAGTCCTGTTATGTCTCCGTCAGTTACACTATTTGATGATGGTCAAGCCCAAGTGAACAAAAAGCGACTCCTTCTCGTGGACGATAACGATGACGTCAGAACCGTATTCGAGGAAGGCATGCGAGCCTACGGGTTCGAGGTCGTTGCCGCCGCTAGTGTAAACGAAGCATTGAGACTCATCTCTACGGAAAAATTCGACGTCCTGCTCTCCGACCTGCACATGCCGGATGCCGGGGATGGATTTACCGTCGTCAGCGCCATGCGCCACGCGCATCCGAACGCCGTGACCCTGGTACTCAGCGGCTACCCCGCGCTTCAAGAGGCCATGGCTGCCATCCTATTGGAGGCTGACGAGGTCCTTGTGAAACCGGTTGGCCTGGCTGCGGTTGCCGAAATTATCCAAAAAAAACTCGCGAATCCTTCCGCTCGCATGTCCATGAAGAAAGAGCGCGTCTCCGCAATTCTGGAGCGCGATGCGGAAGTCACGATTCGCAATTGGATGTCCAAAGTGGAGCAAAACGAGGAATTGTGCGGTGTCTCACTCAGCTATCAGCAGCGCACCGGCCATCTTCCGCTCCTCCTCGGCGACCTCGTCCGTCGGCTTCGCCTCCCTCCAAATGCCACGCTTCCCAATTCCACCGCCGCCCGCGAGCACGGGGTCATGCGGCGCAAACAGGGTTACACTGCCGCCATGGCTGTGGAGGAGTCGCGAATCCTTCAGGTCAGCATCTTCAGTACTCTACAGAGCAATCTTCGATCCGTGGATTTTAGCTCCGTGCTGCTCGACGTGATGACCATCGCGGACGAAGTAGATTCCCAATTGAAGCAGTCCATGCTCGGTTTCATGGAGCCCACGGCTCCCATATCGGCAAGTTTGCCTGCCTAATTCTTTAACGCGACTCCGATGAGTGGGTGCGTGGAGTGTCCTTAAAGACTTGAAACGAGTTTGCAGGCCTTGCGACTTGGTTCATCCGAGATCTTGGCCTCTCAAAATGAGCTTACGGCAAAGGATCGCAGAAACTACGCGCGCCCATGAAGCCTAAAAAACCAAAAAGTGTCCCGCACTTTCTTTTCAACTTACAAATTGCCCGTTTTCTATCCCCTTTGTTTTGACATTCATCCATGTAATGGGGGTGGTGTCCCCGTCCCAACATCCAACACTCCAACCTTCAAACCTCCCAACATTCAAGCGCTGCCTAGGCCCTTACTTCGTTGCTTCATTACTTCCAGCATCCAGCTTCCGCACCAAATACGGAATTATCACCTGCCTGAAAATCACCGGGTCCGGCCAGACCTTCACCTGCCGCCCTAAATGTCCCCCTTGCGGGTTAATCCAAGCTTCCTTCGGAACATCGCCGCTGCTCAGAATCAAATACGTGTCGGAAATCGGAACCTGTGTGTCCAAAACTCCCGCGATCACCAACATCGGCGCCATCGGCTTTCCGAGCAGCCCCTGCGACACCAGCGACATCTTCGGAAAAATGTTCGCGAGGTCGTCCACCGTTTTCGCGCCCTCGAAGATGGACATCAGCGCCGGGCCCAGCCCGAAAAGATATTCGCGATTGCCCAGCGTCTTATTGATCACAAAATCTTTCTGAAACGTCGCATCCGCCGGAGGCGATTGCGCCACCACCGCTTTCAACCGCGCATGCTCCAGAATCGCCAACTTCGTCGCCCAATACGCCCCGAAGCTCTGTCCATCCATTCCGATGCGCGTCTTGTCCACCTCCGGCCGCGTCTGCAGATAATCAATCACCCGCGAAAATTCGCGCTCCGCCGTTTCGCTCGCCTTGATCGGCGACTGCCCCGTCCCCGGCGAATCTAGCCCAATAAAACCAATCCCATAGGGAAGAATGGCGCCGAAATTTTCCGAGAGATCCTCCTTGCGGCTGTCCAGTCCGCTGATGGCAATCACCAGCGGCACCGGCCCTTTCGCATTTTTCGGCAGCCGCAGATATCCGACAATCTCCGACGCTTCAAACGGAATCCGCACCACTTCCAGCGGAGGATCCATCAATTTCGCATGAGCAAGAAATGCTTCCAGTGCCTTCGCGTACACGCGCTGTTTTCCCGGCGAAGCTGGCACCGGCCACCGCCCGAACGAATACAGCCGCCACGCTTTCACGTAGAGCGCGCTCGCCTTCGGGGGGTCCGTCGCCTCCGCTGCTTTCGCTTGCGCCATGTAGCGGTCCGCAACGGCGCTGAACGCCGCCGCCCACTCGTCGTAGTCGCTGGTCTTGATCGCCGCAAACGCTTCCTTCACGTCCGCGGGGTCGAGCCCGATCAACGGATACATCCCATTTTCCGCGCGCTTGATCGCTTCCGTTTTTATTTCGTCGAGCGTACGTTCTTTCTGCTGCGCCATTGCTGCGCTTGTGAACACGAACGGAAAAAGAGTCACGCAAAGCAAACAACCAGTCCGCTGAAGTCCAGTTTTGAAATCCATTTACTTTATCCCTTTCATCACTTTTACCAGCGCCCCGTCGTAATACGTCGGCTCATAATATTTCTCCGGCCCCGGCGCATGCCCGCCCCACGAGCCCTCCACCTCCGCCCGCAGCTTCAATACGTTTTTGAATCCATCGAGATCAAGCCGCGCGTCCTTCTCGTATCCTCCCGGCCGCGACATGTCCGAGTCGTACGTTTCGGCAGCCACCTCCGGCGCAAGATGCATCTCTTTGGTCATCAACTCGATCACCTTTTCCTTATTCGCAGGCGCCATCAGCCACCGCTGCGCCTCCACGATTGCTGCAAGATAGAGGACCAGCCCATCGCGATGTTCCTGCGCCCACCTCCGCTCCGTGAAATACCCGGAAGCCTGGTACGGCCCGATCAGTTCCTGAACCGAGCCAAGGCTCACAAATCCCGCGTGCTTCGCGACGAGAGACGTGGGCGGTCCGAGCATCGATCCGGCGAATTCCTTGTGTTCGCGCATCGCCGCCAGCCGCGCCGGCGTCGCCCCAAACGGCTTGATTTCGTAATCTTTCCCCGCCTGCAGTCCGCTCAGCAGAAGAATCTTTTTCATCTGCAACGCATACGCCGTGTTTGGCGCATCCACAATCAGCGTCTTGCCGCGCAAATCCTGAATGGATTTAATTTCCGGCTGCGCAATCAATTCATTCTGCGAGCCCTCGCCGCCCATCACGATGATCACATCTTCATGCGCAAGCTCGACCATCGCGACCGCGTTGTCCACCGCAAGATAAGCAAGATCGCCTTTCCCCGCCGCCAGGCTTGCGCGCAGCACATCCGAATTCGGCAAATTCTCCGTTTCCACCTCCACGCCATACTTCCCAAAAATCCCGTGCGATTCCGCCGCGACCACCTGCAACGGCCGCCCAAGAAGCGTCAGCACTTTAATCTTCTCCGGCCGCCGCGCCTGCGCCCGCGCGCCGCCGCCGCAAAGCAATCCCACAACGATAATCAACAGACTCGCCCATCGCATGGTGCGCATAAATCCCCGCTCCTTTGTCTACCCTTGCATCCGAGAGAAAACGAACTCGCGCTATTCCGGCTCCGTGCCCTCTGTGCCCTCCGTGTTCTCTGTGCTAATTCTTTTTCTTACTCTTACGGGGCCCCTTCATTCAATTTGTCGAGCGACCATTCCGTCACCGGCATCGGATCAAGGATCGGCTTCCCAAGATTCGGGCAGCTCAGCGCGTACAACCCTGTGTCCGCCGCACACCAAATAATATTCCTGTCCCACTCAATAAAAACATTGTCCACCGTGCGGTCGTAGCTCCCGAATTTTTTCAGATCGCCGCCCTGTGGAGGAACAAAGTAGGCCACCTCTTCTGGCTTGGTGAGATCGCCAATGTCATAGCAACGCAGTCCGGCAATGAAATACGAATAAGCGATAAATTCCTGCCGCGGCTTCCCAGGGGCCTTCAAATGCGGCGGATTATGCGCCCCGAATCGCCCCCGCTTGAAACAAAAATCGCGATAAGGCGCTTCCGGCGGCGGCACCGGGCGCGGAAGTTGCGCAACCGCAACCGGGTGCTCCTCATCGCGAATATCAATCACCCAGTTCGGAAGATAAATTTGGTTGCAATCCGAATTTGTCGTTTCGCCATTGGTGATCACGAATCCGCGCTCGAGAATGCCGCAATAGATCGTGTGGAACGCGATGCCCATTCCCGAATATTGCGCCGGCGGTTCGAACCGTCCAATTTCCCTCTGATGCGCGGGATCAGACAGATCAAGAATAATGAAACCGTTGCACCCAAACGCACCGTAGCCGCGATTTCCTCCGTCCTCCAATTTCTTGGGAACGTAAACTGGCCCGTGCAGCCCCGCGAACGGCGTCTGGTCCGCGACAACTTTTGGCGGCACCAGCTTCGACCAAATCCATTTGTTGTAGTCGGCCTCTTCGCCTTTGCGCGAGCCGGGCACCCACCACATGGAAACTTCTTTGGCGCTCGAAGGATCGGACGCATCAATGATCATGTTGCCGTTGACGAGTTCACGGAAATACGACGGCTGGTGAATAAAACTTTCATCCGGCGCGGTATCGAGATACGCGTACTTTCCTCCGTCATAATAATTCCGGTGCGTGCCCTGCCCGCTAGCGCCAGTACTGAACTCCGACCATTTCACAATTTTCGATGGATCCGTCGCATCGTAAAACCGCACGCCACGCAGTCCCTTGTAATTTTTCCGTTTGTCATCGAGATGCGGATCATCGTACTTGCCCATGGGTGCTTCAGGAGTCGAATCGGTGATCGGTGTTTGTTGTCCGGTCATCAGAATCCACTTCTTTAAACCTTTGTTGTATGCCACCTGAACTTGATAACCCTCGAACCCGCCTTTATTGAACATCTGCGGCTTTCGAACGTCGCTGATGTCAATCACATCCCCCTGTTGGAACATGTACCGCCGGCTGCCGATGGACATGACCTGCATCTTCCCGTTCCGCGAGTGCCCGGGCATGAAGTGGGCAAGCAGCTCCATGTTCCGGATGTAGATCCGCCGATCGAGATAGGAGATGCTGTTCGGAGAGGGGTGCCCATGATGGTCGCCCCACGCCGGAATCGACGACCCGGCGAGCGCCAACCCGACCCCCGCCGCGGTTCGAATGAATTCTCGTCGCGTTGGGTTCAGCACCCTTTCACCCGAAGCGCGGGGGCGTCCGCCATCGGAGTGCTGCTTTTTCCTGTCTCGCCTAGATTTCATCTTTCGGTTCTCCCTGGACCCTGAACTTGACGCAAATCTCAACTCTGCCTTTGCCAGCGGGCCCAAACCGGCTGCTACTCCGGGTCACCTGCCCCCTTTATCGCTTATATGAATGGCGCGCTCCAAAGTCCTCGCGCCAAACGGATACGCCGTAATCTGGTTGGACCGCTGTACCACTCGAAGCGGAAAGCTGTCAAGAATATTCTGCTATGAATCAGAGATATTTATAGTTAGTATGGCCTGCAAAAGAACCTTCGGGTATAGTGGTTGGACCAAATTCAGAGATCGTCCTGCCCAAATGCTCACTCTGTCGAGACTCCCGGAAGACTCGAAAAGAGGGATTCGCACGCTGGCAAGGACCTGTCAGGGTCCAGGACAGCTTAGAAGTTTTTAAGGGAGACAGGAAATGGCAATTGCAACGATCAACCCGGCGACAGGCGAATTGCTCAAATCGTTCGAAGCACTGACCGACGCCCAGATCGAAGTAAAGCTGCAGAGAGCCGCGCATACGTTTTCGAGTTACCGCCATGTGCCATTTGCCGAACGCGCGCGCATGATGTTGAAGGCCGCGGAGATTCTCGAGAAAGAAAAAGAAACGTTTGCCCGCATGATGACCACCGAAATGGGCAAAACGCTGCGGTCCGCGGTTGATGAAGCCGCGAAGTGCGCGTGGGTCTGCCGCTACTACGCGGAAAATGCGGAGCATTTTCTCGCTGACGAAGTTGTGGAGACCGGAGCGAGCCGCAGTTACATCCGCTATCAGCCGCTCGGTCCGGTGCTCGCCGTGATGCCGTGGAATTTTCCGTTCTGGCAAGTGATGCGATTCGCCGCTCCTGCTTTGATGGCCGGCAACGTCGGACTTCTGAAGCACGCATCCATCGTTCCACAATGCGCGCTGGCCATTGAAGACATTTTTCGAAGGGCCGGCTTTCCCGACGGCGCCTTCCAGACGCTTCTCGTCGGCTCGCAAAAAGTCGACAAAATCCTTGGCGATTCGCGTGTTATGGCCGCGACGCTAACGGGAAGCGAAGGTGCCGGAATTGAAGTAGGGATCGGCGCGGCAAAGCGAATCAAGAAAGTAGTGCTGGAGCTAGGAGGCAGCGATCCATTTATCGTGATGCCCAGCGCGAACCTGGAAGTGGCTGCCGCAACTGCGGTGAAGGCGCGAATCTTCAACAACGGACAATCCTGCATCGCCGCCAAACGCTTCATCGTCGCCGCGTCCATTGCTGACAAATTCGAACGCGAATTTGCGAACAAGATGGCGGCGCTGAAGGTCGGTGATCCCTTCGACGAAAAGACCGAGCTGGGCCCAATGTCCACCGCCGACGGCGTAGCGGATCTCGACCGCGACGTGCAAAAAACGATTCAAGCCGGCGCAAAGGTTCTGACCGGAGGCAAACCGCTCGATCGTCCCGGAAATTTCTATGCGCCAACGGTCTTGACAAATATTCCGGAAGGTTCACCCGCGCACAAAGAGGAATTATTCGGTCCGGTGGCCAGCGTGTTCCGCGCGAAAGACGTGAAGGACGCGATTCGAATCGCGAACGACAGCCGTTTTGGCCTGGGCGCGAGCGCCTGGACCAACGACGAGAGCGAGCGCGAGCGTTTTATCAACGATCTGGAATCCGGAATGGTTTTCATAAACAAAATGGTGGCCTCCGATCCGCGCATTCCGTTTGGCGGAGTCAAATGGTCGGGTCATGGCCGGGAGCTGGGAGTCCATGGCATTCGGGAGTTCACGAACATAAAGACGGTGTGGATCGAGCAAGGGTCCTGACGTCTTGCAGAAGCGAGGCGATAGTGGTAGATTGGTCCAACAACTCGACCAGAATAGCCATGAACTAGGCTAGGTAGGCCGAATTCCGTGCGGTGAACATCAGTATGGTATGATGGTCATACCATTGACCGAGATTGCTTCCGTTACCCCGGGAGGCTGTCATGTACAAAATCGTGCGCTCCTCTCGCCTGTACGAGCAAATCGTTCAGCAGGTTGAGGATTCCATTCATAAGGGCGCGCTAAAGCCTGGTGACCAACTTCCTCCTGAGCGCGAGCTTGCTCAACAATTCGGCGTCAGCCGGACAGCCGTGCGGGAAGCCGTCAAAGCCTTGCATGAAAAAGGGTTGGTGGAGGCATATCCCGGGCGCGGGACTTTTATTACCGACGGAACTTCGTATTCCATGCGCCAGTCCCTGGACCGCATGATGAAGGTGGAGCAAACCGAGGGTTCCGCGTACCTCGCGGAAGTCCGCGAGATCCTAGAGCCGGAAATCGCGGCCCTGGCCGCGACGCGCGCCGACAAAGATGACTTAGCCTCGATGCGCGAGCAGGTCGCCGTGATGGACAGCGCTTCCAACGATCCGGACGCGTTCATTGAAGCCGATCTTGATTTTCACCTTGCCCTGGCCGAAGCAGCCGCAAATCCAATCATACTTTCCTTGATCGATTCGATTGTGGGACTGCTCCGCGAACAACGAATGGGAATCTTCCAGGTGGAAGGCGGCCCACAGCGCGGACAACACCACCACAAGAAAATCCTGAAGGCCATTGAGCAGCGTGATGCGCTGGGAGCTCGCGAGGCGATGAAAGCGCACTTGGTGCAGGTGCGAGAGGATTCGCGGCGCGCGCCGAGCGGCCAGGACGCTTGAGAAGCGTTTTGAGTTGGCAGTTTTTAGTCTTCAGTAAGAGAAGAAAAAGATTTGACCGGTCTTTGATTATTTTCGGAATTTGCCAGGGCAGCATGAGAGGACACATCAGAAGGCTGGAGGCGGCAAGAGGTTATTGCGGCCGGCGGTAGCGAGGAGAAAAGAAGATTCATGGCAAATCTGGGATTTGTCGGACTGGGAGTGATGGGCAGCGAGATGGTGAACCGGCTGCTCGGCAAAGGCCACAGCATCACAGGGTACAACCGCACGCGTTCGAAAGCGGAGTGGCTGGTCAAGAAAGGAATGAAGTGGGCGGATTCGCCGCGGGCCGTGGTTGCGGCGACCGACGTTGCGTTTTCGATGGTCACCAACTCCGTGGCGCTCGGAGCGGTGATGAACGGTCCGGACGGTATGCTGGCGGGACTCACCTCTGGAAAACTTTTTGTGGACATGAGCACCGTGAGTCCCGCCTTTAGCCGCGAACTCGCCGCAAAGGTCCGTGAAAAAGGCGGCGACATGGTGGACTCGCCGGTTTCCGGCAGCGTGATCACCTTGCAGGAAGGGAGGTTGTCGGTGATGGTCGGCGGCCACCGGGAAACGTTCGAACGCGTAAAACCGCTGCTGCTGGACATCGGGCCAAAAGTGACGCATGTCGGCGACAACGGGCTGGCGCTGGTGATGAAGATCGGCACGAACCTCAGCCTTGCCGTGCAAATGTTGGCATTTTGCGAGGGAGTTTTGCTGGCAGAAAAAAGCGGAATTCCGCGTGCCACCGCGGTGGACGTTTTGACGCACAGCGTGATTGCGTCGCCAATGGTGCAATATCGCGGCCCGTTCGTTCTCAAAATGCCTGAGGAAGCGTGGTTCAACGTCAACATGATGCAGAAAGACATGAATCTGGCGCTGGAACTGGGTCGCCAATTGGATGTGCCCATGCCGACGACCGCGGTCACCAACGAGTTTCTGACGGCCGCCCGCGGCATGGGTTTAGCAGAAAAAGATTTTGCCGTCGTATTCGAAGTTTTGTCGGCTATGTCCGGAGTCAAGAAATGACCATCGCTACCGACTCATTCAAAACAAACACCGGCGCGAAAGCCGAACAGTCCATTCGCATGTACCGCCGGATGATAATGATCCGCCTGTTTGAAGAGCAGGTAAACGAACTCTACACGCGCGCGCTGATGCCGGGGCTCGCGCACCTGTATGTCGGGGAAGAAGCGGTGGCCGTGGGAATTTGCGAAGCGTTGCAACCGAGCGACTACATCACCAGCACGCATCGCGGGCACGGTCACTGCGTGGCCAAGGGTGCTTCGCCGGACCGCATGTTTGCGGAGCTGCTGGGCAAGGAAGCGGGGTACTGCCGCGGCAAAGGCGGTTCGATGCACATTGCCGATCCGGCCACCGGGAATCTGGGAGCGAACGCCATCGTTGGCGGCAGCGCCGGCATTGCGACCGGGGCCGCGCTTTCCTCGAAGCGCCTGGGCACGGGCCAGGTCGCGGTCTGTTTTTTTGGGGAAGGCGCGCTCGGTCAGGGCGTTCTCTACGAAGTGATGAACTTGGCGGCGCTTTGGAGGCTGCCGGTAATTTATGTCTGCGAAAACAATCTCTATACGGAGTACACGCATTATTCGGAAACAACTGCGGGGGACATTCTCGCTCGTGGAACTGCGTTCGGGGTGCACGCGGAGGGCGTGGATGGACAGGATGTGCGTGCAGTGCATGCGACCGCGCAAAAACTAGTGGACCGCGCGCGCAGGGGCGAAGGGCCAGCGTTCTTGCTTTGCAATACGTATCGCTACACCGGGCATCACGTCGGCGACATCAATCGTGAGTATTACCGTTCGAAGCAAGAAGAACAAATGTGGAAGACCGAGCGCGATCCCATCAAGAATTTCGCGGCGTGGATGATCAAACAGAAAATCACCGATGCCGCGAAGTTGGAAGCGATGGAAAACGAAGTGCGAGCGGAGATGAAGGCGGCGGTGGAATTTGCGATTGCCGCGCCGTATCCCGCTACCGATGAAGTGGACCAGGACGTGTATGCCTGAAGGGGCGACAAGGGAACTGACGTTTGCGCAAGCGGTGCGAGAGGCGCTCGCCGAAGAGATGCGGCGCGATTCGCGCGTTTGCATTTTCGGAGAAGACGTCGCGGAGGCGGGCACGCCGTTCAAGGTTCTGTCAGGGCTCGTGGAGGAGTTTGGCGCCGAGCGCGTGATTGATACGCCGATTTCGGAAGCGGGCTTTACTGGAATGGGCGTCGGCGCGGCCATGACCGGTTTGCGGCCGGTGGTGGACATCATGTTCGGCGACTTCCTGACGCTGACGATGGATCAGATGGTGAACCAGGCCGCCAAAGTGCATTACATGTCCGGCGGCACGTGGAAAGTGCCGATGGTGCTGCGGACGACGCTGGGCGCGACGCGGCGATCGGCGGCGCAGCACTCGCAATCGTTGCACGCGTGGTTGAGCCATGTTCCGGGGTTGAAAGTGGTGATGCCATCCACCCCGTACGACGCGAAAGGATTGTTGAAGACGGCGATTCGCGACGAAAACCCCGTGGTTTTTTTTGAAGACAAGATGATGTACAAGCTGAAGGGGCCTGTGCCGGAGGACGATTACACCATTCCGTTCGGCGTGGCGGACGTGAAGCGCGAGGGCGAAGACGTCACCATCGTGGCCACCAGCAGCATGGTGCAAGTGGCGCTCGGCGCGGCGGAGCTTCTCGAAAAAATTGGCGTGAGCGCGGAAGTGATTGATCCGCGCACGACGTGGCCGCTGGATGAGAAGACGCTCATCGAATCCGCGAAGAAAACTTCGCGCGCGATGGTGATTGATGAAGGTTATGGGCGCTACGGCGTGACCGGAGAGATCGCTTCGGTGATTGCCGAAGGTGCATTTTACAATTTGGAGGCTCCGGTGAAGCGGATGGGGGCGATGCATGTCCCGATTCCATTTTCGCCGCCGCTCGAAGATGTGACCGTGCCAACGGATCAAACCGTATTTGAAGTTGCACGGGTTCTTTGCGGGAAGGCTTGACGTGCGCGTGAGGGGAGGCGGGCTATGGGACTGAAAACGTACGGACCGATGGCGGTGGATTGGGAAAACCGCATTGACTTTGACCGCCTGCGCCGCGAACGGCTGGCGCGCGCGAAGACATTGCTGGGCAAATCGGAAATGGGCGCGCTGCTCTGCTTCGATATGAACAACGTGCGTTATTTGACGGCCACGCACATCGGGTCCTGGGCGCAGGACAAAATCAGCCGGTTCACCTTGCTGCCGCAGAATGATGAGCCAATTCTTTGGGATTTTGGATCGGCCGCGCGGCATCATCAACAGAATTGCCCGTGGCTGGGAGAGCGTTCGCGCCCGGGAATTCCGCTGCTGCGCGGAGCGATGTCACCGGAGATGGGCCGCGCGGAAAACGTTGCGCGCAAGATCAAGGTGGAATTGGAAAAGCGCGGGCTGCACAAGGAACCGCTCGGAATTGATGTGGTCGAACCGCCCATTCTTTTTGCGCTGCAAAAAGAGGGAATCAAGATCGTGGACGGCCAGCAGTTGATGTCCGACGCGCGCGTGATCAAGACACAAGATGAAATTTCGCTGCTGAATCATTCGGCGATGATGGTGGACGCCGCCTACGATGAGTTGTACCGCGCGATGAAGCCGGGGATGAGCGAAAATCAGGCCGTCGGGCTTGCCAGCAAAGTTCTCTACGACCTCGGCTCGGAATACGTCGAAGCAGTGAATGCGATTTCGGGCGAGCGCTGCAATCCGCATCCTCACGTGTTTTCCGATCGCGTGCTGCGGCCGGGCGATCCCGTGTACTACGACATTCTGCATTCCTACATGGGCTACCGCACGTGCTACTACCGGTGCTTCACGATCGGCTATGCGTCGCACGCGATGATTGATGCTTACAAGCGCTGCCGCGAGTATCTCGACGCTGCGATTTCTCTCGTGCGCCCGGGCCGCACCACCGCGGAGATCGCTTCCGTTTGGCCAAAAGCCGAAGAGTTCGGATTTCCCGATGAGGAAGCGGCGTTTGCGCTGCAATTTGGCCACGGCATCGGTTTGGCGATTTGGGAGAAGCCGGTGATCAGCCGCATGGTTTCGCTTGAGCATTCGCATGAGATCAAGCCGGGGATGGTCTTCGCACTGGAAACGTTCTGGCCCTCGACGGATGGCTGGAGCGCGGCGCGCATTGAAGAAGAAATCGTCGTCACCGAAACGGGGCACGAGGTGATTACGAGATTTCCCGCGGAGCAGTTGATGGTGGCGGGCGCGCACTACTTCACCGTGAACGGGCCGCTCTCCACCATGCGCGAAAACGAAGCGGCGCCCAGCCGGCGCGTGAAAGAAATGGTGGAAGCCAGCGCGAAAATCGAAGGAGTGGCGGCTACGGACTGAACGCGCGTCCCCGGCTGCAAAAAAAATATGGCAAACAGCGTATTAATGCCCGCGCTGGAAATGGCGCAGGAAACTGGAAAACTCCTGGCCTGGCGGAAAAAAGAAGGAGAGCGCGTCACCAAGGGCGAGCCGCTGCTGGAAATTGAAACGGACAAAGCGGTGGTCGAAATCGAAGCTCCGGGCGATGGAATTCTTGCCGGGGTGACCGCGGACGTAGGCGCGGTGATTCCTGTTGGAGAAACGATTGCCTGGCTCGTCGCTGCCGGCGAGCAACCTCCTGCAAAGTCCGCAACGGCTGCGCCCGCTGCGCGTGCGTCCAGCGGGCCGGAGCGAGCGGCCGCGGCGGTTGCCTCCGTTTCTGCGGAACGAGCTGCGACGACCACTCAAATCTCGCCAAAAGCCCGGCGCTTCGCCAAAGAACTTGGTGTGGACATCAGCAAGGTGCACGGCACTGGCCCCGACGGCACGATCACTTCAGAAGATGTTCAGAAATTCGCGGCTGCGCAGGGCGCGCCGGCTTCTGCCCCAGCGGCAACCGAAACGCTGAGCCAAGTCGCACGCCTCATGGCTGAGCGCACCACGCAGAGCTGGACCAGCGTGCCGCACTTTTTTCTGGTGCGCGATGTGGACTGCAGCGAGTTGATCGCCGCGCAAAAGCGCGTTGGCAATGAGTCGGAGAAAACGCAAAGTCCCGCGCCAACCATCACCGATCTCCTGATTGCCCGGCTCGCGCGCGTCTTGGCGAACCATCCACGCATGAACGCAAGCTGGACGGGTGAAGCAATTCGTTCGAATCCCGACGTGAACATTAGTGTTGCCATGGCCGTAAAGGATGGAGTGGTCGGCGCGGTCATTCACAAAGCGAACACACTGAAGCTTGCTGAAATTTCCGCGCAGCGCCGCGAATTGACCGAGCGTGCGCGCGCCAGCCGACTGCGCCCCGCCGATATTTCCGGAGGCACCTTCACCCTCAGCAACCTGGGCATGTACAAAGTGGACGCCTTTAGCGCCATTATTACGCCGCCGCAGGCCGCGGTTCTCGCGGTGGGCACCATCTCTGATGGCGTCGTCGCAGTTGATGGGAAACCCGCTGTCCGTCCAATGATGACCATGACGCTCTCAAGCGATCATCGCGTCGTGGACGGCGCCCGCGCGGCAGAGTTTTTGAGCGAGCTCGCTGATGCAATTCAAATCCCAGAAAAAGGATTGCGGTAATTTCGTCCGCGAAAAATTCGGCGAACGGCAGCGACATTTTTCGCGCCGCGTAGCCATTCGGCCCGACCATGACCTCTGCGACCTCTCCTGCACAAAACAAAAAACCGTTCTACACCAGCATGTCACTGCAAGTGCTGGTGACCATCGGTTTGGCGATCGTCCTCGGCTACGTGAACCCGCCGCTGGCCGTCGCGATGAAGCCGCTCGGCGACGCCTTCATCCGCCTGATTTCCATGATCATCACGCTGATTGTTTTTTGCACCGTGGTGATGGGCATCGCCGGCATGGAGGATATGAAAAAAGTCGGCCGGGTCGGGGGCAAAGCGCTGTTGTATTTCGAACTTGTATCTACGCTGGCGCTGCTGATCGGTCTGGTGGTCGGCAATGTGGTGCATCCCGGCAGCGGCTTCAACGTGAATCCCGCCACGCTCGATCCGAAAGCGGTCGCCGAATATGCCGGTCAGGCCAAAGCGCAGAGCGTGACAGAGTTCCTGATGCACATCATTCCGAGCACGATTGTCGACGCATTTGCGAAGGGCGACATTCTGCAGGTCCTGCTCATCTCCGTTTTGTTCGGATTCGCATTGTCCATGGTTGGCCCGCGCTGCAAACCGCTCGTGGAACTATTCGACGCGCTGACGCACGCGGTGTTCGGCGTCGTCAATATCGTGATGCGCTTCGCACCGATCGGCGCGTTCGGCGCCATGGCCTTTACCGTCGGCAAGTACGGCATCGCTTCGCTCGGCCCGATGTTCAAGCTGATCGTCACGTTTTATTTCACGTCCATTTTATTTGTGGTCATCGTGCTGGGCGTGGTGGCGCGCGCCGCAGGCTTCGGAATCATCAAGTTCCTCTGGTACATCAAGGACGAGATTATTCTGGTCCTGGCAATCAGCTCGTCGGAGCCGGCGATGCCGACGCTGATGGCCAAACTGGAGAAACTCGGCTGTTCGAAAGCGCTTGTGGGGCTCGTCGTTCCCACCGGCTACTCCTTCAACACCGACGGCACCAGCATGTACATGACGCTTGCGGCTCTTTTTGTGGCCCAGGCCACGAACACGCCGTTAACGCTAATTCAACAACTGACCATTCTTGCCGTCGCCATCTTGACTTCCAAAGGTGCGAGCGGAGTGCAAGGCGCGTCGTTTATCGCGCTGGTGGCCACCATGACCGTTATTCCAACAATTCCGGTTGCCGGGATGGCGCTCATTTTGGGAATCGATCGCTTCATGAGCATGGCGCGCGCCACCGTGAACATGATTGGAAACGGCGTAGCCACCGTGGTGGTGTCGCGCTGGGAAAAAGAAATTGACTCCGCAACGCTGAATCGAAATCTGGCTTGATGGAAGAACTGGATTTTCGCGCTTCGCGTGAATCGGCGCGAGCAGCGACCAAAGTGAACTGAGAATGGAAGCCGCAGGGGGCTATGGCTGAACGATTCGATATCGTCGTTGCCGGTGCGGGGCACAACAGCCTGATCACCGCTGCGTATCTGGCAAAAGCGGGCTATCGCTGCCTGATGCTCGAAGGCCGCCCCACCGTGGGCGGCGGCGTCAAGTCCGCGCACCTGACGCTCCGCGGATTCACGCATGATGTTTGCTCTTCGGCGCACAACGGCATTCACGGCAATCCCATCCTGCGCGACAATGAGCTCAAGCTCGGCGACTACGGCCTCGAATACATCTATCCCGACCCCGTCTTTCACATGCCTTTTCCCGACGGCAGCTATCTGACGCAGTGGCGTGACCTCGACCGCACGTGCGACGAATTTTCCAAGTTTTCCAAAAAAGACGGCCTCGCCTACCGCAGCATGATCACCGAATACGAGACCGTCAAGCCGCTTCTGAACGCCGTCACGTTCACGCCCATCGGTTTCGGCAAGCCGCTCAACGAGCGTCTCGCGGATCATCCGCAAGGCAAGCAATGGCAGCGCCGCCTGGCAATGTCCGCCTGGGAAATACTTCGTGACACGTTCGAGGACGATCACTGCCGCGCTTTCATGATGGGTTGCCCCTATTCACTCCAGCCGGTGCAAGATCCCATGACGGCCCGCGCCGCGTACATCCCGCTGCACCAGCAGCGAGAGAGCCGGCCGCTTCCCAAAGGCGGCTCGGGAGCTTTGACGGAAGCGCTCGCGCGCTCCATTGAAGCACACGGCGGCGTCATCCTCGCCAACAAGTGGATCAAAGCCCTCATCGTCGAAAAGGGCAAGTGCGTGGGAGTGGAATGCGCAGACGGTAGCTCCTATCGCGCCGAAAAAGCTGTGCTCTCGACCATCCACATCAAGCAACTTGTGGATATGGCCCCGCGCGAATTGTGGCCGCAGGATTTTATCGACGGCGTGGATACCTGGGAAGCCGGCCTCACCTTGTTCGCCACAAATTACGCCACCACCGAGCCGCCGAAATACTCTGTCGCCGGCGGAACACTCTCGCCGGTGCACTCCGGCATGATGGTCAGCTCCGATCGCGCCATGCGCATGAGCGTGGACTACGTCCGCGGAGCGGTGAGCCTCGAAGATCCGCCGCTCCATGTCATCTGCTGCAGCCTGGCCGATCCCACGCGCGCTCCCGCGGGAATGCACACCATAAAAATTGTCGCGTACCAGCCGTACGGGCTGAAAGAAGGCCCGCAGCACTGGGACGACATCAAGGAACACGTTTCCGACGCAAATCTGAATTTTCTTCGCAAGTTCTCTCCGAATCTGACAGACGACAGGATTCTCGCGCGCACCATCGAAAGCCCGCTCGATCTCGAACGTATGAATCCGCATAACTGGCACGGAAGCTGTCACGCCGGCGGATCCGGGCCGTCACAGACAGGTGCGATGCGCCCCGTCCCGGGCTGGGCGCAGCATCGCACGCCGATTCCAGGTTTGTATCAAACCGGCGCCACCACGCATCCCGGAGGCTCCGTAACCGGCGGGCCCGGGCGAAACGCAGCGACCGTCATGCTAAGAGATTTTGGGACCAGCATCGAGGAAGTGGTGAAGAAGGCGTAACAGTTTTTCTGAGGGGGCGTTCATGAGCACCATCAGTCGGCGCGAATTTGTGAAGACGACGGCACTGGCACCTCTGGCCGTCGCACCGTTCTCATTGGGCCAACAGACTTCCAAAGAAGATCGTTTTGACGTTGTTGTTGCCGGAGGCGGGCACAACAGTTTGGTCACCGCTGCGTATCTGGCCAAGGCCGGCTACCGCTGCCTGGTGTTAGAAGGGCGTCCCATGCTCGGCGGCGGCGTGAAAACCGCGGAGCTGACGCTGAAGGGGTTCAAGGACGACGTGTGTTCGACGGCGCACACGTTTTTGCTCGACAACCCCATGATGAAGAACGACGAGCTCAAGCTCCGCGACTACGGCCTCGAGTACATCGATCCCGATCCCATCTTTCACATCCCGTTTCCCGACGGTACCTATCTGACGCAGTGGCGCGATCTCGACCGCACCTGCGCCGAATTTGCAAAGTTTTCAAAGAAAGACGCCGCGGCCTATCGAAAAATGCTGGCGGAGTTCGATGCCGTCAAACCCATTCTGCTGGGAGCCAGCTTTACACCGATTGGTTTTGCCAAGCCTCTCAACGATCAACTGGCGCAACAACCTCGCGGCAAGCTGTGGCAGCGCCGTCTGGCTATGTCCGCTTGGGAAATTATTCGCGACACGTTCGAAGAGGATCACTGCCGCACATTCATGCTCTACATGTCTCATCTCGCAGCCGAACCGCCCGACGCTCCCATGACTGGCCGGCTCGCCTATGGCACCGCTCGCCAGCAACACTCCGGCCGGCCCATCCCCAAAGGCGGCTCTGGAGCGTTGACAGTTGCGTTGGCGCGCTCGATCGAATCCCACGGCGGCGTGCTTCTCACCAACAAGTGGGTGAAGCAGCTGATCGTCGAGAATGGAAAGTGCGTGGGCGTGGAATGCGGCGACGGAAGTTCCTATCGCGCGGAAAAGGCCGTGGTCTCCACGATACACATCAAGCATCTGGTGGACATGGCGCCGCGTGAACTTTGGGGCCAGGACTTCATCGATGGCGTGGATACCTGGCAGGCGGAGCACGCCATGTTCGTCACGCACTACGCCACCTCCGAGCCGCCGAAATACGCCGTCAAGGGCGGAACGCTTTCGCCTGTGGAATCAGGAATTCTTGTTTCCCCGGAACGTGCTCTGCGCTATGCCTATGACGATGCGCGTGGTGCGGTAAATCTGGAAGATCCCTCGATGCAAATCATCTGCTGCAGTGCTGCCGACCCAACGCGAGCCCCGGCGGGAATGCATACGATCAAAGTTGTCGGCTGGCAGCCCTACGAATTGAAAGAAGGGCCCGGGCACTGGGACGCGATCAAGAACGATGTCTCCGACGCCTATCTGAAATACTTGCGGCGGTTCGCGCCCAATTTGACCGATGACAAAATCCTCGCGCGATTTATCGAGAGCCCGCTCGATCTCGAGCGCATGAATCCGCACTTTTGGCATGGCAGTGCGCACGCCGGCGCGCAGAGCGCATCGCAATCCGGCCCCATGCGCCCCATGCCCGGCTGGGCGCAACACCGCATGCCCATTCCGGGCTTGTACCAGACCGGCGCGACCACGTTCCCGGGTGGCTCGGTCACGGGCGCGCCCGGCAGAAACGCCGCCACCGTCATGCTTAAGGATCTTGGGACGAGCATCGAGGAAGTCGTCAGCAAGAAAGCGTAGCTCGAACATCGAAACACGACGCATTCTGATGCGCGCGAGGAGACTCGAGTATGGGAAGCAAGAGAAACATCGTTCTCGTGATCGCTGCACCGGCGTTAGCCGCGCTCTTTACTTTGGCCGCGGGGCTTGCCGCGCAGCAAGTTGCTTCGACGGCACCGGTCAAGAAGATGGTGCCTGATAATCCAAGCGAGCATCCTGCTCCGGCGCAGCCCATTCCCTACAGTCATAAAAAACATTTGTCGTTTGGACTGGAATGCAAGCAATGCCACACGAATCCCGAACCTGGCACGCTGATGACTTTTCCCGACACCGCCACCTGCATGCAATGCCACGTGACCATCGCCAAGGACAAGCCCTCCATCCAAAAGCTTGCCGAGTATTCGAAATCGAAGCAGCCGATTCCCTGGGTGCGCGTTTACGCCGTGCTGCCGGGCGTTGCCTGGAATCATCGCGTTCATCTCGAAGCTGCCGTGAAATGCGAAACGTGCCACGGACAAGTTCGCGAACTGGATGCTATGTCCGAAGTCACCAGCGTCACCACCATGTACAGCTGCCTGAATTGCCACGAACTCAGTAAAGCGAAAACGGCTTGCGACACTTGCCATAAACATTGATTGGGCGCAGACTTTTTTTTCTAGTGAGGAACGATGGCCACACCCATGGAACTAGAAGTCAACGGCAAGCGATATCCGGTCCGCTATCCCCCGGACACGCCTCTCCTGTACGTTCTTCGCGATGAACTCGGCCTGACCGGCAGCAAGTACGGCTGCGGGGAAGGGCAGTGCGGCGCTTGCACCGTGTTGATTGGCGGAATGCCGCGCCGCTCGTGCCAAATTCCCGTCAGCGCGGCCTCGGCAAAACCAATCACGACGATCGAGGGACTAGAAAAAGACGGGCATCTGCATCCGGTGCAGCAGGCCTTTCTCGATGCCGGCGCATTTCAATGCGCGTTCTGCACTTCAGGAATGATTATGAGCAGCGTCGGCCTGTTGCAGTCGAATACGAATCCCACTCAGGCGGACATCGTTCAATTCTTGCAAGGGAATATCTGCCGTTGTGGCACGCATCCGCGCGTCATCGAGGCAGTCCGTCACGCGGCCAAAGCGATGCAGGGGCACGGGCAATGAGCGGCCGCAGAGAGTATTTCGCCGTCGAGCCGGAGCGCTACGAATTCCACGCCGCTCCGATGCATCAATTCGAATTGGCCCGCCGCGATTTCTTTAAACTTCTTGGCGCCGGCATTGCCGTCTTCGCGATTGCGAAAGATGCGCTCGCCGCGCAGGAAACGGCGCCCGGGCCCAAGGCCTTCCACAGCGAAGAGCTGCCCAAGGATATCAGCGCGTGGCTGCACGTCGGCGAAGACGGCACCGTGACGGGATTTACCGGCAAAGCCGAAATCGGCCAGAACATTCGCACGGCGCTGGCGCAAACTGTCGCCGATGAGCTGCGCGTGCCCTTCGAAAGCGTGCGCATGGTCACGGCAGACACGGCTTTGACGCCGTTTGACCCCGGCACGTTCGGCAGCCGCACGACGCCAACGATCACCCCGCAACTGCGGCGCGTTGCCAACGCCGCCCGCGATTTGCTGGTGGCCGCGGCGGCCAAGGAATGGAACATCGCGCCGGAAGGCTTGGTCGCCGCAGATGCAAAAGTTACCGATCCCGCCTCCGGCCGCTCAATTCGTTACGCGGAGCTTGCGCGCGGGAAAACGCTCGCGCAGAATCTCCCCGCGGAAGACCCCATCACACCCGCAACGCAGTGGACGATTGCTGGAAAAGCGATTCCGAAAGTGGACGCCCGCGCTTTTGTGACGGGCGGCCATCAGTACACGCCCGATCTGCGCCCGGATGGCTTGCTCTACGGAAAAATTCTGCGCCCGCCGTCTTTTGGCGCAACGCTCGTTTCTTGTGATGACACCGCCGCGAAGGCCATGCCCGGCGTGGTCGTTGTGCGCGACGGGGATTTCGTTGGCGCGGCCGCGCCGAGCGCGCACGAAGCGCAGAGCGCTCTCGACGCCATCCGCGCGCAATGGAAAGAAGTGCCGCAGATTTCGGACAAGGAACTCTTCGCGTACCTTAAACAGAACGCCGCGCCTAATTCTGGAGACCGCTTTCGAAAGCAAAAAGGTTCCGTGGAAGAAGCGCTTGACAGCGCCGCGCATCGCGTGGACGCGACGTACACCGTCGCTTACATCGCGCACGCTCCGCTCGAACCGCGCGCCGCCGTCGCGCAATGGGCCGACGGCAAACTTACCGTATGGACCGGCACGCAGCGGCCCTTCGCCAATCGCGATGAACTCGCCGACATTTTCCACTTGCCCGAAAGCAGCGTGCGCGTGATTGTGCCGGACACCGGCTCGGCCTACGGCGGAAAACATACGAGCGACGCGGCCATCGAAGCCGCTCGCTTAACGCGCGCTGCTGGCCGCCCCGTAAAAGTGGTTTGGACGCGCGAAGAAGAATTCACTTGGGCATACTTCCGGCCCGCCGGTGTCATCGAGGTGAAGAGCGGCATCGCCAGCGGCGGCACGCTCACTGCCTGGGATTTTCACAACTACCATTCCGGAATGTCCGCCATTGAAACGCCCTACGTGGTCGCGAATCAGCGAACGGAATATCATCAGGTTCCTCTCATCCTGAGAAGCGGCTCCTACCGCGGGCTGGCGGCCACAGCGAATCACTTCGCGCGCGAAACGCACATGGATGTACTGGCGCGCACAGCGAAGATGGATCCACTCGAATTCCGGATGAAGAATCTTTCCGATCCGCGCCTCCGCGCCGTGCTCGAATCCGCCACAAAGTCCTTCGGCTGGCCGCGCAAGAAAACGCAAGCGGGGCAAGGCTTCGGACTAGCGTGCGGTTTCGAGAAGGGCAGCTACGTGGCCACCTGCGCGGAAGTAGCCGTGGACAAGAATTCCGGCACAGTGCGCGTGGTACGCTTAACGGAAGCGTTCGAATGCGGCGCTATTGTTAACCCCGACGGCCTGCGCAATCAAGTCGTCGGCGCAATGATTCAAGGACTCGGCGGCGCGCTCTTCGAAGCCATTGAATTCGAAAACGGCCGCATCAAGAATTCGCATTTCGCGAGTTATCGCGTGCCACGCTTCCGCGACGTCCCGGAAATCGAAGTCACTCTCCTCGATCGCAAAGATATTCCGTCGGCGGGGGCGGGCGAAACGCCCATCATGGCCGTTGCTCCGGCCGTCGGCAACGCCATTTTCGACGCCACCAAGATTCGCATCAATAGCCTGCCGTTGGCCCCCAACGGCGTTCGAACCAGCTGACCGCAGTTTGTCTTCTGCTTGTGGCAGGTATCGCGCCCGCGTGCGCGCCCGGCGCACTCCTTTACGAATTAGGATTCAATCCCGGCGCAATCTTCCCGATGCGCAAACTCCGGAAGATCGTCGGCCAATATTCTTTCACCACGTTGCTCGCCGCCGTGAATCCAATCCGCACGCCGTATCTCTGGAACGTCTGCCCTGTCGTTTGTTCGCTCACCGGGAGATAGCTGGTCGCCAGGCTCTCCGCCAGCAACGGGCCAATAATTCCCGGCCAATTCACGCTGCGCCCGCCAGCATCCCTGCGTGTAATGACGATGCGGCTGATCGCATACTTGATGCGGTAACCCGCGTCACCGCGCAGCAGCACAAAGTAGCGCGGGTCGGTGTGCATCAAGGATGGAAGCAGAAACGTCCCGAAGAAGTTTGTGGACGCCCTGCTTGCCATTGACGAACCAAACCGTTTTCCGTACCCGCCCCATTCCTGCCCGTAGCCGGAAAGCGAGTTTCGCGCCTGGGCGATCCCCGCGCTGGCAGCGGAACTCAGAAAGCGCGAAGGCGCGACGCTTTCATCCGCAAACAGTTCGAACTTTTGTTTCTTGCTGAGCGGGCCGCGGCTCGTCGCGAGTTCTGGAAAAAAAATGGACCGGCGGCCAAGGATTTCAACCGTTTCTTTCAGGTGATTCTCATGTTTCTGCGAAGTGGATTCCTGCTTTGGCGCCGGAAGATCCGGGAGTTCTTTGGGTTTCGGTTCCTGCTGCGCGACACTCGCTTCAGCAAAAGCCAGAAGAATTACAACAAGTCCCAGAGCCCATGAGCCGCGCCACATTCGGCCATCGTAACATGATCTCCCGCTCTGCCAGGTTACGGAAAGATCAAAGCCGGCAAGAAAATCTCATCGTACTCTGTTTTGCATGCCGAATTAGTCCCACGGCCATTTGGCGTTCAACTGCAAATGCGCCTCGGCATTCTCAGGCAATCAAGGACCGCGCCACTCGAAATCCGTAATCTGCATATTGCAGCTCCGGCGGAATGCTCGACCGCGCCGCCGTTCGGGTAACCTTTATATGGTGCCGCCACGAACCGCCGCGCGAAGCCCGCCGGGTCCCGCTCAGTGGCCCTTGCGGATTTCGTTCGGGAGAATGCGCGTAATATCCGTCGTCGTACCAATCCGCGCACCATTCGTGTACGTTGTCGCCCAAATTGTAGAGCCCAAACGCGTTCGCTGCATACAAACCCACCGGCTCCGGCCCTAGCTTCCACCGCCGCGCGTAATCCGGCACCAGTTCGGGCCCCGCATCTCCCCACGGATACAGCAATCCTTCCACGCCACCCCTTGCTGCGCGCTCCCATTCTGCTTCCGTAGGCAGCCGATATAATTTTCCAGTCGAACCCCTCAGCCACTCGCAATACCTCGCCGCCTCATCCCACGACACTGCCACCACCGGCATCCGCGGATCGTCAAAGTGCATATCCCTCCAATGTTTCGGTGGCGCCGAACCCGTCGCCGCAAGGAAGAACCCGTACTCCGTATTCGTCACCTGGTAGGCCGCAAGCTCGAACGCGTCCACCCGCACCCGATGCACCGGCTTCTCATCATCCCGCCCGCTCTGGCAGCCCATCCCAAACCAGCCCTCCGGGATGCGCATCATCGCCGGCTCGACGATGATCGCCCGCGCCGCGCTCAATTCTCCTCCGCTCAACCGCGTCCCACCCTTCTTTTCTTGCTTTGCTGCTAAGGTTCCAAAATCCGCGCGACCGCGCGGTCAAAAAACGTCGGTGGCGCCGCGGATTGCAACGGCGCGGGAATGCGCGCGCACAAGTCCTCCGTCAGCGAAGCCAAATGCAAAATCGCGCCCCAGTTTGCCGGCGCCGGCAATCGCGCGTCCACGTGCAACCCGAATGCATCACGCCAGGCGATCATCGAATGTGGCGTAATTGTATCCGCCGGCCAATGCAGAATACGTTCGCCGAGCGCTGCGTCCACCGGAGGCTTGCCGAATTGTTTTGGCAGCACCAGTACCTCATAGGCCGCGTCGAACGCCGCCAGGCCGCTGGGCAGTTCCTGGGCGTTCTGAAAAAAATCCAAGCCGCTGGCGATGGCGCCGCTGAATGCCGCCACTCGCGCTTCTACTCGCGGGGAAACCGTGCCGCTCGCGCCAGCAAAACGATGACCTGTGCCGCGAGGCAGCATTGCGAAATCAACTTCGCCACCCAGAATCGCAACGCGCACTCCGAGCACCGTGCTCCAACCTTTGTCGTAGCCGCGCGTATTGCCCGACGTCATGACCCAGCCCAGCGCGCCATGCGTCTTGCCATCTATGCGAAACGCCGTCGGATTGCCCTGCCAACGCTGGAGCCGGTATCGCCAGCCCTGCGCCGCCACTCCTTCGCGGATTTCGCGCATCATGCGCCTGCGGTCCCGGGTCAACAGCACATACAGCCCGAAGAATAGCCCGAGAAATATAACGAGGAATCCCGCAACGAGCGCCAGCGGCGGAATGTTTTTCATCTGCGCCCCAGATCCATCCGAACCGTTCCCACTTCATCCTCCACAGTCGTTGGCCCCAGCGTTTCCTCGGTGCCCGCTCTCACGGCATCTGCGCGCCCTGTGTGTTGACGTACAGTGCATACAGCGACTGGCTCGCGGCCATAAACAACCTGTTTTTCTTCACGCCGCCAAAACACAGATTCGCGCACGTCTCCGGAAGATCGATCGCGCCGATCATCGTGCCGTCCGGCGCGAACACATGCACTCCGTTGTAACCATTCCCCGCCCAGCCCGCCGCCGACCACACGTTCCCGTCCACATCGCAGCGAATCCCATCGGACGACCCCGGCGCCATATTCACAAACAGCCGTCCATTCTTGAGCCGCACGCCATCCACCACGTCGTATACGCGAATCGGGTGCGGGTCGCCGGCGTGCCGCGGAACTCCCGTATCCACGATGTACAGCAATTTCTCATCGGGCGAAAAACAAATCCCGTTCGGCTTGTCCATGTCGCTGGCCACCACCGTCGCCTCGCGCGTTTTCGGGTCCAGCCGGTACACCACCGCCGGCAGCTCGAACGCCGCCTTGTGCCCTTCATAGTCCGACATGATTCCGTACCCCGGATCCGTAAACCAAATCGCCCCGTCCGAGTGCACCGCCAGGTCATTCGGTGCGTTCAGCTTCTTGCCTTGAAATCCATCCATCAAAACCGTGATCGTGCCGTCGTATTCAGTCCGCGTCAGCCGCCGCGAGTCATGCTCGCACGTCAGCAGCCGCCCCTGCCGGTCCCGGTAATTCCCATTGCTGTAGTTCGATGGACTGCGGTACACGCTGACCTCTCCCGTTGCCTCCATCCATCGCAGCATGCGGTTGTTCGGAATGTCGCTCCACAAAAGATATCCGCCATCCCCAAACCACACCGGCCCTTCCGACCACCGCGTCCCGGTATACAGGCGTTCCACCGCCGCATTGTGCACCACGTATTTCGCAAACCGCGGATCCATCACTCTCACCGCCGGATCCGGGTACGTCACCGGATTTTTCTGTTCGGCATCAGCGTCAGGGCCTTTCCGTTCCAGATCTCCCTCCATCGCCAGCGGCTCCAACGCTAGCGCCGCCGCAGCCCCCGCCGCCACATTCATAAACGCCCGTCTCTCCATCACTCCTCCTGTAGTGGCGGGTCTTCAGACCCTTGCTTTTCTCTGCCCTCCGGCCCGTCTCGTCGTTTGCCCCGTTCCTCTCGTGCTTCCCGATTCCTCCCACATCCGGAATCCGCCAAGAAACGCATTTTCATTACTTCCCAGCCGCGCCCCGGCTGGCAGCTTCTTCAATTTCTTGCTGTTTCCCCCGCCCAGCACGACGTAGTCGGCTTCCAGCGCCGTTCGCAGCAGCTTCGTCACTTTCGCCACCTGCACACGCCATTTTTTCTTCCCCATTCGTTCCAGGCCGCGCAGCCCGAGATAGTCTTCGTACGTTTTTCCGTTTTTGTAGGCCAGGTGTGCCAGCTCCATCGGCTCCAGGAATCCATCCACAATCATCGCCGACCCGAGCCCGGTGCCCAGTCCCAGAAACAGCATGCGTCCGCCCTGATAACTGCCGAGCGCCTGCATCGCCGCGTCGTTGAGGATCTTTACGGGACAGTCAAAGGCCTTGCTGAAGTCGAATCTCATCCAGCCGCCCCCCAGGTTATGCGGTTCGCGCAGAGGATGCCCATTGATGATCGGCCCCGGATATCCCAGTGACACGCGGTCGAACTTCCAATCCTTGACGCACGCTTTGACCACGCGGACCATTTTCCCCGCCGTCATTGTGGGCCCGGAGGGCATTTTGCGCGGCTCTTTTTGCCCCGTCGCCAGCATCTTGATGTGCGTCCCGCCAACGTCAATCACCAGAACCTTGTGAGTTTTCCCCGCTTGCACGCGTTTCTTCATGGCCGCTCCCATAGCTCCACGAGCCTATGGTTTTCTCTCCTCCATCGGCAAGCGAATTCTGGAACAGTGTCGCCGCCCGACGCGCTGCGCCTGCCCGGAACAGCCGAGGCCCAAGGATCACCTGAAATCGACATTCGCCTGAATATTCTGACATTCTGCCATTTTGAGAGTGAGGCCCTTCATGGAATCCGCCAAAGTGGGCAAACGCGGCACCATGGTCGTCCCCGCAAAGCTCCGCAAGCGTTTTGGCCTCGACGAAGGTTCTTTCGTCACCGCGGAAGCAACCTTCAACCCCCCCACCCTCCCCCTGTCCCGAAACGGACAGTCTGCAGTACTCTTCTAACGTATATTTACCCTGTGCCATCCTGCCCTCTCTGTCTTCGGGGGATGGCCCTTTCCCGCCGTTTCGGAGGTCGTCATGAATAAAACTTTGAAGATTGTTCTCATCGTCGCGGCTGTATTGGTCGTGCTGGTTCTTGTCGTGCCGTTTCTGATCCCCGTCAATCAGTTCCGGCCCACCATCGAAGAGAAAGCGTCCGCCGCGCTTGGCCGCAAAGTGCAGGTCGGCGATCTCAGCCTCTCGCTGATCGGGGGCTCGCTATCCGCCCAAAATCTCTCTATCGGCGATGATCCAAAGTTCAGCTCGGCGCCGTTCCTCACCGCCAAGTCGCTAAAGGTTGGCGTGGAAATCCTGCCGTTGATTCTCTCGAAGACCCTGCATGTTACCGGCGTCACCATTGACACCCCGCAAGTGACCTTGTTACGCGGCGCCGGCGGACAGTGGAACTACTCTTCGCTCGGCGGCGCCGCCGCGAAATCTCCGGCGGGCCAGGCTGCCGCACAATCCGCGGGTTCGACAAGTGCTCCCGCAGACCTCACCATTCAGAAACTCACCCTCAAGGACGGCAGCATCATCGTCGGCGCGGCCAATTCGCAGAAGCGCAGCACCTACGACCACGTCACAATAACTGCGTCCAACGTTGCCATGACCTCGCAGTTTCCCGTCGTCGTTACCGCCGATCTTCCTTCCGGCGGCAAGTTCAAGCTCGACGGCGTTGTCGGCCCCATCGATGAAGCCGACGCCGCGTTGACTCCGCTCAACGCCAAGCTCGATGTCAGCTCGTTGAATCTTGCCGCGACCGGTTTCCTCGATCCCGCGCTGGGACTGGGAGGCCTCGTGGACCTCGACGCCACGATGGAATCGAAAAGCGGCGAAGCCGAAATCAAGGGCAACATCAAGTTTTCGAAGGCGCTGCTGATTGCCGGCGGTTCGCCTGCTGCCGTTCCCGTCACCGTGGATTTCAGTACCAAATACGATCTCCGCAAGAACGCCGGTGTGCTGAATCCTTCCACACTTAAAATTGGCAGCGCCGCCGCGCGCCTCAATGGCCGGTATGAGTCCACAGGCGAGGCTACCGTCGTCAACATCAAGCTCGACGGCAAGGATATGCCCGCCAAGGATCTCGAATCCTTTCTCCCCGCGCTAGGCATCCATCTTCCCAAAGGCGCTTCTCTCGCGGCCGGCACGCTCAGCACCGATCTGAATATCACCGGACCCACCAACAGGCTCGTCACCAACGGCACCGTCGGCCTCTTCCATGCAAAGATTGCGAATTTTGACCTCGGATCGAAGATGTCTACGATCTCCATGCTGACCGGCGTAAAGACCGGACAGGATCTCGATATCGAGAAACTCACCACCAATCTGCGCATGGCGCCCGATGGCCTTCAGGCGGAAAATTTCCTGGCGGTGGTTCCCGCTTTGGGCACACTCAACGGTGCCGGCACCGTGGATTCCAAGAACGACCTGGATTTCAAGATGGCCGCCACGCTCGCAAACTCCGCTAACTTCTCCTCGTCCGGCGGTGCTCCCGCGTCGGGCATCGGCGGCGTTTTGGGTGCCATCGGTGGCGGCAAGGGGAACTGCAAAGGAGCCACGATTCCGTTCCTGATTCATGGCACCACTGCCGATCCGAAGTTTGTTCCGGACGTAGGCGGAATCGCTGCGAGCTTGGTCAAGTCGCAGCTTGGCTGCGCCGGCGGCACCGCCGCCGGGGCCACGGCCACGGCGCAGCAACAGCTGAACCCCAACACCGCGGTAGACGCGCTCGGCGGCCTCTTCAAAAAGAAAAAGCCCTGAGAAAGAAACTGGAAAATAGAAATTAGAAGAACAGAAACCAAAAACAAAAAGAAAAACAAAAGCCTAAATCAAAAAACAAAAGCTGAAACTTCCTTGACTCCGCGGAAACTTCCCACTAGCCTCATCCGTCTGAAGGTGTAGGCTCACCTCTGTCAGGGGGATTCCGTGCAAACTTTGCTGCAGGATCTGCGCTACGCGTTGCGGCTTTTGGCGAAAAGCCCGGGCTTCACGGCGATCGCCATCCTGACGCTGGCCTTAGGCATCGGTGCGAACACGGCCATCTTCACGGTGGTGAATGCGGTACTGCTTCGTCCGCTCGAATTCCGCGATCCCGCGCGGCTCATACTCGTCGCGGAAAAGACTCAATACCCCACGCTCTCGACTTCTTACCAGAATTACGTGGACTGGCGGGAGCAGAGCCATTCCTTCGAATCCTTGGAAGCGACACGCGGCGCGACCATCACGCTCACTGGAGCCGGCGAGCCTGAACGCTTGAACCTTCGCATGGCCACGGCTCCGCTTTTTCCACTTCTTGGCGTGAACGCTGTGATTGGCCGCACCTTTCTGGCGGAAGAAGACCGCGCGGGTGGCGCACCGGTGGTCCTTCTTAGCTATGGCCTTTGGCAACGCCACTTCGGCGGAGCGCGCGATGTCCTCGGCAAATCAGTCACTCTCGATTCGCGGCCGTACACCGTGGTTGGCGTTCTTCCCAGTGGCTTCGAGCTGCTTCAGCCTGCTGATGTTTTTCTGCCGTTTGCTCCTTGGGCGAAAACGCTTCCCGACGATCGCAACTGGCATCCTGGAATTTTCGTCATCGGACGGTTGAGAGAAGGAGTGACGAAAGAGCAGGCGCGTACCGAGATGGTAGGGATTACCAAGCGGCTTGAGGAACAGTATCCGCTGTACAACACAGGAAAGAGTGCGGATGTGGTCGGCCTGCAGGACCAATTGGTACAAAACGTGCGCCCTGCACTGATGCTCCTTCTAGGCGCAGTCGGCGCGGTGCTCTTGATTGCGTGCGTGAACGTGGCGAATCTGCTGCTGTCCCGCGCGGCGGCGCGCGGCAGGGAAGTCGCCATTCGGACGTCAATGGGCGCCTCGCGCTGGCGGGTGACTCGGCAGCTGATTACGGAAAGCGTGCTTCTCTCGCTTGCCGGCGGCGTGCTCGGATTGTTATTCGCGCAGTCGGCGCTCGGGCCGCTTCTGAAACTTTCGGCTAGCAGCGTGCCCGCGGTGTTCACCGTGACGCTGGACCGCTGGGTGCTCGCGTTCACTCTCGGCGTATCGCTGCTTACCGGGCTGGTGTTTGGAATTGTTCCCGCCCTGCGGACGGCGAAGCTCGACTTGCGCGAAACGCTGAATGAAGGGTCGCGCGGTTCGACGGCGGGGCCAGGCCATCACCGTCTGCGAGGAGCGCTAGTGGCCGCGGAAATCGCCATGGCGCTGCTGCTGCTTGTTGGCGCAGGGCTTTTGCTGCGCAGTTTTTCGAGGATGCAGGATGTTCCTCCGGGCTTTCAGACGGATCATCTGCTTGTGGCGGACATTCCGCTTTCGCAAACGGCGTATGCCAAGCCGGAACAGCGCTACGAATTCTTCGATCGCCTGGTGGAGCGCGCGAAATCTCTTCCGGGGATCCGCTCGGCGGGAGCGGCTTCTTTCTTGCCGGTGAGCGGCGGCGGCTCCATGATTCACTTCAACATCAAGGGGCGGCCGCCGAAAACGCCGCATGAGTTTATTGCCGCGGGTTACCGGGCGATCACGCCAAAGTATCTTGAAACGCTGGGTGTGCCGCTTCTTCGGGGACGCACGATAACCGCGGCGGACCAGGAAAAGTCGCCCGCGGTCGTGGTCATCAATGCCACCATGGCCAAGACTTTTTTCGCGAATGAAAATCCGCTTGGAAAATTCATGCAGCTCGGGGCCACGCCGGAACAAGAGGTGCCGTGGATGGAGGTCGTGGGTGTGGTCGGCGATGTGCGGCCGGGACTGGGTCTCGATCCGCAGGCAGAGATGTATCTGCCCTACCGGCAAGCGGACCAGCTGCTACCGGTGTTTCAGCTTTCGCTGGTCCTTCGAAGCGCGGCAGACCCCATGACGGAAGTTGCCGCCTTGCACAGCGCGATCGTGGAAATCGATCCCAATCAGCCGCTTGTCAAGGTTCGAACAATGGAAGAGAACATGGCGGCAACGGTGGCGCAGCCGCGTTTCCGCACCTGGCTGATCGCTATTTTTGCGACGCTGGCGCTGGTGCTCGCGGCAGTGGGAGTGTATGGCGTGATGTCGTATACCGTGACGCAGCGGACGAACGAAATCGGGATTCGCGTCACGCTCGGGGCGCAGGCGGAGGACGTTTTTCGGACGATCGTCGGAGAGGGATTGCGACTGGCTTTGATTGGAGTGGGGGTGGGCATTGTCGCGGCGCTGGCGCTTACGCGGTTGCTGCGGAGCTTCCTGTATGGAGTTAGCGCGTATGATCCACTGACGTTTCTGGGAGTGGCCGTGTTATTGACAACGGTGGCAGCGGCCGCCTCGTTTTTCCCGGCGCGGCGTGCCACGCTCGTGGATCCCATGGTAGCGCTGCGGTATGAATAGCCTGGCCCCTGCGGCAGTTTGCCGCGGATTTTCCGCAAAATAATTCGAAACTTTTTGCTTGGGGCTGCGTTTCTATTGTTGAATCCCATGCGCACTCGCTTGCCTCTTGCCTTCCTTGCATTAACCCTGACTGCTGGAGCTTGTCCTATCTACGCGCAAGAGGCGGAGAAAATTGTCTCGCAATATGTAAAAGCCACAGGTGGTTCGAAAGCATTGGCCAAGATTCAGACGCTTACGCTGGAAGGAACGTTTACGGGTAGCGACGGGAAGGCGGGGACATACACATTCGATACGAAGCTGCCGAACCGCTACTACCTGGAATTGCTGGTCGGCGAGAAGAATCTGATCGAAGCGTACAACGGGAAGTCGGCATGGCACGAGACCGCGGCGGGGGAAATCGGGACCTTGGTCGGCGGGGACGGCTTGCAGTTGGAAGCGGCGGCGCAGTATTACAACTCGCGGCTGCTGAACCCGAAGAAAAGCAAGATGGCGCTGGCACTGGTGGGGCACGCGCAGGTGCGCGGGAAAGATGCGCTGCAATTGGAAGTAACCAGCGTGACGGGCGTGAAGCGGGAAGTGTTTTTCGATCCGCAGACACACCTGATCATGAAAGAAACGGCAACTGTCGGCAGACTGGGAGAAGAAATTCTGTACGACGATTACCGGACAGTTGACGGCGTGAAACTTCCGTACAAGATCGAATTGCACCGGGAAGACGACAAGTACGATATTGATGTGACGCGCGCGGTGATCAATGGAACCGTGGGCGAGCGCGTCTTCGATTTTCCGAAGAAGTCGCAGGTGCAATTGCCGGACCTCAAGGCGCTGTTCAAGGAGATTGACGAAAACCAGAAGGCCATCGACAAGATCAAGGAGAACTACACAGGGACGCGCACGGAAGAAGAAACGGAATTCGAGAGCGACGGCCAGATAAAGAAGCGCGAGCTGAAGGAGTACACCTTTTTCTACTTGAACGGGGAAGAGGTTTCTACGCTGACGAAAAAAGAGGGCAAGCCGCTGAGCGAGGAAGAAGCGAAAAAAGAAAACGAGAAAACGCAGAAGCAGATCAAAGAATTGCAAAAGAACGAGGCCAAAAAAGAAGCGAAGGAGGAAAAGGCCAAAGAAGAAGGGAAGAAGGACGAGAACGACGAACCGGGGATCGAAGTGTTTCTGCGCGCCTCTCAGTTTGTGAATCCGCGCCGGGAACGCTTCCGCGGGCAGGACGTGCTGGTGTTCGATTTCGAACCGAACCCGGAATTCAAGGCGCACAAGCTGGTGGAAAAGGTTGTGCAAAAGCTCGCGGGTGTTGTATGGATTGATGAGAAAGCACACGACGTGGCGCGGCTGGAAGCATACTTCACTGGCGACATGAAGTTTGCCGGCGGTCTGCTGGCGAATCTGCAAAAAGGCACGAGCCTTGTCTTCGAACAGGCGTACGTGAATGACGAAGTGTGGCTGCCGACGTATATGGAGGCGCACCTGGGAGTGCGCGTGCTGCTGGTGAAAGGGTTCAAGGTCAACGAAGTGACGCACTATTCGGACTACAAGAAATTCAATGTGGAAACGCTCTCCACGATTGCCAAGCCCAAGGGCGCGGCCGATGCTCCCGCCGATCCTCCCGCAAAGCCTTAGTAAAATTGCGCAAGTGAACAGCGACGCGCGCTCGATGAGCTGAGATACAATCCATCCTGTGCGGAACGCGTGGCGTAGTGTGGGCTCTCGTTACAGGAAATCGCGGCCCGGGAGGAGACATATGCAGCGGAGTTTTCTTCGAGTGATACTCTCGGTGACGATCGTGCTGCTAGCAGGAGCGAGCATTGAATCCCAAGAGCAAACGAAGTCCGTGACTAAGCAAGAAGAAGCGCCGCTGCGCGTCGCTCTTGCGGGATTGCTTCATGGGCATGCTTCCGGATTCTTCGACCAGTTTCAGCGGCGAAGTGATTTACGAATCGTGGGAATCGCCGAGGCCAATCGCCAACTTGTGGCGCAATTTCAAAAGCAATACGGGCTGGAGCCCGGGATTTTTTATTCCGATCTGGAGGAGATGCTGAAGGCGACGCATCCTCAGGCGGTGCTTGCATACACAAACACGTACGATCACCGGCGGGTGGTGGAGATCTGCGCGCGGTACGGCGTGCCCGTGATGATGGAAAAGCCGCTGGCCGTCAGCCTTGAAGATGCGCGGGCCATCGAGAAAGCGGCGCGCGAAGGGAGAATACAGGTCTTGGTGAACTATGAAACGACCTGGTATCGCAGCAATCAAGCCGCGTATGACCTGGTGCGCGAAAATGCCATTGGGGAGATTCGAAAGATAGTCGTACATGACGGGCACAACGGCCCAAAAGAGATCGGAGTCGGACCAGAGTTTCTGGCGTGGCTGACCGATCCCAAATTAAACGGCGGTGGCGCGCTTTTCGACTTTGGCTGTTACGGTGCGGATCTGGCGACCTGGCTGATGGATGGGCGGAGGCCGGATTCGGTGACGGCCGTCACGCAGCACATCAAGCCGGAGATTTATCCGCGAGTGGATGATGAAGCGACCATCATCCTGACGTATCCGCGTGCGCAGGCAATCGTGCAGGCTTCCTGGAACTGGCCGTTTTCCAGAAAAGATATGGAAGTGTATGGACAGAAGGGTTATGCCATCACCGTCGGGCCTGGCGCGGTGCGCGTGCGGCTTCCGGAAAAAGAGGAGACCTCGGCCGGCGCCAAGCCATTGCCGAAGACTAAGGAAGACTCCGTTGCCTATCTGCGAGCGGTGCTCTTAGGAGGGCTGAAAGCCGAGGGACAGTCTTCTCTTGAGACGAATGTGATCGTGACAGAAATACTTGACGCGGCCCGACAGTCGGCGGCAACGGGCAAGACCGTTTTTCTGGCGGGACGACAATAAAACCATTTGGAAGTGGCTGACTATTTTGCGGAAGCGCCACAAATCAAAACGCCCCGGAGTAGCCGGGGCGTTTTCTCTCGCTTGCTCCATCGTAAGAAGTATTGTTACCGGCCTTCGAAGCAGTAACGGTCCTGCGACTGCACGGCAGCGGCGACGCGGCGGCGCAGGGCGATGGTGTCCACCGGCGCACGCTTTCCGAAGCGTTTCAGCACGGCCATTTGCGTGGTGAGCATGTCGCCTTCGTTGACGGCGGCGATGGCGCGCTTGGCTTCGTGTTCGACGCGCTCGGCAGCGTCGTTGATGAAGACGCGCGTGGCGTCAATCATGGTCTGCGTTGCGGCTTCGCCCTTCGCCGCGGCGGCTTTTTGGGCGCGGAGCAGGCAGGATTCCATGGCGTAGATTTCCATGACCACGTTTGAAAGAGAGCCGATGAGCTCCTGCTCGTCGGCCAATTTTTCGCGGAATTTCTGGACCGCGCCGCCAGCGGCTTGCAGGAACATTTTCTTGGAATTGGCCACGACGCGCGTTTCCCCGGCAAGAACGCCTTCCGGGGCTTCCTCGAAGGAAGGTCCGGCGAGAATTTCATCGGCGAGTTTCATGGCCGCGGGAATCAACGGGAGCTGGCCGCCCATGGCGCGCTTCAAGAGCATTTGGATGATCAGCATGCGGTTGATTTCGTTGGTGCCTTCAAAAATGCGGTTGATGCGCGAATCGCGATAGGCGCGGCAGACGGGATACTCTTCGTGGAAGCCGTAGCCGCCGAAAATTTGCACGCCTTCGTCCACGACAAAATCGAGCATTTCACTGCCATAAACTTTAGCGATGGAGCTTTCGATGGCGTATTCCTCGAGGACCTTCATGCTGTTTTGAATTTTGTCGCCCGAGCCGGAAGCGGCGGCCATTGCCGCTTCGATGTTTCCGGCAGAACGATAAACCATCGATTCCACGGCGAACATCTGGATGGCCATTTCCGCGAGTTTTTCTTTCATCAGGCCGAACTCGCCGATCTGTTTGTTGAACGCCTTGCGCTCTTTCGTATATTTCGAAGCCGTCGCCAGCACGTGCTTCGAGCCGCCCACGCACGAAGCGCCCAGCGTGAAGCGTCCGGCATTCAAAATGTTGAACGCCACGATGTGGCCGCGGCCGATTTCGTGCAGCAGATTTTCTTTCGGGACTTTGCAGTTTTCCAGGAAAATCGGCGTTGTGGAGCTGCCGTGGATGCCCATCTTGTGTTCTTCGTTGCCGGGCTTGAAGCCGGGGAAGGTGCGCTCGACGATGAAGGCGGTAAATTTCTCGCCGTCTATCTTGGCAAAGACGATGTAGATGTCCGCGAAGCCGCCGTTGGTGATCCACATTTTCTGGCCGTTCAAAATGTAGTGGGTGCCTTCGGCGTTCAGTTCCGCGCGGGTCAATGAGTTTTGTGCGTCGGATCCGGCTTGGGGTTCGGAGAGGCAATAGGCGCCGATCCACTCGCCGGTCGCGAGTTTCGGCAAATACTTTTTCTTTTGTGCGTCGGTGCCGAAGTAAACGATCGGCAGCGTGCCGATGCCGGCGTGCGCTCCGTGGGTTACCGCAAAGCCGCCATAAATCGAAAGTTTTTCGGTCAGAACCGTGGTGGAAATTTTGTCGAGTCCCGCGCCGCCGAATTCTTCCGGCACTCCACCGCCCATCAAGCCGACTTCGCCGCCCTTTTTGATCAACTCGGCCATCAATCCAGGTTTTTTGTTCTCGAGGTCCTTAATGAAAGGGAAAACTTCCTTGAGGACAAATTCTTCCGCCGTCTGCCCAATCAGCTTCTGATCGTCCGTCAAATCAGCAGGCGTAAATACGTCCCCCGGCTGCGGCGATTCCAGCAGAAAGCTGCCGCCTTTTGCCGCGGGCTTGGTGAGAGTGGCCGTTGCCATTTGGGTCGCTCCTAGCGGGGGATGGCTGCAAAATGCGATTCGGTCAGGCGTCTGTCAAAGGCGGGTAGCGCCAGCCGTACCAATTCATTTTACTCCTGCGACGAGACGCAGTAAACACCGTTAAGTTGCCCATGTCGGATCCGTTTCTGGCCAGTTTGGTACGCATCCGCACAGGCTTCAAGAGTAGCGGGAGAAGACAATCCAGAGATATAATCCAGCCCCGCACCACGCATTACTGAGGGACACTGATGAAGCTGATCCGTAGCGTTCGCACCCTAGCCTTGCTTGCGTCACTACTTGGTGTCCTTTTCTTTACTGAGCGTTCCTTGGCACAGACTCCGCCGCCGTCTGCGCCTACTACGTTGCCGAGCGAAATGCCGGCGCAGTTCACACCAGTTACCGACAGCTTCGATTACACGCGGCGCGACGTGATGATCGCCATGCGCGACGGCGTGAAGCTGCACACCGTGATCCTCGTCCCCAAAGGCGCCAAGAACGCGCCAATCCTCTTAACTCGCACGCCATACGACGCTACGGATCTCACCACGCACGAACACAGCTCGCATCTCGGTCCCAGCCTGCACGGGTATGACAACGCGCTCGAAGTGATTCTCGAAGGCGGCTACATCCGGGTGGTGCAGGATGTTCGCGGCAAATATGGCTCTGAAGGCGACTACGTCATGAACCGCCCGCTGCATGGACCGCTCAATCCCACGATGGTGGATCATTCCACCGACACGTACGACACCATCGACTGGCTGGTGAAAAATATTCCGGAGAGCAACGGCAAGCTCGGCATTCTCGGCATTTCCTACGACGGCTTCACGCCGCTGATGGCGCTGGTCAATCCGCATCCCGCACTGAAAGTTTCCGTGCCGATGAATCCCATGGTGGACGGCTGGATGGGCGACGACTGGTTTCACTACGGCGCCTTTCGGGAATTAAATCTGCCGTATATTTACGAACAGGACGCTTCGCGGAAAAACGACGAGCACTGGTGGACCAGCCATTACGATGATTACGACATGTATTTGCAAGCCGGCTCGGCGGGCGAGCTTGGCCGTCGACACGGCCTTGAACAAGTTGGATTCTGGCGGAAGCTGCTGGAGCATCCGGCGTATGACAGCTTCTGGCAACTGCAAGCGATGGACAAGATCCTCGCGGCGCAGCCGCTAAAAGTTCCCTTCATGCTGGTCGCCAGTATGTGGGATCAGGAAGATATCTACGGCGCGATCGCCGTTTACAAAGCGATCAAGCCGAAGGACACCGGCAACGACAAAGTGTTTCTCGCCATCGGCCCGTGGTATCACGGCCAGGAAATTCGCGATGGCAGTGCGCTCGGCGCGGTGCGATTCGACAGCGATACCGCACTGTATTTTCGGCGGGAGATTCTCGCGCCATTCCTGGCGCATTATCTGAAGGACGACGCGCCGAAGAGCGATGTCGCGCCGGTGACGGCGTTCGAAACCGGAACAAACACATGGCGGCGCCTGCCCGCATGGCCAGCGGGTTGCAGCAGCGGTTGTTCTGTAAAGCCGACGCCGCTCTATCTGAACGCCGGGTTAAATCTTAGTTTTACCCCGCCCACCGCAAGCGAAACTTCCTTCGACGAATACGTCTCCGATCCCGCCAAGCCGGTTCCCTTCAACGGACGCCCCAGTTTTCCCGTCGGCTTCGCCGGCAACGTGCCCTGGCGCAACTGGCTTACCAGCGACCAGCGCGAAGTCTCCGGCCGCCAGGACGTCGTCTCGTTCGTCACGGACACGCTGACCGCGCCCGTGAAAATTAGCGGACAGCCCGTCGCCAATCTCATGGCGTCCACCAGCGGCACCGATTCCGACTGGGTTGTCAAGCTCATTGATCTCTATCCCGACGAAGTGGGTGCGCAACCGGAAATGGGCGGCTATCAGCTGATGGTCGCCGCGGACATTTTCCGCGGGCGCTATCGCGAAAGCCTCGAAACGCCGAAGGCGCTCGCGCCGGACAAGCCGCTGCTGTATCGCTTCGCCCTTCCCACGGCCAACCATGTGTTCCTGCCCGGTCACCGCATCATGGTGCAAATCCAGTCCACGTGGTTCCCGCTCTACGATCGCAATCCGCAAACGTTCGTGCCCAACATTTTCTGGGCCAAGCCCGCCGACTTTCGCAAAGCCACCCAACGCATCTACCACGCTCCCGGCCAAGCCACCTTCGTCGAGCTGCCGCTGGTCACCGCGCCGTAAGCGACGCCGTTCAAAGTTGCGCATCACGCTGGTTTTCAATTTCTGCCAGTCTGCGCCGCAAGAAGCGGCGTTCGATGTCGTTGGTTGCGAGCGTCATCGCGCGGCGGTACGCTTCTGCCGCTTCGGGCGCCCGCCCAAGACGGCGCAACAAATCCGCGCGCGCGGCTGGGAGCAAGTGAAATTCTCCTAGCTCCTCGCGCTTTTCGAGTTCGTCGAGCAGCGAGAGGCCCTCTTCCAGCGAGCGAGCCATCGCCACGGCCACGGCGCGGTTGACTTCGACCACTGGCGACGCATGCGTTCTCAAAAGCACGTCATACAAACCGGCAATCTGCGGCCAGTCCGTTTCCTTGGCCGTCTTGGCGTTGGCATGGAGCGCGGCGATCGAAGCTTGTAGCGCATAAACGCCTGCTGCGCCACGACGCAGCGCCGACTGCACCAGCTCCGTGCCTTCCCGAATCTGCTCCGGGTGCCACAGACTGCGGTTCTGTTCCTCCAGCAAGATCAACTCGCCGTCCGCGCTCACGCGCGCGTCGCGGCGCGAATCGTGGAGCAGCATCAGCCCCAGTAACGCCTGTGCCTCCGCCTGATTCGGAAGGAGACTGTACAAAACACGGCCCAGCCGAATAGCCTCGGCGCAAAGCTCCCGGCGAATCAGAGCATCGCCGCTGCTGGCCAGATAGCCTTCATTGAAAATTAAATAGACTACGAGCAGAACGCCATCCAGACGATCCTGCAGCTCTCCGTTCGAAGGGACGCGATATGGAATTCCGGCTTCGCGAATTTTTCCCTTTGCGCGCACCAGGCGCTGCGCCATGGTTGCTAGCGGAACCAGAAATGCCCGCGAGATTTCCTCGGTTGTGATTCCGCAAACGGTTCGAAGCGTCAGTGCAACCCGTGCTTCCATGGGCAGCGAAGGGTGGCAGCAGGTGAAGATCAAGCGCAAGCGGTCATCGGCAACCATTTCCTCTTCCTGACCGCTCTCCGGCTGCGCGGCGAGTTCGGTGGTCTTCGCAATTTCTTCTGCCTTGCGTTCGAATCGCTGATTGCGCCGCATGCGGTCGATGGCTTTATGCCGCGCCGTGCTGATCAGCCACGCGCGCGGATTCGCGGGCGTACCCTGCGTGGGCCATTTCTGCAGCGCGGCGGCATACGCCTCCTGCAGCATCTCCTCGGCGAGATCAAAATCGCCGAAGAGACGAATGAGCGTCGAGAGAATGCGGCCGGACTCTTCCCGGTGGAACTTTTCGAAATCCATGGGGCAAGAATTTATCTCACCCCGCGGCAGAGGGATTGTCAACGGAGTTGAGATTGGCTGCGCCACCAAACAACGCCCAGCGCATTTTCTAAGCCTGAACGGCTTGGGCGATTGGCATGATCGGACGCACCTCGATCGAGCCGTGGCGCGCGCCCGGTATGCGGGCGGCGATGGAGATGGCCTGATCCAAGTCGCTGGCTTCGATCAGATAGTAGCCGCCCAGTTGTTCCTTGGTTTCGGCAAACGGGCCGTCCGTGACAACGCGCTTCGAGTCGCGGACGCGCACGGTCGTCGCCGTGCTGGTCGGCTTCAGGGGATTGCCGCCGATGTAATTGCCGCTGTTCCTGATTTCCACCGTGAATTTAAAGTACTCTCCGGACATGGCAGTCATCTCGGGGGGAGAAATCTTGGCGAGTTCCGCCTCCGAGCGATAAATGAGCAGTAGAAATTGCATGGTGTTGCCTCCTACAGGTTAGTCGAACGGGAGTACTGAATTTCGACAACGCTGGCCGTGAGTGGGCGGCTTCCGCTACGCTTGCTTGGCTTGCCCGCGGACCGCCAGCGGCCTCACCTCTATGGTTCCGTTGCGCGCGGACGGTATTCGCGCGGCGATGGCGATGGCCTCGTCCTGGTCGTGGGCATTTACGAGGAAAAAGCCGCCCAGTTGTTCTTTGGTTTCCGCGAAGGGCCCGTCGGTCACGACGCGTTTGCCGTCCCGCACGCGCACCGAAGTTGCCGTTGTCGTTGGCCGCAGCTGGCTGCCCCCCAGGAACTTGCCCTTTCCCGTGAGTTCTTCGCGGAGTTGTCCGTATTCCTGATACAGCACAGCGTGCTCCGCGGGCGCCAACTTTGCCCATTCGACTTCCGCGTGATAGATCAGCAGCAGGAATTCCATAAGTGTCCCTCCTGTTGGTTCGTCGAACGGGGATATGTCAAATCGACATTTCTAAGCGCCCGCACCCGCTTTCTGCTTCAAGAACGTTCCTTTTTCGAGTTCGTTGAACGCCTGGCGGAGTTGTTCCTGGGTATTCATCACGATCGGGCCGTACCACGCCACCGGCTCTTCCAGCGGCTTGCCGGACACGAGCAAGAAGCGAATTCCTTCTTCACCGGCCTGGACCATCAATTCGTCGCCGCGGTCAAAAAGCACCAGCGAACGGTTGTCGGCTTGCGCAGGCGGTTTCGTGTCCGCCCAGCTTACCGGCTCCGTCGGGACTGAGAGGGGTTCGGAGGCATTACAGAACTTGCCGTTCCCGGCAAAAACATACGCGAAGGCATGACGCGTAATGCCGACCGGGAGCGTTTTGCGGTGCCCTGGCGGGACGGAGACATCCAGATAAATCGGATCGGCGGCGATGCCGTCCACCGGCCCGGTTTTTCCCCAGAATTTTCCGCATACCACGTGGACGTGCGTGCCGTCGTCGTCCTTGATTTCCGGAATATCCAGGGCTTTCACTTCTTGGTAGCGCGGCGCGGTCATCTTCAGCGCCGATGGCAGGTTCGCCCACAGCTGAAATCCGTGCATGCGCCCGGCCTGGTCACCCTTGGGCATTTCCTGGTGAATGATTCCGCTGCCCGCGGTCATCCACTGGACGTCGCCCGCCGCGATCGCTCCGTGGTTCCCCATGCTGTCGCCGTGTTCGACCGTGCCCGCGAGGACATACGTGATCGTCTCGATGCCGCGGTGCGGATGCCACGGAAACCCCGCCAGATAATCCTCCGGCACATCATTGCGAAAATCATCCAGCAACAAAAACGGATCAAACTCCGTAGTATTCCCAAACCCAAACGCCCGCCGCAGGTGCACTCCCGCCCCTTCCGTCGTCGGCTTGGATTCGATCAAGCGCTTCACCGGTCGTATGGACATAACCGCCTCCTTCCCCAACACCGAGAGTCTACCCCTTGATGATGCTAGGCTCCACTTTCGACACACGAATGCTAGCGTGCGGGCCAATTCCAAATAGGAAGATCCGTCTTTCTCACGCCAGCTATTGTCGTTTCACCGAACGACTTTTCCAGCGTGATCGAGTGGCAGCCCGCTTGTTTCTTCAGCGCGGCGATGAGCGGCTGCGCGTGCGTCACCACTATGATCTGGGAGCGCTTGGCAGCCAGCGCAATTAAGCGTGCGAGCGGGATGACCTGGGACGCCCGGGAAAAGGCGTACAAGGCGTATGTCTTCGGGAATGATTTTCCGGGAGCGCTGGTGGAGACCGGGCGGTTTGAGGGCGACGCGCTGGTGTTCCGCTCGGAATTTCCAGTGGAAGGCGCGACGCTGAAACTACGGAACGTCACGCGAGTCACAGCGCCAGGAAAACTTGACAGCGAAGAATACATGACCATGCCAGGCGCGCCGGAAAGTTTGCTCGTTCGCGTCCAAGCAAAAAAACGATGAGCATTTGCACGCTCCCTAGTTCTTGTGGCGTGATTCACTCCCTTGAAAAGCAAGTGTCAGATAACTCCAAGCTTTTTGAGACGGATTTGAAAAGGTCGAATTCGATCCTGCCAGTATCCACCGCACGTCGCCGACGACAAGTGTTTCCACCGGCTGGCCTCTTACGACAGTTTGAATTCCAGAACCGCTGAGAAGGACAAACAAGGTTCCAGCGCTAGGCGTGAACCCAGCTTGTTGCACGTCAGAATCCATCCGAGTCAGGGAGGCCTCCATCTCATCGGTTTGAAATTGTGGCACAGAATCCTGCGACCTGCCCCTCCGGATGGCTGGGCTGTCGCAATGCCACTCTGAACCACCAGGTACGATTTCTGCGCAAGTATTTCGTGGCTCGCCTTGCGGCTTTAGAAGTTCGACGGTGACATTGTTGAACGGAAGGTTGGAGTCGTTGCGGGCGATGTGGGCGAAGTGGCCGGGGGAGTAGCCGAGTTGGCCGTCGGCCAGCACCAAGCGGGCTTCGGGTTTGCCTTGGACGGCGTTGATGACGTCGGCGGGGCCGAGCGAGACGTAGAGGTAGGGGACGTCGTGTTGGTGGAGGAGCGTAGATTCGTGGGCGGGGACGGTTACGCGGAAGACGCGGACGTAGTCGTTTTCGAGGACCAGGTGGTGGTGCGGTTCCCGGGGAATAGGGACGGCGGTGGGGGCCTGGGCGCTCAGCGAAAAGGCGAGGAAAAGAAGGAGCGAGCTGAGAAGAGGTTTCATCAGTGACCTCCGTCGGGACCAAACCTACAGAGAAAAGAAAGATGACGAGACAAACTGCCGCTACAAAACAAAGCGACAAAGATGGAGCGGGCCGGTCTGAAGCCCGCCGCTGCACCGGACCAACCGCACCGGTCTGAAGACCGGCCACTACAAAAGATCAGAGGCGCTCGAAGATGCCGGCGGCGCCCATGCCTCCGCCGATGCACATGGTGACCATGCCGTATTTGGCGTTGCGGCGTTGGAGTTCGCGGATGATGGTGGCGGTGAGTTTTGCGCCGGTGCAGCCGAGGGGGTGGCCTAGGGCGATGGCGCCGCCGTTGGGATTGACGCGTGAAGCGTCGAGGCCGGCTTGCTGGATGACGGAGAGGGATTGCGCGGCAAAGGCTTCGTTGAGCTCGATGACCCCGATGTCGTTGAGGGAGAGGCCGGCGAGCTTCAAGGCTTTGGGGATGGCGCGCACGGGGCCGATGCCGAATTCTTCGGGGAGAACTCCGGCAGTGGCATAGGCAACGAAGCGCGCGAGCGGCTTCAATCCTAGAGATTTCGCTCGACCGTCGGACATTACTACGGTGGCGGCAGCCCCGTCGCTCATCGGCGAACTGTTTCCGGCGGTGACGCTGCCCTTGGCGTGGAAGGCGGGCTTGAGTTTGGCGAGGACTTCGAGATTGGTGTCGGCACGCGGGAGTTCGTCGGTTGCGAATACAAAAGTTTGCGTCGTGGGCTTCTCTGACCCACCTTTTGGTTTGGAGGAAGCGCCGTTGCCGTTCGGGAGCGAGGTGATTTTCACTTCGACGGGAATGGTTTCGTCCTTGAAATTTCCGGCGGCGATGGCGGCGATGGCTTTTTTGTGCGAGTCCGCAGCGAACTGGTCGGCTTGTTCGCGGGTGATGCCGAATTTGCGGGCGATGTTTTCCGTGCCGAGGCCCATGTTGATGTAAGTGTCGGGAGAGTGATCCACGAGCCATGGATTGGGGGAAATCTTGTTGCCGCCCATGGGGACCATTGACATGGACTCGGTGCCACCGGCGACGATGATTTCGGCGGAGCCAGCGCGGATGCGTTCGGCGGCGAGTGCGATCGCTTGCAGGCCGGACGAGCAGAAACGGTTGATAGTCATGGCGCTGGTTTCGACGGGGAGCCCGGCGCGGAGAGAGGCGATGCGGGCGACGTTCATGCCTTGTTCGCCTTCGGGCATGGCGCAGCCTAGGATGACGTCGTCGATTTCCTTGGGGTCGAGGCCGGGGACGCGGGCGAGCGCTTCCTTGATGGCCAGGGCGGCGAGATCGTCGGGGCGGGTGGCGCGCAGGGAGCCTTTGAAGGCGCGGCCTACGGGAGTGCGGACGGCGGAGACGATGACGGCTTCGGGCATGGTGACCTCGCGGTTTCAGAATGCTTCTTTATTGTTGGTCCGGTGTTGGGAAAAAGCAAATGTGTAGTTAAGGGCGAAATGGTTTTCAGTTGCCAGTTATCAGTAGTGTCCGGTTGAGCATTTTGAGCTTTCCTGCAAGCTGTTGGCAAATATGAATTTAGTAGCGACCACGCGCGTTTTCGATTTGAATTGGGACGGTCTATACTTACGAGAACCCTTACAAAGTGTTGATTCTAAATAGTTCCGCCTTGTGCTCGAAAAGCTTGTCGAGCGGTTAGCGCTGGCCAGTGGGCTGAAAACGAAAAAGCGGCAGCTGAGCTGCCGCACGCCAAGTAAGTTTTACCTGCCTGATGATGTACCTAATCGGTAATTGACAGTCAATTAGAATTTGAGCTGTGGAAGCCGAGGCCGGGTTTATTCGGCGCGGAGGGCTTCGACGGGGTCGACGGTGGCGGCGCGGCGGGAGGGGAGGTAGCTAGCTAGGAAGGCAGTGGCTACCAGGCCGAAGGAGGCGGCGATGTAGGCGACTGGGTCGACAAAGCTCACTTTAAAGAGCAGGGAGGACATCAGGCGCATCACGATGATGGCTGTGACCAGGCCGATGGCTACGCCAATAGCGGTCAGCGAGAGGCCGTGGCGGACGAACATTGCTGTGAGAGTCTGCTGCTGCGCGCCGAGGGCCATGCGAATGCCGATTTCGCGGGTGCGCTGGGAGACGGAATAGGCGATTACGCCGTAGATGCCGACTACGCCCAGTAAGAGCGCCATAGTGCCGGCGACGCCGAGCATGATCAGCGTGAAGGAAGTTCGGGCCATAGAGCGCTTGTAGTAGAAGTCCACGGTATGGACGTCGGCGAGGGGGAGATTGGGGTCGACGGACCACACGGCCTGGCGGACGTCGTTCAAAAAGCTTTGGGCGCCGACGCGGGAACTGCGCAGGGCGAAAGCGACATCACGCATCACAAATGTGTCGTTGCTTTCGAAATGATCCATCAGGAGCGGCCAATAAATGGTGGTGTTGGCAGGCTGACTGACGCCGTCCTCGTGCACATTGCCGACCACACCGATGACTTCGCGCCAGTCGTCTTTGGTGCTGACGCGGATGCGCTTGCCGAGCGCAGCGGATGGTTCGTGCCAATGCTCGCGAGCGACATTTTCGGAGACGATGGCGACGGGGAGTTTCTTGTAGGTGTCATCCCAGGTCAAATCGCGGCCCGCCACCAGCGGTGTGCCTGCCGTGTTGAGATATCCGGGCGAGACGAACTTGAAACGACGGAGCGGAGGAAGCTGGCCTTCGGCGTACGTTTGGTCCGCGACAAACACAGGATCGGTCCAGCCCTGGCCGGTCATGGGAACCTTGGATGTAATTGCAACGGAAGTTACGCCAGGTATCGCGGCGAGCTTGTGTAAAACCTCGTCATACAGACGGACGACCTTTTCGTTTTCTTTCACCTGAGCTTCAGGAATCGAAATGCGGAAGGTTTGCAAGGTAGCGGGTGCGGCGAATCCGGGATTGACGTTGGTGAGCGCGCGGAAGGTGCGAATCATCAGGCCGGAGCAAATGAGTAGAACCAGTGCCATGGCCACTTGAACGACCACCAAGACGCTGCGCGCGCGATGCTGTTCTTTGCTTTGGCTGAGGGCGCGGCCTCCTTCGCGGATGCCGGTACTGAGGTGCACGCCTGCGTATTTGAAGATGGGAATGCAGCCGAAGAGAACGCTGGCGAGCAGTGCGATTAGGAGTGTGAAGAGCAAGACCGGCCCGTCCAAACCGATTTCACGAATGCGAGGAAGTCCGGCAGGAGCGATGGCGGCAAGGATGCGCAAGGCGACATAGGCAAAGCCCAGACCGATGGTGCTGCCGAGCAAGCCAAGGATGACACTTTCGAGCAGAAGATCGGCGGCAATGCGGGCGCGGGTAGCGCCCAGGGCGGCACGGACGGCGAGTTCTTGACGGCGTCCTTCCACGCGAACGAGGAGCAAATTGGCGACATTGGCGCAAGCGATCAGCAGCACCATACCGATGGAACCCATGAGCACCCACAAAACGGTGCCTACGTCACCGACAACATCCTGTTTGAGCGGGCGGACGTTGGGGCCGATGTGCGCGTCTTCGAAGAGCTTGAGGCTGAAGCCCGGCGGCGCGGGAAAGGAGCTCATGACGATGGGCAGCATGCGCGCGACGTCGGCGTTGGCTTGCTCCATGGTTACGCCGGGCTTGAGCCTGGCGAGAGCTTCGTGGCTGAAGTTGCCGAGATGAACTTTATTGCGATCCAATTGAAATGGAGTGATCAGGGCGGGATCGTCCCAGTCCAGAAAATGAAATTTCTGAGGCAGGACACCGATGATTTGGCTGGATTTGCTGTCCACGATGATGTTTTTGCCGATGACGTTGCGGTCGCCGCCGAACTTCCTTTGCCAATAGCCGTAGGTCAGGATGACGGTTGGAGGAGCGCCCGGGGAATCCTCTTGCTTGGTGAAAGTGCGTCCGAGAATGGGAGTGAAACCGAGGAGAGGAAGAAGGCCGTCGGTGACGTTGATGGACTGAACTTGTTCGGGCTCAGCGAGGCCTGTGACGCTGACGGAGTCGCCTTGGTAGAGGCCGATGTCTTGGAACGTGCGCCCTTGTTCGCGATAGATGAAGTAGTTGGAGGGCGACATGTTGAGGTCCTTAATGTTGATGCCTGGGGCGGTGTGCCAAATGCCGACAAGTTCTTCCGCTTGGGGATAGGGCAAGGGCTTCAAGAGGACCCCTTCGAGGACGCTGAAAACGATGGTGTTGGCTCCTACGCCAGCGGCCAGAGTGATGAGGGTGATGGCGGTGAACATGGGGGCGTGGCGGAGTCTGCGCAGGACCTGCTTGAGCTGGCTGCCAAAGGATTCCATAAGGCCTCCCTCATCTGAGTGGTTAGGCAAGGGTACGTAACGATTGGCGATTCGTTAGAGAGATACGAGAGCGAGCGCGAGAAGTTCCGGAAAATCTTGCTGGAAAATGAGCTGTGGCGCGCTTCGGTCCAAAAAGGGCAGGCGAACCAGGAGCTGAGCAAGTGAATTTAGAATTACTTTAGGGAGAGAGAGGCGCTTGGGCAGCCGCAATCCAAGAATGTGAGTAAACGAAACTCTTACCTTCCCTTTGTCGGAACGCCTTTGCGCGGGATGGAGATCGTTCCGGGAGGCTCAACGCCGAACTTTTTCGAGTAGTTGCCCTGGTTGACGGCGATGCTGACGCGGCCGCGCGAGTCAATGAACAAAAGCGAATCGCCGACGGGGACGTCCATGAATGTTTTGACGTAGGGGAGCGTGACTGGCTTTTTGTTGATCTGGACCACGACTTTGTCACTGAGGTTATAACCGAGCTTTTTGAATTCGTCGCCGGGGATATCGGTGATGAGCGAGCCGAAGGGATCGTCGAGGCCAAGGATGTCGCCGTCGATGCCTTTTTCGGTGGTCGTGGAGGTTTTGGGTGTGAGGCGGACGAGCTGAGGAACTTCGGGCCCGACGAGATTGAAATCCCAACCGGCGGCGAGGTGCGCGCCGGAGGGAGAAAAGATGTCGCGGCCGTGGAAGGTAGAAGAGATGGCGGACTGGATCATCCAGTTCTGATTGGTGATTTCGCGAGCCATCTCGAGGCCGTCGCGATCGAGGACGGGAGTGATCAGCCCATTGTCGGGGAGAACGAAATACTGGCCCTTCCTGGATTTGACGACGATGGCTTTGCGCGAGGTGCCGACGCCGGGATCGACGACGGCCACAAAAACCGTTCCCGCGGGATAGTAGGGCGTCACGGCTTCCAGGAAGCGCGCGCCTTCTTCGATGGAGAATGGGGTGACCTGATGGGTGATGTCCATGATGCGCGCGTCGGGTGCGATTCCGAGCATCACGGCCTTGCAGATGGCCACAGCGTCGTTGGCTGTGCCGAAATCGGTCATGAAGACGATGGTGGGGCGGGAGCCGGGTTGCCCGCTGGAGGACGGGGAGTTTTTTTGGTCCGCGGACTTCGAGCAGGCCACGCAGAGCATGGCCAGCGCGAGTAGCGGCAGGACAAAGGGTCGAACGCGCGAGATCATGAAATCTCCCCCAGACCACACTGATTTGCTTGCTAACTTACGGATGCCCGAACGATCCAGATTGCCGGGCTGTCAGACGCGCGCCCAGGCCGACGGCCAGTACACTTGAGACGAGCAGAGCCCTCTAGCGCGTTCCCTGAAGGAAAAAGTATACATGAAGGCTGGAAGAGGCGGCCATGCTTGGCCGAGGAATTCTGCGTAACGTTCGAAGGAAAGATTGGATTCGCGCAAAAGTTCCAGTAGAATCAGTGCACTTCGCAAAGAAGCTAGGCAAGAAAAAGCAAGCCTACCGCGCCCAAAGAAGGCCCAGCCTGATTGCGTAAGGGCAAAATGCAAAAAAAAGGAGAAAGACTGTGCGTCGAAGTACGTTTTTTGTAATGGTGTTAAGTTTTTTCGCAGTGAGCGGGAAAGCCGACCAAGTCACGCTCAAGAATGGAGACCGGCTGACAGGAACGATCGTCAAGTCCGATGCCAAAGCTCTGGTGATTAAGACGGAGTTTGCGGGGGACGTCAACGTGCAATGGGATGCCGTGACCGGGATTGCGTCTTCACAGCCTTTGCACCTGGCATTGAAGGACGGCCAAACGATCGTTGGGACCGTCACCACGGCTGACGGCAAGTTCGACGTGTCAACGAAGGAAACAGGAGCGGTTACCGCTTCGAAGGATGCCGTCGTGGCCGTGCGCGACGACGCCGAACAGAAAGCTTATGATGACCAGATCGAACGGCTGCGCCATCCGCACTTGACGGATTTTTGGAGCGGCCTGCTCGACACCGGCCTGAGCTTGACGCAGGGGAATTCGGATTCCCTCACCTACTCGTTGAGCGGAAAGGCGGCGCGTGTTACCGACCGCGACAAGATCACCGTATACACAGCGGCCATCTATGCCAAAAGCACGGTCAACAACGTGAGCAACGCCACAGCGCATGCGATCCGCGGGGGCGTTCGCGGCGATCTGAACGTGCGCGACAACGTTTTCGTCTTTGGCTTCACGGACTTCGAGTACGACCAGTTCCAGGATTTGGATCTGCGCAACGTCGTCGGAGGCGGGCTCGGTTATCACGTCATCAAAACGGCCAACACCACATTTGATGTTTTTGCAGGCGGCAGCTTCGATCAGGAGTTCTTTGGCGCGATCCCTGCGACCGCAACAACCCCCGCCGTTGCCGCGCTCACTCGCAAAGGCGGCGAGGTGGTTCTCGGCGAAGAGCTGGACGCGAAACTAAACAAGCGCACCACACTCAGCGAGCGTTTTTCGATCTATCCTAACGTGAGCAACACCGGGAGCTACCGCTTCCAGTTCGACACGACGGCGGCCACAAAGCTCAAAAACTGGCTGAGCTGGCAGGCAACGTACAGCGACCGTTTCCTGAGCGATCCTTTGCCGGGTTTGAAGAAGAACGACCTGCTTCTTTCGACGGGTCTGCGATTGACATTTGGCAAGGGCGCGTTCTAAAAGATAGGCACTCAGGGTTTCTATCCTTCGCAGTGAGAGAGAAAAGGGAGGACCTACAGATGATTTACTGGATCGTGGTTGGGCTAATTGCAGGGTGGCTGGCCGGGCAAGTGATGAAAGGCGGCGGCTACGGCGTGCTGGTGGACATCATACTGGGGATTCTTGGCGGGATCATCGGCGGCTGGGTGTTTGGAATGCTCGGAATCTGGCCGGGCGGAGGGATGATCGGGTCCATCATCGTTGCGTTTGTGGGAGCGGTGCTTCTGGTGTGGATCACGCGGCTGGTGAAAAGGGCGTAGAACCCGCACTGTAAATCCTGAAACGCGCTGCAACGGACGGGGGAACCTGCCGGGGCAGCGCGTTTTTTTGTTAAGGCGGCGGCGTGTGGGCGTTGGGTGTGCGCAGGGCGCGCAGAGCGGCGTAGCCGAGCAACACCGCGGCAATGGCGAGAGCAAGCCACAGCAGATTGGGATGGCGTTCGGTGAAGGGGCGAGGATCGGTGTAATTGGCAGTCAACTCTTCGGAGCCCAGGCTGGGGTGCAGCATGACCTCGTTCGGCTCGATATGGAGAGTTCGCGCCAGGTCGTATTGTGGGGAGGCGGCGCGGGCGTTGCCGTAGAGCAGACGATAGGTACGGCCTTCCTTTGGATGGAAAAGAGCGAAACGCAAGTTCATCGCGAGCGACATGCGAACCGCAGTGAGGGGAGCGTCGCTGGCGTTGAGGATTTCCACACGCCAATAGCGCGCGGCCCGGAGTTCGTAGCAGCGCACGCGCAGGGATTCCTCTGTTTTTCTAGCGATGGCGTACCGGTAGATTTCTCCACCGCCGGCGGGCTGCCATTCTTTGGCGTCAGAGCTGGTCGAGAGGCGCACCGCGCGGTAGAACTCCGGCTGGGTCGTTTCGAACGTTACTTCGGCGATCGGAATCGTTTCGCTACCGAGATCGCTGGTCCATTGCGTTCGCCCCGGAGCGCTCGTGGAGTCAGGAGAGACCATTTCCTTCAGAACGGTGTCAACGGGGCTGACGATCTCCTTTTCCGCGGCGGGATAGGCAAGGACCTCGACGCCCGTCACAGGAAATGGATGGGCCGGTTCCTGGATGCGCAGGCGCAGGTAGCGGGCATTGTTTTCCGAATAGCGGATGGTCTGGCTGCCTTCCAGACCGTCCTTGCGAAATCGCGAAATCGGAGCGCGCGGGTTGACGATGCGCCAGAGGTGCGCGTCATCGCTGGCGTCCACTTCGACCCAATTGATGAAGTCGGATTCGGGCGTCAGCACGCGGATGCTGTTGTAAAAATTTGGGCGCTCACCGAGATCCGCGACAATCTGCGTGAATTGGCCGGGCACATAGCTGTTTTCGCGCACGATGGCGGAGAAAGTGACTGGCGCTGTCGGCACGGCGAGCCGAGAGCGCAGCTCGAAGGGCTGTTCGGCGCCGAGGTCGTCAATGATGCGAAGGTCGGCGAGGCGGTTTTCCGAATGCGCGAAGACTTCACGATCAACGATTACGTAGTTGAGGGCTCCTGGTAGATGCGAATCAATGGCGCGGGAGTAGCGCCAGGAACGCCAAGCGGAAGGCAGATCGGCGGCGAACGCCGTTGCCGCGAATGCCGTGAACGCCAGCAATACAGAAAGGGGCCGGCGGGTCATCAGGGAGAGCGCTCGCGAGCGAGCTTGCGCTGGTAGAGGAACGAGACGATGAGCAGCACCAGCCCGAGGATAAAGAATGAAACGATGCGATAGAAGCGCTCGAGGTACGAACTGTCGTACAGAAAAACCTTGATGACCACCAGGCCGAAGAGCACCAGCGCTTGCCAGCGCAAGAGGGCGGATTGGCGGTTTACTCCGAGGGCGATCAGGCCCGAGGCGTAGGCCGTCCAGAGAAGCGAGAGGGAAAGATGCTGGGCCAGGCCGGAGTCGATGCCCAGTTCAGCGTGATGGCCAAAGTGGTCCCATAGCTCGAGCGAAAGAGCGATCAACGCAAACACGTTGATGCCTACAGCGAAGCCACCCATCAAAAGGAGTTCGTCTTCTTTCACGGAGGAAGGATACTCGCGCGCGGCGTAGAGCACGACGCCGAAGCATGCAACTAGAACCGCGTACGCAGCGAATCGCTCGTTGAACAAAAATTGCGGAGCGGGCAGTGGGAAAATCAGGACACGAAAGGCGGAGAGCGCGAGAAGAAGATAGCCTGCCATGCGCAAATAGAGGGTGGTAGAACGGAAACCGGTCCAGACGAGGATGGCGCCTTCGACGGAAAAGGCCAGCGTAATCCATTTGCCGTCGAGGCGGATGGGGACGGCCAGCGTGGCAAAGGTAAGAGCGAGGCCGGCGAACAGAAAGCGCGCCAGAGGCGCCGCCCCTGATTTTGGCGGCGGAACGAGGCGCGCGAGAACGACATAGGCTGCCGAGAGCGCGAGCGCCAGGAGCGTCAGCGGCCAGCGATCTTGCGGCCACAACATGACGTAGAGAGCGGCGAAATAGGCAAAGGAGTTTGCGAGAACCAGAAGGACATCGAACGTGTCCAGCGCGGAATCCCGAATGGCGCGAAGCACCGGAAGCACAGCGTAGAGCAGAAAGAAGAGCGTGGCGAAAGCCAAGGTGCGTTCAAGCCTGTTTGGGCGGTAGAACTCGGAATGCCAGCCCCAGAAATAAACCTGGCTGAGAAGGAAGGAAAGTGGAGCGAGCGAACGCCAGTCGCGGCGCAGTTCGATCACCAACAATCCCGCGCCTAGAATCAACAGGTAGGTGAAGAGGACAACCTGCGCGTCCTTGCCCTCGCTGACCAGCATCGGCGTAAGAAATCCGCCGAAGAGAGAAAGCACGGCGATGCGCTGCGAGTTGCGGCCTAGCGACACCGCGGCCATGACCGCGGTGATGACGATCATGGCGACGAAGCCTACGTCCAGGCTGAAGAGCTTGTAATACTGGCAGCCTGCCCAAATCGAGAGATACAAAACGGCCGCGCCCAGGCCGGCGATGCCTTCGGAGAAATAGGCATAGCTGCGCTGCAAGAGCCAGTGACTCCACGGGAGCATCGTCGCACCGAGCAGAATTCCGATCGCTACGCGTCCGCTTGGCCCGATCCAGTTGTTGTCAAACGCGTATTTCAGGAAATACGTGACCGCGACGATCAACGCAGTAATGCCAATGCGATTCATCCAGCGCCCAGCGATGCGCGTTTCCAGATCCATCGAAGAAGAGCTCTTTGACTGCGAACTGTGCAGAGGCGGCGCTGCGAAGACGTTAACCTGCGGGGATGGAGGGGAGGTTTCGCGCGGCCGAAGGACCTCTCGAGGAGGAATCTGCGGTGGAGGAGTCGGCGGCGCCGGTGGAGGTGCTGGCGCCCCGGCACTTGGTTGAATAGGGGCTTGCGGCGTTGGCGACGGATAAGGTGCCACGGCAGTCTCGCGCGGGGCGGACGACAAGGCCTTTTCAAGAGCGGTAAGGTGCTGTTCAAGGGTGCGCAGGCGGCCCGCAAGATCGTTCAGGGGCGCGCTTCGCAGCTGATCCGCCAGGTGCTGGACGCGAATAAAGGCGGAAGCGGCAAGGATGGGAGTGACGATGACCACAATTACGGCGAGGATGCCGAGAAATTCCATCGTGGCGCGAGGGAAGCGCGTTGGGCGGATTAGAACATAAGTCAGGAGATAGAACAACCCGGCGAGGCGTAATAGGAGTTGGGCCGGGATAGACGATCCTTGAAACGCCGGATGGCGGCCACACACTACTAACGGAGCAGGATGCCCCCTGTACGAAAGGGCAGGTTTTCCACAGGCCGTACAGGGAAAACGAGGCGAAAATTGGGGCGAAAGTCATGGTAAACTAAATATATTATTTTTCTGTAGGTTACAGCGGTTCAAGATGGAACTGGACGTACTAGTAGACTGGGTTAACCCCCAAAATGTATCTTCTGTACCATCGCCTTTTGGAACCCTGCTGGTGTCTACTGGTACAGGTCGAACGGGGTGGTTGGACCCTTCGGACAGGGTGATGCATCTAACGTGGTGAATTGAAAAGTTAGCAACAGCAACAGAGTGAAACGGCACGTGTTGGAGTGAGTGGGGTCCGGGGACGAGGAAAAAATGAAGAACAAAGACAATGGGCGGAAATGGATGTGGTGGCTCTTGGGAGCGGTAGTTGCGCTACAGTTTTTCTATGTAAGGGAACTCCTGGCAGCGTTTGCGTTGTTTGCCTTGGGATTCGCGGTGATCGCTCTTGCGTTCGGCAGCCTGTACATGCTGCACCGCACATGGGTCATGGCGGTCGAGCGGCTGGCGGAAAGCAAGAACCCAGTCATGGTTAGTGCGCGGCAGTCGATGTATGCCATCGAAGATCTGGCACGTCGGCCGTTCCGGCGTCCGGGTTCGGCGACGGCGCGATAATTGTTTTGACGAGTTTCTGGATTCGTCCAGAGCACACGCAGGATCGGCTTCCCTGCCTCCTTCAGGGTGAGCTGGATTCTGCGGCAAGAGCATAAAGGAAAAAGGCCAATCGCTTAGAGAGAGCGATTGGCCTTTTTCCTTTGTCGCAGGGACGAACTCTCGTTAGTGCGTCAGAGGATCGATGTCTGATTTTGGGATGACTTCGTCATCCGTCGCGCTGGAATCGTCGCTCGCTTCATAGAGCGTTTTCCCATTGTCTTTGAGCAGCCCGTCCAGCGTGGATTTCGAATGTTCATCCACGGCACTGACGGCGGCCACCAGGCAGGAATAGAGGAAGGCTTTCATTCCTTTGCGGAACTGGTCCGTGGAACGTTCCGTGGAGCGCGCCACTTCCGCTTCTAACTCGCGCCGACGCGCATCACACTTGGCGCGGTTTTCCGCGTCAAGCGAGGCTAGCGCGGCCGCCGCGCGTTCCTTGGCTTCGGAGAGCGTGGTATCGGCGTGCAACTCGGCTCGCCGCTGGAATTCCCCTAAGGCGGAATTCACCGCGCCCTGCACGAGCGCCTGTGCTTCTGCGGAGCGCGCATCGAGCTTCATGAGCGCCTCTTGCGTCACGGAGTGCAGATTCTCGAGCAGCCGCTCGTAGCGCCGGTCGATGGTGCGAGCCGCGGCTCCTTCAAACACCGACACCGCTTGGGTCACGGCCTGGTTGACGCGAGCGTGAACCTGAGGCTCGATTTCGCAGGTCATCTTTTCCATAAATTCCCGGGACTTCTCGAGTTCGCGGCGCAGATCGGCAGCTTGCTTCTCCAGCCGCTGCGCGAGCTCCTCCACCTGGCCACGATAGCCCTCCATCTGCTGCTTCCATTGCGAGGCGATCTCGCCGGCGAGTTCTTCCTTGGAGGAAGTTTTGCTGGCGGCCATGACCGTGGGAAAAAGTTCCTGGACTTCGCGCACGCTGGATTGGCGCACGTCTTCGATGGTGCCGAGCGCGTCGCGCAGTGCTTCCTGGACATGTTTTGCGGCTGCTACTTGCGCGGCCTTTTCGGCGGCTTGCTGCAATCTTCCTTGCAGCGCAGCGACTAACCCATCCGGCGTGATGACCACACGCTGGGGCTTGGGCGTCTCCGCTTCCTTGGGCGCCTGCGGCTTAGAGGCTACGGGGGACGGAGAAGGAAAGGTGGCGACCTCGGCCATTTTGGGTTCGTGCTTTGCGGGCGGCTCTTCGAGGTTCGCGTTTATCGGAGTGGGTTCCAGCACAGGCGCCGCGGCGGAGGCAAATTGCGCAGATGTAGTGCTGGACTGTCCCGCGGGCAGCCAGTCTTGCGGGGGAACGGCGATGCCCCAAACGTTCTCCGGGCTTTCCAATTCCACGCCCACTTGCTGGAGTTCGCGCGCGCTCTCTGACGGATGCACCGAACGCACCCTGGCGCGCACGGAGGGAAGCTTTGGTTCGACATTCAACCCAACCACTTGGAGGGTAATCCACGAGCCAACGCCGTAGTCATGGCGAGAGGGATAGCGGCAGCCGTGCAGGTTCACGCTGGTGGAGACGGTTCTTTCCACAAACGGCTCGCCCATGCGGTTTTGGCCGAAAACAATCAGCGGTACGGACCGTTCGATGCGCGTGCTGCGGCGAGCCTCTTCCCCAACAGAGTTTCGAGGGGTGTTAGCGAGAGTCGATGGGCTCACGTCTCCTCCCAGGAAACCAACGTCTGAACCAGATTCGATTCAGTAAAACGTCGATGGTAGCAAGAAAGGCTTTCGTGAAGAAGCGGACTCCCGGCGAGCGCGCTCTGAATCTTGGCGCGTTTTAGAAGAGCGTACGTTCCTCGCGACCCCATGTGGCAGATGTTAGCCGAAGCCTGACTGCTTGTCGATGTTTCCGACCGAGGGGTAGTGGGTCCGTTTCAGATAAGCCGCCTTATCGAGCGTTAGCCACCGGCTTTCAGGGCGTTACACTCTTGGAACTCTGCACGACGGGTCTGCGTCTTAGTAGTGCAGCCAGTCTGGAAGCAAAGGCAAAGGTTAGCGGATTTGGCTGCCTTGGAGTGCAAGCACATGAAGGGCGCCCTTATATTTTTTCTCCTGGCATCACCCGCTCTCGCACAAGACAAGCTTGCCGATACTGTGCTCGCACCGGGTTGCGGCGCAGAAGACGCCAAATTCGACGTGAAAACGCTCAAGCGGCAGCACCCCGTTACTCAACCGGACGGGGAAAAGGCGCTGGTGTATTTCATTGAGGACGATTCAGAAAACGGCTCGATTTTCAAACCTACCATTCGGGCAGGTCTTGACGGCGGCTGGGTGGGAGCCACGCATGGCAATTCCTATTTCTACTTTTCGGCTGCTCCCGGAGAACATCACCTTTGTGCCAGTTGGCAACCAGTTGACGCGTCGGAGAAGAACCGCACGAGGGCTGTCGCCCACCTCACGGCCGAAGCCGGACATGTGTACTACTTCAGGGTGAAAAGCCGCTGGAACGGCAAATACGGAGCCCTCAACATCGATTTCGCGCCGCTGGATAGCGATGAGGGCAAACTATTGATGAGCACATTTTCGTTCTGCACTTTTCATCCCAGGAAGTGACAGTTGCTCTCACGCCACCGGCAAATCAAGCTAAGTCCCGGTAGCCGGAAACGGACCCACTGCTGACCGTGGTTCAACCGCCTCCGGGGCAAGACCCGGGATTCTGGTTCTAGACACCAGGAAAGATGGGACCTCTTGTGGTATCTCTGATAGGCTTTGCGTCTTTGAGAGAGGAGCTTTCGATGCGCCGTAGCTTTGCTGTCTTCCTTTTGAGTCTGGTGATCCCGATGTTTGTCTTTGGGCAAACCCCGCACCGCGTGGCCATCCGCGCCGGGAGGCTGATTGACGGAAAGAACGACAAGCCTGTGGAGAACGCGCTCATCGTGATCGAAGGCGAAAAGATTGTTTCCGTGACCGCGGGGGGAAGCGCGCCAGCCGGCGTGGAGGTCATTGATTTATCAAAGGCCACGGTGCTGCCGGGATTCATGGACGTTCATACCCACGTGATGCTGAATGGCGACATCACCGCCGAAGAGTACGACGCGCAACTGCTGAAGGAATCGATTCCGTACCGCGCGATCCTCGGCGCGCGCAACGCACACATCGCGCTCTCTCATGGTTTCACGACGCTTCGCGATGTGGAGACGGAAGGCGCCATGTACGCCGACGTGGATGTCAAAATGGCCATCGCCAATGGCGAAGTGCCCGGCCCGCGGATGCAGGTGGCCACGCGCGCGATGGCCCCGACGGGGATGTACCCGCTGCTCGGCTATTCGTGGGAGCTGAAAGTTCCGACCGGCGTGCAATCCGTTGACGGCGCGGATGGCGCGCGCAAAGCGGTGCGTGAACAGGCAATGTACGGCGCCGACTGGATCAAGTATTACTCCGACCGCCGCTATCATTTCGAATCCGACGGCGTCCTTCATTCCATGGTGAATTTCACCGACGAAGAGGCGAAGGCGATTGTGGACGAAGCGCACCGCATCGGAAAGAAAGTGGCCGCGCACGCCATCGGCAGCGACGGGATCGGCGCGGCGCTGCGCGCGGGCGTGGACACCATCGAGCATGGAGATGGACTGACGGATGCGCTGATGGAGGAAATGGCCAAGAAAGGAGTTTATTGGGTGCCAACGATTACCGTGGGCGTTTACGTTGCCCCCGGCCGCGGCGGAAATTGGCCGAGAATGGCCGATTTGCAACGCGAGAATTTTCCCAAAGCGCTAAAGAAAGGCGTGAAGATTGCGCTGGGGACTGATGCGGGCGGGTTCGACTGGAAGAAACTGAATCAAGCGAAAGAGTTCGAATACTACGTGCAGGACGGAATGACGCCCATGCAGGCGATTCGCGCCGGCACCTCCGTGCCTGCGGAATTGCTGGGCTGGAGCGACAAAGTGGGAACGATTGAGGCAGGGAAGTGGGCCGACATCGTGGCGGTCGCCGGTGATCCGTTGAAGGACATTACGGAACTGGAGAATGTGAAGTTCGTGATGAAGGGCGGTACGGTCTACAAGAACGAGTTGCACTAGAAGCGGAGGGGATGTTGCAAACCCTTTGGCAAGATTTGAAATTCGCGGCGAGACTGTTGCAGAAGAATCCGGGCTTCACGGCCGTGGCCGTGTTGACGCTGGCGCTTGGCATCGGCGCGAACACGGGCATCTTCAGCGTGGTCAACGCGGTGCTGCTTCAGCCGTTGCCGTATCAGGATTCTTCGCGCCTCCTGGCCATCTCGCAAGTAAACCTGCAAAACGGATCCAATGGAGTTCCCGTCTCGTTTACGAAATTCATCCAAATCCTCGGGCAGTCGCGGACGCTGGAAAGCGCCGCGGCCTACTATTCGCTGACGCTCAGCCTGGTCACCGAGCGGGAACCCGAAGCGATCAACGGGGCGCGCGCCTCCAACGAATTCTTCCAGGTGCTGAGAGTTTCTCCAGTACGCGGGCGCAGTTTTCTTCCGGAGGAAGAACACACTGGGGCGGGGGACGTCGCGGTTATCAGCGATGGATTCTGGCACAGCCATTTCGGGGGCGGGGAAGATGTCCTTGGCAAGAATCTGTCACTGGATGGAAAAAACGTGTCCATCGTCGGCGTGCTGCCTGCCAGTTTCCGCTTCCCCTTGCAGTTTCCGGAGCCCGACGTGTGGCTCCCACGGGTGACCGAATCAAGCTTTCTACGCCCCGAGCAAATCAGATCGGGCGCGGGATATCTTGGAGTTGTCGCCCGGCTCCGCGACGGCGAAACGATTGCGCGCGCGCAAGCCGAACTCGACACCATCAATGGCCGGTATAAGGAACAATTTGGCAGTTACGTGGACGCAACACGATTCGCGCTCTCTGCCACTTCGCTGGAGGAGAGTCTTGTCGGGGCGCTACGTCCCTCGCTCCTGGTTTTGCTTGCCGCGGTAGGATTCGTCCTGCTCATCGCGTGCGCGAATGTGGCTAATCTGCTGCTCGCGCGCGCAACGTCGCGGGAACGGGAGATTGCCGTTCGCAAAGCGCTTGGCGCATCGCGGATGCGCTTGATCCGGCAAATGTTGAGTGAGAGCCTTTTGCTTTCCTTTGGCGGGGGCCTGGTGGGAGTTCTTCTGGCAATGATGTCGCTGCCGGCGTTGCGCGCTCTCAGTCCAGGCGCAGTGCCGCGATTGGCCGAAGCCAAAATCGATCCCGTGGTGCTGTTCTTCTCTTTGGCGTTGTGCGGCGTTACGGGACTTGTCTTTGGTCTGGTGCCCTCGCTTCAAGCCGCGGGGAAAGAGCTGCAGGAATCGTTGAAAGAGGGTAGCCGCGGTTCATCCGAAGGGGGCAGCCGTGGAAGATTTCGAGCTGTTCTGGTCGTCGCGGAAATTGGCGTGGCGCTGGTGCTGATGACCGGCGCGGGACTGCTGATGGAAAGTTTCGCGCGGCTGATGCAAGTGAACCCCGGGTTTTCTGCGAAAAGCTTGATGACCTTTCCTTTGACTCTTCCGCCGACGCGCTACGCTCAGCCGGAGCAGCAGGCTCAGTTCTTCCGCCAGCTCCTCGAGCGCGTGAAAGCCGATCCTCAAGTGCAATCCGCGAGCGTGACCAGCTACCTCCCGCTTTCCGGGGGTCTCCGCATGGTTTTCTTTTGTGCCGAGGGGCGCGCGTGCCAGGGAATCGGCAAGGATCCGACCATCGCCGTGCGCCAGGTGAGTTCGGATTATTTCGAAACCGTGCACACACCGCTGCACGGTGGCCGCGTCTTCGGCGACCAGGATATAGCCGGCGGATTGCCCGTCGCGATCGTCAATGAAACGACGGCGAAGCGTTACTGGCCCGGGCAGAGCGCCATTGGCAAGCACATCGCGAATTCGCGCGACATGATTCAGCGCGAAATCGTGGGCGTCGTTGGCGACGTCAAGTTCAACGCCCTAAATACCGCGAATTCCGAGGAGATGTATCTTCCCGTGGCGCAAGTTCCGTGGCCGGCGATAACCCTTGTGGTCCGTTCGGGAGCGAATCCACAAGCGCTGGTCTCTGCCGTGCGCGGGAAGATTGCGGAGCTCGATCCAACTTTGCCGGTTTCCGGAATTCTCAGCATGGAGGACGTCATCGGAACATCCGTTGCGCAGCCGCGGTTGATCATGCAATTCGCGGGAGTTTTCGCAGGATTCGCATTGCTGCTTGCGGCCATCGGGATATACGGCGTGATGGCGTATTCCGTGACTGCGCGGAAACAGGAGATGGGCATCCGTGTCGCTCTCGGCGCAAGATCCGCGGACATACTGCGGTTGGTTGTAGGGCAAGGCATGCGGCTGACGCTGCTGGGCGTGGGAATCGGGATCCTCGTTTCCTTGGCCTTGACGCAATTGCTCTCCAGCCTGCTTTTCGGGGTGCACCCCAAGGATCCGTTCGTGTTCAGTGGCGCCGCGCTGGTTCTGGTGCTGGCCGCGTTTGTAGCTTGCTATCTACCGGCGCGCCGCGCCACGCGCGTGGATCCCATTGTCGTGCTGCGCTATGAATAGGCAGCGCGTGTTTCGAATGCCGTCCTAAATAGCGCCCAGCAATTCGCGGTGCGAAACTTAATAAAACGCCACGCCGCCATCCACGTTGATCGACTGTCCAGTCATGGCGCTGGATCGATCCGAGCATAGAAACAACGCGGCGCGGGCGATCTCTACCGCCGTCTGCCCGCGGCCCTGCAAAATGCCGTTCAGAGACCCCGCCAATTGTTCCTCGGCGCTCACGCCCAATTTTTTTGCCAGAACCGCCCCCAGTTCCTTGGACATTTGCGTTTCTGTCACTGGTCCGGGGCAGATGGCATTTACGCGCACGCCCTTGCGCGCTGCTTCTGCCGCCGTCACGCGGGTGAAGCCGAGCATTCCGGCCTTCGCTGCGACGTAGGCCGAGCCCCAGGCGTATGCGGCCTTTGCCCATAGACTCGAGAGATTCAGGATGACGCCGGAGTTCCTCGCATACATCTCCGGCAGCACGAGTTTGGACAGAAGAAACGCCGCGCGCAAATGCACCGCGATCACTTTGTCGAATTCCGCCAGGGGATAGTCTTCCAACGGAACCACCGGGCCGTAGTGGCCAGCGTTGTTCACGAGGATATCGATTCTTCCGAACTTTTCTCTCGCCGCGGTGACGACGCGCGCGCAATCGGCCTCCTGGTACAAATCGGCGGTGATGTAGCCGGCGCGCCCGCCGGTGGCGGATATTTCGCTGGTTGCGGCCGCCAGTTCCTTTTCCGTGCGCGCCGTCAAAAATACTGCCGCCCCTTCTTTGGCAAAAAGCCGGGCAATGGCGCGGCCGATTCCGCGGCCCGAGCCGGTAACGAGGACGACGCGATCCTGGAGTTCCATAGGGAAAACGAGAATAGGGTTCGCGTCCCGATTGGCGGCTGGCCAACAACTGTACTTTAGGGCAGATGTAATTCCCCAGTTCGAGGCTTACTCTGTATTCCTTCGCTGGGCAGTTGGTGTGCCAGCGGGATGCGTGTATGACCTTGTCCCTTCCAGATTTCGCGGCTTCGTCAAGTTCTGCCGCCCGGATCCAATTGGGAGTGCACCTCGTGCGCCAAATGAAATTCCTATCCAGCATAGTTGTAGTCGTGAGCGCGATTTCGCTGGCAAGTTGCGCCGGCCTTACGAATTCCAGCGGCTCCGGGAACATTGGCAAAGCCGTCGCGCCGTCGTTGACGGTTCAGCCCGCGAGTGTCGCCGTCACGGCCGGCCAAGCCGCTACGTTTGGCGTCAGCGCCACGGGCACGGCGCCGATCGCATACCAATGGCGCAAGAACATGGTCAACATCAGCGGCGCGACCGGCGCGAGCTACACGACGCCTGCGACCACGACCGCCGATAGCGGCTCTAAGTTCGATGTGATGGTCAGCAATAGCGCGGGCAGCATCACGAGCGCGCAGGCGACTTTGACGGTCAGCGCCGGGCCTGTCGCGCCCTCCATCAGCACGCAGCCTGCCGGCCAGTCGGTTACGGCCGGACAGAGTGCGATGTTCGGCGTCGTTGCCGCTGGAACGGCGCCACTTTCATATCAATGGCGCAAGAACACGGCTAACATCGGCGGCGCAACGGCGGCGAGTTACACCACACCTGCAACCACAACTGCCGACAACAATTCCCAATTCGACGTGATCGTCAGCAATAGCGCAGGGAACATCACAAGCGCTCAGGCGACTTTGACGGTCAGCGCCGCGCCCGTGGCCCCCTCCATCACTACGCAACCTGCAAATCAAACGGTCAGCGCAGGGCAGGCCGCCACCTTTAGCGTGGCCGCCACAGGTACAGGGCCGCTCACGTACCAATGGCAGAAAAACGGTGCGGCGATTACCGGTGCGACGGCGACAAGCTACACGACCCCAGTCACGACTACGGCTGACAGCGGCGAAGTTTTTCGCGTGGTGGTGAGCAATGCCGCGGGCAGCATGACCAGCAACTCCGCAACGCTCACCGTGAATCCGGGAACGGTCAACTCCACCGTGGACGTCATCACCTACCACTACGACAACTTGCGCACCGGCCAGAACCTCAACGAAACAACGCTGGCTCCGGCAAACGTGAATTCCACAACCTTCGGAAAGAAGGGTGAGTTCACCGTGGACGGCAAGGTGGATGCGCAGCCGCTGTATCTCTCGCAAGTCACGATCGGCGCGCAAAAGAAAAATGTGCTCTACGTCGTGACGGAGCACGGCTCGGTCTACGCCTTTGACGCCGACTCCATTAACGGAACCACTTCCACATTCCTTTGGAAGACATCCACCCTGGGCGCGGGCGAAACCAGCAGCGACAACCGCGGCTGCGGCCAGGTCTCTCCCGAAATCGGCATCACCTCCACGCCAGTCATCGACCGCGCTCGCAACGCCATCTATGTCGTGGCCATGTCGAAAAATTCCAGCGGCACCTATTTCCAGCGGCTGCATGCGCTGAACTTGTCCACCGGAGCGGAACTCTTCGGCGGCCCGCAGAACATCACGGCCACGTATCCCGGCACGGGCGCCAACAGTTCCGGTGGAAACGTGATTTTCGATCCCAAGCAGTACAAAGAGCGGCCCGGCTTGCTGCAGATCAACGGAACGATCTACACCACCTGGTCGTCCCACTGCGACGCCGGCCCGTACAATTCCTGGGTGATGGCCTTCAGTGCGGACACGCTCGCGCAGACCAGCGTTTTGAACCTGGTGCCCAACGGCAATGATGGCGGCATCTGGATGGCCGGCGCTGCTCCTGGCGCGGACGCCTCCGGCAATATCTACTTCATTCTGGGCAACGGCGATTTTGACACCACTCTCAACGCCAGCAATTTCCCCGCAAACGGCAATTGCGGCAACTGCTTCGTAAAAGTGTCTTCCGGAACGCTTAAGCTCCTCGACTACTTCACTCCCTTAAACACCGTGTCCGAATCGAATGCAGACACCGATTTCGGCTCGGGCGGGCCTGTGCTCCTCCCGGATCTTGTCGACGCCAACGGAGTGACGCGCCATCTGGCGGTTGGCTCCGGCAAGGATGCCAACATTTACGTGGTGGACCGGGAAAACATGGGCAAATTCAACTCCGCACAGGACAACAACTATCAGTTGATCACCGGCCAGATCGGCGGGGTGTATTCGAAGCCGTCCTATTTCAATGGCACCGTTTACTACGGCTCTGTGGGCAACGCCCTGAAAGCATTTCCGGTGACCAACGCGAGACTTGCGGGCACTCCTTCCTCGCAGTCCACACACAGCTTCGGTTATCCCGGCACGACGCCCAGCATTTCCGCGAACGGCACAACCAACGGCATCGTCTGGGCCATCGAAAACAACGGCGCTATCCTATTCGCATACGACGCAACCAATCTCACCAAGGAACTTTACAATTCGAATCAGGCCGCGAACAATCGCGACCATTTCAGCGGCAACAAGTTCATTACGCCGATGGTCGTCAACGGCAAAGTTTATGTTGGCACGCCGAACAGCGTCGCGGTCTTCGGCACGCTGCCCTAAGAGAAGTGAGTCTTGAATTTTGTTTCGGCGGCGATGCCAAAAGCCTCCAGGACCTGCGCTTGCACTTCGTCGGTTAGCTCGTTAATGCGCTGTACTCCAGGGCCGCCTGGCCCGACTCGATAGCGAAGCTGCCTCTGGCCTGCCGGCGTTTCGATGATCTTCAACACAACATCGGCGATTTCCTGCGGATTCGCCCGCGAGCCTCCAATCGTTGCCTGAAGCCTCTCCGGAACCTCAGCCATTTGGCCATAGCCGGATTTGCGCGCGGGATCTTCTCCTTTTTCCAGTTTTCCCAGGATGCGCGTCGCGTATGCGCCCGGTTCCAGGATCACGGAATCAATTCCTTGCGAGGCCAGTTCGTAGCGGTACGTTTCCGCCAGAGCTTCCATCGCGAATTTGCTGGCGCAATAGAGACCCATCCCCGGAATCGCCAGGCGCCCCCCACCGCTGCTCACATGGAGCAGCAATCCGCACTTTTGCCGCTTCATGGCCGGCAGGACGGCGCGGTTCATCCGCACAATTCCGAAAAAGTTTGTGTCGAACTGCCGTTGCGCCTGCGCGAGCGTCACGGTTTCTGCAAGATCCATGATCCCGTAGCCGGCGTTGTTCACCAGCACATCGATGCGGCTGCACTTCGCCAGTGCCTCACTTACCGCGCGTTCCACGGCGCTTTCAACTGTGACGTCGAGTTCCAGGGAATCAAGAGAGAGGGATTCGCGCTGCGCAAGCTCGTGCAATTCGCGCGCGGCTGCGGCGTTACGGCCAGTGACGTTTCGCATTGTCGCGAAGACTTGATACTTCTTGCGCGCCAGCGTCTCAGCAATCAACCGCCCGAAACCGGTGCTCGCGCCGGTGATGAGAACAACGGGTTGTGGATTCGACATGACGTAAGAGGATAGAGAGGAAGTGCTCGGACGTAAATAGGGCTTCGTGTTGCAGTCCGCAAGACGGAAAGCGCTCACGCAGACTGCAACTACCCTAACCCTTGGGTTTGAGCCCCTTCAACAGGGCGTGCACCATGTCGTTGATCTGATCGTTCGTGAAGGTGCTGTGATGCGGCGGCTCTGCCCCGGTTGCCCGGTAAGCGAGCTGCATCGGTGTGCGCTTGAAGACGTCCAGCACAAACGTGCCTTCGCGAAACCTTACGTCTTCATAACTGACTTCCGGTGGTCCGTAGCCCCAGCCTTGCCAGCATCCAAAAGGCCCGCACACCAGCCCGGGATACGCACCGGGATAAACGCGCTCCACGGTCACATTGCGGCCCCGCATAGCGTAGTGATAATCCACCAGGAAATCCGCGGCTGCCGGGTCGCTCACTTGCGTTAATCCCTTCTCCGTCAACTGCCGCTCGATCGCCGTGCGCAGCTCATGCCGGACGGCCTCATTTGCGGGATTGGGTTCGGGCGCGATCGGCTGCGCCGGTTGGCGGCCTCCGATGACGTCGCGCGAAATCACCGGCCGTTCCTCCCTCGCGTCTCGTCTGGCTGCCGCCGGCCGCCACGCCCAGGTCTGATGCTTAAGGACCGGGATATCCCGGTTGCGAATACTCCGCACATACTCGTTGCAGCCCGCGAGCACCAGCCCGCCGAGCAAAATCGCAGCCGCTCGAAACGCTGCGTTTCCCTTTCCATTGGTCCAGAACCTCATCACAGACTCCTTCGACGCAAACACTGCCTCGAATTTATCAAACCCTGCGTTCCGGGAAGAGTTGCGGCGGGCAAGACTGCCTGCGCGAAGCATGGATGCAAATGCCATCCTCAAGCTCACCGATTCGCCCGTTCAATCGCGCGGAGCGTGCCAATCGGAAGGCGGGAAAACCACTGGCCAGAACTTGGGGCTCGGAGCGTCAAATTCGAAAGCCACGGAGAAATACTCAGGCGACGTATCCTCCACGCGGACGACGCGGCAGTTTTGCTCCAATAGGTTGTGCGGGTTGATCAGGCGCATGGGCTGGCCGACGTGCACCTCCATTTTCAGCTTCAGCAGGCCGCCGTGAGCATTGACGATCAGTGTCATGGCTTCCTCTTGCCGCGGCTTGTGCTCCGTGTCGTCGGCGATCACCGTGACCTTCATCTGCAGCATGACGCGCTCGCTGCGCCGGCGGTCTCTCGGATCGTCAGGAATGGCCAAACAGTTCTCCAGAAATTTCAGCGGGACCAACCGGGTTCCCGGGCCCGAATAAACCCTTCCCTTGGTATCTGAAGTGAATCTTACCCTAGACGAGCGCACGAGAACGCTGCTCTATGCGGCCAGGGTTGCGCAAGAGACATGGCGGCGTTCCCGCCAGGCGCGCTAGCTCACGCGCAAATTCAGCATGGTTTCCAGCCGCGCCTTCACCGCGGGCCATTCGGACTCGATGATGCTGAAATAAACGGAGTGGCGAATGCGCCCGCTCTCCGTGATCATGTGGTTCCGAAAGATGCCTTCTTCTTTTGCGCCGATCCGCAGGATTGCCGCGCGCGATTTTTCGTTCAGCGAATCGGTCTTCAGCTCTACGCGCAGGCAGCCCAGCGTTTCGAACGCATGCCTTAATAAAAGGTATTTCGCCTCAGTATTGATGGCCGTACGTTGCCAGTCGCGCGCCACCCACGTCCAGCCAATCTCCACGCGATGATGCGTGCGGTCGATGTTGCCGTAGCGCGTGCTGCCAATCGCCCGGCCGGTGGCATTCTCGAGAAGCGCGAACGGCAAGGACACGCCGCGTTCTTGTTCCTGGAGCGCCGTCTCGACGTAACCTGCCATCTCCTCGGCGGTTCGCATGGGCACGGGACTCCACCGCCACAACTCCTCGTCCAGCCCGACCCGGGCCAGCCCGGCCAGATGCCCCTTCACCAGCGGCTCCAGCCGCACGTGCCGCCCCTCCAGTGTTACTGGCTCAACTATCATCTCTGCGCGCATATCGGCGGCATTCTATGCGGAGCCCGCTTCTTCAGCGAGCACCAAATTGGCCATGTCGGAGGGTGTACTGCCTGAGTGAAGTCTCCTGCAGAATGATCTCTCGCGTTTCGTGAGCGATCCGGGGAAGGCCGCTTATATCTTTCGAATCAGGAAGAGCGACTGATCGTCAAATTGCGCTCCATGACGCGCCACGCTCTCTTGCAGCGAGCGGCAAATGACGTCCAAGGGTTCCTTGCCATGCTTCTGAAACTCTGCTTGAAGCCGCGTAAGCCCAAACTCTTCCCCGGCGGCATCTGCCGGTTCGAGGAACCCGTCCGTGTAAAGAGCGAACACGTCACCCTGCTCCGCCCGCACTTCGGAACTCGCAAAATCTTCCGTGGGAAGAATTCCCAGCGGCATGTTGGGGCATTCCAATTGCCTTACCGTGCTGGTTTTGAAGGAGAAGTGCAAGATGGCCGGGTGGCCTGCCAGCCCTACCCGCAAGACATCTTCTTTCTTGGCAAGAAAACAAAAGGTGATGAACATATCCGGCTTCTTCAAGGGATACAGAACTTCGTTCAGCCGGGGCAAAAGATGCCCAGTGTCATCACCCGAACTCAGCAGCATGCGGGCCGCGCTCTTCGCCATGCCCATAACCACTCCGGGCGCCACCCCGTGCCCAGACACATCGGCCACGTAGGCGACCCATTGTTCTTCCGACCCGGCAAGATCGATCAAGTCGCCGCCGACCTCGCCACTTGGCAATGACCGTCCGTAAAATTCATAACCGCCCAGCTTCATTTCGATCGGCGGCACCAGCACGCGATGGATTTCCGTGGCTAGTTCGATTTCCGCGTGGGCCCGGAAATACCGCCGGCCTTCGGTAATGGTGACGTAGAGGAAGCACGCATACCCAAGCGCCACAACCACCATGATGGCCAATCCGTCGAAAGACAGCCGGCTGTGCATCGTCGCAATTTCCGAAGCATCCATCTGCGACGCCTGCTGCGGCGAGGGCAGCGAAACGCTGAGTTTGTACATCAGAAAATAATGAACGGCGAATAGGAGTGGGAAGGCCTTCCAGAAATGCTTGCGAAGCGCAAATCCGCCAATGGCATACAAAACCGGGAAGAACCCGGAGAGCAGGACGCTTAGAGTAAAACGAAGCGTCGGTGTGCGCCCCATGTTCGTGACATCACTGGCAAACCCGATGGCGCTGAAGACGAAGAACACACCGAGCAGAAAGAGGAAGAAGGATCCTCGAGAGAGAGTTTTCCAGTATGTTTTGTCCACGCTCATAAAAAATGCGGCATGTGCGCGCATCGTATCATGGCCATCCGCGAGCCGCGCAGCGCCCTCTCCTGCGCGGAGAAGGCCCTCCCAAATCTCCCCGCGCAGTACGCACCAAGCCCAGTCTTGTCCGCTACCCAACGGAAGGAAACGGGATGCCAGCAAGGCGCGGCGTAAGGTATGATAGAGTCTTCGGAATTCAACTACTTAGGATGACAATGCTGACTGCAACGAATGGAAAGGTATTGCTGAGGGTGAGGCCGCGGGGCTTCTGCGCGGGCGTCGTGCGCGCGGTGGATATTGTCGAATTGGCGCTGGAAGCCTATGGCGCCCCCGTCTACGTGCACCACGAAATCGTCCATAACACCTACGTAGTAGAGCAGTTGCGCCGCCGTGGCGCCATTTTCGTGGAAGCCATCGAGGAAGTGCCGCATGGGGCCGTGCTGGTTTTCAGCGCCCACGGCGTTCCGCCCACGGTCCGCGACGAAGCCAAGTCCCGTGCGCTCAAAGTGATTGACGCCACTTGCCCGCTGGTCACCAAAGTGCACCTGGAGGCGCTTAAGTTTGCCCGCGAGAAGCGCACCATTATTCTCATCGGCCATCGCGACCACCAGGAGATCGTCGGGACTTCGGGGGAAGCCCCGGACCGCACGATCGTGGTGGACTCCGTTGCCGCCGTGGACGCGCTAGAAGTTGAGGATCCCGATAAACTCTCGTTCCTCACGCAGACCACCCTGAGCCTCTATGACACGCAGGAAATCGTGGCGCGCCTCCGCCAGAAATTCCCATTCATCCAGGGGCCTGCCAGCGACGACATTTGCTATGCTACGCAAAACCGCCAGGAAGCGGTCGAGCAAGTTGCCAAGGACGTAGACTTGATCCTCGTAGTCGGTTCGCCGAACAGCTCAAACTCCAACCGCCTGGTCGAAGTCGCGCAGCGCAGCGGCGTCAAGGCGCAGTTGATTGACTCCGCGAAAGACATTGATGTGAAGTGGCTCGAGGGCGTTTCCCGCGTGGGCTTGACCGCGGGCGCGTCCGCGCCGGAAGTGCTCGTCGAACAAGTCAGCGAGCGGCTGGCGGAGTTTGGCTTTACGGATCAGCGCGATCTCGATTTGATCCGCGAAGACGTTCGCTTTACGCTGCCGCCGGAATTGGCGACTATCGCGCCGGCGCCGCGCCGCTAACGGGTTTTAGGTTCCCAGGTTGGGCCGGGGGAAGTTGTTTGTGTCCGAGTTAATTTGAGAGGGCAGGGTTTGCTTGGTCCTCTCATCCGTCGCCAGTCGCGCAGACGGGGAATACAACACAAGGAGCCAGACCTTGGCGGTCAAAATCGTCCGTCAGCCGAGGAAGATTGCCCTGATTGGTGCGCCCTCAAGCGCCGCCGCGTTTTCCGCGGGCAGCGAAAAGGCTCCGGCGGCACTGCGCGCGGCCGGACTCGCCGAAAAACTGCAAGGCATCGGCTATGAAGTCGTGGACTACGGCGACTGTGCTCCGCGGCTCTTTGCGGATGACGAGGAACACCGCCGCGCTCGCAATCTTCCGGAAATTGTCGCCGGCCTGAACGACCTGAAAATGCGCGCGGAGCTTGCAGTGAAGAGCGGCGCGCTGGTGCTGGTCCTGGGCGGCGATTGTGCACAGGTCATCGGCCTTTTGACTGGCGTGCGGCGCTACTACAAGCATGTGAATCTGCTATGGTTCGATCGCGACGCGGATTTGAACACACCTGCGTCCACTCCCTCCGGGCGCATTGACGGAATGGTGGTAGCTCACATAATTGGCAAGGGTGCGCCGGAACTGGTGCGCTTCTGGAGCGAGGCCCCGCTCGTGCGCGAGCCGGACGTGACTCTCTTCGGCCTGGAACGAATCGATCCGCCGGAGCAGGAATTCCTCAGCAAATCGCCGATGCGGCACATTGACGCCGCGGACATCCAGGCCAAGGGCGCCCACAAAGCCGCGCACGAAGCTCTGGCACAAATTCACGCCGATGTGCGCGAGTTCGTCCTCCATCTCGACACCGACGTGATTGCCCAGGAAGAGTTTCCTGCGGTGAACGTGCCCGGCACCGGCGGTTTGGACCTCGAGACTGTTCGCGCTTCACTCGTCGAATTTGCGAAGCATAAAAATCTGCTGGGCCTCGACGTGGCGCAGTACAACCCCGAGAAGGATCCCGACGGCAGCGGTGCAAAGAAACTGATAGACCTGCTCGTGGAAACGCTGTCCGCTCGTTTCGAAGCGTTGACCGCTCCCGCCGCAGAGCCCGCCTCCAGCTCCGCGGAATTGCCGTCCTCGGAAACCACCGCCTAGCAAATCGCTGATCGGAACAGAATCTCCGCCAGAGAAATTCGTTCAAATCAAAAAGGGAACAATCGGAGGTGAGCTTCACCCCGCAGCGGAGACGCGTTTGCGTAAATAGCGAGCGAGGCCGAGAAACGAAAGATTCAAGCCCGCGCTGAAGACGTAGTGCTCCACCTCTTCCAATGGCAGAAACTGAGCGATTTCGGCGCGCGTGACAGTCATGAAAGAATCCATGGCGTCGGAATCACTGGCGGAAGAACGAATAATCTTGTCGGCGGCCGCGGCCCATTTGTGCAGCCGTTCGCGGAACAGCAGAATATGTTCGGCGGGATTCTCGGAAAAGCCGTAGTGCGTCAGGAAAAGCCGCGCCGGTTTGCGCTTGAGGATCGCGGCAAAGGACGTTTCCCAAATCTCCAGGTTAATGTCCGGCGGCGGAGTGGCGGGCATGATGTACGGATGGCCCTCGATGTGCACGCCCGCGACGTCTCCCACGAAGGCTACGCCTTCCTCTCGATCGAAGTAGCTGACGTGATGCGACGCATGGCCGGGCGTGTATACGACCTCGAGCTCGCGCGGCCCGAGCGTGAGCGTTTCGCCGCCTTCCAAGATCCGGAGATTCGCCGCGGGCACCGGAAGCATTTCACCGAAAAGAAGCTGCAGCTCGTTGGGCCACAGCCGCAGCGCGCTGGCGAGGAGCTTCGTAGGATCGAGCATGTGCGGCGCGCCCTTCGAGTGAACGTAAACTGCCAGGCGCGGGTTTTCGCGCACCAGAGCGCCGGTGGCGCCCGCGTGGTCCATGTGAATGTGCGTGAGCAGAACGGCGTCGAGATCGCGCACGGCCACGCCGTGAACCTGGAGCTGCTGCCGCAATGTTTCCAGCGTCGAGCCCGGCCCGGGGTCAATGATGCTGCGGTGGCCGTCGGATTCCAACAGAGCCGTACCGATCGTGTGGGGCCGGCCCATCCAGTTATCGTCGAGAACGGTGAGAGCGCGCATAGGAGAAATAGTGTAGCTCACGTTTAGTCGTAAGCGGCGGCCTGGAACCTGGCAGGTTATTTTCAGTCCAGCGCGCTCGATAGACAAGTGCAGTCGGGCGCCGCCAACTCAACTTCCCGAAACGTTTCTACGCACTGCGCCCCCAGCGGGCCATTTATCCGAAATACGACTAACTGGATGGGCAAATTTGACGAACCATGTGACTTTGCGCTGAGATTGACAGAAGAGGGCGCCGAGCATTATGGTTTTGCGCAAAGACAAAGCTGAAAAAATTGAAATCGCATATTCCGGTTTAAAGGCTGCCGGGGAAGCAAGGGGCCCTGCCGCGCGGAGGTAGCTCGTGAAAACGGACAAATCGGCCGCGGAACTACCGGACTCAAAAGGAAAAAATAGGAGGAGCGATCGCTACCCGGTGGTTGTTCCCGTGAAAGTCAAATGGTTAGAGCCTAGCGGGGCCAGTGTCATCGAATTTGCCGAAGCCAAAGAGGTCAACATGCAGGGTGGCTTGCTCGACATGCGAGGCCGCCCGGCCATCGGCAGCATTGTCGAGCTGACAAATATTTCATCCACCAAAACGGCCTCTGCCCGAGTAATCTCGCTGCGAACCTCCATCAAGAGCGAGGTGTTGGGTGTGGCCCTCGAGCTTCTTACTCCCAGCGAAACGTTTTGGGGTGTGACGTACCGACTGAAGATGGCCACCGATGGCCTGCTGAAACTGGAGAAAGATATCCGGTCGGGTGGAATGGATACTCGCGTTCTCCGCGAGTTTCGCGACGCCGTCGATTATGTGCGCAAGACCGCCTGGGCTCTTCAAGAATTGCAGGAGCGCCAGGCCCAACAACGGGATACCGGTACGGTGCGCTCCTTGCTCACGGAAGAGCGTGTTCGCCGTGCCACCCAGCTCGGCCAGGCGTTGCTCTCGGATGTGGATTCCCATGAAGTCACCGGCGCAACTTCCGGCGCCGAGGAACTCTTAGGAGTCATTGAAGGCCTCTATCAGCGCCTGGCAGGTCTGTTCGGATCTCGGTAGTCGCTCCTGCCGGGAATTCCCCAGCAAGCGCAAAGTGCAGCCTATGGCAAAGCTTCTTGCCGGAGCCCGATCAGCCACAATCTCGGAAAATCACCCAGTGCCGGCACGAACGAGCGACTAATCCCTTTTCCAATTAAAAAATCGTTTGCGTGAATTGGCCCTTACCGATCGTGCACCGCTGGCACCAAAACCCCGATGAACCAGCCGTTAGTTTCGAATAGGGCAAGCGGCTCTCTGTTCGGCTAAGAGACATAGTAAGTTCAGAACGGGGTCGTCGCCGTCGACGCCCCTCGGGGAGCCTCCGCGTGGTGCAGATTAAGGGATCCGCAATCCTGGAAACCATCAACCAGATCAAGAATCGCGCCGGCGAGGGCGCTTTCCAGAAAATCCTCGCGCTTCTGGATGAGGAAGCTCGCAACGTCTTCAAGGACGAAATCTACTCCTCCACCTGGTACTCGCTGGATCTCTTCGCGCGTTTTCTCGAGCTGGAAATCCGCGTTCTCGCCGACGGTAAGGAAGAGATGGTCACGCGTGGTTCCGAAGCGGTGATCGAACGGCAGCTCCGGGGAATCTATAAGGCTTTTGTGAAGCTGGGCTCACCCGAATTCGTGATCAAGCGAATCGCCGCCGTACACGAAACCTACTTTCAAGGAGTGCCGATCGACGTCCAGCTGGCGGGACAAGGCAAGGCAGTCATTAAGTACACCGGTTTTGAAAAGCAGCACCGCATCATGGGATTCGCGATTATCGGATTTTTCAAGAAAGCGCTGGAGATTTCCGGCGCCAAAGATGTGGTCCTCTACTTCGTCACTCCCATCGAGGAAGGCAAAGGGTATGCGGAGCTCTCGATTTCCTGGAGCTAAACGCAGCCCAAAGACGTATTCTGTATTTCAGTTTTACTCCAGGGATCGGTGTTTGAACTTCTTCTCGCCTTTGGCATACGGCGCAACGGTCTGTCCATTTCCATAAAGTTTGTATTTGTAGGTCGTAAGGCCCGCAAGCCCCATAGGACCCCGCACATGCAGTTTGTTGGTGCTGATTCCCAGTTCAGAGCCGAATCCATATCGAAAGCCATCGGCGAAGCGCGTCGAGGCGTTGTGAAAGACGCCCGCGGCGTCAACCTCGTCCAGGAATTGTTTCGCGGTTTCCGTATTTTCGGTCACGATCGCTTCCGTGTGGCCTGAACCGTAGCGGTGAATATGGGCCATGGCCTCTTCCAGGCTGGAAACAATTTTCACCGAAAGGATCAAGCCGGAATACTCCGTTTCCCAGTCCTTCTCCGTCGCCGTTGCGAGTCCATCTTTCCCCAGAAGCGCGAGCGATCGTGCGCAGACGCGCAATTCGACACCGGACTTCTTGAGCGTCGAGAAAGCCCGCGGCAGAAATTCGCCTGCAATGGCTTCGTGGACGAGCAAAGTTTCCACCGAATTGCACGCCGCCGGATATTGCGCTTTCGAATCGAGAGTGATCGCGACTGCTTTCTCGACGTCCGCGGCCTGATCCACATACACGTGACAAATTCCCTCGCCATGGCCCAGCACGGGAATTTTGCTGTTTTGCGAGATGAACCGCACGAATGCCTGGGAACCTCGGGGAATAATCAGGTCCACAAATCGATCCTGCTCCAGCAGTTCCTTAACGTCCGACCGAGTCAGCAGCAGGTGGATCGAATCCTGTGGCACCAAAGCAAATCGGCTTAGACTCTTGCGCCAGACCGTCACCAGCGCCTCATTCGTGTGAACCGCCTCTGTGCCGCCTTTCAGGATGATCGCGTTGCCCGACTTCAACGCCAGCGCAGCCACCTGCGGCACCACGTCCGGCCGCGATTCGAACACGATACCGATCACTCCCAGAGGACAAGACTCTTTGTACAGCACAAGCCCATCGTCCAACTCCGTCGCGGCCAGCCGCCGGCCCAGCGGATCCGGCAGGTGCGCCACGCCGCGAACATGCGCAGCCATCTGCGCGATCCCCGACTCTTTCACGTGCAGCCGCGCGAACGTAGCTGACGACATGGACTTGCTTGCGACCGCCGGCTCCGCCGCGCGGCAATCCCGCGCGTTGGCCTCCAGAATCTCGCTTCCGGCGTCCTCGATCGCCTGCGCTGCCGCCATCAATATCTCCGTGCGGCATTCGGACGAAAGTCTGGCCAGCGCGCGGGCTGCGACTCTGGCACGCTGTGCCACCAACGCAACGGCCGATGGCGATCCATCCATAGTTTCGTTCGTCATGATTTATTCAAGAGCACGATGTTGTCGCGCGTCACCAGGACGCAAGAACTTGCCGTCCCTCGTTTGCCGCCATCGTTTTCTTTCATTCCCAGCACCTTCGCCGCTTCGCTGCTGTCGCAGTTCGCAATCCCGCGTGCGAATTCGCGCCCCGCCCCATCCACAATACTCACAACATCCGCCGACGCAAAATGCGTTTCAATCCGCGAGATTCCTGAAGCCAGCAAACTCGCCTTGCCCTGCGTGAGCGCGCGGAACGCTCCCGGGTCCACCACCACGCGGCCACGCACGTCCGCCGCATACGCAATCCATCGCCGCTTCCCTTTCATGCGCTTGACCGGCAAGAAAGCCGTGCCAATTGTTTCACCGGCAAAAATCCGATCCACTACGTTTTCCGTCTGCCCGTTGGCAATGACCGCCGTCCCCCCGCAATTCATGGCGATTCCCGCCGCCTCCAACTTCGTCCGCATGCCGCCGCGCCCGCTCGCGGAAGGTCCGGAAGCGAGCGCCTTGAGTTCCGGCGTGATTTCCTCCACCAGCGAAATGATTTTGAGTTTTCCATCCGCAGATTTTTGCTGCAACAAGCCGTCCACGTTCGTCAACAGCACCAGCGCTTCCGCCTCCAGCCCGCTCATCACCAGTGCCGCCAGCCGGTCGTTATCGCTGAAAGCCGCCGTTCGCGTTTCCGGCGCGATGGATTCCAGCTCCGCCGTGGATACCGTATCGTTCTCATTGACGATCGGCAGCACGCCGAATCCCAGCAATTTCTCCATCGTTTGTCGAAGATTCGAATACCGCCCCCAGTTGGTGAAGTCCTCTTCCGTCAGAAGAACTTGCGCGATCTTGACGCCCCGGGCGGAAAACAAATCCTTGTACGCATCCATCAGCAGGCTCTGGCCCACCGCGGCGCACGCCTGCTTGGTTACCATATCGCTCAGTCTCGAACGGTGCAGACCCAGCCAGCCTCGCCCCAGCCCAACGGCGCCCGACGAAACCAGCACGACTTGCCTGCCGCCCTTCATCAAGCTGGCAATGGAGCGCACGATCGGTTCCATCCGCGCCGCGCACAACTCGCCCTCGCTACCGGTCACCGTGCTTGTGCCGACCTTTATGACCAGCCGGCGTGCGGCCTTCAGGCGTTTCTCCCGTCCGGCATCGGATTTTTCGTTTTCTCGCATGCAAGGTCCCAAACTGATGCAATTCAGCGTCAGAAATTGCCGCTGATCGCAGGCGGGCGCTGTAGATCTTCTTCGGAAAGCAGCCCCACGCAAAGCGATCGAACCACTGAGAACTATTGTACAAAGATTGCCTCCGGCCGGCCGCTGTTTCCGCCTGAGGATGGCTCCTATTCTTGCGCCGCGAGGATTCCCGAGTTTCTGGTCAGCCGGGAACTCGACAATGCAATCTGGCCGAAGCTACCATTCGGTACCGGTGCCGCGCGGACCAGCAACTGAAATTCCGCAACACGAGGAAATAATTTGGAGACCGTGGCGTGCAATCTGTGCGGGTCCAGGAAGCATTCGCCCGTGTACGAAATGCCGGACCGCCGCTTTTTCCCCAGCGAACTCTTCACCGTTGTGGAGTGCGACGAGTGTGGCTTGGGTTTTGTTAATCCCAGGCCGACGATTGCGGAGATCCAAAAATACTACCCTCCCGAGTATTACCAGACCCCGCCGACCAGCAGCCACGACCGCTATGTGACGCGGCGCTTCACGCAAGAAGCCAGCTACCTCCAGGAACTGGAAAACCGAAATGGCCGCAGGAAATTATTGGATGTCGGCTGCGCCAACGGGGATTTTCCAAGGTTCATGGCCGCGCGCGGCTGGGATGTCGAAGGCGTGGAGATTTCAGAATCCTCGCAGCGCATCACGGATTTTCGCGTGCACACCCAGGAATTTCAGGACATTCCCGTGCATGAGCCAACTTACGATGCCGTAACCGCCTGGGCCGTTCTCGAGCATGTCCACAACCCCATGGCTTACTTTCAAAAAGCCTCGAGAGTCGTCAAGCAGGGCGGCCTGTTCGTTTTCCTGGTCACGAATTTTCATAGCGCGGCCTCGCGCCATCTGTTTTGCGAAGACATTCCGCGGCACCTGTATTTTTTCACCCGCGAAACCGTGCGGCAATACTTGGACAAAACGGGCTTCACGCTCGAGAAGGAAGACAACGGGCGCAACATTTACAAGCTGGCGCCCAACAACTGGCTGGCCTTCTTCGTGCAAACGCGGTTGCGCGGGAAGAAATTCACATACGCCGATGTGCCGCTCACCAGCAAGGAGTTCCGCCGCCTGCACCAGTTACCACCCGGAATCTCTGCTTCGCTCCAGTACGCGCTCTACTCGCCGGCTTCCGTAATCGATCGCATGCTGTGGCCGGCCATTGAGGCGGCACAGATTCTGACGAAAAACTACGGCATCAGCACCTACGCCGCGCGCAAATTGTGAGTCGCCCGCCGGCCGCAACGCATCTCCAGCAATGAGCAACCACGCACAGCGTGGAGACACGCAACAACAGACATGTAACGAAACTGTTGCGCAAAAGGGGAGTTGTGGAATAACCTTGTGCCACCGCGTTAGGTTGCTTCCTGAGTATTCTTCCCTGTCGAGAAATGGGTGTGGGAAGAGCTACAAGTGGGGATTGGAAGCGGCGAACGGAAAAGCTGCAATGCGTCCAACGAAGTCCGCCCAACGCAGCGAACGGTCCAGGGGTGGACGCGTGAACCACAAAGGATCCGAGAAAGTCATTCTAGGGAGGAGCTGAGATGCGCAAGGTGTATCTGGGATTGCTAATGTGTGCCTTTTTGGCGTTGCCCCTCTGTGCCCAGCAAAAAAGCGGCGCGGCAGGAGACGAAACGAATGCCGCGGAGAAGAGCTCTGCCGCCAACGGCACCACGAATAGCACCAACGCCGTGCCCGTCAAGCACGTTTTCGCATTGCCCGCAACGCCGCGCCCGACCCCATTTCCTGGTCCGGCAGCAGCGGCTCCAGACACGCGCCCGCTGGGAACGCTCGTGCCCAAGTACGAAGTGGCCGTAACCTACGATTACGTCAATTTCAATCCGGGTTCGCCCTTCGCAGGATTCAATAATCACGGCGCGGCAGGTTCCTTCACCTATAACGCCTCGAAATGGCTGGGCTTGACTGCCGAAGTGGGCGGCTACCAGTTCGAGCGCAATCTTTTTCCGCTGACGGGCAACAACAACTCGGTGCAGGGAACCTTCACCAGTTACCTGTTTGGTCCGCGTGTCAATCTGCGGAAATTCAACCGCTTCGTCCCCTTTGCCGAATTTCTGGTTGGCGCCGCGAGCAGCAGTATTGAAATAACCGGAGGCAGCGATCAAAGCGCCTTTGCGCTGGCGGCGGGCGGCGGCATTGACTATGTGCTCTTCAAAAATGTGGCCTGGCGCGTAGGGCAATTCGACTATTTCATGACCAGTTTCTCCGGTTCGGCCCTTGCGGCAAGTTCGCGGCAGAACAACTTCCGCGCCGCCACCGGCTTGGTTTTGCGGTTCGGCATTCCCAATCCTCCGCCTCCTCCCAATCATCCCCCGGTGGCGGCCTGCACGGCGAACCCTTCGTCGGTCTATGCCGGCTCGGGCGACGCGGTTGCGGTGCACGTAAACGCCAGCGATCCGGATAACGATCCGCTGACCTATAGCTACTCGGCCACGGGCGGCACGGTGGATGGCACCGGCCCGGACGTGCGCTGGAATTCCGCGGGTGTGGCCGTCGGAACATACACGACCAACGTCAAGGTTGACGACGGCCGCGGCGGCACAGCCTCCTGCGCGGTGGACATTACCGTGGAACAGAAACCCAACCGTCCGCCGACCGCCACGTTGTCCATCGAGCGCAGCCCCATTCAGCCAGGTGAGCGCACCGGCGTCACCTGCAATGGCAGCGATCCGGACAACGATCCGCTGACCTACAGCTATACCGTCACCGGTGGACAGATTGTCGGCAGCGGTTCGAACGTGCAGTTCGATTCCGCTGGCTTGCAGCCGGGGACCTACACCGTGACCTGCACCGTCAACGACGGACGCGGCGGCACCGCGGATGCCTCCGGCACTGTGGAAGTGAAGGAACCCCCGCAGATCAAACAATTGGAAGCCAAGCTGGCGCTTCACAGCATCTACTTCCCGACCGCGCTGCCCACGGTTGCCAAACCCGACGGCGGTTTGGAGGCCAGTCAGGCCGCCACGCTCGACTCTCTGGCGAGCGACTTCCTGCAATACCTCAAGTACCGGCCGGACGCGCACCTGACTCTCCAGGGCCACGCCGATGTTCGCGGGGCCAGGGAATACAACGTGAAACTCTCCGAACGCCGCGCGGAACGCGCCAAGAAATACCTCATTGATAAAGGCGTGCCCGCCGATCACCTCCAGACCCAGGCGTTTGGCTTCGAGAAGAACATGACGGACGAAGAGGTCAAGGCGCAAATCGCCGCGGATCCCGACCTGAGTCCGGATGAAAAGAAAAAGATACTGGCAAACCTGCTGACCGTGCGTTTGGCCAGCAACCGGCGCGTGGACATCACCCTGAGTACCACCGGCGAGCAATCGGTTCGCCGCTTCCCATTCAATTCGCGGGATGCGTTGACGCTGCTCAGCAGGGGCACCAAGGAAAAGCGTAAGGCGCCCGCTCCGGCCCCCAAGAAAAAGGCCACGCCGTAGCCTAGCCGTAGAGGCAAGTCGCACTCGTCTGGAGCCGCTCGTGACTCCTGACGGGTAAACGCAGTGCAAGACTGCACGGGTACCGAACGCGGACTCTTCGAGAAAGACTCGGAGAGTCCGCTTCTATTTCTGCCGGAACCCAGCCGCTCTAGACGCTCTTTCTTTTTCTGGCTTTGGAACTGCCGCAAGCTCCGAGCCCGGCATGACCCTCCCCTTGCACGCGGCTGGACCAATTTTTCACTGGTCACTTCCCGAAATGGAATTTGTGCCGCCCCATTTCTGCAAATCATTGGAGAGAAAGCGGCTATCGCGATGCACGGAGCCGGAAACCCTGGGCGAACTACAAAACTCTTCCCAATTTGACTCTTGCATAATAGATACAAATATAGCTAATGTATTGAATTGTGAATAAATCACGCGAGCTTTCCTTAAATGGAACACAAAGTGCATGTTCATCCGAAAGTGAGGTGCTCACTCGATGCAAGCAACTAGTGAAAGTCTGACGGTAGGCCGCGAAGCCATGCCCATGAGTATCCTCATTGTGGACGACGAACAAACCATCCGCGAAACCTGCTCCGCGGTGGCCGAGCAGTGCGGGATGAAGGCCACCGGCGTCTCCACGGCGGAAGAGGCCCTCGAGATTCTGGAACGTTCCGCCGTGGATATTGTGCTTACGGACTTGAAGCTGCCGCAAACCAATGGGGTCGAGCTGCTGAAGCAGATCCACGACGGGCATCCCCAGGTGTCCGTGGTGGTACTGACGCAGTACGGAACGATTGAATCCGCCGTCGAGGTCACCCGCATGGGCGCGGTCGACTACGTCACCAAGCCCTTTCGCATCGAAGAGCTGCGCACCAGGCTGGAACGCGTGGCCCGCGCCGTCGAGTTGCAGCAGGAGAACCGTCTCTTGCGGGAACAGCTGCGCACGCGGCCCGGATTTGGCGGACTCATCGGCGTTTCCATGAAAATGCAGCGCGTCTACAAAATGATTGAAAAGGTCAGCCAGCATGAATATCCCGTGCTGATTCTCGGGGAGAGCGGGACGGGCAAGGAACTGGTGGCCAAGAGCATTCATTTTTCCGGACCGCGCAAGGACCGTCCCTTCGCCCCCGTGGATTGCTCGGCGCTGGTGCCCACGCTGATCGAATCGGAGCTCTTCGGCTACGTCAAAGGCGCGTTCACTGGCGCCATGCAAGCCAAGCAGGGTTTGCTGGAGGCGGCCAAGGGTGGCACGCTCTTTCTCGACGAGATCGGCGACATGCCCGTGGACCTGCAAGCCAAACTGCTTCGCGCCTTGCAGGAGCGCGAGGTCAAACCGGTCGGCTCCACGGAGCGCCGCCAAATCAACGTGCGCGTCATTGCCGCGACCAATCGCGACTTGGATTCCGCCATCCGTGCCGGAACCTTCCGGCAGGACCTCTACTTCCGTTTGAACGTCGTGCAAGTCAAGCTGCCCCCTTTGCGCGACAGAAAGAGCGACATCCCCATTCTGGTCACCGCCTTTCTCGAGAAATTTTCCGAATCCAACGGGCCGGTGCGCACCATTTCCGATGATGCCATGCGCCGTCTCATCGCCTATGACTGGCCAGGAAACGTCCGGGAGCTGGAGAATGCTATTGAGCGCGCCGTGGCGCTGGGTTCCGGACCCATCGTGCATGTGGCAGACCTGCCATCGAACCTGCAGTACTCGGCAAGCGAGCGTGTACCGGAGAAAGATGAAATCTTGCCGCTCGAAGAATTGGAGCGCCGCGCCATCCTCAGGACCCTGCGCGAAACTGGCGGCGACAAACTCTCCGCGGCGCGCATGCTGGGGATTGGCAAAACCACGCTGTACCGCAAATTGAAGCTCTACCAGGTTGAGCACGCCGAGCCATAGAGACCAGCGCGGTTCGAAATCGTAGTCGCCCAAGCCTCGAAGGTCTTTGCGGTTCAGCCCTGCCCTCGTTCCCCTTTTTTGACCTGCCTTTCCGCCACCACCCCGACGGTTCTCCGGGACGACTTGCTGCGTTTTCGCTGCATGCACGCTGAAACTTTCTGAACGTTTGGAGGCTCCAATTTCTGCCGTGCCCCTCAGGTTCACTCTGGGAAGAACTCCGGACAAATTCTCGACATGGAATTCCGGACCTCCTCGCGAAGTCAGAACCCCCGGTCTAAGTGATTGATTCCGTGGATCAAATTGACTCTCCACGATGGGCCTGATGATGCAAATGTCCTCGCCGGAGCCTCTCGTTTCTTTGCCGTTCCGCTTCGCAGCCCGGTCTCGCGAAGGGCGGCAAAAAGCGAACCAAGGCCAAGGCGATGGCATGCGAGTTTGGGGGAAAAAACCAGAGCAGGAAGCGGGCGCGCCGGGCGTAGCGCAGGCAGCGGTCGCAGGCGCTTCCCGTAACGAGCTTTTGCACATGGCTCTGGCTGCTCTTGTTCGAGAAGCAAATGTGGACCGCATCGGTGTGTGGCTGGAAGCCGATTCGAATCCCGGCCGGCCTGACGAAGCGTTCGCGGGTTTTCAGGGACTGGTGTGGGATCGCGAAAACTGGGAGACGCCCAGGGAGTGGGCCCACCTGAGCGTGGAAGCGCCTCTTCCGGAAGAAGCCCTGAGGCGAGGAGAAAGCGTTGAACACGATCTGCATGCCATCCCGGAGCGGCCCATCATCGGACCGCTCGTGACACTTCGCCGCGTGCGGTGGACGCCGATCCAACGGAACGGACATCTGCAGGGCGTGATTCTCGCGGGGAGCCGGAACAAGCACCTGGCGATGGCGCGGCAAGCGATGGAAACGATGGCGGCGGAGCTGGCGTTGAGCTTCGGTCTGCAGGAAGAACAGGAAACCGCACGGATTCGAACGGCCGACCTTAAATTCTCCCGCTGCATCCTGAAATCCATCAGCGCCGGGAGTTCCGCGGAATCAACGCTGACGAACCTGGTCGAGAGTTGCACCGGAATACGGTCGGGGGACAGCAGTTCGGGTGCGGAGTTCGCCATGATCGGAATCGTGGACCACGGCGCAGAGATCGGCGATCGAACCCAAGCCGCATTTCCATGGAAGAGTGGAGACCGGGCTTGGACCTCCGCGGCGGAAAGCGAACCTGTGGCCGGGATCTGGCGCGGCGCGCTGCAAACGAGGCGGATGGCCGGGAATAAACCTCAGCATGCCGTGCAGTTTGGGAGGATCGCCAGGATCGTAGCGTTTCCTTTGGAGTTCGAAGGACAACTGCTCGGCGTCCTCGTCGCTGGACTTGGGCAGAGCGCTGTGTCCCTCGCGACGCTCGACCGCCTGGAACTGCGGGCAGAACTGGCGGCAGCCACTCTGTGGTGGAAAAAGCGCAACGACCGGGAAGCCAGGCAATCCGAGTGGCAGCAAGCGTTGCTGGACTCCAGCGGTGACGCGTCCTTCCTGCTGGATGAAGGCGGGAGAATTATGACTTCCAACCGCACGGCCACTGCGCTGATGAGTCAGACCTCGCGGATAGAGGAATTTCACGCGCCAGGCATGAGAGCACGAGAGCATTTTGCGGATCTCTTCCGCAACAGGGAACGTGCGCGCATCGAGAAGCTGCTGCGCGCCTCATCGAGCACCGGTGCAGGTTTCCACGGCGACAAAGAGCATGGCCCTCAAGCCGAGCTGCGCAATGGAGTCCGTGTGGAACTGCGGTTCGCCATTCCGGCTGCGGGGCAGCGCATCGCCCAGCTGCGCGAGCTGACAGGAGCTCGCGCAGCCGTGCGCGGAGAAGACCGTGCCGAGACGGAATTGCAAAATGTGCTGGAGTGGCTGGAAGAGGGCGTGGTGCTCTTCGATGCGCAGCAGAACGTGCGCGCGATGAACACGCGATTCCAGCAGATCGCGGGCTTTTCCCCGGAAGAGTACGGAACGCTTCGAACGCTCGATGGTTTGATCGGCCGCCTCGAGGGCCAGGCGGCGCAGCCGGAACTCTTCGCCGTGCGCTGGCGCGAACTGGCGCGAGGAATCGAGGGCGGCGTGCGCGAGGAGCTGCACATGACGCGACCCTCGCCGCGCGTTCTGGAAAGGGCGGCGCGGCCGGTGCTCGATGCCGCCGGGCGTCCCCTCGGACGCGTGGAGGTTTACCGGGACTTGACGGCACAGCGGATTTTTCAATCGAAATTATTGCAGACAGAAAAGCTCGCGGCGCTGGGACAGATGGTAAGCGGAGTCGCGCATGAATTGAGCAATCCTTTGACCAGCATTATGGGATACGCGCAACGGCTGGTGGCGCACCAGGATTCCTCTGGGCGCGCGCCGGAAGCGCGGCAGATTCTGCAGGAAGCCGAAAGGGCCAGCGCCATCCTCCGCCAATTGCTGCTGAACGCCAGGGAAACGCTGCCGGAGCGCCGTTCCGTATCGCTGAATCATGTCGTGTTGCAGGCCATGGACCTCCAGAAGTTCGGCCTCGGCGCGGAAAAGATTGGCGTGGAGCTTGATCTGGATCCCGATCTCCCGGCCGTGCACGGTGATGCCGGCCATCTGCAGCAGGTGCTGATGAATCTGGTGGGGAATGCGCGGCAAGCCATCGAGCAGCAGGGCCGTGAGGGAACGATTCGTTTGCGCACGAAGAAGGTGGGGGAACAACGCGTGCAACTCGAAGTCGAAGACAATGGCCCGGGAATCCCCCCAGCCATCCTGTCGCGGATTTTCGATCCATTCTTCACCACCAAGCCTGCGGGCGTCGGCACCGGGCTGGGCCTGGCGGTGGTGCTGAGCGTGGTGCGCGAACATGGCGGACGGGTGGCCGTGCTGCGCTCACCGGAAGGCGGCGCGGTATTTCAGGTGGAGCTGCCGGCCGCCGCGGGAAGGATTCCGGAACAAGAAGCAATCGGGTCGTCCTTTCCGGAAACGGCCGCGGGCATCCTGGAAGCCGCGCGGAGCGCAGCGCGCGAGACACGTTCCGCAGCCCCGGTCTTGAAGGAAAGAGCGCGGCACGTTCTCGTCGTGGAGGACGAGCCGACGGTGGCGCGGCTGATCGCCGACGTTTTGGAGGACGAAGGATTGGCCGTGGATGTGCTGATGGATGGCCGCGATGCGCTGGAGCACGCCGCGCGCGCGTCGTACGACCTGGTGATCTGTGACATGAAAATGCCTGGGCTGGACGGGCAGCATTTCTATAAATCGCTGGTCCGCGCGGGAAATCCGCTGCGCGAGCATTTTCTGTTTGTAACCGGCGACATCGTCGCGGCGCAAACGCGCGAGTTCCTGGCAGGAAATCACTTGCCCCATGTCGCCAAGCCGTTCCGTGTCGAGGAGTTGACGGAAAAGGTGCGCGCTGTGCTGGCAAGTCAGGTGCCAGGCGAAGCAGTGGCACTGGCAGCCGAACGAAAAAATGAAGCGAGAAACGGATAGGGACATGCAAAACCGGGAACAAACCATACTGTTGGTGAGCGACGACGCCGCTCTGTGTGCCGCGGCGCGCCGCGAGTTTGAGACGAGGATCGCGGGGCTGCGGGTGGCGGCGGTGAACAACGTCGGAGCGGCCCGGCGCATCCTCGAGGACGACGCGCCCGCGGTGATCCTGTTGGAGGAGGCCTCCATCGCGGCCGAAGGCGACGGGCCGCGAGGACAGGTGCCGCGGCTCGACGCGGTGGTAACTTCACTGGCGATCTATGCGCCGGTGGTCGTAATCGGAACGGCGGAGCAGCGCACCGAACTTTCCGCGCTGATTGCGGCGGGCGCCGCGGACTACGTTGCGCGCGATGGCGGCTGTTTGCCGGCAGCGATGGGCATGATCCAGCGGCGATTGCGGCAGGCGCAGAGAGTGGCGGACTGCACTCCGGAGCGCTTCAACGAGGAGCCGGAAGATTTTGGGGAAATTCTCCGCCATGAGCTGAATAATCCGCTGACCGGGATTCTGGGAAATGCGGAACTTTTGCTCGCGGACATTCACCGGAAAAACGATGGCCGGCTACCGAATGGCGGACAGCAGCGCGTGGAAACTATCGCGGCACTGGCGGTGCGCCTGCGCGAGACGGTGCGGCGGCTGAGCCAGGAGTGGGAGTCACGGCGCGATCCGGGCGGGCTGAATTCCTGAAAAGAAAAAGCCGGGAAAAAACCTAACACAGAGATCCCGGAGAATACCGAGAGCACAGAGAAGAAAAAAGAACAGCCAGATCGCAGCGTCGTGCGAATAGCACTGAGCGAGGTGATCAGCATCAAGAGGCCGCGGAAGCGGCCTTTTTATTGAAGCGGACGGCAATTCAAAGCTCTGGAAATCAATTCGGCGTGGCGCCCGGATTGGCTCCCGCGGCTGCGAAGAAGGCGAGGACGCGGCGGCGGAATTCTTCGGGCTGGAAGCCGAGGGCGGCGGTGTGGAAGGCGACAGGGACGCGCCAAAGTTGTTTGGGGCCGCGAGCGGCGGCGTAGATCATTTCCGCGTGGCGGCAGGGAAGGACAACATCGTTTTCGTCGCAGATGAGGAAAACGGGGAAGGGGCGGGCGGCGACGGCGTTTTGCGGAGAAACCTCCGCGACCGGAAAACCGGCGATCCTTTCGCCGCGGTAGAGCATGGCCCAGGCGCCAGGAGCGAAAAGAGTTTTGCCGAGCAAGGGATATTTTTGCAAGCCGGCGTAATCGTAAGAGGCTTCGCGGAGAGAGGCGAAAGGGGCTTCGGCGACGACGGCTTCGATGCGCGGATCGACGGCGGCGGATTGCAGGACAATTCCCGCGCCCATGGATTCGCCGAGGGCAAATATATGCAGAGGAGTTCCGGGAAGAGGTACGGGAGTATGAACCGGCGGCTGGGGATGGAAGTCCCCGGCCGGGACGAGTTTCCATTTGCCCGAACGCATTTGCTGGTCCGCATAACGGCCGACTTCGGAGCGGATCAACTCGTCAATGATGGCTTTTGTGTCGTTGCGCTCGAGCCAGCCGTAGGTGGCGATGGGTCCGCGGCTGGCGCCGTGGGCGCGGGCGTCCATCATGAGGATGCTGTAGCCGGCGCGCAGCAGAAATTCTGACTGGCCAATGGCTCCCATGCGGTTGTCGGCCTGTCCGTGGAAGAGAAGAACCCAGTTGCCGTTAGGGTTTTTCGGCAGAACTTTCCAGCCGCGAAGAAGCACTCCATCCGGTGCTCGGGCGTCGAAGTCCTGGCGAGTGGAACCGGTGACGGCGAAAGAGGCGTCGGCTTCGCGGATCAGGTCCGGGGTCAGTTCGCGGCGGATGGGATGGAGGAATGCGGGTCCGGACAGCCAGCCGACCACTGCGGCGAAGAGAGGCGGGAAAAGCAATAAAATCAGGGTGATGCGGATGAGCCGGCGACGCATGGGTTCCTCTTAGAGATACGTATTAAGAACTGCTAGAGTTCAAGCAAATCTTCCAGGGGCGGGGTTCCCCCCCCTGTTTTTGTAAGGGTTGATTCTGACTAAATAGCTTAGATTTAGAGTAAGTCGCTTATTTCCAACACTTAGCACTTGCGAGGACGTCCACAAGTTTTGATTCTGAGTTTGCCTTGCAGCAGAATTGAGCAGGAGGACTGCGCCTCCTCCGCGTAGTCAAACTAACCTTTTGTGGACACCAATGTATGGGTGTACGCGCATGACTCCAGTACGAAGGCCAAACACGACCGGGCGCGAACGTTGATTGAAAGACTCTGGAGTTCCGGCGAAGGGGTGCTGAGCACCCGGGTTCTTCAGGAACTGTGCGTCAGTCTCCGGCGGAAAACGGCACGGCCGTTGTCCGTCGAGGAGACACGTCGGTTGATCGAGGACTATTCGAGATGGGGGGTGGTGGTGAACACCGCAGAATCCGTCCTGCAGGTCCTGACCATTGAATCGCGCTATAGGATTTCGTTTTGGGATGCACAGATTATTCAAGCTGCCGGAAGTTCCGGTGCTACAGTGCTGTATTCCGAGGACCTGACGGAAGGGCAGACCTACGGTTCGGTTCGCGTTGTCAACCCGTTGCGTGGAGCGGGTTCGGCATAGCTCGCCTCCGGACTCCCTGGCGCATACGCGCTTCGGATGTGGAGCGGACCCGGCGATGCTTTACACGATAATTGGGAGGGCGCGGACCGCCCGTAGAGATTCCGTACTTTCCGAACTACTTTGAGGGTGTCATGAGTTTGGCGGCCGGGGAAGCGGCACGCTGTTCGGCGCGGCGTTCTTGTTCGACGTGCTGGGTGCAGTCGGCGATTTCGTCGTCAATGTCCTTGATTTCGCGGGCCAGGTGAATATTCTGGGGGTCTTTGGTGTAGGTCTCGAAAAGCGCGTTGCGCTTGTCCTTCAAGTCGTCGCGTTTTTTCTTCCAGGTACCTGTGGCTGCAAGCATGGGTTTACCCTCGGAGCCAGTCTGCGCTCTTTTATGGTTTGCCGATAGGGGCATAAAGGGGTGTGCCTAGATTCGTACAGGGGCGATTTGCGCCCCTATAATGAAAGGAAAAAGATCAAGAGCGAAAGAGGACGGATTCGCGCTGGAACATTTTGATGGCGATGAAAAGGGCGGCGGCGGCGTAGACGGAAGTGGAAAGAAAAATGATGCCAATGTAGTTCCAGTGATAGGTTCCGGCGACGAGTTCTTTGCAGAGAAGGCTGACGTTCAGGATGGGAATGAGTGCAAGCTTGGGAGTGAGCTCGACGCCAGGCAGCATGGCGGCGATGGCAGGGATGATGACGACGAAGGTCATGGGCGTGAGATAGCTTTGGGCTTCTTTGTAAGATTTGGCGAAGAGTGCGATGGTCATCAGGGTGGCGGAGAAGAGGACGGCGACTGGGAGAGCCATTAGGAAGACGGATGCGACTGTCTTCGGCCCGAGTTTGAGGATCATGCCAGCGGCCGCCTCGCGGCCACCTGCAGATTGCGAAGTGTAGTGACCCAAGACAGAGAACGAAACGCCCATGGACAAGACGGAGAGCGCGGCCGTGCCGAGCGCCGCCGTGAGGATCAGAAAGAATTTTCCGAGCACCAGATGCATTCGGGAGATCGGACTGGAGAGAATCGTTTCCATTGTTCCGCGTTCTTTTTCGCCGGCAGTGAGGTCCATGGCGGGATACATCGCGCCGGTCATGCAGAGAAGGATGACCATATAGCCGATGATGCCGCCGAAGGCGGCGCCGCTGACTTTTTCAGGAGGAGCGACGTTTTCGCGCTTGAATTCAAAAGGCTTGAGCACGGCGACGGGGAGGTTTTTGGCGGCGAGACGGTCTTTGACGACCGTGTCGCTGTAGTCCTTCAAATACTTTTCGACTTTGTCGCTCGCAAATTCGGATTTCAGTTCCCCTTCATAGTTGTAAATCTTGACGGTGTCTGATTTTTGCCCGGCGACATCGGCCTGAAAGCTAGGGGGAATTTCCACGGCGGCGCGGATTTCCTTATTGATGATCTGGTCTTTCCAGTCGGGCGTCTCCGGAACAATTTCTATTTTGTCGAGCTTCTTGAGCCCTTCGACGACGGCAGGGGAATCCTCCCCGCCGCGCAGCATGACCTTGGGAGTTTCCTCCTTGGCTTTGCCGACCAGGGCGATGGCGAGCGAGCCAAAGCCCACGCTGAGAACGGGGAAGAGCAAGAGCGGCACAAGGATGGTAGAGATGACCGTGCGGCGGTCGCGGAGAGCTTCGGTGAGTTCTTTTTTGTAGACGATGCCGACGTTGCGCAAGGACATGTCAGTTGGCCTCCTGGGAGACGTAGTGAGGCGTGACGACTTTGACGAAGATTTCCTCGAGTTCGTGCTCGGCGTATTTATCGCGAAGCTGGGCGAGCGAGCCTTCGACCAGGAGTTTGCCGGATTGGATGATGCCGATGGTGTCGCAGAGCTTTTCCACTTCGCTCATGATGTGCGTGGAAAAGATGACGGTTTTGCCGTTGTCGCGGCATTCGCGGATGAACGCAGTGATGGTGCGCGCGGACATGATGTCGAGGCCGTTGGTGGGTTCGTCGAAAATCATCACGGGCGGATCGTGAACGAGAGTGCGGGCAATAGAGGTTTTCTGGATCATGCCGGTGGAGAGCTTGTCGCAGCGGCGATCGCGGAAGCCGTTCATGTCCAGGCGCGTGAAAACGGCGTCCACGCGTTTCTTCAAAGTGGGTTCGTCGAGGCCGTTGAGACGGCCGAAGTATTCGACGAATTCCTGGGCGGTGAGCCTGCGATAGAGGGCCGTGGCGGTGGAGAGGAAACCGACGTTGGCGCGGACTTTATCGGGCTGCTCGACGACGTCGTACCCGGAGACGATGGCGGTGCCGTCGGTGGGCTCGAGAATGGTGGCGAGCATGCGCAGCGTAGTGGTTTTGCCGGCACCATTGGCGCCGAGCAGGCCGTAAATTTTGCCGGGCTGGCAGGTGAAGCTGACGTTATCCACGGCGCGGATTTCGCCGCGCTTCTTGTCGTGGAAGCGCTTGGACAGGCCACGAGCTTCAATCATCGAGAGATCCCCCGTGAGAAATAGATAAGATAGGGCACACCGGGTTCAGAGTCTACTACGCGCAATGGGACTGAATGATTACTGGAATAGGGCAGAGCTCAGAAACGAAGGAGCCAGGGAATAGCGGATAGTAATATTTGATCCTCAGCCTTTGTGACAGTTGGGGCACTGCTTGGCATCAAACTTATCAGGCGTGACGCGGAACATGTTATTGCACTGAATGCACACGCGATGAATGACCGAACTCACGACAGCGCCGGATTGGGCGGATTTGTTCGAGGCGGCCGAAGGAGCAGCGCTGGGCTTCTCGGGAGCGGTTTCCGTGGACATGGGCGGATTCTAGCATGCGGGAGAGATTCTTCAAAAGAGGCTTGGCGGCATCCGGGGACGCTACCTGCGCATCTTTAGATATGGGGAATGAAGGGTTCCGGCGTTAGTGCGAACACGAACAAGGCGCGCAAGGTATATGGAGAAAGCTGCGCGGGTCTTGCTAGAATAAAGTACTTTGGCGCCTACCAGGCATGGGCCTCCGCAAGCCACGGACAAGTGAAGGAAATGCAGCGCCGGAGAGAGGCGCTATTGCGTCTGGCGGGGCGTGAGGCGTGTCGCCGCGGCGAATAGGAAAACATGGATCGCAGGCTACGAAATCGAATCTTGCTCTACCTGCTGGCGGCGGGAGTGCTGGCGTTTGTGATGGTGGAGCTGAGCGGCAGAAAGCCGGTGGCGAAGATCTCTGCAGTGTCGCCAATGCGAGAAAACCTGGTTTCTTCCATCAGCAGCAATGGAAAGGTGGAGCCGATTGAGCCCTTCGTGATGCGCGCGAAGCTGGACACGTTCGTGGAGAAAGTGCACGCGACGGAAGGGCAGACGGTGAAGAAGGGACAACTGCTGCTGGAGTTGAATGTGAAGGATGTGGCGGCGCAGTCGGCGGAGGCGCGGTCCAAGCTTTTGCGCGCACAGGATGATTTGCGCGCGGCAAAGTCCGGCGGGCGGACCGATGAGGCGGCGAGGGTCGCGGGCGACTTGGCAAAGATGCAGGCGGAACGCGACCGGCTGCAAAAGAATCATACCGCGCTGCAGAGGCTGATCGCGGAGCAAGCGGCGACGCTGGACGAGCTTGCCGCGAACGACCTGGCGCTGACGAGAGCGCAGGCGGAAGTGACGAGGCTGTTGGCGGCGAAACAGGAATTTGACCGCAGCGTGAGACTGGATACGGAGCGCGCCACGCTGCAGGTGCAGCAGTTGCAATATGAAGTGGGAGCGCTTGAGGACAAGGTGCGGAATGGATGGATCGCTGCGCCGGCGAGCGGAACACTGTATTCGCTGCCGGTGAAGGCCGGAGATTTCGTGAAGACGGGCGATTTGCTGGCGGAGATGGCGGACCTGCACAAGGTTCGCGTGCGGGCGTTTATTGACGAGCCGGAACTGGGCGCGCTGGAAGAAAACGAGCCGGTGAAAATTACGTGGGATGCACTGCCGAACAAGATGTGGGCGGGGAAGACGGAAGTGGTTCCCAAGCAAGTGGTGGCGCGCGGGACCCGGAGCGTGGGCGAACTGCTTTGCGCGGTGAACAACGATAAGCTGGAACTGCTGCCGAACATCAATGTGAACGTGCGCATCAATTCCAAGGAACGGCTGGGGGTGTTGTCCGTGCCGCGAGGGGCCGTGGAAGCGGAAGGCGGGCGACGGTATGTATTTGTGGTGAAGAAAAATCAGCTGAGCGTGGGCAAGTCCACGCTGGAAAAGCGGGAGATTCACGTGGGGATTGCGGACGCGACAAACTACGAGGTGATCAGCGGGCTGCAAGAAGGGGAAATGGTGGCGCTGCCGGGCGACGTGGACCTGCGCGACGGAATGGACGTCATCGTAGTGGCGACGGAAGTCGGCAATTTCCGGGTGCGACGGGATGGTTAGCGGCAGCAGATGGGTGCTCGCGGTGCTTTTGGCGACGAGCACGGCAATTGCCGCAGAAACTCTCAAACAGGAAACGGACCTGGACGCGGGGCGGCGCGCGTACGAGGCGAGCGACTACACCAAGGCCATCCAGGTGCTGCAGGTGGCGGCGGCCAAAAATCCGCAAAATGGCGACGTGCACTTGCTGCTGACGAAAAGTTATCTGGAGTTGCAGGAGCGCGACGCGGCGGTCCGGAGCGCAGAGAAGGCCGTGTCGCTGGATCCGCAGAATTCCATTTATCACGAGTGGTTGGGCAGGGCTTACGGGGAAAAGGCCGATCATGCGTCGATGTTTTCGGCGATTTCGCTGGCGAAGAAGACGCGCAAGGAATTCGAAACGGCGGTGCAACTCGACGGAAAAAATTTTGCGGCGCGACAGGCGCTGATCGAGTTCGATTGCAGCGCTCCGGGCATCGTAGGGGGCGGAGAAGAAAAGGCGCTGCCGCAGATCAAGGAATTGGCGGAGATAGACGCCGCGGAAGGACATTACGCGGCAGGAAATTGCCGGAGACAGAAGAAGGACTTTGATGCGGCAGACGCAGAGTTCACGAAGGCGCTGGAGAGCAAGGCAAAGTCCATCGAACTGGTCTATGACATCGGCGACTACGCGGTGCGGCGCGCCCAAAGCGAGCGGCTTCTGGCCGTGGCGGACGCCGGCGAGCGTGTGAATCCGAAGGACCCGCGAGGGAAGTTCTACCGGGGCGTGGCGCTGGTGCTGAAAAAGGAAAACCCTGAACAGGCAGAGGAATTGTTGCGGGAGTACTTGAATAGGGCTCCGACGCGGTCGGGATATCCGCGACCAAGCATGGCGCATCTCTGGCTGGGACGCCTCTTTGAAGAACAACATAGAAAAGAAGACGCGGAGAAGGAACTGGAGGCCGCGGTCAAGCTGGATCCCAAAAACAAAACGGCGCAGGAAGCCCTGAAACAGCTGAAAAAGAACTGAAGCTCGGCGACGACGGGCACGCGCGAGGTCCGCGAAAGAGATGGAGTAAAGCGCGATGATGGATTGGCGGGAAACGGTGTCGGTGGCGATCGACGCGCTGCGGGCCAACAAGGTGCGCGCGATGCTGACTTCCCTCGGGGTGATCATCGGAAGCGCTTCCATCGTGCTGGTCGTCACCGTGGCGTTGACCAGTAAGAAATTCGTGCTTTCGCAGATCGAAAGTGTTGGCTCCAACCTGGTGTGGGTGGAGATGGTGCAGAGGCAAGACCGGCCGCAGCCGCTCAGCTATGAATTGACGCTCGATGACTTGGAAGCGGTCAAGGCCATTCCCAAGGTGATCGAAGTAGCGGGAACGCGGGAACTGCCGATGACGCTGGTGGTTCGCGGGGTGGAGCGACCTGTAAATCTGGTCGGGGTGACGGAGGGCTACCAGACGATTCGCAGGCTGCTGATTCTTCGCGGGCGCTACTTCGACGCCAGCGACATGGAAATGCGCAGTAAGGTTTGCCTGATTACCACACAACTCTCCGACCGGGTGTTTGGACAAGAAAACCCAGTCGGGAGAAGCATTCGGCTGGGTGAGCTGACGTTCACGGTGATCGGGGTGTTTCGCGAGCGCGTGGAAACGTTTGGCCTCTCGGATATTCAAGAAAACAGCGTCATCATTCCTTTTACATTAATGAAGTATTACACCGGCATGGAAGTGGTGCGCTTGCTGGATGCGCAGGCGGCAAAAGCAGAAGACGTGGCGTCGGTGGATCGGCAAGTGGGTCAATTGCTGCGGAGCCGGCACCCGGCCGAAGCGGAGTACAAGGTGCAAACGCTCACAGCGATCCTGGGGGCGGCGAGGAGCATTTCGCTGGCGCTGACGATCGTGCTGATCGTGATTGCGTTTATCGCGCTGCTGATCAGCGGAATCGGAATCATGAACATCATGCTGGTGACGGTGCAAGAGCGCACGCGGGAGATCGGCATTCGAAAGGCTATTGGGGCGGCGCCGCGCGAGATCATGTATCAGTTTCTCGTGGAATCGATTGTGATCAGCGGGGGCGGGGCGGTGATCGGAATATTGATCGGAATCGCGATTCCAGTGGCCACGCAGTTTTTCCTGCCGGGGAATCTGCGGGTTCCGGTTTCGCCGCTCAGCGTGATCGTAGCTTTCATAGTGTCTTGTTCCACGGGGCTTTTCTTCGGGTATTTGCCGGCGAGCGAGGCGGCAAGGCTCGAGCCGGTGGAATCGCTGCGCTATGAATGAAAGAAGCCCAGTTTAGGAAATGGGAATCCGCAAGGATACGTGGAGGCTGGCCATGTGGAGAGGAATTCGAATCGCAGCGGCGGGCGGTGCGATGCTGGCGTTATTTTCCGCGACGACATTCGCGCAGGAGCGGGCGGCGCAGGCGCCGAACCCCGGCGCGCCGGTGACGCTGACACTCAAGCGCGCAATTGAGCTGGCCTTGGGGAACAGCAAAGACATCCAAGTGGCGAAGATTCGTGCCAGCGTCGCGGATCACGCGGCACAGATCACCAAAGCGGAGTTCATGCCGAAATTGTATGCCGGCTCGGGCGCCGGCTACACCAATGGCATACCGGAGACGCCGGGCGGGCGGGCCCCATCGGTCTTCAGCGTGACGTACACGGAGGAGGTCTACAACGAGCCGCTGCGAGGCCAGGCGAGAGAATCGCAGGAGGAGGCCAAAGCGCAAAAGATTGCTCTGGAAGATACGAAGAACAGCGTAATCACGCGGACGGCCATGGCTTACCTGGAACTGGGCAAGATACGGCATTCACTCGAACTATTGCGCAAGGAGCAGGAGAGCGCAGAAAAGATTCTGGAAGTGACGCAGGAACGGCAAGGGGAAGGCTACGAATTGCCCTTTGAAGTGACCAAGGCCCAGCTCACCAAGGCGCAGGTGGTGCAGCGAATCTTGCAGCTGGAAGGGCGCGAGGATGAGTTGGAAGTGTTTCTGAGATATCAGCTCGGGCTGACGGATGGACAGGCGATGGAGGTCACGCCCGAGGAGCTGCCCGGCGAGGCCGTGCTAGCGGGCGATAACCTCGTGGCCCTGGCGATGACGAATAATGCAAGCCTGCAAATGGCGGAGTCGGACGTGCGGGCGAAGGAGTTCCGCTTGAAAGGCGAAAAGCGAGGATACTTTCCAACGTTGGAATTTGTGAGCGTGTACAGTGTGCTGGCGAAGTTCAACAATTACGATCAGTTTTTCCGGACGTTCCAGCGCAACAATCTTAATGCCGGGATTAACGTACAAGTGCCTCTCTTCAATGCGCACACGAAGGCGGCCATCGGACTGGCGCAGATACACCTGGATGCGTCCAAAGCCAGCCTGGCCAACCAGAGAATGGAAGTAACCTCGGAGGTGCGGCAAAAGACGAGGCGCGTGCGCGAACGAGACGCGGGGAAAGAAGTGGCGCGATTGGAACTGCAACTGGCGCAACAAAATGTGACCGTGCTGCAGGCGCAGTTCACCGAAGGAAAGCTGAACCTGCGCGAGGTGGAGAAGGCGCATCTGGAAGAGAATGAGAAGTGGATGGCCTATCTGGATGCAAATTTCCAGAAACAGCAGGCGCAGCTGGATTTGTTGAGGACGGCCGGGCAATTGGACAAGGTGTGGCAGTAGGGAAGTGACTGGTGACTCGTGATGCTGGACCAAAAGAGCATGAGTGCTCTGGCGGAAGCATTGAAAAGATTGGATCAGGGATTTGGCGGGCTGCCTGCGTATGAGAGCAACGCCCCTGGAATGGGGCAGCTTGCCGATGTGCTGAGCGCCACGGCGGAACGGCTGCAGGATAACTTTCCGTACTTTCATCCGCTGTATGCAGGGCAGATGCTGAAGCCGCCGCACCCGGTGGCGCGGCTGGCGTATGCGCTGGCCATGTGGATCAATCCGAACAACCATGCGCTGGACGGAGGAAGGGCGACATCCGCGATGGAGAAAGAAGCGGTCGCGGAGATCGCCGCCATGTCCGGCTGGAAACACTTTCTCGGGCATTTGTGCGGCGGCGGGACAATGGCGAATCTCGAAGCCTTGTGGGTTGCCGGACAACTCCATCCCGGAAAAACGATTCTGGCGAGCGAGCAGGCGCACTACACACACAAGCGCATCAGCGGAGTACTGCAATTGGCGTTCGAATCCGTGCCCTGCGATCGGCGCGGCCGGATGGATGCGGCTGCACTTGCGAAACGCGTGGCCCGCGGAGACGCTGGAACCGTGGTCGCGACCCTGGGGACTACGGCGACGGGTTCGGTGGATGCGCTTCCGGAAATCCTCGCGCTGCGCGAAAAACACGGGTTTCGCGTTCACGCCGATGCCGCGTACGGAGGCTACTTCGTACTCGCAGAGAATCTCGGCGAAAATGCCGCGCGAGCCTTTGCGCGGATTGGAGAAGCGGATTCGATTGTGATCGATCCGCACAAGCACGGCTTGCAACCCTACGGCTGCGGCTGCGTGCTCTTCCGCGATCCGGCCGTGGGCCGGTTGTACAAACATGATTCTCCCTACACGTATTTCAGTTCGGTGGAACTGCACTTAGGCGAAATCAGCCTGGAGTGCTCGCGTCCGGGAGCGGCAGCGGCGGCCTTGTGGGCGACGCAAAAATTGCTGCCGTTAACCAAGAAGGGCGAATTCGCACGCGGGCTGGAGCGCGGTACAAAGGCGGCACGGGCACTCTTCGAAAAACTGCGAGCAGACTCGCGGTTTATGACGGCGTTCGCACCCGAGCTGGACATCGTGGTATTTGCGCCTCGAGGCGCAAGCGTGAGCGAGGCATCGCGTTTGACCCGCTTGATTTTCGAAGCAGCAGCGAAGCGCCAGCTTCATCTGGCGGTAGCCGAATTGCCGGTCCAGTTCTGGCAGGAAAACCTGGGCGCGATGAAGCGCGATCGCGAAACCCTGACTTGTCTCCGCTCCGTGCTGATGAAGCCGGAGCATCTCGATTGGGTCGAACGCATCTGGGATTTGCTGAGTGAATCTACCACCGAGGTCCTCTAACAGGGCCACCTGCCGCTTGCCGGAACGCAGTTCAATGCAGTATTTAGCGTTTCGATGCAGGAAAGCACCCATTGGCAGAAAGGTTTGAGGGGATGCAACGAAGTCAGGTAAACTGTTATCTGTACCTAGGGGCTCGGGGCACGCTTGTACGCGCGGCCAGGATGGGCCGCGGGCGAGACGCAAAATCGGTATGGATTGCTCCGCCAGGTTTCTATTCAATATGCTGAGGGTAAAGAATGCCTGATGTAATGAAGACATTGCTGTTGAATCCGCCGAGTTTCGAGAATTTCGATGGCGGCGCAAGCTCACGGTGGCCCGCGACGCGCGAGATTGAATCTTACTGGTATCCCGTCTGGCTGACGTATCCCGCGGGCATGCTCCCCGGAAGCCGGTTGCTCGATGCTTCGCCCCATAAGGTGAACTGGCAGCAGACCGTGCAGATCTGCAAGGACTACGAGTTTCTGGTTCTGTTCACCTCGACCGTAGGTCTCGAGAGCGACGTCAAGCTCATCCGCAAGATCAAAGAAGCCAATCCGAGCATGAAGATTGCCTTCGTAGGGCCACACGGACATATCAAGCCCGACGAGACGCTGGCGGCCAGCGAGGACATTGACTTTGTCACGCGCGGCGAATTCGATCATTCCGTGGTGGAATACGCGAAGGGCATGCCGCTGAGCGAGATTGCCGGCGTCAGCTTTCGCAAAGACGGAAAAGTCGTGCACAACGCGCCGCGGCCGGAGCTTCATACGGAAGAGCTGGACGCGCTGCCGTTTGCGACGGACATCTACAAGCGGGACCTGGAAATTGAACGCTACAACGTGCCGTTCTTGTTGCACCCCTACGTGTCGTTTTATACGACGCGTGGCTGCCCGGCGCTCTGTACCTTCTGCATGTGGCCGCAGACGATTTCCGGCCATGCCTGGAGGACGCGTTCGACGGAAAATGTGGCCCGGGAAGTAAAACAGGCCCTCGGACATTTTCCGCAGATGAAAGAGATTTTCTTCGACGACGATACGTTCAATATCCGCAAGGACCGGGTGATTGATCTTTGCGCGAAGTTCAAGCCTCTGAAATTCCAGTGGTCTTCCACCGCGCGCGTTCACAGCGATTACGAGACCATCAAAGCCATGGCCGATGGCGGCGCACGGCTCTTTATCGTGGGCTTTGAATCCGGCGACCCACAAATTCTGAAAAATATCAAGAAGGGCGCGACCGTCGAGATGGCGCGCAACTTCATGAAGAACTGCCGCAAGGTGGGGATCAGGGTCCACGGCGACTTTATTATTGGGCTGCCAGGCGAAACAAGAGAGACCATTCAGAAGACCATCGATTTTGCCAAGGAGCTGGATTGCGAGACGATCCAGGTCTCTCTGGCGCACGCCATGCCGGGAACAGAATTGCATGACACCATGGCGGCGCAAGGATTCTTGAAGGTCGAAGCCCTTGCGGACTCCGGCGGGCACCAATTGCCGCACATCGAATATCCGCACCTCTCGAAGGCCGAGATGATGGGCGGCGTAAACCGCTTCTATGATGAATATTACTTCCGGCCCAAGGTTGTGTGGCGCATCGTGAAGGAAGCTTTGTGGGACAGCAACGAACGCAAGCGGCTGTACCATGAGGCGGTCGATTTCCTGCAGCTGCGCGCCGAACGCTTGAAGTGGGTCAACCAAGGCGGCGAAGACTTCAAGAAGCCGATGGTTTCCGTGCCGGAGTCTCCCTCCGCTTCCGGAAACGACTAAGCCTTACTACATGGGAAGTGAAAGAAGGCTGAGGATCAAGACGCTGGTCATGGTCCTGGCAATGGTTGTGTGCGCCAACGCCGGAGACCTGATGCTGAAGCGCGGAATGTCGCAGATCGGAGCCGTGCAACTCACGGCGCCGGGGCTGGCTCACGCTTTTCGGCTCACCATGACGAACGGAACGATCTGGACTGGAATTTTCTTTCTGACCGGCTTCATGCTGAGCTATATGACGGTGCTGAGCTGGGCGGATTACAGTTACGTTATGCCGGCGGGCGCCTTCGGCTATGCATTGCTAACTTTGCTGGCGGTGTTGTTTCTACATGAATCGGTTTCGCCGAGGCGCTGGGTGGGGGTGGTTCTGATCTGCGTGGGCGTGCTTCTGGTCGGGCAGACGAAGCCGCGGACGACCGAAGCCGTTGGCGAGGCCGCGGCATGATGCGTACAATCCTGGGTCTGGCTGTTCTTATCCTAGGCAGCACGGGCGGCGAAATCGCTATCACACACGGGATGAAAGCGACTGGTGAGCCGGCGCGGCTGCGCCCACGGGAGGTACTGCAGTTTTTGGGGCGGGCACTTTGCAATGGATGGTTTTGGGCGGGCGTGCCGCTGATGGCGCTGTCATTCTATGCGCTCCTCGTATTGCTCTCGTGGGAGCCGATAAGTCTTGTGATTCCTGCTTCCGCCCTGAGCTATGTGGTGGGCACGCTTGGCGCGAAATACATTCTCGGGGAAGACGTGAGTGCGGCGCGGTGGGCGGGAGTGGTGCTGGTTTGCGCGGGGGTGGCCCTCGTCGCCGCCGGATAACGGCTTCGATTCTCGCGTGCTGAAAAAACCGTCCATAAACGGGAAAATGGTGGTAAGGTCACGCTAACAGGCCGGTCCTGACAGGTGCCTCGAAGCTTTAGCCCTAGCAACCATCCAAATTCTAGACGCATCTGACCGGACCAAGTAGATTGCAATTGCGGGTTCCTGCGTGACGGAGAAAGCCCCACTGCATTTGGTGTCGGAATGCAATCGGGCTTTGGGACAAAGGGAATGGATTTCCATACGCTCTATTGGATCACGCTGCTGCTGGCGGCCGCGCCGCTGGCTTATTATCTTCTGTCGCTCTACTGCGTTATTGGGTATTTCCGCGGATTGCGCAAATTGTCCGCCTTGAAACCCTCTTTCACGCCGCCAGTCAGTATTCTGAAGCCCGTGCGCGGCGTTGACCAAGATGCCTACGAGAACTTCGCCAGCTATTGCCGCCTGGATTACCCGGAATACGAAATTGTTTTTGCCGTGGCCGACGTTGATGATCCGGCAGTGCCGATTATCCGGCAATTGCAGGCGGATTTCCCTGGCCGTTCCATCCGGCTGCTCAAGGGAGTCGCGCGAATTGGAACCAACAGCAAGGTGAACAGCCTGTGCCGACTGGTGCAGGAAGCGAAGTATGACCTCGTGGTCATGAGCGACAGCGACGTGCGAGTGGATGCCGATTATTTGAAGGTGGCGGCAGCGCCATTTGCGGATCCTCGGGTGGGCGCGGTCACGGCTTTCTACCGGTGTATTACGAAGAGCGGCGCGGCAGCGAGCTTGAGTGCGCTGGGAATGTGCCTGGATTCCGCGCCCGGCGCGTTGGTTGCGCGGCGGCTCGAGAAGAAGATGCAATTCGCTTACGGCTGGACGATGGCGACGACCAAACAGCGCCTGGCGGAAGTTGGGGGCTGGGAGGCGATGGCGAACCACCACTCCGATGATTTCGAACTCGGCAACCGCATCGCGCGGCACGGCTACCGCGTGGAGTTGATGCGCAAGCCGGTGTGGATGGTTTTTCCGGAGGAGAAAATCAGCCAGTTTGTTCGTCACGAACTGCGCTGGTCTATTGGCTTGAAAAATGTGCGTCCCACTGCGTATTGGGGCATGTTGCTTACTCATGGCTTGCCGTGGGCCTTGCTAGCTGCAAGCTTGGCCGCGGCCGCTGGCTGGAAGGGAATTGCAGCGGCGCATCTGCTGGCATACCTGGTCCTGCGGCTGGGGCTGGCCTGGACGACGGGGGTCTGGGGTTTGGGCGATTACGGAATCCGGAAGAAGCTGTGGCTTGTTCCGGTGCGGGACGCCGTGAGCTTCCTCGTTTGGGTGGCGGGATTCTTTTTCGAGAAAATTACCTGGCGGGGTCTGGTGTATCGCGTCAGGAACGGGCAACTTTTCCCGGTGCCCGCCGCAAACGCGAGGTTGGTTAGCCCTGCGCGCGAGGTGAGCGCCACCGTTGCGAGCCCGGAAAACATTTCCTGAGGCAAGGCTTCGGGAGTGTGCGGGAATTTGCGGCTTCCGAGAATTGCGCTGCGTCCGGGGCACTGTTTGTGGCTCTCGGTTTCTATTCCAATCCCTCGAACGAAACGTCCCGGAAAAATCTCCACGGATGTGACAACCTGATAGAGTTGCGTGTGAACCCGGGATGAATGGAAAATCTCTGCCGATGACGAGCAACATAAGGTGATGGCGCACCTTGCGATATGGCGCGACGCTATATTGCTGATCGCGGCTGGCCCGCTGGTTTATTACGGGCTGGCCACAATGGCGGCGTTGCGTTTCTTTGCACGCGAGCGAGGGCGCGGCCTGCAAGAGTTTGCTCCGCCCGTGAGCGTGCTCAAACCGGTGCGAAGCTTGGATTTTGGCTCCCATGAAAATTTCGCGAGTTTTTGCCGGCAGGAGTATCCGGACTACGAGATTTTGTTTGCAGTGAACGACGAGCTTGATCCGGTAGTGTCCATGATTCGGCAAATCATCAGGGAGTTTCCAGAGCGGCGGATCCGGCTCCTCGTAGGAGCGGAGCAGCTTGGCACGAACCGAAAAGTGAACAAGCTGGCGCGGCTGGCGCGCGAGGCACGGCACGAAGTGCTGGTCTTGACGGACGGAGACGTGCGCGTGGGGCCTGGGTATCTGCGCGAGGTTGTGGGGCCCTTGGCGCAACCAGGGATTGGCGCGGTGACTTCGTTCTACCGCGCTATCGCGGAGAAAAATGTGTGGGCGGAGCTCGAAGCGGTTGGCGCGTCGAGTGACTTTTTCCCGGGGGTGCTGATGGCGCAATGGACAGAAGGAGTCCACTTCGCGCTGGGCGCGTCGATTGCGACCACCAAGGAATGGCTGGGAAGGATGGGCGGTTTTGCGGCGATCGCGGACACGCTTGCGGACGACTACGAACTGGGATACAGGGTTTCGAAAGCGGGCGGCAAGGTGGTGCTCTCAAGCGAGGCCGTTTGGACGATGTATCCGGCGCAGAGCTTTCGAGGCTTCTGGGAGCACCAGGTGCGGTGGGCGCGAACGGTGCGGCTATGCCGGCCTCTATCGTACGTTGCGCTGGCGTTCACGCAAGGGCTGCCGTGGGTGCTGCTTGCGTGCGCTGTTGCACCGGCGGCGTGGATTGCGATCGCTTATCTGCTCGCCTATTTTATTTTGCGCTTTTCGATGGCTTGGATCGTTGGCGTTTGGGGCGTCAAGGATGAGGTCCTGCGGCGAAAGCTTTGGCTTGTGCCGTTGAGGGACGCCATCCACTTTGTGATCTGGCTGGCTAGCTTTGGCTCGAATCGGGTGAAATGGGGCGGCGTCGAATATAGGATCCGCTCGGGGAAGATGGTGGCTATAACCGGCGATGACACGCGCGGAGCAAGTCCCGCGGCTCGCGTTCCAGGGGCTTCGAAGTGAGATTGAGTTTTAGGGAGCGCGGTTGACGCGTTTGCGAAAGCCGATTAAATTAGATAGGTAGAATCGTGGCTGTCCCGATCATCGGGAAAGCGCTGCGGTTCGTTTTTTTCCTCACCACGGGTGGGAGATCGTCCAACGGTAGGACTCCAGATTCTGGATCTGGCTATCCTGGTTCGAATCCAGGTCTCCCAGCCATTCTCTTGTTCTTGATAGAGAACCACTTACCTCATTCTCGCCCTCATCCTCCTTGGCCTCAGAATGGCCCACTTTGCCCAAACTTTGCCCAAACTCGCTCCCGACATATTTGTCCAATTTCCGCGCTGCGTCTTTCAGATCGTGTTCGCTGACAATGTTGTATCGGTCGAAGACTTCTCTGGTCTTGTGACCCGAGATGCGCATGGCAACTTTTTCAGGCACGCCGGCCCGGATCAGGTTGCGCACTGCAGTCCGCCGAAGATCGTGAAACAGCAACCCCAGATATCGACGCTTATCTTCTTTATGGAGCTTCCAACACCGAGCGCATCTCTTGGTCCCGACCGTTTCGCTTCCGCAATGCGCGCAGATGAATCGGCCTAGACCGAGCCGGACGCAGCTGTTTCGCCACGCTTTTCTGAACGACCTAATTCTCTTGCCATCATGGAAGAACAAGAAGGGGCAGTCCGGGCACTCCAACTTGCGCCGATCAAATTGCATTTCCAGGATAGCCCGCAGCTCGCTAGCCAGAGAGACTGTACGGGGTTCGTCATTCTTTGTTGTCCCTGGATCCAGGAGAACATGATTGTCTTTGAAGCTTACCTGGGAGCAGAGGAGGGGTAGGATTTCTCCCTCTCTCATCCCAGTGAAGTAGCCCATCGCGAGAACGGGCTTGAGATAATCGGGAAGTGCATCGCGCACGAGGGTGTAGTGATCGTGCACGAGAAATCCTTTCCGAACATTGTTCTCCTTCAACATCGGGAAATGCGGAATGAATCGCAGCCTTCCGTCCTGTTTGGCAAGGTAGAACATGCGCCGCAACAGAGCTAGCGAGCGGTTGATCGTGGCATTTGGGATCGCATCCTTCGTGCGCTTGGCAATGAACTCGCGGATGCGAGTGGTCTCGATATCGGCAACGCGGGAATTACGGAAGAACTTGTCCAGAGCTGGCAATCCGCAGATGTACTCAGTGCCATCAATTCGCTTCAGGAGAGATTTGCGCTTGTTGGTTTTGTAATCGAATAGAAGGGTCTCTCTCAAGTTTTCGTAACGCAGCCGCCGTGCACCGGTTTGCGGAGCGGATATGCCAGCTTCAATCTCACCTAACCGCCTTCGTAACAATCGTTCTGCTACAACCTGTTTCTCGGATTCGGAGCTTTCTCTTAACGGGCGGCCGTATTTGTGGTATTTGATCCACCAAATACGGCTCTCGCGGACCTCACCGTTTTTCGCTCGATACTTTGGCTTGAACATCGAGCCTCCGCCGCGAACTCTTTTGCCCTTGTCCGTCTGCTTCGTCGGTGTTGGTGGAACCATTGCCGTGACTTCTCCCTTGAGGAGTGGACGTTACCACGAAATCGTTCGAGCTTGAACCCGAACGTCGTGGTTGCGTTGCTCCCTCCTGGCGTTTCTCCCGATCGATGAGGACATCCAAATCTCGAAGGTCCACCTGAAATCGTTTCCCGAATCGGGTATAGTGCAGCTCCCCTCTCCAGATAAGCTCGCGTACAGCCCAGACCGTGCACCCGAGGTAACGCGCCGCCTCAGGGAGAGTAAGCAACCTAGCGTCGACGAATAGCCTTTCTTCCGTTCTGGGACTATCGGATTGCATGAAACTCGAGTCGGCGCTCCGTCCTAGCGGAATCGTGCGAGCGAACGTCAGGATTTTCAACTAAGGCAAAGGCGACGACGTTTCGAGAGGTTCATCGGAATGCCTTAAATCCACATTAGGTACTGGTCTTTCTTTACCAAATCTCTTGATTTCTCCAATTGCACAGTTTGTCGCTAGTGAAGACCTTCTTTAGGGTACTGCCGTGGCGTACTCAATCGCCTCACCGAGCCTGGTTCTTAGCTCCTTCAGCCAGCCTCGGGGGTTGCGACCGTGGATGATACGACCCAAAAAGCCAAGCCTCTCGGCCGCATTATTACAGTTGTGGCGAATCTCGTCCTTGGTCGACCGACTATAGATCGACAAGAATTCGGTGAGGCTAGCCGGCTTCGAAAAGAGATATGTCGCGTGGCCCAGTTGGGGCGTCTCCACAACGACCGCACCCTCTAAATCAAAGATGTACTCCGATCGAAAGAGGTAGAAGCAGCGGGCGCGTTCGCGGAGTTGCTGATAGTAGAAGGCGTCGTAGTCCGGTTTCCATGTAATTAGGCCGACATCAAAATCGCCCGGCATACCGAGCGCCGCGCAAAACTTTTCTAGATCGCTCCTCTCCACTGGTGCAGATTCAACACGCGCGCGGATCTCCTCGAGCGCTATAGCAAACTGCCCGAAGCGGTGATATGTCTTTCGAGCTTCGCCGATCTGTTCAGTGATAGTCGAAGGGAGGGTGATTTCCGTGCGGCTCGGCACTGATGTTTGCCACTCGACCAGTTGCCACTCCCCGTTGCGCTGGAAATATTTCCCACTCTGAACAAACGTAGCCCTGATGTTCAGTTTGGAAGCCAGCAAGTGCTTCCATTGGTTCCAACTAGAGTCCCACGATAAGGGCAACAAGGCTTGGTCTACGAGGATTTCTAGCTTGCCGCGCGAGTCTTGGTAAACTGCGTGGTCGTGATAGAAGGCGAATCTTCGCAATGGCGCTTGGATACGGTGAGTCTCCTGTTGCGGCAAAAATGAAAGGATTCGGCAGGCATAGAAGGTCGTGCCGTCCCGTGAAAGATCGCCGGCAACCAGGAGACAACCAAAGCCACCGTGCGGGAAGAGCGCAGGCGCCGCAGAGTCAGCCAGCAGTGCGTCATAGCAAGCTCTCAATTCCGGCCGCCCGAGGATATTGAAGGCGCGCTCCATAGTGGCGAGGTCACCAGAAGACGCCTTGGCAGCGTGGAGTTCAAGACTGCGAAGCCGAAAGGCGAGGCGTAGTTCCGCTGGAGATGCCTTCGGACTGCTTCGCAGCACTTCATAGAACGAAGGCTGGCGGTCCAATGCTCGGTGACGATTGCCAACGTAGAAGTAGTCTCTCAACAGTTCGCATCTCAGGTGAATCGTAGAGATGCCCAAATTAGGGTTAACCACTTCTGCCAAAACGAAGAGGTTATCGCGCCTGTCCTTCCGGGGTTGTCTCGCATACCCGATAGCTGCCTGAAAAATCTCCCTTCTTCCTGTGGTTAGCTTCGCGTTGCGTATCTGCGGCTCTGCTCCCAGGGCAAGTGCTTCAAGCGCGAGAGGAAATCGTACCTCGTCACCAGGGTGGATAAATGAGGCCAAGAAATACGACAGGAGGATGGACGTACCGTCAGTGAAAACACACTCGGTCTTCGTTCCTCTCGGATCCATTCTTAGGACCGTACGCTGGCAAACATCTGGTGTTGCGGTACTGCGAGCATGGAGTGCAATCGCCATCGCGACGCGCACGATAGCACCCGTTGGGAGCCTCGCCAAATAAGTGGAAGCTTTCTACTAAGGAGAATTCATGTTTACAGAACTAATGCCTTTGATCGAGCAGCGGCCAATAACGATTACCGTCGCCGTCTTGAGCGGAAGCCACCAGATCAGAGTGAATGTTGTCCCGAAGAGTTTGGAAAAAGATAGCCAAGTCAACGACAAGATCGGGTACTCCAACAAAGACAAGGTCGCGAAAGTCCCAGACGCCGCGATCAAAGCCCTGACCACGCCTTTGTCACTAACGGGGACTTCTGAAGAAATCGATGCTGAGTTCGCGCACGCTCTGAGGGAATTCGTAGAATCCCACGTTCAACTTCAGAAGACAGTCGATCAAGCCAAGGAGCAGATTGCCGAGGCCGTGAAGGCGATTGAGGAACGGGAGAAAAACAAAGCCAAGTCGAAGACGGTTCCTCGGACGACGGCGGACGAAGACGCGAACACTGGCAAGGCGGCGCCAACTAACCCTGGTCTGTTTGACGCAAGCGGGGCAACGGCGAGCAAAGATGCTAGCAACGCCAACTCCGAAATGGATGTACGTGCCGAGCAGTCCAAACAGGCATAACCAGAAATAGAAAGGGATGCAAGGCGGGGGGTAAGTTGATGCCGGCAAGTTGATTCCAAACCAGGCAGACCACTTCCGGATAGCGTCATCCACCCACAAGTTTTAGGAGAGCCTCCAACAAGGCGACCTCCCATTAGTAATCGCGATTCCCTGGACTTAATCACGCGCAAATCTTTGAACGCTTGCTGCGTCTAGGCCCGCGGCTCAAGCGCCGTGCATTCCGTACGCTTAATGCTGGGCAGAGCAACTGCTGTTGATTAGGACGGACGCTTGGCAGTATCTTCTCGAAAGGCAATCGTCCGGAGGATTTCGTGACTAGCAAGAAGTCTAGCGATGTGGTACGCGCCGCTCTAATTACGGCAGGCGCAACCGTGGTGGTTGCTCTCGTCGCGATGATGAGTCCCGCCTTCCAAAATTGGTGGAACAACCGGAGTAAGCCCGAACCGCCACCACCCCACACGCAAGGCGTTCCACCCGAGGCTCCGAAGAAAAATATTTATCTGTGCAAGAACGACCCCGCTTCTGGCGATCCTTATTTCCACGACGTAACTCCATTCGCTCCGCAAGACCACATGAGCCGCCGCCCCGACGGATCGATGGTACCTCTTGGAGGCGATGCCCCGAATCCCGGCCACGAATGGGCTGTGGAATGGCAATCTCCAGGCACGGTTTATCGCGTGGACTGCAGCCACAAAGGAACCAGTGAGGAAATTACTTTCTGCGCTCCAAAGGAAGATGACCACACTGTAGGGCGGATCGTTGGGTGGATAAACGGACAAGGTGGGACGACTTACATGAGAGTGCTTTACGAGATGCCGTGCGACCATCTCCCTGCCACGTAAATGTCCACTGAGGAGGAATTATGGATACGAAGTTGTATCTCGAGTGGCGTGAGACGCTTGGGAAATGGATCGTCAAGTATCAAGGGCGAGTGATTTCGCAGCACGGCACGCAAGCCCAAGCCCAGAAATGGGTGGAACACAACAACCCTTCTCACGCTTACGAGACCGAACGGGTTCAGGTTCGTGAGAACTCTCCGCGTGGTGCCAAACGGGGAGAATGGCGCAAATAGCTCTAATTGAAATCTTCTAATGGCGTCCTGCAGATTAGTAACGAAAAACGCGCTCATATTCGGCGATCAAGTAGTCGGCATTGTTCCACCATCGATCACGAACTCTGCACCGTGGATGGAGGCGGCGCGCGCCGACGCGAGGAACGCCGCCAGCTCGGCAACCTCTTCCGGACGAGCGGGTCTTCCCACGGGGATGCCGCCAATCATGTCCATAATCTCCTGGCGCACCGCATTCTCGTCGATTTCTTTACTCTTAACCAACTCAACGATCATGCTATGAGCGCCCGATGTCTCGATAAATCCAGGCGAGATCATATTGACGCGCACGCCCTTCGCCCCACTTCATTCGCCAATCCCTTATTGTAAGGGCTCAGCGCTCCCTTTGCAGGGGCATAGGCCAGAGTGGAATCGTAGAGAGGTAGCAGACGGTCATCAATTCTGACAACCCAGGAGGTATCCCAGCAATGACAGTGAAGATCGAAAAACTAGAACGAGTGTTTTTGTTCAATGGAGTGAAGCTGCCAGATCCAAGTCCGGAGTTCACGGTGGAGCAGGTGCGGGACACGTATGTGAATACTTATCCCGAGCTAGCGACGGCCGCGATCGAAGGGCCGAGTCCAGTTGATGGAACAATGCAATACACGTTCTCGCGCGCTGTAGGGGCGAAAGGATGACTCGACCCAAGGGCTATAGAAATAGCATCCCAATCAAGCGTCCAGCAAGGTCCCGACCGGTCAAAGGGGAGACCGAGCGAGTCATGCGAGACCTGGGAGCGGTAATTCGCGACAACCCCAAACAAACGGATCCAATTGTGGAGAAATTGAAACGATGCCCAGAAGTATTCGAAGCCGGCGAAATGATAGGCAAAATGCTCGACTCGCTCAAATACAATCAAGGCCCCGATGCCGCGGGAGATCGGTATCTGCCGCCCGCCGGAGCGGTCATTCCGTCCCTCGTCTGATCGGTCTCCCGATAACCACGACGATTCCCAAGATCACCGGGATCCGCTGGCGGTTTTGCGCGCGGTGGGATGAGCAGCCCGCGGCAGTCCTCGGAAGAAGCTTATTGCGGCTGGGCGTCTGCCAACCAGCTGATTGGTCTGGAAGCGCCGTTGATTTTGTGGAACGTGGTTTCAAGCGGTTCTGCAAGCTGCACGGCAATCACGAAGCAAAGAAGGTCTGGGTCGGAGATCTGCGTATCATGGACTACATCTTCGACTTAAGTGCGCGAGAACGCGACGAAGCTGGGGCAGAAACCGACGGAGCGAAGACGGTGCTGTACTTGGTGGGTGACTATGAGGCAGCGGCCTCGATTCCAATCGGCGCGACCCTGCCTCACTTGGAACGCGAACATGAATTGCTGCCCTCAGCCTTCTATGAAGTCTTCACCACCAACCTGTGGAAGTGGATGCGTGTGTATGACTATGTTGCTGCCAAGGAACATGCCGAGATGTGGACGGATGGGCTAAGCGAAGAGGAAATAAAAGAGTCAGTGTATCCCAAGCTTGACGGCGAGCTTCCTGCCTGTATCGCGAGACATGCAACGAAATTCAAGGTCAAAAAGGCGCTGCGATTCTTGCAGCGAATCTACCCACAAATACGCAGCTCAATTGCTCGATCCCTGATCAAACATGTCCTCGAAATGGATGCGCGTGGACGAGGATTCGTGCACGCGTGGCCGGGTCAAGTCTCCGAGAGCGATATACCGGGAATTGGTGATTGGCTGAACGATGCTGAGGATTGCCGACCGGGCTGCCTTATCACTTGGTACGAGAATGACGTGATAAACGCCTGTTTTGATGAGGAGGCGCAACACATGGGTGAAAACGGCCCGTGTCTGCCAAATGTCCTGCTTAGCATCAATTTGACCAAGCCTGCCAAGGAACTCGACCGGCAGGTCAGAAGAGTATTTGGCCACGCTGCTGCCATGCTTGAGTCATTGGCCGCGGCTGCAAAGATCGTCGAAACAATCCGGGAAATCTACGATGAATACCTCCGTGAACATCGGCTCAATTCAGGATTTCAGACTGAGCCGGGCCCTCCTGGTCTACGGGAAGAGTAGCTACGACGCCTTTCCTTATCGTCATCCCTTCGTAGTCGTCCACGAGGTCATTCACGATAGCGACGGCACTCGTCTGGCGGAAGGGCAGTTAGTCACGCCCCGGATGCTGATCGACCTAATGGTAGGTCTAGGCAGGTCGGTCCCGACCGAAATTCTCCCAGAACGTGTAATTGTACGCACGCTGGACTCCATTGTTTGGTGGGTACCGGCTCAAGAGCGAATCATGTTTTTTAGCGATCGCGGCGAGGATGCCATGCTAAAGAAGATGAACGGCAAGCGCTATCCTCACCCGCCGTTACTTTTCAAAACCTCAGGAACTCATCTGTCGGTTCGGGCGCTGAGTGAGAACAAACGGCCGAAGTCTGACGCGAAGCTATATACGGCGCCGTATTGGAACTGTTATGAGAATGGAGTCGTCTGCACCGGAACCATGAAAATACCGCGCGAAAAGTCGGTCGCAGCTCTGGAAACATGGGAAGAGTCGTTCTTCCAAAGCGAGTTTACGCATGGCGCCGGGGTTCGCAACCATGTCAGATATCCCGGTGGATTTCTGGCCATGTGGACTCTCCTGGAAGGGAAGAAGAATTTCCCGCGCCGCTATTTGGTGGCGGCGAGGCAAACACTGGCAGAATTCGTGAAAAGCGATGACCACAGTTATCGAAACCAAAACCAACGAGCACATCATCCCCAGCCTGCTGCTTGAGAAAACGGTACGAATCACGGTAGTTGGCTGCGGAGGCACCGGCAGCGCAGTCGCTTCTGGCCTTCCTTACCTGCATCAGGCAATGCTCGCACTTGGTCACCCAGGCGGGTTAGACGTGACCCTTGTTGATGGGGACCGAATCTCACGGATCAATTGTGTGCGGCAGCCATTCAGCGAAAGTGAGATTGGCCTGCATAAGGCAACAGTCTTAGCTACACGAATCAATCTATTCTGGGGCCTGGGCTGGAGAGGTGAAGCAGAGTTCCTAGATGAGGGCTGGCGCGAAGAGACAGAGATTGTGATTGGGTGTGTCGATTCTCGCAAAGCTCGGAACAGGATTCTAAGCAGCCAAGCTTACTGGAACAGCCATTACTGGCTTGATTTGGGCAACAATGCTAGCGCCGGACAGTTCATATTGGGCCAGCCGGAAAACCGTACGAATAAAAGATGCCATCTGCGCCTGCCGACGGTGGCCGAGCTTTTCCCGGAAATCGTCAATCCAAAACTGGACAAGAAAGACAAGCTTCCGTCCTGTAGCGCGGTTGAGGCGTTGCAGCGTCAAGAGCCATTCATTAACCAAACGCTGGCGTATCACGCCCTAGCTTTGCTGGCCCGACTGTTTCGGTACGGCAGGGTTTCGCATCACGGAGGCTTCATCAACCTGACTACCGGCAGAATGTCACCGCTACCCGTAGACCCCACAGTCTGGAAACGGATGGCCGGATCGCAATTCGCCTCGTGAATTGCTGCTTCGGCCCATAGGCTGCGGAACGTGAATGAAGAGATCTTCTCTAGATTGGGATATGCAAGGCTTTACTTCGCAGCCTTCCTCAGCTTGGCCCAGCGTTGCTTCTGCGACTCAGAGATTCGTTTTCTTGCCTTGGCACTCAGGTGTCGCTTGCGAGGTTGTGAGTCGGCGGAGGTAACCGATCCAGCCGATGCTCTCTTCGGCGACGCGCCATCTGCCAAGGCGGCAATCGCTCTGTCGATGCGCCCTCTCTCAGCCTTTAACAGTTCGACTATTTGTTCAGTGTCCAAGTCATTCCCTCCCGGTTTTGTGGAAAGCGTAATTGTAGCAGGCACGCAGACCGGAAGTGATCGCACACGTTACGCGAACAGAGACATTTCTGAGTACAGAAAGGACGTGTCCGATGCGGCCCGCCGGGCGTGAACGATTAGGCTTTTTCCCCCTTCCTATCGGGGAGGCTGAGCGAATCCGCAAGTTCTTGCAGTTCCCTGGTCAAGATTGTCCAGTACTTGACCCATGCATGGGAGATGGAGTCGCCCTCGCCAAAATCACTCACCAGGCAAAGCTCCTCCGATATGGAATTGAATTGGAGGCTGACCGGGCGAAACAAGCACGTTCGTCAGCTAGTCAGGTAATCCACGGAAACTGTTTCGATGTGCAATGCCCGGTCGAGTCTTTTTCATTGATCTACCTGAACCCTCCCTACGATTTCGAGTTAGGCGAACAAAAATCGCAGCGGATGGAGAAGCTGTTCTTGGAGCACGTATACCGGTGGCTGAAACCAGGCGGCATCCTTGTGCTCGTTGTACCTGCGAAGCGAGTTGGCGACTGCGCCGTCCTGCTTTCGATTCATTTTCGAGATGTACGCGCGTACCGGCTGACGGAACCAGACAGCATGCGCTACCAGCAAGTTGCGGTGCTGGGAGTTCGCCGCTCTCGCCAGGAAAGGGACTGGCTGCGGGACAATGAAATCATCCAGGTACAGCTATGGCTAGGCTCCCTCGAGAGAGAACTGCAAGGACTTCCATCATTAGCGTCAGAGCCTGACCACGTGTACGTTGTGCCTCCTGGAGTTCCCGTGCGCTTGGTCCACCGTGCGCTTCCATTGGACCAAATCGAAGATCTGTTACCGCAATCGTCGGCTTATCGCCAGGTTTCACGGGTAATCTTCGCACCGCGTGCGGACGTCACTGGTCGTCCGCTCACGCCTCTTCATGGGGGGCACGTTGGTCTGCTCTGCACAGCCGGAATGCTCAACGGTGTCTTCGGTGAAGGCGAGACCCGACATATCGCTCACTGGCAGTCGATCAAACTGGTGGACAAGTCAGAAGAGGAAGAAGACGGAAAAACAGTCATTCGAGAGAAAGAGCGGTTCTCGAACGAGCTGACATTAGTTTTCTCCAGTGGAGAGATTGCCATCCTGAAGTAATTCGCCTTCGGGGGAAGGAGACAAAAACCATGGGTGACAGGTGTTACTCAACACTCGTTTGTGCCGGAACTGACAAAGACGTCTTCGAGAAATTGGGCTACAGACTCGACGATTCGCGGCCACTGTCAGCAGACGGAAATGAAATCCCCGGTGCAGTTGTAATGGTGGAAGAGGCGGCGAACAACGGGAACTATGACGAGCTGACCGTAGTGACAGGTATTCCTTTCTTTGTGTGCAACAGCTGCTGTCCGGGGGCTTACGGCGACCACCTCATTGTTTCGGATGGAAAGGATTGGCACTATTCCGAAGCTCTGCCTGAGAGCAACTACCCAGCCGTAAGAGTAGAAATCGGCGGGCTGATCCGAGATTCCGAAGTGGACGAAGCCAGACAATATTGGAAGGTATATGATTCCGCTTTGGCTGCCATCAAGAGGGCTGCGCTCAATCGTCCGGCCGGGCGAAAGTAGCCTGACGAATCAGGTTTTCACGTCCGCTTCGACTAAGTGATTCCTTCCGAAGAAACCAACAAGTCGGCCCACATCTCCACAACTTGATTCAAACAACTGAACGGCACGCATCGACCTGGCTGAAAAGCGAGAGTGCAAGGTGTTTGCAATGGGAGGCGGGATGCAGAACGCACACGAGCGCTTTGGAATACTGGAGTTCACGAAACGCGTGAAGGACACGACCACCCGCGTTCGGGTTTATGCGGATCGGATCGTTTTGGAGCCTGCAAAAGAAGAACATGGCCAAGCCATGGCCCACTTGGTCTCCGTCATCGGTGCCGATGCCGAAATCGCCGCCCTCTGGTCAGCAATGACCGAGGCAGCGTTTTTCAATATTCAACTTCCTGGCTGCACGCGCACCCCCACCTCTCTTGGTCTCGAGGCCCAATGCTTTCGCGGGAGTGTCGCGGTTGCGGACAGAAAACGTCCGGCCCGGCACCTGGTGGCCATATCGGCCGAGCTAGCTAAGACAAAACCCGGCGGCGACCGGGAGGGTGTACGCACCATTCTGTGCGACGACGATCCTGTGTTTGTGCTCTATCGTGTGGCGTGTCGATACGGTTTGCCGGTCGTGCCGGCGTGGGCCTCGTGGTTTATGCACGAACTGAACCGACGCAAGGCGATCCGGCCGTTGACTGGATTGGGATGTTCCCCTGTGCTGGTCAGCGGGAATAAGCCTACGTTTCTGAAATGGATCGGCAAGGCTCTAAGAGAGGGCCTGATCCACATTCCGAAAGAAAACAGCTCGATCAGTTGGCCACTATCGAGGAATTTCGTGGAGCGCTCTCCTGAAGGAGTAGAGAGTTCGCCCATTGCCGAGGCTGTTGGGTAGCACACAAGGAGGAACCCGTGCGAGTTATTTTGAGAGTTTGGAGCACCAACCCCGATTACAGCGGCGGATGCAACTATGCAGTCGCGGAAATCAGTGAGGAACTCGCGAAGCTCATGCTGCGACGCCTCAATGTCTTGCGTGAGCAGAAAGCCCTCGATCCGTCTATCTTCGAAACGTATTACTGGGATTATTCGGCGCAGTATTTCAGTCTCTGGCCGAATCGACCCATTGAGGCGCAAGAGCCCGGGAACGCGTGTTTTGAGTTGGAGAAAACGCTCGAGGAACTCCAAGTCGACACTTGCGAGATGATCAGCGTACCGGATGATTTTCATGTTCCGGACAGTCAGATCGCCGCTGTCGAGTGCGCTCAGATGATCGCCCGCGAGGAGGGCATTGCCTTCACTGCGATCCCAAAGCACACTGACATTTACTTAGCGACTGCCGAAATTCCGAAACACGTTCTTGACTCTATCCTGACAACCGCTGCTGCTTGAAGTTGATCGTACGCCTTCCTTCATCATCATTGTTCCCCGCTTCGGCTGAACAAACCGTGAGGAAAAGACTATGCAATTACCGAAGGATATCAACGAGTACTTGCGCACGTGGGCCCTCGAGCTAGGTGAAAGGATTCTCCAGACCTATCCGCCGCTTCAAGGCTTCGACGATCCAGCCTCGCCGCTCGCCGCACAGCTCCTCCGCAAACCGTTTCCTGCGCAACGGCTCGCAATGATGGGCGTCGTAAAGCGCTGGAATGATGCACGAGGTGCGGCGGTAATCGCGGAATGCGGGACTGGCAAGACACTAATCGCGCTCGGCGCTGTTCACGTGCACAGTGACCGCAAGCCATTCACGGCCCTGGCCATGGTACCGCCCCAGTTAGTTGAGAAGTGGGCGAGAGAAGCATTTCGAACTCTGCCTCGCGTGCGCGTTTTCTTCATCGACGGCCTGCGAACTCCGATGAGCTCCAATGGCCATGCGGGGGTCAATGAAGTCAAGTTGCGCCATGGCCGCATCATCCGGGAAGGGCTGCGGACCACACTTACCGAGTTGCGGCAACGGAAAACGGCTCGCACGGCTCGCCAGCGATGGGACTCGCTCTGCGGGTTGCCGGCGCTGTTCATTGTTGGGCGTGACCGGGGAAAGCTGAGTTACTTCTGGCGCCACGCGTACAGGTTTGCGCATGTCGGTCGGTACAAAGGCTCCGTTGTGAATGCGGATACAGGCTCGCCGATCTACCTGGGAGAGGATGGACACCGACTTCTCTCCGTGGACTTCAAGAAGGCGAAGCTGAGCGAAATTCTAGGCAGACATAACGGCGAAGGGCCCGGCAAATTCCGACGCGAGCTGTACAGCGCGTTGTGGCAGGCGGACGGAAAGAAAATCCGTCGTTTTGCTCCCATGGATTTCATCGGTCGCTACATGCCCGATTTCTTTGACTACGCAATCGCTGATGAGGTGCACGAGCTGAAGGGGGATACCGCTCAGGGGAACGCGCTCGGCACGCTAGCGGGATGTGCGCAACGCACTGTCGTCCTTACCGGAACGCTGCTTGGAGGCTACGCCGATGAGGTTTTCAACATCCTCTTCCGCATGCATCCATCGAAGATGGCCCAGGAGGGCTTTGAGTACGGCGAAGCCGGCGTACGGATGTTCGCCGAAACCTACGGTCTGCTGGAGAAAGTCACGGTAATCGAACCTGCGGACAATGCCTGCTCGGATGCGCGCGTGACCAAGACCGTGCGTCGCCGCCCAGGTGCCTCGCCGTTGCTGTTTGGCCGCTTCTTGATGAGTCTTGGCGCATTCATTTCTCTTGAGGATATTTCCGAAGCACTTCCACCATATCGCGAGGAAGTCGTCAGCGTGGAGATGGACCCGCCGCTTCGCGATGCCTACGAGCAGATGGAAGACGACATCAAGAAGGCTCTTAAGGAGCATCGCGGAAACCAGTCAGTAATGAGCGTAGCTCTGAACGCATTATTGCTGTATCCAGACCGGCCATTTCGTCTCGGAGATCTGCTTGGTTGGGAATTCGATCCAGAAACTCAGCGAAGAGAAAGATTCCTGATCGCGCATACGCAGGACCTGGACGAGGAGTATGTCTATGCGAAGGAGAGGCGACTGTTAGAGGAAGTGAAGGTGGAACTGGCGCGCGGCCGTCGGTGCCAGATCTATGCGGTGTATACGCAAAAACGAGATGTGACTAGAAGGCTGGAGCAAATCCTGGCTCGCGAGGGCATTCGCGTCGCCTTGCTAACCACCGACATTGCGCCGGAGCTACGGGAAGGATGGTATGAACGCCAGTTGCGAGCTGGCGTTCAGGCGGTAATTTGTCATCCGAAATTGGTGCAGACCGGGCTCGATCTGATCGAGTTCCCGACGATTCTCTTCTATGAAACAGGTTACTCCATTTACGTTCTTCGCCAAGCCAGTCGGCGAAGCTGGCGAATCGGACAACGTGTCCCGGTTAAGGTTAAGTTTCTTCATTACATCAACACCATGCAGGAAACTTGTCTCCGCCTGATGGGCAAGAAACTACTGGTGTCCCTGGCTATGGAAGGCAAGTTCTCTTCGGAAGGTCTTCAAGCGATCAACGATGAGGACGACATCCTGATGGCGATGGCACGCGAATTGGTCACCGAGAAGGGAATTGGTGAGCGAGCTGATTCAGTGTGGGCAACACTCCAAAAGAAACAAGAGGAAGTTTTGGGCGTACAGGCCCATGAGGCAGATGACTTGGAGGCTGCTGGAAATGGGGCAGCACCCCTAATAGTGCCGGAGATCCAACTGGTCAATCAGTGGAGTGCACTGGCAGGGTCTTTGGAACCTATTCGACGGAAGAACTCACGCCGAGGCGCAACTCCCCAAGAGCAACTCGCTTTGTTCTAAGGAACGTGTCATTCGAACCCAGATTTGGTAAGGGGAACTCGTAATGGGCCATATATAAGGAGGAGAAACACAATGGGGATTCTTGGATTGACGCACGACGAAAACGGGGTGGCTCTTGAGAAGCTCCCGGTCACAATCAAAGTCGCGATCGGTGAGGGCCCTGAACCTGGGAATCAGAACGGACATCCACGGCCGCTTGACCATTTTGTTTTCAAGCGGAAGGGGCTTCACGGGCAGGACGTGATCTGGGAATCTGCTTCTGATATTGGCGGCCTCTATGGTGAGAAACCAACTGAACTCGGCATCATGTTTCTCCATGATGATCCAAAGGAGGTCTTTCGTACCGAACTCGCTTGGTGGACCTCAGTCGGTTACAAGTGCCGCGGCGAGTTGGTGCAGATCACAAACGGAGGTGAGCCGCATTTTGAGATGCGCGCCGTCCGCAAGACACAAAGGTGTCCACAAGGCGAGGCTTGGCCTGGGGATTACAAATTCATTGGCGGTCCCCGGAAAGGTGAACCTCTTCCTCTCTGCGGTGAAGGGTGCCCCGATTTGAAACGTGGTGATTGCCGCCCGTCTGGCGATCTGTATTTCATCTTGGAGAAGTTTCCAAGGTTAGGCGCAGTGTGCCGGCTACATACCAGCAGCTATCGCTCGGTTCGAAACCTTTCCAATGGCTTGATGCAGGTCCGTCGATTCAACGGCGGCCGCCTGTCGGGAATCAAAGCCATTCTCAGAGCCATGCCCGAAAAGATTTGGTACTACGACCGAGGCGGTAACAGGCATACCACTGTGGTTCACATCCTTAGTCTTGAAATTGCTGGAGAAGACATTCCGGGGCTCAGTGCGATTGTCCGAGAGCCAGCCGCGCCTTCAGCCCAGCCTAGCCGTGGAACCCAACCTTCTCCGGGAACGCAGTACCTTGTGCGTGAAACCGCCACGGAGCGTGCGCAGGAAATCGCTTCGGAGTTCTACCCTACGGACGACTCGGTCCCAAGCGGAGATGTCAATTCGCCGAACGAGGCAACTGAAGATGAAGAACAGCGCGCGAGAATATGCGAACTGGCTCGAAGGCTTGGGTATCGCGAAGTCAAAACAAGGATGCTGTTCGCCCAGTGGGGCACAAATCTTGCCGGCCTAGCGGTTAAACTCCAGACCGAATTGGACGGGCAATTTGGCGAGCTGCCGTCCGAGAAGTATTGTCAGAGGGGCCGCACAGAACTCGAAATGGCTGCTTCAACGCGGCGGACCGCTCACTTTGAATAGTCATGGCAAAATATCGCGTTTCCCGGTGGTAGCGGGCTGTACCGCTCATGGTACGGCTGAACCTCGCAACTCCTTGTATCTCTTCAGAGTATTTCTCTGCAGGCTCGCATCGCTCTCAAGGGTTTCTAGAAAATCTTCAGTCGCTTGCACAAGAGCTTGCGAAAAATCGAGCAGCCCAAAGGCGACTGCTCCACCCTCAAGCCTGATTTTCGAATCATCCGGATAGACGGACGCCTTGAACAGGTTCCAGCCATGCACAAAGCTGTTGCGATACAGGGTATAAATCTCATCCGCGTGAGAATGATATTCCTGGCGGAAATGCTTCCTTATGAACTTCGCCGCGTGCTGCCCCCTGTATCCATAAGATGAAATTGCTGTTAGCGCACACATAAGGGCAATCGCTATGACGTGACCGCGATGCTGCAGGTCGCGATTGACTTGCAGCACGTCCGACATCACGTTCTCGATTTCGCCGAGGATAGAGTCTTCGAAAATTCGCTTGAGCGTGAAAACAAACTTGTCATCGACCGCGGCGGGTGCTGTGGGCCACGTGCTCGGTTGCCACGCAACAAATGCCGGCTGTATTGCAGTGCCTACGATAGCCCCGGTTACCGGAGGCGAGGAAACATTCAGCTTGGGAGAAAAATCGAGTTTGTATTTCATAGCTCTCCTTATAAAAGGCTGCCTGCCCAATGCTAAATGATCGCGGGTTTGCTAATCTCACGCCCAAGAAGGTTGGACGTCCATTGAAATCCATGGACAAACTGCCAAGATCTCGATCAATCCATACTGCGATCCTGACGTGAGTACAAGCGGAAAAAACCGGCGAGTGCCGTTCGGTCTTCATCCCACCCTGGCGGGACACCGCCACTTAGAGCAGCACGGCTGAGCAAATTGTTGCCGGCAATGCAGGCCACCTCGGGAGCCATAATGCAGGCTGGACATGCACCGCCGCGCTGGTCGCAGAGACTCCCTCCGTCGCACTTGAGAGCGCGATCGGACAGGATTTGCTCCAGTACTGTTAATCCGTGGTTACGCCACATAGCGGACAAATTGCCGAGATCAGGTGTCATACCTCTGCGGTAAACGAGAAAGGCGAGGTCGGCGGGAAACAGATACTCGCCGATTGATCCGTGCTCCAGGCCGGAATATTCAACAACGGCATGAGCGAAATGATGCGCCATCGTATGAAGAAGCAGATACACAAAGTTGGGCAGCGAGCGCTGAGTAGGCGGTGTGGCGCGTTCGCGATAGTCCTGCACAAAACGACCGAAATCCGCGTATTCTTCAATCAAAAGCCCGCCGAGTTTCATCCCCTCGCGGGGCGGCAGTTGCCCGCCGAGACCGTTTTGGCTGAGCCACTCGGTCACTCGCGTTTCATTTAAACGGATGTAGAAGCCTTCATTTTTTTGTTCAAGGAGATAGATGGGGCGCTTTTTCTTTTCTACGTAATCGAACGCACACAGCCTCACCGGCATTTCTCTGTCCTTGACTGTGGTAGAGGGCGTAGAACTGACCCGTGTGTACCCGAAGCTGAACTCGCAAATGTCGAGCCCGCGGAGGAGTACAAGTTCATCGACTCCGAGCCGCAGCAGATGATGTTCAACTGCCGTCGCATATGATTTGCGTTCTTCGGCGTCTGCCACGTTGATGTCGCAGACTTCTGGATTGAGAACCGATATCGCCGGTAGGCTCGGGTCGGTACCCTCCCTGTCTATGACTTCCTTCCGGAAGGAGGAATGTTCTACGGCGAGCCGTATCGGGTTGTAGCGCCGTGCCCATTCCTGGTTGTCTTCGACTTGGGAGGCGAGAGCCTGCGACTGCTGGTGCTGCTTTGCAATGAGACCGTCAGCTTCGTAGGTCGCGCGCTTCTCGCTCAGTTGTCGCTCCATGGTTTCTTTCATGGCGGCCACCGGAATTACTTTTAGAATATCCAGAAGATCCTTGTAGTTCTTAGCCTCGTCGATCCGCCCGTTCTTTTTTAGCTGCCTGATGACCTCGTCGTTGGTTAGTGGAGTACCGGGAAAATTGTAGAGCTTCATGAGACGGGAGACGAGGTCGGCGCGGCGCGCCGCCGTGAGCAGAGTTGTGACTTCAGCGTCCCGAAACAGGATGAAGCTGTCGGTCTGGGCGTAGAAGACCGATGAAGCCCTGTATGAGACGGGGAGCATGTTCCATTCCTTGGGGAGGTTGCCACGCCCCGCATCCATTCCGGGCTTGAGGAGTTCCAACGTTTCCCGATCTGCCTGCACAACTTCTTTCGTGGTGAGGCACTGGACGCATTGGAACCGCCAATCGCTGAAAAAAGGGGATGCCTTGGTCACAAGCTGGTATTCCTCGTGGCCGCAGTTTTGGCATTTCTTAATCTGATTGACTCTGCCGTCAGGCGCCATAACCCAACGGTGGGGACTCAGACCGCAATAGTTTCCGGACCAGTGGGCATAGACAACATCAACCTGTCGCCAATTGTGACGCCTCGATTCCGCAATCGCGCAATCTGTGCGGTCCTTTGTTTGAGGCCAGCGACGGTGAAGATCCTCCACGTCGTTAAATTCTGTAAGGCGCCCGCAATCAGAGCACACAAATACGAGCGGGTCCGGAAGAAATCCGATCCTGCTGGGTTGATTGAGGACAAACTTTCCTTGATCTACGAAAGGCTCGTTTTGGTGATTTAGGAACGCAGAGTCGATGCATTGTTCGGGCAGAACAGCGGGTTCCGGACGGCAGTTTGTGGCACGCTGGAACCAGCTCTCGACATATTCTGCGAGGTGCTCAAACAATTGCTTCTGGACTGCGGGAGAGGAGGGTGTAACCGGCGCAGACATAGCGACCGAGACGCAACATCCCAGTCCGCCCTCATAGGTGAAGAGCGCACCAGGAGCATAGGATGTCGCAATTTGAGTTCTGGATCGCTGCATTTTCGTTAAGCCTCTCCGTCATCGCTGTCAAGTTCGCCGACGCGGCTGCGCTGCCGTCTTACAATGCGGAGCGCCTCCGCGATCAGTATCTTTTCATCGGCGCCCTTGATTCTGTGTTTGCCGAACGGTCTCGCGGGAATGAATCGCCCTGCCTCATCGATGTCGCGCAGGGATGTCATGGGCTTCTGTCCCACGGGAGAGTTCTCCCAATAGTCGCTCAACCTTGTCGTGGCGTTTTCGGTGCGGAATTCGTCCGTCAGTTCCTTGGCAAGATTACGGATGCGGCCGTCATAGTATGACGGATGCGGGGCGGCCCCCAATCGGCTCACGCCGCGGCCCGGAACGCCAAGCGCAAGGACGCAAAATTCCATGAAATCCTTCGCTGCTCCTGGCAGGTCGCTTCCGGTAAAGAGTCGGTTTACGTCATTTACCGTCTCGAATCTCGGCGCGCGAATCTTGTCGGCATCTGCGTACTCCATGAATAGCTTCTGCTCGGCCCAGCCACTCAGCCATGCCTGAAAAAGGCTGGTCAGTACGCGGTCATGAGCGGTTGCGGCCCACCTCGTTATCGCCGGCGGAGCGATCATGCGTTCCAGGAAACGATGGAAAACATCGTGGGTTTCGACAATGTACCGGTCCCGGCGCGCCTGCGGCGTGGGTACAAGAAGGCTGAAACCGACGTGAGCGCGACCTATGCGAGAAGACGCTTGAATGAACTCTGCGATGTCGTTGGGCATCCCCGCAAAAAACATTGCGTTAAATTTGTCCACGTCAACCCCGTGGGATATGGCAGACGTGGCGACGATATTTCTGAGGGATTGGTCGAGATCAGGAAAGTCATCACCGCCCTTGATACCTCCGTCTGCCTGGCGCATGATCTCCTGAATTTCCGCAACATCAATACCACCGGAAATCAGGCGCGTATGGAATTGGGTCATGGTTCGGCCGTGGCGTTTATGGACCTTCGCCACTTCCTCTCTGAACGCATCAATGACCTGGTCTCCGCCTTTCTTGTTGGTCACGTAGGTAAGCGAGATCCGCATCAGATCGAGCAGGGTTAGCAAAACTGCCGGGTCTCCCTTCGCGCACGCACTGATGGCGCTCGCATGAAATTGCGTCAGCGGCGTGGCGGGCGTCAAAGCGTCCAGCAGTCGTTGCGCAACCTGATCGGTAAGCGTTCCTGTCAACAGGTCCTGCCAGAGCTCCGTGATCGCGAGGTGATATGCGGCGAGCACGGCAACCGTGGTTACGGTATGGTTGCGGCCATTCGTCATGATCGACGTATACAACCTCATCCAGGGCGCCTCTATTTCCGGAGCGCGCGGGCTGCCGCCCGCAATCCCCCGGCGCGCGGGATTGGACGGTGTGGCCGGCACCGAATAGAAAGACTTGTAGATTGAGGTGCCGGGATAAGGGAAATGCATATGACGACGCTGATAGAGCGACCCGAACTGCTGCTGAGGCACGCTAACCGTCGCAGTCGCGGCTATCACCTTGGGGAGACGGGGCGCCCTCGCTCCGAACGGACTGCGCGCCACTCGATCGCCCAGCAGTTCCGATCCGCGCACGAACAACTGCTCCAGCATCGTTTCGAATAGCCCGGCGAAAGTGCCCAGGCTCTCTTCAAGCAAGTGCGCTTCGTCCTGAATGATTAGGGATGGAAACGGATCGCAGAAAATCTCGCGCCCTTCCTTATAGGCGGGAGCGATAGCCGCACAACGGTTTAAAGACGGACCTTCCCTCAACTTTGTCCACGAAGGCATTACAAGGCGGCCCGTCCCAGACTCTTGCCACCGGGCGAACCCGAACATTCCCATGACCCTGTTGATTGTTGCGGGATGCTGGCCTATGAGAGCAAGTTTATCGATGACGCCCAGAAGTACGGCCGGAGCGTGACGGTAAATGTCCTTGTCAATAATCAGGAATGGGAGCGGTGACCGCTTTGTCTCCAGGTTCCATCGACATGTTTGGTTAAAACAAAAAATGCCGATTTCATCCTCGGTGCCTGACGAGATTCGCCGTAACCCCGTACTCTGCGAGCATAGCGGGCACTTCGGTGTTTTGTTAAAACTGTCGTTGACTTCGCTGTAGTCAATGCCCAGGTTGTCATCATTCTGATGCTTTGCGTCGTCCAGACGAGGGACGGGAGCTAGGCGATGATCGTCAGGGCTGTTAGGGGTGTTACCGCTGCCAACCCAGAAGCCGATTTCGAAGGGCGCGCCCTCGACAGACGCGCTTCGGCGCAACAGTTCTGCGCGCATCAGAATGGAAAGCAGTCTTTGCGCCTGCTGCAGGGTCAGTAATCTCAGCGGGTATCGGATCAGCGCTGTAACGCCCACATGCTTGCCGCGAAGGCGATCAACGAAGAGATTAAAGATGAGCAGGCCAAAGAAGGCCTCCGACTTTCCGCCACCGGTTGGAAAATACAAAAGTGTCGCAGTCTCTTCATCAAATTCGAGGTCGAACCATGGTGCTTTTGCGTATTCCGTCATGCGGGACGCAAGGGTGGGGATATGAGCGAGAACGAACGTGAGCTGGAACAGGCGCCACCTTTCGATCCCGCGCGCGAGCCCGGCTTCGCGAAACGTTCGGTTTAGCAGTAACCAAGCACGATACGGGAACGCCTCGCGGCATTGAGGCTCTTCCCGAAAGCGCTTGAAGGATTGCTCCAGAAGACTTATGCCCAGCTCTATTCTGCTGGCTTCTCGCGTATAGTTCGCGAGGTCCTTTCTGAATTTCTCGCGCTCTCGATCTGCCTGATCGGCGTCTTCGACACCGGCGGCAGGGTCCAGATTCTGTTCTTCTCCTCTTATCCAGTCTTGGTAGGCTTTGATGAGAGGACGTATGCTTGCGGGATTGAAATTCTCGGCGCCAAGAGTTGCAAAATCCGTAGGAACGTCCTTGATCTCGGTCGGAACGATCCGCGGCTGCTGATACCGGGGCATCCATGTTGTTGTCAGGCGCAATCTATCGCCGATGCGGGCCTCGGAGACGCCACAGTTTATGCCAATCGCAGGATAGGACAGAAAGTCCCGAAATCTGTACGACGGCTCGACCCGGTCAAGCTTCAGTGCCCTGTGAGCCCGCGCCGGCAGCTCGATAGCAAGTCCTACTTGATGTATGGAGTGGTCAAAACGGTGACGCATCCGCTTGCGCACTTCATTGCTGTTGTTCTCCAGCATAACCCTCAAGTTGCGGCGCTCCGGGTCGCGCAGGTCGTTGTCGAATTGAACAGTCAGGACAAGGCCGCTCAGGTCGGGACCCAGCTCTTTCGCCGACGGGGCAGCGGCTCGAAGTGTGGTAAGAAAATCGGTCCAGGTTTTCTCTGAACGGATAAAGCTCGGTCTGATGTTGGCTGGCCGGTACGCCCAGTTTCGGCCTTCGTCGGTTTCGAGCCAGGCTGCAGTTGCCTTGACCACGGCTTCGCGCATGTGTCTGGTCCACGTTTCTACCGCGACCTGAACGGTCGCCACGTCGGAAATGTCTACCAAGAAGGGCGCAAGCTCAACGGGAAGCCGTTTCCATTTCTGCGGTATGTCAACCTCCTGAGCCGATTCGTCCCGGTGGAAAATATAGCGAGCTCGTTGGGTGATAAGGCGCGCACCGTCGTCTGGTGTTTCACCTTGAGCAGAAGAATCGGCCTCCGGCGTCCCAGCAGCTTGCTCAGGATTCACGCCGGCATCAACAACCCAATCGTCCGACGACACCTCGACGCCGTGATCGCTCAACAGTTCGCGATAGATTTGCTGTTGAAGATCGCGCCTTTTTCGCCTTTCATCGGGGGGCTTGGCCTCCTCTGCCGCCAGGGCGACGGTCATTCGTTCCCTCATCGCGTCGCGAATGGCCGCTTCCAGGTCCCTCCGCAGGGTTATGTTGGGGTACAGTTCAAGCTCGGGCTTCGTCAGTTCTTCCCAGCTCGGCAGCATGCGCACGTAAATCGAAAATGCAGCGCTGATTGCCAGATTTCCTTTGGCGGAAGCTGCAATCTGGCAATCCACGCCGTGCGCGCTAATGTGGATATCCGATGTCTCGTCCTGCTCGCCGCCTTCCTCAAAGCGCGGCAGTAAGAATCCCGAAACAAATCTTAGAGAGGGTTTCGCGCCGAAAATGGTCTCGCCTTCAGCCCCGGCGCCACTCGCCCGCTGCCAGGTCAAATTAAGGAGGGCGTCAACGATGCCTTCCTTGGCATCGTCGAGATTGGCGGCGATCCCGTCGGGCAGTGATCTCAGATCAATGACTTTCATCTGTATTACCTTCCGGATTGTTCGAGACTACAGCAACAAGATGCTGCTCGGCAGTCTCATATATCCGCCAGACTTCCTGGCGGTGCGCTTCAGGTAGGCGGGAGACTGCGCCATCCGGATCAATCAGTACACCCATGAATACTTGGTGAAATGCCGTACCGCTGCGAATGCGCATTGAGCGCGTCCAGAAAATGCCCCAGTCCCAGTAATGCCTTGCTACATCGTCCGCAATTCCGAGTGCCTTCATAAAGCAGAGATAGTGCCGGCGGTCGCGCGGAGCCTGCGGTCTTACTTCGTCGCGAGGGGCTTCACCCAAATCGGCCACGTCGATCCATTGCCGAATCGACTGGGGACCGGGTAACGACAGGGATGAATCGATTTTCATGATCGAATTGCGGAGTGCATCAGCTTTGGCAGTCAGGTCCGGCCCCGGCAGCTTGGCAGCCGCTTCCGCAACGGTCTTGTGATACAAGGTGAGAACTTCCGGCGCCGTGGCGCTAAGGTGTAGTTTTTGCCGCGCTGCATCGACGAAGTCCGGATTAAATACGCATATCTGATCGCCTGGCTGCAGATCTTTTGCCAGCCGTCGCGAAAACGGTTGCAGTGCATCCGGATCGTAGACCGCGAGTTCTGAGCCGTCGAAGGCCCTGATTTGAACATCACCAGATGTTCGAATGATACGTGTCGGGCCAGCTCCTGGTGCGTGGGGTCCCGTCAGGTCGATGGTGCCTAAGCGTGGTGGCAGCAGGACTGTATCGAGATCAGGAATCTCAATTGTGTGGCCGCTCAGTGCCTTCTGAAAGCTCTCCTGCACGATCAGCAGATTCCACTCAACGGGGGCGACCCCGTCCAGCTGCAGAAAAGCCTCGGCACGTTGAAGGATCTGTTTTGCGTGTGCAAGATGGCAGATCACGGTGGCCTTTGGGGGGAGGGCAGGGTGGGTCAGGGTCTGTAGAAAATGGTCCGCATGCGGCTCAACAAAAAAGATCTGCTGGCAAGGGTTCTGAAGGCTGCCGGCGCGTTCAAGCTCATCGGCCGCTTCTTTGTTGTCGACGAGAATGATTTCTCGCCCCAGTCTTGTTCGAACATCTGCCAAGGTGCCTTCATTCTCGATGCGCCACTCTGCAAAGGCCCGAATAAGGTCGCTCGAAAAAGCGACGATTGATCGCAACGACTGCTTCGTCATCCTGGACAGGCACTCGTCGAACAGTCGCGTACCGGGATTGTGTGTTGCGGCAACCGCGCAGAGTTTGTCGTAAGTATCGAGGAAAGCTACGAGCTGCGCGTGATTGGTACCTGCGGCTCCGAGCTTGATGACAGAGTTGATTTTCCCTCTGGGGGTCAAGTGATCAAAAGCGGACCCTAGGTTCTGGAGTTCGTATCCCTGATGGTTTGCCGCGAGAAAAGTCAGAAATTGTTGGGGCGGGCCGGGCAGGCCGATCAGGTTTTGCAAAGCAACCAGGGCGGTCGCTACTGATGAGGCCACGTCGTGGTCGCCGGCGTCGATAAGAGAGCGTCTCAGTTTCAGGCCACAATCAACGAAGTCGAGAAGGTCTGCGCCGTAGACTTCGGCGGAGAGTTCGTCCAGATCGCGAGGGGCTGCAGTTTGCAAATCGAGGACGCCCGTCCTGGCGTTGAGGATCAGGCGTGAGCGGGCGGGATGTTTAGGCAAGGTTGCAATACCTCGGTGGGCATCGTAACCGTTCAAGACCTTCCATCTGAGGGTCTGAAGAGCGAACACTTCATCGGTCACTGCGAGAGCTGGGGGACACGCGGCTCCGTACAGTTCTTTAACCGTGCCACAAAACTTTGAGAGCGCTTCCCGCCAGTTTCCCCCGAGTGCATTCCTTGATCGGCGGGTGAGATCGATCAGGACAACATCCGGACGCCGACCGCCATGATCGGGGTCTAGGCCTGCCTTACGAAACAAGTCTATCGATACGGCATCTGGATGCACGCCAAAGAGGAAAAAGGGCGTTTGGGATGAATCGTTCGCAGCACTGATGTGTTCGCTGCGTTCGTTGATCCATGTATGGCGTCGCAGGCGCTGTAGAAAGTGATCCCCGTGGTCGCGCACTACGTTGGCTTGAATCCCTGCCTGCGGAATTATCTCAAACAGAGTGGGATGCATCAGAGTCGGATCGCGCTCAAGCGCTTTCTGTCGTCGGTTACCCTGCTCCCCCGTGGAGAGGTGTTTGAGGCTATGGAGCGCCATCAGATAACCAAACGCGGGATGCCGGCTCTGCGTGTGGACCCGGTTTAACGAGGCCAGCGTGGCCTGGACAAGTTGTTCTCTGTCGACCAGCAGCGTTCTCTGTGTTCCTCCGCTGTTGCGGTTCCATGGAAAGAACAGGGCTGCAAGGCTACGGGAGTCGCAAGCAGCTATCCGGGCAAGCGCCGCCAGTGCATAGAATACGGCGACACCCTCGATCGGCTGCGGCCACAACAGGAGTACTTCGCTCTTGCTCTCCGCGAGAACGCGGTCGAAAGCAGTGAGCACATCTCTCGCGGTCGGACCCACTTCGCAGCATTGGCTGGATTCATTGCGCGGGCGCAAGGTGATTCGGCGCGGTTGGCCTGGTTGCGCCGTGCCGATCGGGGCGAAACTCGCAGGGGCGGGTTCTTGGCTGCCCGGCATCGTGCCTACCTGCCTGCCGCTGCGGCCGACGATTTCCAGGGAACATTCTTTAGTGACTCGGCGTAGGCAACCTCGGCGGCGTGATCGTCTTCACTGCCAGAGCTGAATGTAACGCGGACGTGCGTCGCGGTTGGAAGGGGAAGCTGATTTAAAGCTTTCGTGGAGACGCTTACCGAACCCGACATCCTGCGAAAGCGTGCGTCAACGGCGGCGGTGTTGAGCAGGCGGCAGAGCATGGCTAGAGGAATTTTCTGTTCTCGCGCAGGATCAGGAATGATGATAATGGTATGGTTCTCACCCACAAATCCACGGTCGCCAGGAACCTTGATCTTTCTTACAACGGCCGCGTTCAGTCGGCGGCGCTGCCGCTTGTTGCTTGTCCGCTGGACGATGATCGCGTCTGAACGAACTATCGCTGTACTGTCCGGTTTGATTTTTACGAAGCCGATGCGATGGGAATCAGACTCGCCGTCATACGGTCTACAAGGAGTTCCAGGTTTGATGTTGTGCGCCCAAAAAAGGGGGACTTCATTCGGGCGGGGTTTCTTGCCTACACGATAGCGATGCTGCTCACGATTCCAGACGAAGTATCCGGTCTTTGCTACGTACCCGTAATCCGGTAGTGTCTCCAATCCGGTCCGGAACAATCGATCTTTCTGCTTGTCATCCGGCAGCGCCCATATCCGGGCTGACGGCTGTTCCGGAAGATCAAGGTTTCCCAACAAACGATTGGGTTGCCCGATCATGAGCAGAGAACATGTAGGAACCGCTGAGCGCGCCGAAATGGGTTTTTTTCGAAGAGTAAGGACACAGACGTCATACAGCACATCTAGAAATACATCGCTTCGCTTATCGATGGGATCAAGGCTCAGAACGTGGGCCGTTTCTAAAATATGCTTTCTGAGAGCTGCAAAATACGGTCCTCCTACAAAGGACATGGGAATAATGAGGCAAATTACTCCTCCGGGTTTTACCAGGCGAAGGGTCTGCTCAAGGAACAAAACGTACAGATTCACATAGCCATCAGTGATGACCGGAGCGAAATCCTCTAGGATCGCCTTGGATGGTCGAAGCACCCGCCCGTATGGAGGATTTCCGATGGCTGCATCGTAGAGGATGTCCGGGGGCGGCAGTTTGAGTGTGTCTGCTTGTTTGATTGATATCTTTGGCTTTCGACCTGCTGAGCGAATTTCTTTTTGGAGTAAATCAGTGAGTAATGTCTTCGACAGCCTCGCGAGATCCCGTTCGATCTCCACCCCGGCCAGAGTAGATTCAATTGCCCGCAAGGTGCATTCGGCATTACCGCCAAGCTGCCGCGGCCGGCCGGCGATGCGGGCAGCGAGCGGTACCAAGAACGCCGCGCCGCCTGAGGCAGGGTCGAGAATTCTGTCCTTGCCAGGTTGAATGCCCGCTGCGGTCAGCACGTCAATCGCATATTGGGCCAAATGCGGAGGAGTGAAATACGCCGCAAGCCTACGCCGACGCGCTGCGGGCATCAGCAGTGCATACAGGCTCGAAATCCAATAATGTTTTTCATCTGCCGGCAAACCGGCGAAGAATGCCCGTGTCTTGGGGTCAAGAGCGCGGCCTTTGATAACCGTTCGGCAAATCTCAAGCGGGCTCATTCGCGATTTTTTCAACGTCGCTGCGACCTGGCGAAGCTCGCTGAGGCGACGGCTGATCGCTGGATCAAGCGCTTCCTGTCGGTTCATTGTTTGCGTCGGGATCATGTTCGCCTTATCGAAATACATTTCAGCTTGCACCGTGTATCCATGACAACGGGCGCAAGCAGTAGCCCGAGCGTGCCGATTCTGAACTTCGGCCGCAAGACAAGCAGATATCGGCTCGCGACATGATTATTGACGATTAAGGCTTTGGACCCAGGCGTGAGTTTAGCGGGAGGCTGAGAATTTGAACAGTCCCACCTGTTAGCCTGGGTACAATTGAATAATGAGCTATAGGCCACAGGGGCGAGGATTTGGCGCAGTGCTTCTTGGTCACGCTCGCAATGCTACCTCATAACCCGTTTTGGGCCGCTTAGCGAATGAGCAAAAGAGAAGGCACCGGAAGTCATTAGAAGGACGTCGTAGCCAACGTTATTGTGTGTCGCGCCGGAGCAGCCCTTACCCTATCGGGGCAGATGCCCATACGAGGTGGACCGGGTTTCCACTTGGCGTCGCACGCCACGGTGATATCCTTCTCCTGAATCGCGCACCTTCTGTTATATATATGTTCTTACAATGGAAGCCTTTCGCCCATATGTAGCTAGACTAGAAGAACTTCTTGGCAGGTCGATGCACCCGGAAAGGGACGCCACGCTTCCGAAAGATCTGGATGAGGCAGTGAATGGGCAGCCATCAGCTGAACTACGCCGACAAGTTCCGATAGATGTTCTCCGTGAAGCAGGCATCTTTTTTACAGAGCCAGCGACCGCTAAGTTCGCAAGCACGACGGCTGGTCTGCGTCCCACACCTGAGTTAAAGGTGCGTGATCAACGCCTTCGCTGCCGCCACGTAACGGTATCGGCTCTTAGTGATCTACCGTGGGTGGGCCAGTGACAGGCACATCGACTTCCCTCAGATTTTCGCCAGATATCCTCCGACGCCTGGGAGAGGAACTTAATCCGAGCCTTGATCAGAGCATCCTCGAACTAGTCAAAAATTCTTTTGATGCAAGTGCGAAAGAGTGCACGGTAGTGTTGCGCAACACCGAAAAGCCCGGCGGAACAATTGAAATCTCGGATGATGGCGACGGTATGGATGCAGAGGGGATCATCAATGGCTGGCTGATCCTTGGGCGGTCAGGGCGAAATCCAGAACAGCGAACACGGTTGAACCGAGTTCCAGCCGGTAGTAAGGGTCTGGGGAGACTGGCAGCTCTGCGACTGGGAAACATGGCGACGCTGCGAAGTTGGCCACACGCGAATCCTCAACGGGAATATCTTCTCAACATTGACTGGTCCAGGTACGACGCTGCACACGTAGTAGAAGAAGTGCCTCTCGCTGTTGAAGAAACCGCACGTAAGGCCGGAGCCGCTCCGGGCACCGTAGTCACGATTGACGCTCTCCGTGCAGCGGTGAGCCGCGCCGAAGTGAGCAGATTGGCAAGGGCACTGATTTTGCTGGCTGACCCTTTCGGCGACGATCCCGAGGGTTTCAGGCCGGTTTTGAAGGCTGCAGAATTCTCAGACTTAGAGAAGCTCGTCAAAGCGCGTTACTTTGAGGATGCGGAATTCCACCTTTCTGCGAATCTCGACAAAGACGGTGCGGCACAAGCGGTGATCACCGACTGGAAGAGCAAAACACTTTTCACGGCAAAACACGGCGATTTAAGTTCAGGTTCGGGACACCCAATATACGCGGCGCCCGAAGCACAATTTGACCTCTGGGTCTTCATTCTCAACAAAGAGACTTTTTCGACGCGAACTTCTACGGTCGAAGAAGTGCGCGAGTGGCTCGGGCACTTTGGCGGCGTGCATCTTTACCAAAATGGTTTGCGCGTTAGTCCGTATGGAAACCCCGGGAATGACTGGCTGGACATGAATCTAAGGAGGGTGCGCAGCCCCGAAGAACGACCTTCGACTAACACTTCGATTGGACGAGTTTCGACCTTCGAGACTGGCGGCCGATTAGCCCAGAAGACTGATCGGTCGGGCTTCATCGAGAATGACGCATTCCTCGAACTGAAACGGTTTGCTAACGATGCTCTTGAATGGATGGCGCGATGCAGAATGAAGGAAGCTCAGAAGAGGCGGGCCAGTGAGAGAGTTGAAGCTCCCAAGCGCACTGTAAAGGCCAAGCTGGATATTAAGGAGGCAATCGACCGAGTCCCCGGTCCGAAGCGCCGTGCAATCAAGCAAGCTTTCAAGAAATACGAAGTGGTTCGAGAGAAAGAAATAAAGACGCTGCGAAAGGAAGTGCAACTCTATCGCACTTTGAGCACTGCAGGAATCACTGCTGCGACCTTCGCCCACGAGTCAGCTGGCAATCCCATCAAAGCCATCGACCAGGCAGCCAAATCGATTGAGCGAAGAGCAAGAAAAGAGCTCGGTGATCGGTACAACGATACTCTGGCAGAGCCAGTGGACCTCATCATTCGTTCGACAGATGCAATGAAGGTTTTGGGCAATGTGACGTTTAGCCTGCTCGATCATGAGAAGAGGAGAGCGAGTCAGGTAGAAATAAATCAAATCATAGAATCGGTCGTTAAAACTTACGAGCCATTTTTGCAGGAACGGGACGTCGAGGTCGCAACCGACCTTGCCAGCGGGACACCCTATTTGAGAGGAAGCAAGGCAGCAATCGAATCGATTGTCACGAATTTTTTGAACAACAGCCTCGTGTGGTTTGAGAAAGTCCATGTGAAGAAGTACAAGATAGGAATTCGGACTGAAGTCCTTAATGGCAGCCTCCGGATTCGTTTTGACGACAATGGTCCCGGACTAGAAGGAATTGACCCAGACGATGTCTGGCTTGCAGGTGAGACAACGCGACCGAATGGGACCGGACTCGGCCTTACCATCGTCCACGATGCTGTTAAAGACCTGGGGGGAACGGTCAAGGCCAAGGCACATGGTGATCTGGGTGGCGCAGGTTTCACCGTGGAACTCCCCATTCTTGGAAAGTGAAATGGCTCTTAACATCCTGGGTCAAAGCATTTCGCGCGTAAAGATTATTGACGACGACCCCACCGCTAGACAGGCGATGGCATTTACGATCGCAGATGCCGACCTTGAGGCACTGCCGGCTGAAGGGCCTTTGCCAAAGCTGAATTCGTTTGTCACGTCTACGAAGAAACAGGTTGATGCGGTGGTTAGCGATCACCGGCTCAAGAAGGGGCACTATGCAACCTTCAATGGCGCAGAAGCCGTCGCAGAACTCTATAACGCTCATTGTCCGGCCGTCCTATGTACTCGATGGAGCACGGCGGACATCGACGCCATCCGACAATACATCCCATTTATACCGTCTCTGATCTCTATCGATGAGATCAATCCAGATACCATTGCGACTGGTTTCGAGCGATGCATAAGTGAGTTCAAAAATGCACCAGTTCCCAGTAGGAGAGCGTGGCGAACCCTTCTGCGTGTCGAATCGGTTGAGACGAGTTCAAAACCTGCCTTATTCTATGTGGCGATTCCAGGGTGGGATTCTAAAGAAATCGTCCGCTTGCCATTAGACCTTATTTCCCACGGTCGCAGGAGGTTGATCAAGCCCGGATTTCGTTTTTATGCAAGCGTCAACAAGGGGGCGGAGCAACCCGAAGCCCTATTTTTCACCAGTTTTGAGTTTCCGGCTAAGAGCAAATCAAAATGACCGAACCGACCGTTACAATACTCGATGTCGGTCACGGGAACTGCGCCGTACTGATTGACGACAAAGTTGTCGTGATCGATGCAGGTCCGGGAACCACTCTGCTAGATTTTCTAGAGAAAGAAGGGATCCATGAAGTTGACGTCGTACTGATCTCACATGCAGACGAGGACCACATAAAAGGTCTCGTCAGCCTTTTGGAATCCCAAACCGTAACGGTTCAGATTATCCGAATCAATTCTGACGCACTCAAATCATCGCCAACCTGGAATGACCTAACGTATCTCTTGGACGAAGCGAATAAGGCCGGGAAAATTCGGTTCGACGTCGGTTTGACTACGAATCAGACTGGGCACTTCGACACGGCAGCAATCAAAATCGAGATTTTGGCTCCAAGCCCTGGTCTTGCGGTCAAAGGACCCGGAAGCCAGGACCACAAAGGGAGAAAGCTAACGAGCAACTCAAGCAGCGCAGTCGTCCGTCTGCTGAGGGATGGAAGGCCACTGCTCTTACTTCCTGGAGATATCGACGACACTGGGTTGGCAAATCTTCTGGAGAGCAACTCTAATATCTCGGCGGAGATCGCGGTATTTCCGCATCACGGCGGAGGGCCAGCCAGTACAGATCTGTCGACTTTCGCCACCAGCTTCTGTAACGCATGCAAGCCAGAGAAACTGATTTTTTCGATCGGTCGAGGCAAATACGACACTCCAAGACCAGAGATTGTTGTCGCGGCCCGCAATCGATTGCCGACAGCCCGCATTTTATGCACCCAACTGTCAAAGCATTGTGCCAGCCAATTGCCGGGCACAAACCCCGTCCATCTTTCTGACAAAGTCTCGAAAGGGAGAGAATTTCGTAAGTGCTGTGCCGGCACGATTTCGATAACTCTGGATGCAAAGCAAACGTCGGTCTTGCCCGTTCTCAAAGCGCACGGTGATTTTATCGCGAGTTCCGCTCCGACTGCCTTGTGTATGAAGGATCAGTCGTTGGTTTCACAAATGAATAGTGCGACGGTCTCGGAAAATAGAAGCACATGAAAACAAGATTCGAGAAGAGTTCGAAACGAGATTAGCCCCGGCGTCCGGCTCAACACCTGACAGAATACATCTGACATACGGAGAGCTTCATCAATGCGATCGTTCAGCATGAACCAGCGCCAAAGTCTCGGCACCACATAGCCGTCTTCGTCTGCATAGATCGGAATGCTGAACTGGCAGGGAGTGCCCTGCCGAGGAATGTCTCGGGAATTCCTTTAGAACTTCGGTTGGGCGCGGAGAATCGGCTCCGGCCGGGGTGCATTCCCGTTGCAGAAGGTTTGGCCGTCTCGAAGGGCATCACTCCAGTACTCTGAGGCTTGCAGCAATAGCGAGAGTGCTTCCCGAAGAATTGCCTCGAGACCTGGGGTGCCTCGATAATGATGCGCTTCCGCTTTTCCGTCGATATAGTCCCACCCTAGTTCATCTTGGCTGATAGGGCCGGTATATGAACCGCGCAGGTTGTCCAGGAATTTCTGGACTCCACACATGGTCAATCGAAATCTCGCCCAGATGTGCTCAGGGAAATTGAAATCGCTCTTCAAGAGTTGCCCAGCCCGGCGGCCCCTCTTGCTCAACAGGTCAATGAGATCAGGAGGCATGTTGAGATTCAACCCGCCCTCCTTTGGCCTCAGACTTACGTGCACAATTCGGTCTCGATAGCCTGCCGCGGTCGCTTGAATATTGTCGCGCCAGTTCTGCATCGTGTTGACGATCGCTCCGAAAAAGCCAGTCAACCGCCTAAGACTAGAACCAACATCGAATTCGTTCCAAGTCACCTGCGAACCTGAACCAGGTTTTTCCGGCAGCCAAACCAAATCATCCTCGGTGCTATTGTGATCCGGATGTGGAGCTTTCAAGTTGATCCCGAAGGTAGGCCATCTCGGAAGGGGAGAATCGAAAAACTGGATTGGAAAGTTACTGCAAATTCCGCCATCGGAAAACCAACAGCGCGCGCCGGTCAGCGCCTGCCCTGGGGGCACATGCTGATTCTTTCCCAGCGTGTAATCGACTGCGTACAGAGGAACAGCAGTGAGCAATATAGGAAAGCTCAGACTCATTCGAGCAGCGACGAGTATCGGAAAGTATTTGGCCTCGGGAAGCCGGTAAAGAACATCCCCGCTATCAGAACGGATTTCATGTTCGTCAGCCCTGGGAGAATTTCGAACAAGACATTCGACAACCGTAGAGGGAAATAATTCGCGGAACTCTTTCTCCTCAAAGTAAAACGCCCCCGATTCGAGGGGCATAGTATACGGGCGTCCCTGAGTGAGATTGGTCGTGACAACCTGAAGGTTGATCATTCGCTCAGTCTGGAGCGCCTCTCCTGGAAACGCGGGAGCCTCCCACAAGTCTCCAAAGGTAAGCGGATTATTCGCAACTCTGCGCCCAGCCGCGCTCTGAATTTGTTCATGCAGCCAGGCAGTAAGAGTAGGTGGATCCGTTCTAGGGACGATTGGCTCGACCGTTCCATCCTGTGCTCCGGGGCTATACCCGGAGCACAGGCCAAAGCCATGTGTGGAGATACAACCAAGGAGGTTCATCACTGCCGCAGTGAGCAGGGCGACTGCCGAGAAGAAAAAACTCCAGAGTAGACCTAAGACTAGGTAAGGGGTGACAGAACCCCGCTTTAGCAAAAACAATGCTACTGGAACGCTTGAGCCTGCGACTGCACCGACCAGCGCCCATGCCCAGAAACTGGAGAACAGAGCCCAAGCCGCCGCGAATATCCTTGCTAAGGCACTCTGAAACGTGAGTGCTGAAAGTACAATCCGGAATATCTTAATCGTCGCCGAGGAAGGCTGGAACAGCTTGAGTAGCAGACCAGTGGTACCGAGTTGGCTTGGGATAGAAGCCACCGTCTCAAATGCCTTTTCATTCCCCTTGCGACGGCCGTATTCCGCCGCTGCCGTGATCGCCGCAGCGATGGCTCCGGCAGAAGTTCCCCCAATATTTTTGAACATGTAGTCGGTTGAGAGTTCCGAGATGGCGAGGGGATATACGACGCCACTTGTGATACCGCCCTTCATCACGAGATCGCAGTATTTAGTGTTCAGCACCACACTACCCTCCTTGATTTCCGGCCATGCTCAGCCTGTATGGTTTCCAATCGCACCCGATAACCAATCATTCGGCCCGAATCATAAGGTTAAGTGACGCCGGCCCGACACCTTTATTTAAGGGAACTCCGTATTGCCCTTCTCAATAGGTCGCTAGGCTTCCCGCATACGCTTGGCCTATCTTGCAATCACGAGGGTATCTGTTATACTGATACCATCATGGACACATACGAACTTCTCGTCTGGTTTGACCAGTATTTGGCTGAGCGAAATCTTCAGTTCGAGGCTGTGGCTATCGGCGGGGCGGCGCTTAACTTGCTCGGCGTTATTTCTCGCTTGACCAAGGATTGCGACATCCTATGGCCCGAAATTCCCAGGGACGTGGCAGAAGCCTCGCGCGCTTTTGCCACCCAGGTGCGTGCCATGGGTAATACACTCCAGGATGATTGGTTGAACAACGGACCTGCTTCCCTTGCAAACCAGCTTCTGCCCAAATGGCAGGAACGCTTGCGAGTGGTGTTCTCTGGCAAAGCCATTCGTCTCCTCTCCCTTGGTCGTGTGGATCTCCTCTGCGCCAAACTATTCGCCTTATGCGATCGAGGCATCGATTTGGGAGACTGCATAGCACTCGCACCGACAACCGATGAACTGGCGAACGTGCTTTCATGGCTGGAGGTTCAGGATGCCAATCCCGATTGGCCAGCCCACGTTCGGGCAACACTTGCGGATCTTGGAAGGAGGCTTGGTCATGGGATTTAGCAGGACTCTCGTCCCCACTCAAAGCCCTCAAGACGACATGCTTACCTCGTCCATGGTAGGTATCGGCATGAACTTTACTGCAGTCCCGTCGGCCGACCCGAATATCGAGGATACGATTCTGTTTGCCAGTGTTGAAGGAGTGGAAAACTATGACCTGCGGGTGCTAGCAGTGTTGGTCACGTGGTTTGGCGTACATGCGCCCTGGGTTAATGCGGATCGACTCATCAAAATGGTCGAAGCTCAAAGCTCACCTCGGCTTCGCGCGTTCTGGTCCGCGTTGGCGAGCTGGCACAAGAAAGACCGACGCTTCGCCCGCCTCGCCAGGTTGTATGTTGGACTACGTCAGGACTTGATCGAGACAGGCACAGATTTTCAGGTTAGGCGTCACGGCGAAGACCCGCGTTTTGAAGGAAGCCCAATCCGTGTCGCCGCCAACGTTCTTCGCGATCGGACCAGCGATGTTCTGCAACCGGCAGACCTGGCGCAACGTCACAACGCCTATCGCTACCGAGTGATGATGGGACCAAGCTACCGCGCGGATATGTGGGCCGCACTTGAAAGCGACCCGAAACTTTCGGCGGCAGAGCTGGCCCGGAGAACCTATGGGTCCTTCGCTACAGCTTGGCACGTAAAGCGTGAATTCAGGTTGCTGTCGCCTAGAGGATCCCCGGCCTCCGGTCGTCGTCCCAAAACGCCGCAATCTAAGCCGGCAAGATCTGCGTAGGAACCCGCTACAACCTTGCTTGAGGCATTTGTAGCGTCTCCGTCTTATCGTTTCCCCTAGAGATGTGAAGTTCTTATCGAGAGTGACATCATCGTGGCAGCGATCATGAGGCTCGGACTACTGGAAAACGTCCGAGGAAAGTCACGATGCTAGGCACGCGGAACTCCTTCACAAACCCATTTTCTCCCAAATAGAAGAGCACGCGACCCCGGTCCAGAAGCCAACGTACAAGCTGCTCGGGATTCAAGGAGCGTGCCTGTAGGAAACATCGGTCCATCCTAGAAGCAAGGGGCAGATTGTCGAAGAGAAAATTCAGCGGATTGAACGGGTGGTTGTGAAAAATAAGCAGCTCGTTCGTTTCATGTTGCAGATAGTAGTCCCACATGGCGTGAGCCATAGTGCCCGGAAGCCGCACAGAGTCAGGCATGCCAATCACATGGTGCACGCCTTCCACTTTTGTGGTTGAGCCATACCGAAAGCCGTAGCCAATGAGAAGGTGCTCTTCCGGCAGTTTCTCCGTGTACTCAAGGCATCCAAGAAGAAAAGCATTTCTGTTTACTTGGTGGCGGAAACGGGCGAGCTTGCCGTCGCGGGCTCTTAGGATTGCCTTGCGGATGCGGGGCAATTCGTGCTTGTTGCAAGACGAGATCGGATTTGGTTCGAAGCAGCTGAGAAACGCACTCTCGTCGATTTCCAGAGCGAGATGGCCAAACGCAGATGTGGCCATGGGGTTCATCTGAACATTATGCACGATAATTTCCTTCGTCACTCCCTTGAGTTCTGCATTGGAGAACGGGGCTTCGCTGGAGGACGTGCAGCGCGCGGCCGGGCACCGCAGGCCGGCACTACAAAGTCCTGCGACCGGGCGGGGGTACAATCCGGAGAAGTCGGCGACCTTCTTTGCAACATGTTAAGGGTATCTCGCGCCGTTGCGCCGGCATTGCGACGGGGCATCGGGATAAAGGAGAACGGAAATTGGCCAACTGGAAGATCAACTGCATGGAAAACGAGTACCCCGGTTTGTGGCACACATGGTTCAGAGAGCAAATTGTTGCTGTCGGATGGCCCCCCGACGACTATGGCCTCCACACGCCAACAAATGAGCGGGCCTGGTCGGACGCCCGTAGATATCTCATACAGATCAATCCAGGTGACAAGGTTATAGTTCAGCTCAGAAATTGGCGCGTGGGACGCATCGGCACGGTGCTCAGCAAACAAATCGAAGATAACGAGTGGAATCCCAGCGTTCCTCCACAGGGCGGAGACTCAGGTGAGATGGGCCGCCGCGTACAAGTCAGATGGGACTTAACGACAGGTTCACTCACCCCGAGCTTCGTGGTTGAACTGCCACCCGAAGTACACCCCAACCCGCGCATTTGGCGGCCCACTCTGAGCCTAGTGCCCGATAGTACGTTCACGGCAATGGAAATCGCGATCAAAGAGGAAACCAATTGGGTCAGTTTGATTCCGGGATTCGCCAGCGAGCGCGCTCTGTCTGAGTATATTAGCGCTTCGCCCCACCTGCTCGAAGATGGCCTCCGCCCGTACCCATCCGAGTCTGCCCGCGAGTTGGTTTTCGCTGACCAAACTCGCCTTGATGTTCTACTCCTTGACCGCGACGGCAATATAGTGATCGTCGAGTGCAAGCAGGGAGCACCAACTCTCCAACACGTGGAACAGCTACGAGGGTACATGCGAAACGCGGAAAAGCTGAGGACAGGGCTCAAGATAGGTAGGAACATCCGAGGAATCTTGGTGCACGGAGGAGCGCGTAAGCTCAGTGCAGGAGTCCGAAAGGAAAGCAGGCACGTTCCACAAATTGAACTAGTGCAATTTTCTGTTGCAGTCGGTTTCACTCCGTCACTGTAGTCGGCTGACGTAATTTAGCTCCACTGGATCCATCGCAGAGTTGCCAGGTGATTATTACCTTGTATCGCGATTCTAACGGGTGTATTGTTCGGCGCATTCCCGCCAGTAGATGTGGAGATACAACAATGAGCTTCCATTGCACCCGGCGTCGCTTTTTTGTGGCGGCTGGCGCAGCTGCGTCTACCGTACTAGGCTCTTCTTTTTTCAACCTCCAGACAGTGCTTGCGGCAACCTATGTCCGCCGTAACTTAGGAGGCATGACGGCCAGCGATCCCGTTTTGGTTTCTTATGGCAAGGCTATCAAAGCCATGAAGCTGCTGGACTATCACAATCCGTTAAGCTGGGACTACCAAGCCGCAATCCACGGCACGCCACGCCCCGACTCTCTCACCGCCTGGAACACATGTGAGCACGGCACCCCCTACTTCTGGTCCTGGCACCGCATGTATCTCTACTGGTTTGAGCGGATCATCCGCAAGATGTCGGGTGATAGCTGCTGGGCGCTGCCTTACTGGGACTATAGTTCGCCTTCGCAGCGGCATCTACCTGCGCCGTTTCAGGACTCGACGAGCGATCTCTATCTGTCGGATCGCGGTACGGGCTGGAACGCAGGTACGGCCTCCTACGCGGCATGGCGCGTGGACCCGACCTTTGGCAACAGCCTCACTGATTATTTCTCCGCACAGGGCCAACTCGAGAGCAATCCGCACAACAACGTGCATGTGGACATGGGCGGACTGATGGGCGATCCGGGCACCGCGGCCGCAGACCCGGTGTTTTACGTTCACCACTCCAATATCGATCGGCTTTGGAACCTATGGCTTGCCCAGGGCGGCGGCCGGGCCGATCCCCTCACGACGGCCAGTTGGAGGAATAAGAACTACACATTTTTCGATGAGAACGGCGCCGCGGTCAACATGACAACGTGTGACATTCTGAGGGCTGCGGAACAGCTCAACTACACTTATGAAAGCGAGCCCGCGCAGGTCAATGAATATTGCCTGAAAGTCATCCCCTTCCCAATCCATCACCTCCAGGAAAAAGTCTTAATCCATTGGCCTGGTCCTCCCGTAGAGCTTAATCAGGAACAGGTGTCGATCGAAATCAACATTAAGGAATTTCGCCAACGCTTGGTGTCTCTGGCGGAGAGCAAGACGGACCTGCTCCTGCTGGAACTCGACAACGTGGAGGCGGAGCGGTCGCCCGGCGTTGTTTGGGACGTCTTTCTCGGGCTACCGCCCAGTGCTGCGCCCAACCCTGAAGGGCCATATTTTGTTGGGACCGTGGCACTGTTTAGTGCCGGGATACGAAGTCATGCGCACGGTGAATTCAAGCCCGCGCACTTCGCCTTGCATGCCAATCGTGCCATCGCGACTTCGCTGCAGACAAAACAGGAGACCCTGCGACTGCTTTTCGTGCCTATGGGACCTCTTATTGAGGGCAAGCCGTCGCGTCCCAAAGTGCAGGCACCGGTGCGCATCGGCACGATCAATCTGGCCGTGGGCAGAGAGGAGGTACGAGAGCCGGAGAACTCTACGGAGAAACGGCAGTAGCCCCAATCGGAATGTCGAGTACCTGTTTCAACAAAACTTCCGGATGTCACGAACGGTCGCTAGAGCGAACGCCGAAAACTCCGGGCCGTTTTTGCCGACTACGATCTCCTCTTTTTGCCGGCAGGCGTCTTCCCAATCTTCTTTTTTGCCTTGCTGCCGGGTCTTAGGCTTTGCGAAAGGCGAGTTGCAGCGGCCATCGCAGCAAAGAAATGAGGGCATCTGCCGGGCACCGGAGTACCGCCCCGCTTCACACATTCATCGGGAGGATAAGATACGCAATAATCTCCTCCAGTTGAATTCTTGAACCAACATGCATTGCCTTGGAAATCGGCTGCGGCTAGTTCCTCCGAATGGGCACGGATTCCTTCCAATTCCTCAGATGATTTCAACTGCGTAGGCGCCGAGATGCCCTTGAGATACTTTAGGATTGCCTGCAAATCCTTCTGAGATTCAGTAGTCCATTTCATAGGCTTAGCTGTGCTCCTTCTCATTCGCTGGTTAACTTTGTTTCCGGGGCTGCAACTCTACTTTGTTAGTTTTCTGCCGAACGAATATTTGAGCGTGAACTGCGTGCTGGAGTAATTCTGTTTGGAATTGTGAGGCGCATTTCGTGCGTAATCGTCTTGTTCCATAACGCCAAACGAGAATCGTGTATTCAGTGGAATATCTATCTGGGCGAATGCTCGTGATTGCAATGCATTAGCGTGATCATAAATTGGAAGGAGCAAGATCTTTTCCGTGAATGCGATTGGCTGAGAGTTGCGGGGCCAAGGAAATTTGTACGTGTAGTATTCCGTAAGTCCGAAGGCTGTCGAGAGAAAAGAAGCCCCTGGGGCATGCACGTCTTCTTTCCAATACCGGACATCCCCAGATACCCCGTACGAATGTCCTCCCGTGCTTCCGTCCCATCCGACGCCGGCCCCGTATCCCTGTTCGACGTCTAGCCCAAGCGAAGAATTGTGATAAGCCTCCGCGTGACCATACACATACACAGGGCTAGCACCAATATTGAAAGCCTGTTCGATTTGTCCTTTATACAGAGAGGTTATTACCGGGGAACCTCCCGGTTTAACAGAGTCCGAGTAATTAGCCTGGAGGTCAAACTGCGTATTTTCATATCCATACCATCGCTTGGTTGTTGGAGTGCTATCGCGGCCGGAGTGCAATGTTGCGCCGAGGTCGGCTTTCTTTTGTGTGGCACGCACTAGATTATTTTGAGACGAGAGCGTGCCTCCCCAATTATGGAGAAGTGCCTTCGGCGACGGTAATTCAGGTTGAGGCAGTGGAGGCGGGGCTGCTGTTAGGCCGGCAGAAAAGGTCTCCTGACCACGATCATCTTTCAGCACTAGACCACTTCCGCCCATTCGCAAATTGCCCCCGAATTGAGTAACGGCCGACTTTGCCGAACTAACCTGCAGTGTTCCAGTCACAGCGATGTGATCGAGATCAGTCCACTTTAGAGTTAGCGGCCCGGTGGTGTTTCCCTCGAAGAGAACGGAAACTGTCGTTGCACTTGTCAACTTGCCAGTCACGCGATCACCGTTGACAAAAATCGCGACATCGCTGCCCTTGCCAGCTCCAGCGCGCTCGGGAAACGCAGCACTGGCAAGACAAGAAACAAGTACGGTTACAAATAGAGCTCGTATTGAGTGACTTGAAGGCCTGTGAAGTGCGATTTGGCGAGGCATCGATTTAACCTCTGTCTTGATTTGGCTTGTCCCCATTGGAGCCCGGCTTTAGGTCATCTGCTGCTTGCCATAAAGCCACAATCCGTTTCCGAACCGAACAGAAAGGTCAGGCGAACTACGCCACACGCAGCTTCAGAGATAAAGGAGGGCCGGACCACCAGTTCTCAATCTTTTCAGTGAAGGCCGCGTAACCGATCATGCGATCTCCTCCTATAACCATTCCGCACCACACCAGCCCACTTGAGTCCGGCATGCATACCCAAGAACCGGAGTCACCCGCTTGTACGGGAGGCTTCTTGCTCGAGTACGGCCACCTCACTTCGAACAAGTTCTTGAAGCAATACTTCGGACCACCTGGACTGGCTTCGAATTGGTAAGTAACAGCCATGCCACCAATTTCCAGCAAACGGTGCCCGGATGTTCTGCCAGTTGTTTCAACTGTCTGACCGACTGACATGGCCCTAATTTTTGCAATACCGCTCAGCTTCCCGATATCGAGCACTTCGAAATCGGACGAGACTCCTTTTCCAAGATCGATCAAGGCGGCGTCGACTTCATTGACAGCAGTCGTGGGATTGCAGAGAGAACCTGAGGAAGAGGCCGACAAACTTGTTCCTTGTGCCCGAACACCAATGCTGCCGGCTGCCTTGCTATCGTCATATTGGGCAGGTTGGTCAACCATTTGCCCACTCGAGAAAACGTGTGCGCAGGTCATGGCATAACGGCGCTTTGCAGCGTCTTCGAGTATTCCGCCGAGTGTCCCGTACGCAATCGTCCCCGATCCAAGACTGACGCCACCGATTAACGGGCGTCGATGCTTTCTTGGGTTGGAATACAGAAATGCCCGAGGACGTACTTCGTAGATGACTCGAAACCCCTGGTTTTCGAACCGCTCTAGTTCTCGTGTTTCGGTTTCTGCGCTGGGAAGCAAACAAATCTTTAGGATTATGGGAAGTTCCGATTCCTTCGCGCCAATAACATCGAGGTAAAATTTCCAGTCAGGAGGTCGCCACTTCTTCAGGTCAGACAAGACAAGAGGCCGGAGAGGAATGTTGTAGCCAGAAGGTCCGTAGATGATTTCGTCCATCCAAAACGAAACCGGAATGCCCCGCCTGAAGTAATGATGCCGAAGATCTACCCAATGTTCATATCCTCTGCCTCCCAACAGAGACGCGACGTTCCAGGACCGCAGCCAATATGAATCCGGTTCGAGGACGACACCTTGGACTTGAGGGGTTTCCGTGGCCGCGTCGACCACGCGCCGGACATCCTCGCGCTGAGCAAGTTCGATAAGATATTGCACGTGCTTCTAATCCAGAGGAATCACACCGCTGATGGCGGTGAAGATTAAGGTCGCCATGCCAGCCAAGGCTGGATCATATAAATTCGGGATCGCCGACGCTGCAGAAACTGAGTACGCCCAAACCACAAACGCTATCGTAGAGAGAATAAGGTGCATTCTCTTGGGTTTGCCTTTTTCAGACATTTTTGCGAGGTAGATCGGAGTCAGAACCAAACAGATAGCGAAGCAGCCGGCGTAAAGCCACGACTTCGAAATAGCCAGTTTCACTGCTGGGACCCATCCCACGAGTCCGAGATAAACCGCCAGCACTTCACTCGGTACAAGTTTCGCAACCTTCTCCAGATACTCCTTCGCAGTGTTCTGGGGCGTTCCCGCCGCTAGGTTTGCCGTGGTTGCAGGCTTCGGATAGTAGAGTCGCGACATTCGCTGTTAACCTGTTTGCCCGGTGCGGGCCTTATATATCATGTTGCCGCGACATGCAAGTGTTACTCGCTCCAACGATCTTCGTGTCCGTGACGGTCATGACCTGGCCTACGGGGGGACATGCGAGCCAGTGCTCCGTGAGTTCGCAGGGTGCTTGCCATAGCAATCACTCGTCGACCGCAAAGCTCATTTAGCACTACTCATGCACATTATGGAAGGCAGGGAGTAAAGTATCCCTGAGGAGAAAGGCAGACACTATTTCCTGCACAAACTCAAAGAGTTGCGCCGATCAAGTCCCTTTCCTGAATGAATGTAAGTTCTCTTTCACCGAACACGGTGAAAGCTTCGCCAGTTCTTCTCGTTGAGCACCTGTGTCATACAGGTGTTTGCTTTACCAAACACCCCCATGACGCCCTATCGGGCGTTCCTGAATGTACAAATTCTCTCGGTCTTTCCACGCACCACGGTGCAGATCTACGCGTGTGCCACACCATGAAAAACAAAAGAGAATCTCCCCGTCGTTCCGGGACGTGGAAGTTGACGACCACTGTATTGTTCTTGGTTGCTCGACCAAACGACTTGAAAATTGTCGAACCTGACTACTCAGTTCGAGTAGAAAATTCCAGGGTTTTGGTGCTTGGTGCACGATCCGCCGTGTTGTCGCGGGCTGGATTCCGTGGTGACTGTCTCGTGCAACGAGCCCAAGCGGACGAATCACGAAATACCTTTCCTTCTAGTATGAGACGGCTAAGGGCACGCATTGCAAACCATAGACTGGCATCAGGACTCCTGATAGTCGTGGTCGTTGCCATTCTTCCGTTGGTTTCCCGTACTTGTATCCTGCCGCATCGAACGCAGGCTGCGCCATTTGCGTTGCCAGTCACCGACCTTCTGCGCGACTCTGCCGCATCCGGAAATCCTGAAATGCTGCTCGCGGAAGCCAACCGCCTGGCTTGGCTGTCTAATTGGCCCAGAGCAGGACCCATTTACGCTCGAGCGGAGGAACTTTTCACCACGGGAGGCGACACACGAAATGCCATTTATGCTCGGGTTGGCCGAATTCGTGCGCAAGCGCAAACCATGTCGCCGATGGTGGTTTCCGAAATGCTCTCGCAGGTATTAAAGAATCCAGTTGTAAAAAAAGATCCGAAACTAAAGCTCTGGTGTTTGGCTTCGAAAGGATACACGGATCTGGATATCAGCGTGCCTTCGTCAAAGCTGGCGTGGACAGAGGCTCTGAGGATTGCGAAGCAGCTTGGCGAGACAGGATGGGAGAGGCGGGCCACGGCCGAACTGGGAATTATTGCTTTCCTGGAGGGAAATCTTCAATCAGCCGGGCATATGGTCGGCAAAGCCCTCCTGTCCGAGATGGCCAGTGGGGACGTGGGCGGGCAGGTGCGATCGCTTGAGAAACTGGGGGACGGTTTCGTCGAAGTAAATCGAAATGCAGAAGCGTCTGCTTTTTTTGAACACGCCATCGAGTTAACCACCACGACAGTTGATGCAGGTTTTCCGTTCACGGCGTACGAAGGAAGAGCGAGGATTCTGATCCGCCAAGGGAAGCTGGCCGAAGCGCAGCCGTACTTGGATCGGGCTCTGACGGTTGCGAAGAACGGTGAAATGAGGATGGATGAGATCCAAGTCTTAATCTTGCTGGGCGAACGCGCAATGCAAGCGGGAGATCGTCAAGCGGCGATTAATCACCTGGAGGAGGCTGGCGCACTCGCGCACAAATATCAGTGGTTTTATATGGTCAGTCAGGCCATGTTTGATTTGACGACGGTGTATCGCGAGTCTGGCGATTTGCAGTCCTCAGAGGAGCGTGCGGCTTCAGCAGTCTCTGCCGACAGGCAGCTGAACAGCCGTTATTACCTCCCGCGCGACCTAACTGTCCTTGCCGATGTGAAAGCCCTTAGAGGAGACGCCGCTGGGGCGGACCGTCTCTATCAACAGGCGGAAGATATTGTGGATGAAATACAGAACAACAATAGTGCGAGGCCATACTGGGCCAGTTCCGTGGCGGAGGCAATGAGTGACATTTACCTGCACCATTTCAAGCTGTGTGTCCGAAGAGGAGAACTGGAGAGGGCTCTAGGCGTCATCGAAAGAATCCGGGGGAGAACAGCTGCAGTTGCGCTGGAGAAGGGAACTGGTTTCAGAAGCGAGGAAACTGCGGAGGCACGCGTTCTCGAAACCAAGATTTCTGAACTGCAGCTGCAGCTCGTACATTCTGACGATTCGACGGATCGCACCAAGTTGAGAGAGAGGTTGATAGAGTACGAACGTCGGCTGGAGTGGACAGGACCGGCTGAGATTGTTCGCCGGGGGCGCTCTGGGATATCTGCACCAATCCAACAAGTTCAGAGCGTGCTCCGTTCCGACGAACTCTTACTCGAATATGCTCTCGACGAGCCGCGGGCCTATTGTGTGTGGATTTCCAAAAAGGCGGCGGGCATTCAGAGGCTGCCGGCTGGACGGCAATCAATCGAGAAATTGACGGCCAAATACCTCAGTGAAATACGAGCGAAGGGTAACGCGATGGAAGGCGCCCGGCAGCTCTCCGAAATCCTTTTGGAACCGGTCGCTCCAGAGGCGACCAGCGCTCGGTTAATCATAGTGCCGGACGGGATTCTGCATCTGCTCCCGTTTGATACTCTACGGAACTCACGCGGCGACCTTTTGGTTGAAACAAAAACCATCGGCTACGTCCCGGCAGCAACCATTCTGTATATCTTGAGGAACAGGAAAACTTTTGAGGCACGGCGGCCGTTTTTGGGGGTAGGAGACGTAGCGTACGAAAATCAGGGAAGCGTATCTGCTGAGCTTCAAAAACCAGAGGGATTTCGAAGCAGAATCGCAAGAGAGTTTTCGGATCTTTTCGGGACACCACTTTATGATCTGCCCGAGACACGGGTGGAAGTTCTCGAGATAAGCAAGATTGTAGGCAAGGATGCCGCCCTCCTGCTCGGCCGCGAGGCAACAGAGACCGCATTCAAATCAGAGCCGCTAGCGGATTTCAAAATCATCCATCTTGCGGTCCACGGATTTGCGGACAACCAGTTTCCAGAGCGCTCGGGGTTGGTGTTAGGCGTGGATCCCGCATCACCGGATGACGGCCTGCTCCAACTACGCGAGATTATCCAGCTTCGCTTCCATGCCGATTTGGTGACCCTCGCCGCTTGCAATACGGGTGTTGGAAAGCTGCAGGGGGAAGAAGGCATCACGAACTTAGTGGAAGCGTTCCTCGTGAGCGGTGCGAAGGCGGTAGTTGCGAGTCTGTGGACGGCCGATGATACGTACACCACCAATCTGATGGAGCGGTTCTACACTCACATTGCAGAAGGCCAGGACAAAGCATCGGCCTTGAGGCAGGCTAAAATTGACTTGCTCCATAGGTACGGCAAACAAATGCCCCCGTACTATTGGGCAGCATTTGTCCTGGTAGGAGACGGGGCCTCGCCAATTTCGTTAGGCGTTCAGTAAGCCATTTAATCCAGACGGGCATCCCAGTTCGTGCCTGGCATAGCTACAGGTGCTCAATCGTATATTCAACAGGAAGCGATCACACTTTCATAACTGAAGATGCGAGCCACCCGCTGTTGCAAGCTCAGCAGGCAATCGGGACAAGCCGAAAAGTCCGGACGGTCAGCTCTTTGCGGATCTTCCTGCAAGTGATTCAGCGTGGTGCACCCCTGTGAAAGATAGCCTCTTTGATATCTTCGTAATCGGCAGCGCTACAACTGCAGGCTTAGCGAGTGGCTTGTTTGGCCTCTTTCTATTGTTGTTGGGAGCAGGCACGGGAGCCGCAGTAACGTATGTTTGCTTTGTATTTAAGGTGGGGCGGTTAGAACTTAAAATGGCTCGCCTTGAGAGGGAATTACGGTCAGCTCGAGAAAACGGGGCAGGGAAGAACCACTGACCGGGCACGGCCAGGAAATCTGTCCTTTCTTCAGTTTGTTGTTTGAATTTCAACGCCGGGCTTTGACTCGACCACGAAGAACGTTTTGTGCTTAGGAGCAGCTGGAAGATTCGGCATATTTCAATCGGCCAGCACTGGAAGTGCGCTCAACTCCTGCAAGATTATCGGAGAATCAAGGGGTAGTAATTCCACTCGAGGCCAGACCTTCGGATCTGGAGAACGAACGGGCCACCGCCAGCATGGGCAAGGCTGACGACGACTTGAAGTGACATGGTGCCGTGGTCTAGGACGGCAACTCCATTGGTTGCCAACAATGGTTCGCCCGAAGGTTTCAGGAAACGGACTTCGTAGGGTCCTTCGCGACTGTCTTTAGGCAAATAAAGGTTCAAATGAGTCGCCCGTCGGCTTACCTCAAGAGGGCGCTCTTCTGGACTCACTTCGGATCCAGGCTCGATACCACGAGTGACCGAGCGATCTCTCAAGTCCAATAAAGCTGTTTGCGCGAGGCGACTTTGCTGTTGCTTCTGAATGAAAATCCAGCTGGCAACGAAACCAATTACCAACACACTGACAGAGATCGCCAGGAGGGCGCTTCTGCGTCGGAACTGATAGGTATCTCGGAAGCCGCAAAAATCGCGATAGCATGGACTGCAGGATGACAAATGGTCCAACCAAGGTTCAGCCTGCTCAAGAGGCAGCTTGTGGAAAGCTATATCCCGGACGACTTGGGAGTGCGGACATCCAACACGGCCGGGATTGGGGAATTCCCGCAATAATCGACGGCCGAACGCTGCGAGGAGGCGCTTTTCGTCTTTCTCGGAATAGGCATTTTCTTTCAAGAAAGTTCCCTCATTTCAGGCGTCTCCATCGAGCGCGCACAGCAGCGTGACATTTTTCATTGCTGCTCCGGTGGTTTTCCTTCTTGGCGGCGCGAGCCGTCAAACAAATGCCGACGTGTTTTTTCCAGCCCATAGCGAAACTTCATGATAGTCTGCTGCTCGTTCTGCCCCAAACGACGGGCGATTTCCTTCCAGGAATAACCAAATTGCCGGGCCTTCCATGCTTTCCTGGTCCACTCGTCCATATGCGCCACAATCTGATTAACCGTGATTGTCCGTTCCAGATCGGATACCCACTCCGGATGCTTTGCAGTTTGCAACCTCTCCAGATCATGAAGTGAGGCGATCAGTTCGATTCTCTCAGCTCGTCTTTTTTCTCTCTTGAGAACCCTGTTGAAGCGGTGAAGGAACGCGCCGAACAGGTAGGACTGAAGGTCCGAAATAGGAGGGCGCCGATCTCGTTTCCGATCGAGGGTTCTGGAAACCGAACGCAGTACCCGATCCCATACGTCCGCAGCCAGTGCGGTCTTCTCGAGACTCACACTTCGGTCGGAAAGTTCTCGTCGCGTGTGAGCTAGGACACGTGGCCAAGCTTCTCGCGCAGCGGCTAGCAGTTCATCCTGTACTGGAAATGGGTTCCTATCCTTCTCATTTTCACTTCTGAAGAGTACCCATTCGCCGTACGGATCCGGTTTCTGCATTAGTCGCCTCAGGTCTACAAGCAGCCGTTCCGGAAGCCAACAAAGCCGCTGAACTCCAGACAATAACGAGGAGTAACTCAAGAGATACATTAACTCCTACAATATTAAACCTCAGGCTGGTTCGACATTTTGCTTGCTGAACCAAGCAGGGCACTGAGGGCCTTTCCGGTCCGCGACCCGCGGGTCAGACACCCTCTCGCCAAGATTCTAGACGTCTTGGTACGAATGTCAGTGTCTCTTGGTATATGTAGGCAGGCGATTGAGGAGTAGAGACCGGACGGAAAGGCCCCGGGCGCGTTCGAGTGTCGAGCGCGCCCTGAATCATTAAGCCGTAACTCTAAGGGGCTCGTAGAGGGAACAACTGAGAATGCAGGCGGAGCACGCCGGAGTGAATGCATGAACCAATGATCTCAGAATGGTGAAGGCACTGAGGGTCCTGATGAAGGGATGCTGTCAGCTAGCGATTGTGATCAGCCTACGTGATTGTGAGAATCTCATCCGCCATTGTCCCATCGTCTGAACTCGATGCCTATTTGGAGCACCAGCGAAGTAAGATGATTCCGGCTTACGCGGCCGCCGCAGGGCTCCGGTGGGTTGCCTTCCTGCAGCGGCCAGTCGTTGCTTATTTCGAGGTCGTGACGCTCTCGGTTTGGAAATCCGAACAAGCAATGGCTCGATTCATGGAAGGCGAAGCATTTAAAGATGAACCGACAAGCCACATGGGCGTAATCAAGATGGACCCGCACGCTTACGAACTAACCGTGACTGTCGAGGGTAGATTTCAGGATGCGGAGGATTCTTAGCTCATTTTAGAGTTGTCACGCGTACCATGCGAGATCCGGGTCATCTTGCAAGGCCTCCGTGACGAGCAAAGCGGTGAATCCCAACTGCGTCGTTGTGCGTGGTTCTTTGGCTGTCGCACCCCACGAATTTCCTCGACTTTTTGTTCGATATCGGACAGCGGCTCGCGATGTAGCGAGCTTATAGTTTGCAGCGGATTGCTTGTCGCAGAGATCGCAGCAGTTGTGGCTGGCATAAGGTTGAGCTTGGCAACCAGAAAGCATGTAGAATGTCCGGGACATTCCCATTCGCTCTCCCCCTTCTGGTTGGATTGGCTAGGTCACGCCGTCCGCGGTGCTGCGGAAATGCAACTCGCGGAGAAGACCACCATGACACACCATCTGGCCGCAGGAAACCGCCTAAACACTACCAGCGACCGTCCGGCCGATTTTCATGTGAATTGTTCAGCCGCGGAGGCAGGGTCTCTCAATGTTGCGGCGGCGTCAGTTTCCATTACTGTCGCACAACGGGTCCGACTTCAAGGCAAGGAGCAGGTTTGGGAGTCCATGCAACTTAGGTGCCAGAAGGAAGAGGATGGCAGTCTGACGGTTCAGGTTCGGCTCTTTGACCCGAAGTTAGAGGAAGCGCTTCAGATTGCTTTCTTGAGGTCTCGGCCCGACGATTGCTCGACAGATCATGCCCCGCTGGAATACGACCTAACCCAGAAAATGCTATAGCAATCCTCCGCACCACCAGATTCTCATAAACCCTTACCTTTCCGTCCCTTACATGGTCGATGTGCCTCGGTCACGCGCGTTAAGCGCCTTGACACGAACTGAGTTGCTCATCTTGGATTCCCCTGCAAATCTGAAGAACCGGGAGATGGGCATGATTCGGGGGGCAAGCTGGTCGTCGGAGTCCGTCCGAGACTAAGTCTTCAAGATTTCTTCCTTAGTTTCTTCCCATTGACTGTTCCCTAGTAAGTGAGGGGTATCTACAGTCAGTAAGGAAAAGGTAGATCGCTCAAAAACATATGACCCGCGTACAACGTTTTCCCCCGTCACGTGTTGGGCAGTCTTAGAGGGGTATTCACTGTCGGTTGGGAGAAGGTCGCCGGTCGAAGCGGATGACCACGCACAACAAGAATCAAGCCTCCGCGTGAACATCGGTGCAGATAAGGCAATGATTTGTCTTCAGGGCCTACTTTCGTCTCAAGAGTGGCGTTCATGGTGGTTGCTCTCATGCCGGATGGAGACAGTTTCCGGTTTTTCTCTCGCGAACAGGTGGACAAGATCCTGTATGAGGGCGCGAAGCGTGGTCACTCAGGTTCCCATGCTGCCATCGAACGGATCCTGAAGTTTGAGCCGGGGGTCGAACGAGCCGCGCTTTGGCAGCGCATACGACGGCTGAAACATCCGCTGGGTCAAATGGCGACGGGGAGAGCCGCTTGGAACCCCGAAGACGATCAGCTTCTGCGCACCGGGTACGAAAGAGGATGGTCGGGAAAGCGAGACGCAGTAGCTGAACTCTTACGACGCCATCCCAACTGGCAGCCTCACATCATTTGGAAACGGGCGGCGACACTCGGCCTAGTTCAGAAAAGACTTAGGCGGGGCCAGGAGCGTTCACAGCATTCTTGGTCCGAAGCGGACGATCGGATTTTGCTCAACCTCTCGGGTTATAAGGATGTACGCGTCATTGGTAAAAAACTGCATCGATCCGCGAACGCTGTGCGATCCCGACTAAGCGTGCTTGGGAAGAGCAGCCGAGTGCACAGGGAAGGCTATGCGCAGCGCACTCTGGCAGAAGAACTCCATCTTGGGAGTAGAACCATACGGCACCTGATTGTTGAGGGGCTACTCGAGGTTCGAGACCCGCGAATCACGCGAGAGTCATTGAAGGGTCTGAGCAAGCTGGAAATTGCACCAATCTCCGAGGGTCAATCTGCGCAGGAGGGAGCGGTTCTCGATGAGAGTTTAGGACTCGGGCATCACAGCTTAGAGGTTCAGGTCATTTCCGTACCGAATATGCCGGATGTTGCCCCTACGTCAGCGAAATTCTCTCGAGCCAAGCGAGTATGGATGGAGGTTGCAAAAGCGCGCAGCCTTAGCCTTCAGGCAATAGAAGGTTACATCGTGCAGGGCGTTCTGAAGCTATACGATCCGCGGATCACGGAAAGGTCGGTCAAAGGCTTTTGCCGGCGATATGGGTCGCTCGTGAATTACGACTTCCTGAACCGTGAGACACGATCATGGCTCGAAAGTTCGATGGATTTCGTGCCGAGCGGGGGAGAGGCTCTCGCGCGCAGGCTAGAAGCTCGGAGGAAGCACGCGCGAGTTGTTCGGAAGTGCCCCGGATGCGGGCGCGAAGTGCGCGGAAACGCATTCTTCCGGCATATCAAGACATGTCGACAGGCCAAGTCCCGAGTTCATGGAATGGGATCGGAGACGGAAGAGGCGACGCGGAGTGGGACGGAAAAGGACCGTTCTGTTCTTTAGTGCAATTCAATATAGTTGTCTGCAGCTTGCCTCCACTCCCCAAAAGAAGGGTAAGAGAGCGATGGATTTCTAGACCAGTCCCTGGTCCAGCGTTTGCTGTATGCAAGGGTCCTCATGTGCCGCGGGTGAGAGCGAACATGCTTCAGAACGCAATCAAACCAGCCCTCCGTTTTTGGCGCAGAGAAGAACCGGCCCTCAACATATTTTTTCAGGCTGTTCCAGCTCCGAGGGTTCGCCTTGTGTTTCGCGCCAAAATCCACAAAGCCGGGGCATCTAGATTTTAGTTCGGCGACCACTTGTGGTGACAATTGCTTGTGACCTTCCATGATCGGGCGTAGCCAAAATAAAAACGCCTGCCAATCCACGTATTTGTCCACCGTGTCGGCGAGACGGGAGGCAAGCACGTCCGCACCTATCTTGCAATTCTGAGCCATGCGCCACCAGTCTTCGAATTCCGGATATGCGGCTGCGGGCTTTCTCTTCCATGTGTTTTCACAATGCTCCCAGTAGGCCCAACTGCCCCGGGACAAGGAATTCCGCACTGCGTAAAAGATGACGGCATCAAGCCAGCCCTCTTGCTTGGCATAGCCGAAGACGTGATTGTGAATCCATTCATCAAGGCGGAAAACAAGGGGTCGTGACTGATCCACCTGCGCATCGTCTTCGATGAATCCCGGGCAGCGTTTTTTGATAATGGCTGTAAGGGAAGAAGGAGCGCAGCCCTGCGCTTCGACAACGGCCCGAACCCAGAATGCGAAGGCTTCCCAACGAAGGTATTCCCGGTAGGCTTCGTGGAAACGATTCCAGGGAACTCGCATGAGTTCGTTGAACGCCCGGCGCCGGGCCCTACGTTCCAGTTTTGTTTCGAGCTTTGTGGGCTTCCGGTTTTTTGTACCGAAATTCGCGCTACGCACGGGAGCTACTCCGGAGAGCTGACAGGAGAAGGCCAACTGAGACTATAGAGAATCGGGCGGCGGTTCAAGTGTACCGGTTGGCCCACGCCGGAAGGTTACCTGTGGATGTAAGAGTTTGTACCAGTGCAGCAGCAAAAAATAAATAATTTACCCTAGCGATAATAGTACTACAGTGTAGAGCCGAGACCGTAGAAGGCTCTAGGAAGTTCGTCATCACAGTTCCCTCAGGTTCCCTACCAGTATGGTGCCAGTGCGAAAGAACACCGTCGAAGAGCCGTGTGGGCTAACTCTGAAAGAACTTCAGGCAATCCCCGACGACTTGGTGATGGCCCATCTCAGTTCCGGTCACGACGATGCCTTGGCTGTGCTCTTTGATCGCTACCACCGCCTTGTGCTCAAGGTCGCGCTGAAGATTCTTCGTGATACCGGGGAGGCAGAAGATCTGTTGCAGAATGTCTTTCTGGAAATTTACAAAGCCGCGGCACAGTTCGATCCCGCAAGAGGTACTACTAAGGTGTGGATCATGCAATACGCGTATTGCCGCAGCATGAACAGAAGGCAGCAGTTGGTCAGCCGAAAGTTCTACACGAGCACGGATGTTTCCGAGATTCTAGAATTTCCTGGCCTACCTACCCACGGCGCTTTGGCATCTCAAGAAACGCAATGCCTTGTGAGAGAGTCACTGAAAACCTTAAACGAGATGCAAAGACGAGTGCTGGAGCTGGCCTACTTTGAAGGACTGTCATTGCGGGAGATTGCTGAGGAAGTGGGCGAGTCGCTAGGCAACGTTAGGCACCACTACTATCGCGGCCTAAGCAAGCTGAGAACTTTCTTAACTCAACCGGGCACGGAAGCGGCGCCGTATCGCCGCACAGAAATTGCCGATGCAGATGCATGAACATTTCGAAGAACTGTGCGCGCTAGCGGCCATCGGCCTGCTCTCCGCAGACGAGCACGAGGAATTGCTGGCCCACTTGCGGGCTTGCGACTATTGCAAGCGGACCGAAGACGACTTTGCTCTCATTCTGGACCAGCTGCCCGCGGCAGCTTCTCCAAATGTCTCCGGAGAGACAGAGGAACTCCTCAGCGAGAGTCTCAGGCAGAAATTCCTCAAGAGGGCAGCGGCCGAAGGCGTCAGGTTCACCGAAGAGGTTATCAAGCCGCGGCGCAAATTGCTTCTTCGGTTATCGGGTTGGCGCGGGCAGCAGCTCCGACTGGCAATTGCGTGGACTGCGTTAGCCCTGTTAGCCGTCATCATAGGAGGCCTCGTCGCCGCCCTTGTCTTTTGGGGTGTAAAGGACTTTCTCGACCATACCCAGCTGCGAGAGCTGCAACTGGAAACACGGCCTGATAGTGGGCCGAGCAAATCCTCTGATCCACACACCGGAATACCCGACCACCAACTGGCAGCCGCTAGGCGTATAGAACTCCCTGGCGACAGTGCAGAGCGCAAATTCAAGTTCCTGCAACGGCAGTTGGAACAAGCGTTAGAAGACAAAGAGCAGGTTCAGGCGGAACTTGAGCGCGTAAACCAACAGCTGGCATTATTGCGGGCGCATTCCACCGAGAGCGAGCAGGCTCTATCCGAAGCAAATAATAAGGTTGAACAGCTCAAGAACTCTGAGACGCTGGCAATTGCCACCGTACTTGAACGAGAAAACAAGATTAAGGAGCTTTCCAATGAGATGACTGCCCAGGCGTCCGCAGCGGAAGGCGAGCGCCAGCTCAGTCTGGCTGCGAATGACGTGCGCGAATTGATGGGTGCCCGCAATCTCCACATCATCGATGTCTACGACTACGACGGGCGAGGGAAGCGAGATAAATCGTTCGGCCGTGTTTTCTACACGGAAGGCAAATCACTAATCTTCTATGCCTTTGACCTCGCGCAGAGGGGCCCAGCATCCAAAGTTAGCTTCCAGGCTTGGGGCCAACGCGAAGGGGCCGGCACGGTTACAAGGAATCTGGGCGTGTTCCACATCGACGATGGCATGCAAAAGCGGTGGGTGCTCCGCGTGGACGATCCCAAGCTCCTCAGTTCGATTGACTCTTTGTTTGTGACCGTCGAACCAGCCCCAGGACGGGACAAGCCGTCTGGGAAAAAGCTGCTCTATGCCTACCTAGGCACGCAAGCAAATCATCCATAGGATGCGGTTTGAAAGCTGGCCTATGCGTAGCTGGCGTTCTGCCCATGCGCGCTGTCTTTCCGATTAACCAGCTTTCATCCAAGAAAACAGTCCAGGGGGTCGGGAATTCGCAGGGCCGCAGTGCCCATCGTCGACTAACCCCGCAAGTCCGAAGGGACAAACGGCTGACCAACGAAGCGCACAAGACAGCCTCTCAAAGTCTATCGAAAAACGCTAAACCATTGATTCCTGAGGACAATTGCGTTGGATGGGTACCAGGTTACTGGTTACTAGTTTTCAGCCTCTGTTCCATTTTCCGAATAGAACTAATGATTTTTGTGCCCCGGGCCTTCCGAAGGGTATTCTCTTTCTAATATCTTCCCCGTTCTTGCTCGGCCATGCGAGTGCGGGGGAACGCGTGAGTAGCGCACCCACCCTTGCCCTCATGAGTTGGCGACCATAATACGAGTGAGATCCGATCGAGTATTCGGAGACATCGCTCTACTTCGTGCTCAGTCATGTCTTAATAGGTTCCATCAACGAGGGGATAAGTCATGGACCCCGGTGACAAATTAAAGGAGATTCGCAATCGGCTGGGACTCAGCACCCGCGAGGTCGCAGTTCGGAGCCACAAAATCGCCGATCAGGAAGGCAATGGTGAATTTGCAATTTCCAGTCCCTGGTTGACGCAGATCGAGAACGAAGAGGGTGCCCAGCCAAGTATCTACAAGATATTCACCCTGGCCAGTATCTATGGCGTGACCTGCGACTACGTTCTCTCGCTGTATGGAGTTGATGTCCGTAAGACGGCTATCTACCACATTGAAATGCCAATCGACAAGACTCATCCGGTGGAATTCCCCGTCCAAGAAGATGCAAAGTCGATCGAGCTTCCGATAGATTTTGATGTGAACCGGACGAGTCTGTTGTCGCGAACGATTGAGACGTGGGGAAGAGTTCCACTCGAACTGATTCAAACTCTGGACTTACGCCACCATATTTACGGCTACGTCGGTCTGAAGGACTACACGCTCTATCCCATCATCAACCCGGGTTCATTCGTCTCGATCGACCCCGAAAGGAACAAGCCCAGAATGCGCGCGTTCCGCAGTGAATATGACCGGCCCATTTATTTTGTCGACTTGCGGAAGGAGAAGGAGTGCGTCTGTGGTTGGTGTGAAATCGCGGATAGCAGGCTGTTGCTTATCGCTCACCCACTCTCCGGATGCGAGACTCGGATCTTTGCGTTCCCCGGAGAGGCCGAAATCATTGGCCAGGTAACGGGCGTGGCAATGCGCCTCGTGGTTACTCCCGACTAGGAGATTGGCGATGCTTGAGAATTGCCAACGAAAGCCGGACGTTCGAGAGGAACAGCTCGCGCATCACCGGGTGGCACGCAGAAGGGATGAGAGGGCTGGACCGGTCCAGGGTCTCCAAAGTGTGTAGAGTTTTGTGCGGATCCAGAGACGGCGAGCGAAGATAGGGCTCGAGTTGACTCACTAAACGCTGCAGGTCACAAATAGCTAAACGGTGAAAGACCTCTTGGTGGCAGGTAGAAAGCGCCGCCGCCGCGGCACTTTGTGAGAAAAGAGAAGCAAGGACATCGTCGCGGTAGGCTCCCGTAATATGGTCGCGCGTGGAAGCCAGATATACGAGCCGGCCAAAATCTTCTTCAATTTTATCCAATATGCGAAGTCTCAGTTCTCTCCTAGCGGCTTCCACCTCCCTTACGGCTTCCACGTCGATTTTCTTCAGCTGGGACCTCATGTGGACAAAGCAAGGTCACAACGACCACTTGGGATCTGTCATCTGACACAAGGAATGAGTGATGGTCACATTGAGAAGAACTGGCCCGTTCTTTGATGTACGGGTGACTAGCAATGTTTGTGCCACCCATTTCTTCAAGCTTGCGACAATTTCTTTGAAAGATATCCTTGACAATATCTTCGGAGCGTTCTATGAAAGCTCACATTTACTTTCAGTGTCCCGGTCCAATTGTGAAAGGGAAGCGCGCGGGCCACATTTGCCTGATCGCTGATCCATGAGTTCAGAGTCGCTGCCTTTATCTTTCTTACGCGGCACGACTGCCGAACGCTCCAAAAGGAGTGCCTCGGTAGACGTGGAAGTCGGCCTGCTTCCGACCGACAATCACTTGATGGAATGTATTAAGAAGGGTGATCGCTGCGCCCTCGGCCTGCTTTTCGACAGGTATTCGAGGGTCGTCTTTTCCGTCAGTGCGCGGATCCTTCGCAATTCCACGGAAGCACAGGACCTGGTGCAGGACGTGTTTCTAACCATCCATCACAAATGCCACCTTTTCGATGCCGACAAAGGCTCAGTTGCTTCCTGGCTCTTGCGAATCACGTATTCGAGAGCATTCGATCGCCGCGAGTATCTCAACATTCGCGGCTGGTCGGCGTATTCGGAGATTGAGGAGATAAAGGATACAGCGCAAGCTGATTCGTCGCTCGAGGTGCTCACCCAAACCGTCCTGGCCAAGCAGATATTGGACCGAACCTTCTCCAAACTGACCGAGCGCGAGCGCGCGACCATTGAACTCTTTTTCTTCGAAGGATATACGCTACGCGAAATCAGCGTCAGGCTCGATGAGACTGTCGTCAACGCGAGACATCATTATTATAGGGCGATTGAAAAGCTCCGAGCTGCTCTAACGGATCAAGATAGGCGATCAATTGCAGCGGACTGAGACTAGACGTATGCAAGAACACAACAATATTTTCGATGACCACGAACAGTTTTCGGAATTTTGCGCCCTCTATCCGACGGGAGCGTTGTCTGAGGACGAGGTTGAGGTGCTGCGGAAACACCTTCTGGGTTGTCTCGAATGCCGCGACCGGCTTGTGGATTACCGGCAGATTGTTCACGATGGCTTGCCCTTGTTGGCCGGAGAAAAAGTTGAGGATCAGGTTGAGTCCAAATCAGTCTTTTCACCGGATGCTGCAAAGAGTGCGCTGTACGCGGAGCTGGACCGGCAGCAACGGATAACCGGAAATCATAATCAAGAACATACGCGAAAAGCAGGCAGCTACAGAGCTCGGCAACCACATTTCTGGCAGGTCCATCGATCTCGCTTGATTCAGATTGCGGGTGTCATCCTCATGCTTCTGTGCGCAGGATTGGCTGCGCTGCACTGGAAGCCGAAAGAAACCATACAGCCGAATAGGCGTCTATCGAATGGGGATAGGCGCACATCCCACGCCCCAGACAATGGCATGTTTACCACTCTCATCGCAGAGCGCGACTCACTGAATAAACAGCTGAAACAACGAGACGCCAAGATCGACGTGCTCTCGGCGCGCATCGACTCTCAATTAAATGAGATATCCCGACTTAAAGAGACGTCCGAGAAAGACCGCTCCGAGAACGAGCAAATCAAATCGCAACTGACGTCCACGCAAGCGGAACAGAATGCCATGCAGGAGGAGCGCAGTTCTCTGGAGGGAAAACTCAACGAGGCGCAAGACTCTTTGATTCATCTGCGGAAAGACCTTGGTGACATGGAATCGCAGCGACGGAGTGACCTGCTGCACTCTGTCTCGCTGGAGACTAAGATTGCCCAAGTGTCTGCGCAACTCCAGCAGCAGCACTCAACCGTCAGTGACCTGCAATCACTGCTCGCATCTGATCGAGACATACGCGAACTGATGGGCGCACGCGACCTTTATATTGCGGATGTTTTCGATGTGGACCCGAATAGCCGGACGCAAAAACCATTCGGTAGGGTGTTCTATACCAAGAACAAGTCGTTACTCTTTTATGCGTTTGATCTGGATCAACAGCGTGGCGTGAAGAATGCGAGTGCGTTCCAAGCGTGGGGGTTGGGCGACGGGGATAAGAAACATCCCCTAAGTCTAGGGATCCTGTACCTGGATAACCAAGTAAACCGGCGGTGGGTACTGAAGTTTGAGGACGCGGACGTGCTTGCGAAGATTAATGCGGTGTTCGTCACTGTCGAGCCGAAAAATGGCAGCGCCAAGCCCAGTGGCAAGCAGCTTCTGTATGCGTATTTGAGTAACCAGCCCAACCATCCCTAACATACACCGAAGTTCAGGTGCGCAGTGCAAAGAGGTACCTTGCTGCAGGACTCTTCTGCAGCTCGGCCCATATCTGACAACGGCGCTGACGAGCATATAGGGTGGGAGTGCTTGCGTTCCCAAGCGATTGCATCATAGCCTCTTGTTCCCTTGCACATTCCAAGTGAACTCACACCGATGCGCGACTGCGTCGTGCGGGAACGGTGACCTTGGGCTGTATACCAAGGTGCCAGGGCGGTCAGGTCGCTGAGCTACCTGCCGCGGCGTTCGATGAGCCTTTTGGAAGTCCCTGAACGATGGTTTTAGAGCTACTAAGACCCGATTGGCCCCAATGCCTCGGCGCCAAGGTTCATAGAGGGGTGCGGGCCGGTGACTTTCTGTGGATTTACGACCAATAGCTGCTTGACCAGAAAGGACGCATGGTGGCCGGCACAATCGGCGGTCAACGAAACAGGCTCTCTCGAATTTCCGGAGCCTCGTTGAACCATTCCCTTTTTAGAGGCAGTGATCCGTCTCTACGATGAGTCCACCCAGGAACGCGTGGCATACCTTAGTGACCTCAGGCGTAGGTTCTACAACGCCAGGACGCGGTGGGAGAGGTTACCAGGGAGAGAAAATGTCCACGAAGCATAGATCTGCAGTCCTGATGACAATATGGGCTGTATTGGTACTCTGTCAGCCGGTTAGTCGACCGCAAGCAGATACTGCGACCGTTACAGGTCGCGTAGTAGATCCTGGGAACGCTATCGTTCCAGGTACGACCATCACAGTGTTGAATGTCGACACACAAGTCGTCCATCAGACTGTCACGAACAAGGATGGGCTCTTCATCGTGTCGGGTCTCATTCCTGGCAATTACCGGATCGAGGCAGCAAAACAGGGTTTCAAGACAGTAATCAAGCCGGATGTTGCTCTCCATGTCCAGGACGTCGTTGCCGTCAATTTCGACATGATCCTCGGGTCATTATCAGAGAGCGTCACTGTGAAAGCTGGCGCACCTCTTGTGAACACTGAATCAGGGGCTGTAAGCACCGTGATCGATCGGAAATTCGTGGAGAATCTGCCTCTGAATGGACGCAGCTTCAACACCCTGCTGCAGTTGACACCAGGAGTTGTGATTGCCCCAGCGAGGGATGTAGCGCCTGGTCAATTCAGCATCAATGGGCAACGCACGAATGGGAACTACTTTGCAGTAGATGGGGTCAGCGCCAATTTTGGAGTAAATCCCAATCTGGTGGGGCAGCAAGGCGCGGGTGGGACGGCCGCCTTCAGTGTGTTTGGAGGAACCAGCAGCCTCGTTTCTGTCGATGCCGTGCAAGAGTTCCGCGTTCAAACCTCATCATTCGCCCCAGAATATGGCCGAACTCCCGGGGGGCAAGTGATTATTGAAACGCGTTCAGGAACGAACGAGTTGCACGGCGGGGTGTTCGACTATTTTAGAAATGATAAGCTGGATTCTAATAATTGGTTTAATAACGCCGTACCGCAGTCACAGGGTGGGCCTCTTCATCGCGCCGAAGAGCGGCAGAATGACTTTGGCGGGTTCCTGGGGGGGCCTATCTATCGCAACAAGACCTTCTTCTTTTTCTCTTACGAAGGTCTTCGCTTACGCCAGCCCCAGACCGAACTTATACAGGTTCCTTCCGAGTATGCGAGGACAAGCGCTATTGCGGCAGCGGCTCCTTACTTGGACGCATACCCTCAACCGGATGACCGCTCTGTGATGTCGGGCATCTATACTAGCCCGTTCACAGCGAGTTTCTCTAACCAAGTCACAATGAATGCGACCAGCCTGCGAGTGGATCACACTTTCAACAGCAACTGGACGCTCTTCGGACGCTACAATGAAGCACCCTCTCAGACGTTGAGTCGCACGACGGCTCCGAACGTAGTATCTAAGTCAGCGACTCCTACCAAAACTGCGACTGTTGGTCTAACGGTTTTGTTGACACCGAGCCTGACGAACTCCTTCCGCGCAAACTACTCCATTCAGCACGGGAACCTGTCCGACAGCTTGGATTCCTTAGGAGGCGCGCTACCTCCAGATCCCGCTATCCTCTTACCTGCCCCACTGTCTCCTCGGACCAGCATCGGATTCTTTCAGAGTCCGGCAGGAGAGTTATTGATCGGAACAACTCCGGATATTCACGAAAGTCAGATCAATCTGGTAGACGGCGTCGCTTTTAGCAGTGGCCGGCACCAGATGAAGTTTGGCGCTGATTGGAGGAGACTTGACTTCTTCCTTGGCAGCTCTCCGGGACTGCTCGCTGCCTTTACCTTTTCCATTCAGAATTTTGCGAATACGGGTGCCGCAAATCTTATTTTTGCTTCGAGAAGTCTGGGAGCCGAAATGCTCTTTAACAACCTGTCTTACTATGGTCAGGACGCATGGCAAATGGGGAAGCGGCTGACGCTAACCTACGGCCTTCGTTGGGAGCTAGATCCCGCACCCTCCGGCCTAAACGGCACAAAATTGGCATCCTGGCAGAATGTGGACAATCCGAGTGCGATATCCCTGGCACCGATAGGAACACCGGTTTGGAATACTAGTTATGGAAACTTTGCGCCACGGGTCGGGGCTGCATATCAGATTAACCGGGCCGGCGATTTCGTCTTACGGGGCGGGTGGGGTTTATTTTACGATTTAGGAACTGGCACAGTTGCAAGTCTGGCCAACAATTTCCCGAACTTAGGTAGCAAGTTTGTGTCCGGGTCGACCCAATTGCCACTAGTTAGTGCGACTCCCTACATTCCTGCCATTTCCTCCAACCCATCCTCTACATCTCTCCTCACCGGATTTTCTCCGAGCCTTAGTCTGCCCCGCTCCTACCAATGGAACCTAGCCCTTGATAAATCATGGGGGGGGCGGCAGGCCCTTTCAGTTACATACGTTGGTCAGGTGGGTCGGCAGCTTCTTCGCCAGGAGGAGCTAACTCCGCCGAGTTCAAATCCAACGTTTTCGCGAGGTTCAATTTTCGCTCTGACTGAAAATGGTGACACGTCGGATTATGAGGCTTTGCAACTCCAATATCGGAAGCCGCTATCCCGCAGGCTGCAAGCGCTCTTGAATTATACCTGGTCTCACTCCATTGACACCGGTTCCGACGACTCTATTGATTTAAATTCTCATCTCGTCATTCCCGGCGCCAGCGACCGCGGGTCTTCCAGCTTCGACGTCCGCCACAGTTTTAGCGGGGCGGCCACCTACGATTTACCGAATTTGTCCAACAACTCGGTTTTCTCCGTGATCACGCGCAATTGGTCGCTCGATACAGTGGCGCTAGCAAGAACTGGATTCCCCTTTAGTGTCACGACCAACAAGGTAGCCATCCCGGGACTGACACAACCAACGAGGGCTGACCTCTTACCAGGTCAACCGATTTGGTTGAGCGGTCCTTATCCGGGGGGTAAGAAGCTAAATTTTAATGCGTTTGCAATTCCCACACAACCCCGCCAAGGGACACTGGGACGAGACGGAATTACAGGATTTGGCCTCACGCAAATAGACTTATCTATTGCGCGCAAATTCAACTTTACGGAGAGAGTCGGTCTCCAATTTCGATCGGATTTCTTCAATCTCTTTAATCATCCGAACTTCGCCAATCCTACTAGTAGCCTTAACACTGGTCCGACGTTCTTTGGTCTCTCTGGCAGTATGTTGAACGGTGCCTTGAACAGCGCGTCGGGCTTAGGTCTCAGTCCCCTCTATCAAATTGGTGGTCCGCGCTCTGTCCAACTCTCGGTGAAACTTCAGTTCTAAGGGATACTCATTATGAGGGCCGTGCTTGTTCTGTTCGTGATAACCGTGGGAGTGGGGCGTCCTGCCGTTGCTGGTCATACGCCGACTATAGATGATGTATACGCCCTCAAAGGAACCAGTAGGATTGCGGCAAGCCCGGACGGAGCCTTGATTGCAATCGAGGCCGAGAAGGGGATTATAATTCTTAATACCCATTATCCCTTCACCCAGCTACAGCTGTTGAAAGGAAGCGATCCGAAGTGGTCCTCCAATGGAGACAATCTCGCATTCTATGTTGTCATCGATGGGAAGAATCAAATCGAAGTGTGGAACCGAAAGCTAGATTCACTAGAACAGATTACTCACCTGCCGGGAGGAATTGACCCGAATCCTTCTTATTTTGCGTATGGGGGCGATTCTCGGTGGTTCACTTGGTCTCCAGATTCGACACACATCTCTTTTTGTAGCCGCCCCTCGATCCCCCCAGAAGCTCAGACGCCAGACGAATCGCCAAGCGTACGTATTCTAACGAAAGATACAACATATGCAGATGAGATGGACGGCGTCTTTCGCACCGATTTTTGGCAAGCTAAGTTGAACGATTTGAAGAGAGGTTACCACGGGACCACTCTTGAACGCACCCGCGCTATAGACAAACATCCTGAGCTAGGATTGAACAAGGTGTTTGTAGTTGATGTGAAATCGAAGACTCTACGACAACTTACTTCGCAGATCGATCAACACTTCTTTCCATCCTGGTCACCTGACGGGAGAACTCTTATTGCAATTGTCGATCTGGATCGATTCGCTGTGGACAGGACCCTCGAATTTCCCGGATACGGACCGCTGCATACGGCTCTCGCAGTCTTCAACGTCGAGAATGGTGAGGAAAAACGGGTCACGACCCCGCTCCCTCTGAATGGCCCCCCACAATGGTCGCCAGATGGCTCTAAGATCGCCGTGATCAGCCGACAACGATACCTTGGCTTTCCTCGTGTACAGCTCTTCTCCTGGAGTGAACAGCGTTGGTCGTCTCTGACCGCACCTAAAGGCATGGCTGTCGTGGACATTAAATGGGCGACTGACAGACGGTCATTGTTAGTTCGGACGGCGGATCGGTTTGTGAATACTTTGTGGCTGATTGATCCAGCCACGAGCAGAGCGAAACAGATCGACACAACTGATTTGGACATTACTGCCCAGTTTGACGAAGCAAACGGGGATCTGTTCTTCACCGCGTCATCAGCAACATACACTGGCCGGGTGTTCAAGACAGCTGTGGCTGCAGTGGGACACGTACAACAGTTGTACGATCCCGACCCTGCCTTGTCCCAACTGCAGTTTGGACAACAGAAGCGTGTGACTTGGACAAATAAGGCAGGCGAAGAAGTGGACGGTATTCTGATCTTTCCGCCGGATTATCAAGCAACTCATCCTTATCCCATCCTGATCGATTTGTACCCTGCTCCCGCGAGGGACGGCTTTCATTTGTCTTTTGGGCAGCTGGGTCAAATTGAAGCGGCAAGGGGTTACGTAGTATTTCTGCCCTCCTTGAGATCCCCGCACGGGCCAACTGTCTACTCACGTGATGAGGAGTATAACGAGAAAGCGCGGGGGGCGAAAGGCATTCCGATTATGGTTGACGATTTCACGTCCGGTATTGAGTATCTGGTTCGGCGCGGGATCGCAGCGCCGAACCGCATCGGTATTTATGGCCACAGTAACGGGGGATACATGGTGAACTTCTTAATTACGGAGACAAATATCGCACAATGTGCCGTCGTATGGGCTGGCGCTAGTAATTTCACTTATGAGGCATATTTCGTTCCGACGTGGGTTCACGAAATAGGGGGCGGAAGCATTTACGATAAGTTTAGCGAGTTCGTCGAGTTGTCGCCTCTTTTTCGAATGAATCGAGTGCGTACCCCGTTGCTGATGGTCGTCGGCGATAAAGACTGGAACACCTGGCTACCTGAAATGCTTATGCAGTTTAATGCTCTGAAGCAACTTGGCAAGGATGTGACTATGGTGCGCTATCCCGACGAAGGGCACAGTTTTGACAAGCCTGAAGACCAGAGAGATTTTATCGATCGAATGAATGACTTCTTCGACCAGCACCTTCGCCCTCGGGAGCAGCCCGCCTTCCATTCGCAGTAATATGATCTATAGCAACGATAAGGATGGGAGAGACCAGAGTTCGGAACGCGTCTCAGAGAACGCTAATCGCGCCATAGGGGACTTGATGTCACTTCGTGTGACAGCACAATCAGAGGGTCCAGGCCCGGACCCTCTGATCGACTACGGCTGCTCTGAAATGGTGCCTTTATTCGTCAGCTTCGTACGCGGGGGTTGATTGATTGAGGAAGCCAGTCTCAGCAACCGGCTGTTCCTTTTCATGGATACCGCCGTCATTGCCATCACTAGTTGTTTGAATAGCAACACGAGCGTCCGCCATAGGAACCAACTCTGGTTTTGTGTAGCCCATACATTTCACCTCCTTTCTGCTTCAATTAATCCGTGGTTGATCAACACGGACTTGTTCTCGTCCGAGAGTTAGAAGAGGTTAACAACAGGGTGCACGACCTGAGGAGTCGTGATTTCCTTTCTCATGATCGCTGGATAACTGAGACACTTGTGATCTGCGAGCATCCTCAGCCAAAGCTCCAACGTGATGGTGCGATTCAATTGAACCAAGCTCGCAAGCTGACCATGAATGGTAGCTAGAAGTGCTTGCAAGAATTTGTTTTCGTTGACGTATTGAAGCTTCTGGCTCAAGGACTCATGAAATCGATCTTGGAGCATGGGCCACGCTTCTTCGTACGTCACCATGACGCTACGAACAGTAAAGGCCTTTCGCTTGCGGTGAAGAATTTCCGGAGGAACGATGCCCGCCAGAGCCCGGCGCATCAACGATCGGCGCTGTGTCGGTCGCAAGATCTGCGCTCTAGGAACGGAAAATAGGAATTCACATAAGCTGCGGTCTAAATAAGGATAGCGTACCTCTTGCGTGGCAACGAGTGAGGGCGGGCTAAGAGCAAGCTGGTCCCGCACGTGAGAGAGCGCGGACAGGAATGCTCTTTGACTGAACAGACAACCGTCCGCTCCAAGAGCGTAGTTGTTTGTAGGTGACTTTCCGTGAAGCTTCAGGAAATTGTGATCGAGCCATGAAATGCGTCGAAGTTTCGACGGTAAAGTACCACTGTACCTTCCCACTCCAGCCATATTCATGAACGATTTAATCAACATGTGTGTCCATGGCCGCTTTTGTACAAGGCTCCAGGCCTTTAATTGTGAAGCAAACTCGGCAAGGCGAAATTGTTGAAGCAGATCCGAAAGTTCCGGGACAGCCGTGGGAACGCCACCTAAGACCTCATCGCCTCCGATTCCGGAGAGGATTACGCGGTTAGCCTGTGCGCGGAAGGAAGCTTCCCTCTCGAAGTCGAAGTGCAGAGCGCTCTGGTCGGCTCCCGGCATGGCGATGAAATAGTTCTCGGAGAGAGCCACAAAGGGATTCGCCGGCACGATGCAAATGTGAGTGCCGGTGCGGCCACGTTTTTCTTCGACCTTCTGGAAATAGGGGCGTTCGTTCCAGTTAGGCTCTTCGTCATCGTAGTAGGACATGGTGTCAAGCCGCGGCGTTTCGGCTTTGCCATCGGCGACAAGCACGTCCGCCATGCAAACGATGGAGGTCGAGTCCATCCCTCCGCTTAGCTCCGCCACAATCGGAGTCTGGGATCGCAGACGGCGGCGGATAGCCTCCTTAAAGACGTGTCGAAAGTGTTCTTCGTATTCGGCGTCAGTGCGGTAGTGGGTTTTCTTGCGGGGATCGAAGTGCCAGTATTGTTGGATTTCTCGCACTCCCCGCCTGATCGTGACGTAGGAACACGGAGGAACGGCATCAATTCCCACATATGGAGTTACTTGAGCCGGAGGGTAGGAGGCCAGGTACCCTGCTACGAATTCTCCGTTGATCAGCCACGGATCAGCCGCGAGAAGCACGATAGGCTCGAGCATAGTGCTCCAGAAGATGCGTTTTGGTGTTTGGTGGTAGTAGAGATGCCGTATGCCCATGACATCTGTGGCCAGAATCAAGGTTCGCTCACGAGGATTCCAGACAGTGAGTGCCCAATCGCCAAGCAGCTTCGCGAAGCAATCCGTTCTCCACTTGTCGAAAGCTGCCGCGACAACGGCAACGTCCGTGCCGCAGTCTCCGCCGATAAATCCATCAAGTTGTGAAGTAAGGTCTTCGCGATTATCAAGCCTTCCGTCCCACGTAATCACGTTGCCTTTCGGTGAGACGTAGGGCTGACGCTCAAAGCAGGCTTCTTTCGTGGTGTGAAACGGCCGATAGATCATCCCGAGTGAGCCGTCAGCATAAAGCGCTTCGCCATCGGGACCATGCTGCGCAGTTGCTTGGCTGACACGTTCGAGAAACAGCTTGTCGGCTGGTTCGCCGTCGAAATTCCAGGTGCCTGCCTGAACGCTCATAGCTCTCTTCTATTCCTTCGTTTGGTATTTAGCCTGTTTCAGCATCGATCCAGAACCGCATAGATCTCTGGCGTATATTCTCTGTCGTTGAGTACTTGCCCGTTTACCTCAACCCAGGCGTGCGCCTTGAACGGGAGCTTCTGCGTTCCTATTACCATGTTAGCCGGAACACCGCGGTTGCGAAGCAGACAGGTCAATGCTGCGGAGCGTTGTAAGCACCGAACGCGCTTGGGATACCAGATAGACACAATCTGAAACGCAGTCACGATCTGCTGTGCGTCCGAACCAAACGATATTGGCTTACTCAGAGGATAGGTCCGCACCTGGTGATAGAGTGTGCCAAAACTTCTGGTGAGGAGGATGATGTCGAATCGTACCAGCATCCACCAAGACTTTGCGTAAAGTGAAATCATGGTTTCGCTCCCATGGTTGCTTGTTCCTTCTTGAGATCGAGGGAGACGCCTAATTGGTCACAAAGAAAGGCAAGCCGATCCGTCAACCCTCTTACGCGCTCACTCAGGGGCATCACGGGCCGGTGTCCTCTTGCGGGGTTATAGTCCAGAATGACCGGGCGACCGGAAGTTGATGCAGCCTGAAGACGAGCCGTCATTTTTCTCGCGTGCATGGGATTGCAACACATATCCATGTCGCCCGAGACGAGCAAGACCGCCGGATAAGCCGTACTATCCTGCACTCGGTGGTAGGGAGAATAGGCGTACAGTGCTGCAAAATCATCGGGATCTTCTGCAGTGCCGTATTCGTTACGCCACTTTCTAGCGGAATCGAAAAGTTGATAACGCAACATATCGAGGATTGGCGCAATACAAACGACCGCCTTGAAGAGGTCGGGCCGCTGCGTCAGAGCTGCTCCCATCAATAAGCCCGAATTCGATCCGCCAAAGATGGCAAGTTCGCCTGGGGTGGTATAGCCGCTAGCCACAAGCCACTCGGCCGCCGCAACAAAGTCTTCAAAGGCCTTCTGGCGATTCCTTGCCCGTGCCGCGAGGTGCCACTCCTCGCCAAACTCGGAACCCCCTCGCAAGCAAGACAGGGCAAAGAGGCATCCATTTTCGATCATGAACGACGTGAGAACGCCGAACTTTGGTGTCATCGAGGTGCCAAACCCGCCGTAGCCGGTCAGGATCGTCGGCTGGGCTATTGCTGGCGACAGATTCTTCTTCCCCACAAGATACATCGGGATGAGGGTACCGTCCTTGGATGGGTAGGAGATTCGGTTGGAGACGAACTCGGTCGTGTCCAAAGGACAGCTAGTTTGCGCGAAGAGTTGGTGTTTCTTGGTTTGCGGTATGTAGCGCAATATTGCTGGTGGGTTGGTGAAGGACTCGCGCTTGTAGAGGATCTCATTTGCGGTCGAACCTTGAAGTTGGACGACGGTAGTTCCATCCTCGGGAAATGCGATCTCATGGAGATTGTTTCCTGCCATGTCGAAAATGCGGATCCAAATCTCCGTCTTGTTCGCGTACTTAGCAAGAATATATCCTTCGCAAATCGAAACAGCCTTCAGTTTCTGAGGAAACTCGGGAACAAGACGGATCCATCTCGACAATTCTGCCTCAGGTGTTGGTATTTCGATGATGCATCCGTTTGTTGCGCCGGCATTCGTAATGGCGAAAATGCGTCCTTCCCAAAAGGTGAGTCCGAGGATATGAGCCCCATCCTTGAGCCCTGGCCTTGCAGGTCCTTTGCTTGAAAGGTCGTAAAAGTAGAACTCGGGTGGCGTGGTCTCGCCGATATTGGACTTGATGAAACAAAGCTGCTTGCTATCACCCTTCAGGCAGAGCCTGACGCTGGGAGCTTCGCCAGCGAAGAAGATATCTTCGTCCGCGTCCAATTGCGTGCCAAAGGTGTGGTAGTAAGCTGCTCGGTAGTAAGGTCGTTTCGCGCCGCTGATTTCATGCACGTAATAGAAACCCATTCCGTCCGGCGAGAACATGAAGCCACGAAGGAACCCTCGCGGCAGGGAGTCTGGTAGGGTGTGTCGCCGATCGATTTCAAGAATTTCGAATCTCCCCGAGCGTTCCCCTCCGTGCTTGATCTCGTAGAGAAGGAATCGCCCATCTGCGGAAATCTGCGAGATGGAGACGGATGTGTACGGGTCGCTTCCGAGTGTCGAGGGATCAACTAAAAGCACATCTTCCGTGTCACCGATGGTGCGCATGTAGATGCAGGGCTGCTCCTGCTCAGCCTCACGCTTGCGGAAGAAATAGCGGCTCCCTATTTTTTGTGGCATCCAATGTGTCTCGACACTCAGGAGTTCCCTGATTCGTTCCTTTATCCGCTCTCGCCCTGAAAGACTTGCAAAATATGCACGAGCGTATAGTGTCTGCTCATCTATCCATTTGCGAGTCTTTGCGGAGCTCTGTTCTTCAAGCCACCGGTAAGGGTCTGTGACCCGCACGCCGTGAAGCACGTCGGTTAATGGTTCAACGGGTGCGACCGGCGGAGCCTGCGATGGTTGTTGCATGATGTTCTTACGTCCTTTATATATCGGTGTTTCCGGATGATGCGCGGAAGATGAGTGCCAATTGGTCCGACCACTAATCCCTGCTCACATCTCCCTCCAACAGGCCCCTGTGCTTCAGGGCCTTCACGAACTCCTCGACATCACCGTCGACTCGCTCTTTCGGAACATCAAACTCGGTGCTGAGCTGATCCACGATTTCATCCTTGGTGGACCCCTTCGTGATGTACTTCCAGATCCTCGCGCCCGCGAGATTTGTGCTGAATGTTGCGCCATTCTCTGTATTCTGCAGAACCGCACCGCCTTCTGTCTGAATGCCCCGAACTGCTCTAGCAGCGTTCATTGGGTCCCTCTCGTCGCTGTTCGGAATTTCCGTCTGGTTTCGACGTTGTTGTGAGAATTCCTTGTAATGCCAACACTTGCAAAAAGGTGATCACATTCGCGTCCTGATCAGGGGCGAGATCAACTAACTCCTGGACTGAATGAAATTTCCCGTCGTTGAGCATCTCGAGCGGGAGGAGAACCGCGACACTGCAGTGAAGAGTCTTGCCAAAGCACTTGAATTTGAGATTACCGTTCTCTGGTTCACCGGACAGATTTAGGCGTCGCGGTCCGATCAATCGGACCCGCGATTTACGACCGAGGACGATTCCCCCCGACGAGGCTGCGTCCGGCAACTCGAAACATGGTCGTGGTAATGCCATGCTGTCGGATGCTGCCATGTAGCGGTCCATCAAATCAGTGGTCCATGCGTTGAAGAAGTGGTCGCGCAGTTTTTCCAAGTATGCCTGTTTTACGATTGGGCTAAACAAGTGAGGGAGATCCTGCCGTGCCTCTGCACAGTTCTTGAGCCGCATCACAAGCCAAGAGAGCAGATCAAGGCCTCGAGGATTCGAAAGCCCAACGGTGAGATGCAGAGTCGGTTCATCCACGGGGTAGGCCACGTGCCACCAACCCCGAGGGATGTACAGAAGGCCACCATCCTCAAACATGCCATCCCAGATCGGCTCGCCGGTAGGCTTTTGAGCTGCTTCGACATCTTTCCCCTTATCGAGAGGGTAAAGGCGTGTTGGCCGATAAACTTGCCAGTGCTTTCGACCTGCGACCTGTAAGATCAGCGTGTCGTGCTCATCGTAGTGGACCAAGAATCCTTGGTCAGTTCGCCAGCCGGCATATATGTTCACCTGCACATGAATCCTGAAAATCCTTTCGAGTGCGACAGCGAGCTTACGAACTGGATGATACAGCTCATCAAACTCGTCAATAATGAGTGTTGCGCCTTGCCCGAGTAGGTTCGTGACTTCTGCGGCCTTTAGACGGGGGTCCGGCCCCTGCGGCAAATGCAGGTATTTCTCAGGGGCGATCTCCTTTCCCGCCTGAAACAACTTTAGCCGGGGTGGGGCAAGCCTATGTTCTTCCAAGACTCGGTTGAGTTCGTTCCAAGGAAGCAGGCTGCTGAACTTGCCCCGGTGTCCCGCAAGGTGAAGAAAAGATTTCCCGAAGTAGTTTTCAATGAACTCGTCGCTAGTCATGGGGAAAAGGATGTTATCGAGAGGAGTAGTGGCTGGAGCTAATTCTTGAGCGTAACCGATCACTTTAGTTTGCCTCCAACAATGAATACGATCTTACTGTCCTCTGATTCATTTCTTCAGACGGAGATCAGCTACCTAAGGCATAGTTCAGGGCGCCGCAATCGTTCTAGCTCCTTGCAGAGGCGGCGCGTTAGGCTTCGAAGGTATTTTGCGATTCGAATCTCGCGCGTAAGTTCCGGACTTTCCCACGCCGCAGAGCTTACGGCATAGGAGAAGACGGCGAGCGATGGAGCAAACTGCATCGCCTCAGAGATCTGCGCTGGGGACGCAACCGCCCCCCAGCACCTCGCATAGGAGCGACGGAGGTGCTGTTCATGTTCAGGAAGTCCCAGGCCGACCTTACGCAAGAACTCAATCAAGTATTCGAGTGTGAGGAAAGGAGGGCCGAGACATCCTTCAGCCCAGTCCAAAAAAACGCACCTCTCCGCACTCAAACGAACATTTCCGGGGTTGAAGTCTCCATGAAACAGGGAGTCCGGTAGGCCGGCCTGTTGCATGCAATGGCATGCGTCCTTAAGTTTGTTTCCGAGTTCGCTTAATTCGAAGCGGGTTAGACGGCGAGGAGGCTCAACCGGCTGTTCCTGCATAAGCTCGTTCATTCTTTCCACGAACAAGTCAATTCGTTGGATAAGGGTAGCGACTCGGAGGTCTTTGCAACCGACTTCCAAGAGATGCGCGGCGTTCCCAATGCATTCGATCTGAAGACGGGCGAAGGTTTTTGCGACGCGCTGCCATTGGCCTAGCGGCGTGTTGTGGTCAGGGCTCCTCCCGTCGGCTTCGAGCATCAGCCAACCGTGCCACTCGGGCCGCGTCCCGATGATTCTGGGCAGATACTGCGAATGGTTCTCCCCTAATTGCTTGGTGATTTCATACTCCCGCACATTCGGCTCACCAACCGCTTTGAACCAAACCGCCACTCCATCCGTCTCAAATCTGATCAGGTTGAAAAAGGGGCTGGCATTGAGTTGTTTGAAACTTCCCGTGAGAGCCAATCCAAGTGGCCGCAGATGCGGTTCCATCCATGCGACAAGGTCCTCCAACCATCCAGCATTTGCAAATGGGCCGGGTCTCGTCCCAGAATTGAAGGAATCGGCGAGATACAAAGAGCGTTCGAGCGCTTGCAATTGCGCTGCAGACGCGAGAGTATCCGTGACGATCAGAGATCGCTTCACCCACTCTAACTGGGCCGGCGGTTTACCTGCGGCATCACGCAATGCAAGGACCTGGTAGTTCAAAGGCCTGTCGAAGCGAATGCCGCCGTCTTCCCAGATGGGATCAAACAGACATATGGCATCTACCCCCCACATTTCTTTGACGCGTTTCGTCAAGAATTCCGCGATTCTTCGCCGTTTTGGAATTTCAATCTGTGGCAGGGAATAGTTTCCGTTGCTGGGTTTCAAGAGGACCTCAGAGTTGTCGTTCCGAGGAATCACCAGGTTGAAGATCTCTGTTTCTAATGTTGGCGACATATCGTTTCGTCCTGATTTCGTCTTGTAGACGCGCGCGTCTAATCACAGCGGCGGTCTGCAGCGGGGGTCATCGCTACTTCCGACCGCTGTTATCACGAGCATGTGATCTTGCAGACAATGCAAGAACTCGTGCACATCTTGCCTGGCGGTTTCGCGGGGGATGTCGAACTCCGCGGTGATTTCTTCAACGATTTGGTCGACTGAGAGATTTTGTCGCAGCTTGGTCCAGACTCTTGAGCCCGCGACGTTCAAACTGAGCATCACCCCTTTCTCAATATCCAGGAGCACTCCACCGTCCTGGTTGACCATCGAGCGAACACTCTCGGAGATCTGCATGAGGTTTTCCTCCAGCCGTGATGAAAAGTTTGCCAAATGTTCCGACTTGTCTGCAAAAGAGCCTTGATACTGTCCAGAAACTGCTCATCGCTGTTGAGTCGAGTATTCATTTGAGGGAGATACCTATTGACAGAGTTATGAGTGACGTTGAGTGGAGTCCAGAAATTGCTCAGACTTCTTAGGCTAGGTTTTTCGAATGGTCCGTTTTGATCAACAATCCATCCGTTAGTCAAAAGCTCCGCGTGCAGAGACCGGATCAGTGAGGACGTCAGTACCAAGAGTTGGACGCCGGTCGCGGAACAACTCCGCGTAGGGCTCACTGGTCTGCGACAGTTTCGCGTGATTTCCGTTTGCAACGATCTCGCCATTCTTCAGGACGAAGATCTCATCGATCCAGCGAAGCGCCGATAGACGGTGAGAGATCATTACCATTGTGCTGACGCGGAGCTGTTGGGAGAGTTGCCAGAGGATCCGTTCTTCCGCGCCGCCGTCAAGAAACGAGGTGGCCTCATCAAGGACAAGTACTCTTGGTTCCCGCAGAATTGCGCGGGCAATAGCAATTCGCTGTCTTTCGCCCCCGGAAAGCTGGTTTCCTCCAGGGCCCACAGGGCCTTGCAAACCTCCTGGCAGATTCGAAACGATTTGATTCAGTTCCGCGATGTCTAGGGCTCTCAACAGGTCCTGCTCGGATACCATCGGATTCCCGAATAGGAGGTTCTCCCGCAGAGTGGCATCGAAGAGTACGGCATGTTGCGGCAGATAGCAGACTGCGTGGCGAAGATCTTGCAATTTCAATTGCCGAATGTCGACTTCATCGATCCGGACGGCGCCTGCGCATGGATCGTAGAGGCGGGCGATTAGTTTCCCGGTGGTACTTTTCCCCGAACCGTTGGCGCCAACAAGAGCAACGCGGCCTCGAGGTCCGACGCGAAAGCTCACGCCATTTAGTACGAGGTCGCTTCCAGGATAGCGAAAGAGAACGCTTTCGAATGAAAGCGCAGCTCGAGCCTGTTTCTGAAGATGAACAGGCTGGGGCTGTTCTCTAACTAAAGGGGCCAGGGCAAAAGCTTGCATTACCTTGCGAATGCTTGCCCCGACGCGCTGCAGGCGCGAATACAGTGCAACCGCACCGCTCAGGGGCTCAAACAATCGGGTCAAATAAGTGTAAAAGGCAACAAGGCCCCCGACCGTTAGCCTGTCATCAAAGAACTCCTTTCCTCCGATTCCCAGCACAGTGACGATTCCCAAGACGGTGATAGCACTTGAGACTGCCGAGAACTCGGCGGCCGTGCGCCAGAGTTTGCATTGGGCACGAACCATACCAGCGAAGAGACGAAAGGCTCGGTGCTCTTGCCGTCTCTCCGCTGCGAGAAGTTGAAGCTGGGTTATTGAGTGAAGATGCTCCTGGAGAAAGTTGTTTACAGAGGTCTGACCCTCTTGAACCCAATCGCTTTCTGCCTGCAAGCGGCTCCGATACTTTTGCTTGAGCACGAGGAATATTGGGACCAAGGGTAAGACTGCGACAGTAAGGTGCGTATTGAGCACCAACATGGTTACGACTATAGAGATCGTGAGAACCGTCGTCCGCAGCACAGTGGGAAGTAGGTCAGCGCCGAGCTGCGCTATTTCCTCCATTGGCTCCTTGAAAAGATAGAATCTGGTGCCGACGGGTTGCCCTTCGTGGTAGTCGGCGGAAAGGCTGTCCAAATGGCTGAGAAGACGCATTCGGAGGTCGAGAACCATTTTCTGGCTGGCCTTTACCGTCAGAAGACTTCCTGCGCTGTTCAGCAAGGTCCTTCCCAGGTAAGTGGAAAGTATTAGGAACAGCGCTAGGAACAAGCCCCGTACATCTCGCCCCGGCAGTACATGATCAAGAAGCCACTTCATAACGAGGGGGTCTAGAAGGGATAGCCAGCTGCCGGTGGTTATCGACGCTACGCTGGCAAGCTGAATGAGATAGTATGGGCGCGCTTGTCGGAGGAGCCACCGGAGCTCACGAGACAAAAAGGCGGGCATGGACTACATTTTCCGAGGCACAGCCTCCACTGAAGCGACAAATCAATTTATCTCTTTGCACTTCGAAGAGCTCCTCTAGCCGATGCGTGTCCAGGATTTCACCATGAGGTGACTCCTGTTAGTGACTTGTGGGGTCTACTCTCCTCGAATTGATTACGCGGATGTCCAAGTATTGCCCATCTTGTGATGAACCGCCGCCGCTGAGACCTGCCCATCACTAAATCAAGCCGTCGCATCTTTACGGACAGCTCAATTCGCTCGGGTCCCTAGTCAACGAGGGCTGAGACCTGCGTCTCAAGATGGCTGGCCAATCGGCGAAATTCCGCCCGGGGCTTGGCATAACAGCATGGTCCCACCCGTAAATCGTGTAACGACGAGGATGAAGGTCAGGGGGAAATGTGCTCGGGAAGCCAAAATTTGCAATGCTTACGATCTGCGCCGTATTCATCTTCTGGCAGCCGGTGGGCCGGGCCCAGGCAGATACCGCGACTATCACGGGTCGGGTACTGGATCCTTTGAACGCTACAATCCCCAATGCGACGATCACCATATTGAATGTCGACACACAAATTACCCACCAGACTGTCACGAACAACGACGGGCTCTTCGTTGTGTCGGGACTGCTCCCTGGGAATTATCGAATTGAGGCGGGGAAAGCCGGTTTCAAGACGGTGATCAAGCCGGATGTGGTTCTGCATATTCAGGACGTAGTTGCCATCAACTTCAACATGATCGTTGGCTCTGTGTCAGAGAGCGTTACCGTGGGAGCAGGAGCGCCACTTGTCAACACGGAATCAGGTGCTGTTAGTACGGTCGTTGACCGGCAATTTGTAGAGAACTTGCCTATGAACGGCCGCAGTTTTAATACCCTTCTGCAATTGACGCCGGGCGCCGTAATGGCGGCGCAAGGGCCCAACGGTGAATTGGGGCAATTCAGTGTCAATGGCCAGCGCAATGACGCGAACTACTTTACCGTCGATGGCGTAGGTGCGAATTTTGGTACGAACGCCTTAGGTAGTGGTCAAGGATTCGGAGGAGCGGTGCCAGCCTTTAACGCCTTGGGGGGCACGAGCAGCTTGGTGTCGGTCGATGCTATGCAAGAATTTAGAATCCAAACATCCAGCTTCGCCCCGGAGTATGGGCATCAGCCGGGTGGGCAAGTCGCCATTGAAACTCGTTCAGGAACGAGCGAATTTCACGGAGATGCTTTCAACTACTTCCGGAACAAGGTGCTGGATGCAAACGACTGGTTCGCCAATGCCGCGGGGAAACCTCGGGCGCCGGAAAATCAGAATGACTTTGGTGGAGTGCTGGGCGGGCCGGTCATTATTCCCGGGCTCTATGATGGTCAGGACAAAACGTTCTTTTTCTTTTCCTACGAAGGGTTGCGATTGCGTCAACCTCAGAATCAATTAGTGCTCGTTCCGACGCTGGCGACGCGAGCTTCAGCTGTGCCTGCTGCGGCCCAATATCTTAATGCTTTTCCGAAGCCCGACCCCAACGCGCCAGACTTGGGCGATGGCAGTGCAAATTTGACAGCGAGCTGGTCCAATCGGATTACCCTTGACGCCACCAGCTTGCGGATCGATCACAGACTGGGGCTCAGGTGGAACGCTTTCGGCCGATTTAATGACTCTCCGTCCCAGATCGTAAGCCGACCCGGAGGCGTGAACGAAATTGACGTCACCAACGTGAATACTCGAACAGTCACCCTTGGCTTAAATGGAGCGGTGAGTCAAAATCTGTCAAACTCGTTTCGAGTCAATTACTCGACGCAGTCGGCTGGGGCCACGTCAAGTCTTGATTCCTTCGGAGGGGGAACTCCACCAAATATTAGCGCACTTTTCCCATCACCCTTGATTCCTTCGGACTCTCGGGCGCGTTTTGGTATTCGTACTTCCTCACAGTACCTAGAGGGTCTTTCGGCGCGGACTATGTCCACTCAGATGGATCTTATTGACGATTTCGGGGTTAGCCTGGGCGCCCACCATATCAAGTTTGGCGTTGACGAGAGGGCGCTATGGATGAACCGTGCCGGGTCCTCGTCTCTCACATATTTTGCCTCCACGCCCGCAAAGTTCGCAAGCAGCGCTACTGCAGATGGAGGCATCTCGAGTGTCTTTAGCATGCCTGTAAGGGTGTTGTTGCATTCCTTCTCTCTCTATGGTCAAGATACCTGGAAGATTGGTCAGCGCTTGACCTTGACATATGGATTGCGATGGGAACTGAATCCCGCCCCGGATCCACTGGGAAGCACGTTTCTCCCTTCATGGCAGAATCTCAATGATCCGTCGACTATCGTGCTTGCTCCCGTGGGTACCCCAGCGTGGAAGACGACATATGGGAACGTTACTCCTCGGCTGGGAATTGCTTACAGACTGAATCGCACTGGAGATTTCGTTCTTCGCGGAGGTATCGGCTCCTACTACGACACAGTGCAGGGAATGCTGTCGACTCTTCTCAGCAGCTACCCAATCGCGGCATCGATATTTGACTTCAATCCTTCAGACCTCACGTTGCCCCGCCCAAATCTCAATGGGCTGATACCGAGCACATCTATTCAGCCCCCGTACCAATCTTTCCAACTCGCTGGCATATCGCCTGATCTGCAATTGCCGCGCTCTTACCAATGGAATGTGAGCTTAGAAAAGGCATTCGGCCAGCAATCCATCTCTCTTACCTACGTGGGGCAAGTCGGCAGCCGTCTTCTGCACACACAGATCTTTTACCCGCCAGCATCGAACGCGAATTTCCGACCTGGCAGCGACTTTATCTTAACGAGCAATGGGGACTCATCCAACTACTCGGCCCTTCAATGGCAGTATCGGAGACCGTTGACCAAGAGCCTTCAAGTCTTGGCTAACTATACTTGGGGGCACTCGATCGACACAAACTCTAGCGATGCCGCGTTTAACGGGAGCGACCAGATTGTGCCAACCGGGGCAAACCGGGGGTCCTCCGATTTCGATGTGCGACAAAATGTTACGGGAGCATTTACTTATGATCTCCCCGGCTCATCTGGCCCAGAGTTGCTTAAAGCGGTTACCAAGGGATGGTCTCTGTCTCTCGTTGCGCAGGCCAGAACGGGATTGCCGATTAACGTTACCTCACAGCAACTCTCCGTCTTGGGCTACTTTGCGCCTAGTCGGCCAGACTTGGTCTCAGGTCAGCCAATCTGGATTGAGGACTCGACTCGACCTGGTGGCAAGTATCTCAATCCAGCAGCGTTTGCATTACCTAGCAGCCCACGACAAGGAGACTTGGCCCGGAATTCAATACAGGGATTCGGGATGACGCAATTTGACCTCTCCGCTGCGCGGCTGTTCCCTTTTACCGAGCGCATGAAGGTCCAGTTCAGGAGCGATATCTTCAATGTGGCCAATCATCCCAATTTTACGAATCCTTCAGGGGCCTATTTGGGTCCGACAAATACAAGATTTCTCGCTTCGAGGAAAATGCTGAATCAAGGGCTTGGCGGTCTGAATTCGCTCTATCAGGCTGGTGGGCCGAGATCGGTTCAATTTTCGCTCAAGTTGTTATTTTGACCCTGAAGGAGACTGAGTTGCTCCGAGGACCGAATCGTTTGTCCTATATCTTACTGATATATATAGTTGTTCTGCCTATACCAACGATACTTAAAGCGCAGGAAATACACGTTGGTCCTGATATTCACGTGAGTACCGCAGATCCACAATTGAATCATTCCGAAGTTATCATTGCGGCAGACCCCTCGAATCCTAGACATCTCCTAGCTTGCTCCCTGGTAGCGCCAGAACAGCCCAGTGTGCAAACGTTCCGAGCGGTTGCATATCTTTCCTCGGATGGCGGCACCGGTTGGTCAAAAACGTTCGATTTTGGAGGCGACTTTGGTGCCGGTGATCCGTCTTGTGCGTTTGGCCCAGACGGTGCTGTATATTACGCGACCCTTGTTTTTGAGTCCGTCGAAGGGAACTATAACCCGCCGTCTTTCGATTTTCCCGAAGCAAAATACAAGGGCAAGACAGTGTTGCACTGGTCATCGAATGGAGGACAAACATGGTCTCTCAAGTCCATGTTGGCCCGTGGTGACCGCGAGTTCTTAACTATCGATCAAAAGAAGAATAGAATTTACATGTCGGAAATGTATTTAGGCACTTCGCTAAACGCAGCGATCGACGGAATGCCGACATTTGCTTTGGTGATCTATGACTCTGGTGATAGCGGCAATTCGTTCCAACCTCGCGTGCTTTTACAAAGCAAGGGGGCGGTCCCGATCGGCGGGCACCCTGGTGGCTTATTGTCTGATGGGACCTTCGTAACAAGCTTTTCTCCAGTGGGAGGAGTTGGCACAAAAGTAAGAGTTCTGCGCTACAACGCGAATGATCCTGACCAAGCAACAATCTCTGTGGTAGATGGTTTGCATGACTGCGATCCTCGTAGGAATAGCATTTCGATAACATCGTTGGCTGTCGATTCCACGTTGGGGATCTTCCGAGACCGGGTATACGTCGCATGGCCTGATTCGCGATCGGGTCGCTGCGAGATACTGTTTTCTTCGTCCGCCGACGAAGGGAAATCGTGGTCAGAGCCACTCACGGTTAATGACGACCGTAGCCAGATGGGAGTCAATACTGGTCCCGACGATTTCCACCCTGTAGTGGCAGTTAGTCCTACGGGCGTAGTGGGGGTGCTTTGGTATGACCGTCGCGATAGCCCGGACAACCTTGGCTGGCGTCCGCGATTCTCTGCATCGCTCGATGGTGGACAGACGTTTCTACCGAGCGTAGGTTTCGGCAATTCCGGAATTGGCCTATACCAAGGAAAGGTTCTAGATCTTGAAGTACAACGCCAAGGCGGAGCGGATCCATTTCGACCGGGAAAGACTGTTCTAACGACCTTAGGATACGGTGGCCACGGAATTACAGGAGGTGAAACGGCAGGCTTGGCCGCGGATGCCTCTGGCGCATTCCATGCGCTCTGGGTTGACAATCGCACTGGAACGCGGCAAGTGCGGACGGCACAGATCACTGTACAAGGCACTGTTGCAAAGAACGCTGCGAATGATTTAGGGCAGCTTGATGACGTGTCTCGCGATGTAACCGTTCTTTTTTCCAATGCTAAGTTGGATAAAACAAATCAGACGATTACTGCTGATGCCTATATTCAGAATAGCTCGACATCGAATATTTGTCTTCCCCTTAAACTCAGAGTTTTACGATTGGAGTCGAAAATTGGGTCGCCGAAATTCACAAACGCTGACAATCGCCGAGACGGCTCTGGAGCGGTGTTTGATTTTGATCGTTTGGTTCGAGGTGGTGTGTTGTGTCCGGGGCAACGATCCTTAGGCAAGCATATTGCAATTCATCTCGATGGAATGCTCTCAGAGATTGCGACCGGCGACTACGATACGCTAAACAAGATGGTCCAACTCGACTCCGTGGTTTTGGGAATGCTTGATGCTGCCTCATCTAAGGCCCGCGCAACAAATTGAGATGCACCTTCAGTTGACTAGTCAATAGTCGTTATTAAAGCACCGCTCTGAGATCTAAACACACGTACACTGCACTGGGTTTCGTCGTTGCTAAAGGGCGCCGAGCTTTCGTATCCTCTGAACTGCCGAGTTAACATGCTGCTCAGAGCATCCAGGAGCCTGGATGCCCTGAGCCGTTGGCTTTATGGTAGCCGCCGCACTTATTCGTCCGCTTCATAGGCTGGGGGCGACTGGATGGGTTGTCCCGCTTCCGTCATCAGGTTTTCCTTTACTCCGTCACCGCTGCCGTCGGAGCCGCTGCCTGATTGGATGGCAGTCTGAGCGTCGGCCAGAAGGACAAGGTCCGGTTTTGCATACGTCATGGTTATCACCTCCTTTCGTTTTGGAATCAAGTCGAAATTCGCCAACTCAATCTTCATTGCGCGTCAGGTCGTTTGCAGATATCCGCGCTGACGTACGTGCGGAGAGATTTAGATCCCTTTCATGTCAGAGCGACAAGCAAAGCCTGCTCTGGCTTCAGGCTAGGACTGCGTAAGTCACTGTAGGAAAGCCCTGCCAACAACGACGCCAAATGCGATGTGCCAAATCTCCCTTGAGCTTTTGGCTGACAGTCAGTCTGTACCTTGCCTCAAGTGCAGGCGTACACAAAGGCTCCCTTCATAACTGTCCAGTAACTACTCATCTTGATAAGTTCGAGTAATAATCTGATTGACATACCAAAACGCAAGATTGAGGAGCGAGACTAGCGGCGTTCACAAATTCCCTCGGCTCTTTAAGCGACTGGCGTTGTCGAATAGATCGGGTAGGTCAGGAAATCGAATCTTTAAGTCAGGAACTCCGTGTGCAAAGTCTGTGAACACGCCAGTGCGAAACGTAGCCTCAATAAACTCGGACTTCCTCTGGTCGATGAGAGTGTATTAGAACCTGAAACGCGCAGTTGCCTGGATTCTTCTCGCTGGATAAGCACTATCCGGCTGGCCAAAGAGTGGCGAACTGATCACGCCAACATACGTGCCGTAGTTTACGCGATTGAGTACGTTGAACGCTTGCAGAGCGATGGATATCGCGCGACCACTCTTGTCCTTTGAATTAATGGGGAAATCATGCGAAACCTGCAGGTCGAGAAGCAGCCGCGTGCCGCCTTGCAGGCTATTGCGCGGCACGCCGGGCGGTCTTGCGTTGTCCATTCCATCGTTATACGTATCAGATCCGGTTAGAGTCGTATAGGGCCGACCAGAAGCGACGGATAGAATAACGCCAGCCGTAAGCCAATTCCTTACTCGAATTGTTTGTAGCAAACTCAAGCGATGCCTCCGGTCCGAGTCTGCACGGCCCCATTCGCCACGCAGGTCATATTGATTCGAAGGGAAGTAGGCGATACCGCTGGTGTTATTCTTCGTCCAACTGAACGTGTAGCGAGCCTGGCTTGTGAAATATTTGGTAATGCTCCCCCGAAATGTAAAATCGGTGCCGTCGTTGTTCTGTCTTCCCTCCGATTGAATCTCGCGCACAGTTCCAAGATCAGGGTTGAGCCTGAAAAGGTAGGCCGGTGGAGGCGGCGCATTGATATCAAGTGAGCGGAACAAGTGGAAGCCCCGCGAGCCGTGGTAAGCCAGGGCGACAGTCGTGTGGCGAGGGAGCTGATGTTCGAAGCTGCCGCTATAGTAGAGCGAGGAGGGGACTCGTGTGTTTGGCGCGAGTACAACTATGTTGGGCGGCAGAGGTTCGCTTATAGTTGGCAGTGTAACTGAGAAGGGCGGGTTTAGGAACGAGTATTGGCGCAAATGCGCGCCATTGAATCGCAGTAGGTCAGCTACTGGCAGTGGCCCGGTGCGGTCATAGAAGATACCGGTTCCCGCACGGAATATATTATGTGATTTCTTATCGACGGTCCAGGCAAGCGATGTGCGAGCCCCAAAATCTCTCGAGGCCGGGATGTACGACTGCCAATCATAACGAAGCCCGGCTGTGATACTCAGTCGCTTGGCGAGTTGGATTTGGTCTTGCGCAAACCCAGCGAGTTCGCTGTAGCTGAATCGTAGCCGAGGATTTCCGGCCTGCCAGGTCAGCAGAAACGGATGCTGGGATTGGTAGGCGGCCACATCAGAGAAATAGAAGGTCCCGCCAAAGTCCGATTCGTCGTCAATTTGGTTACGGCTTAGGCTCGGTATGTCAACCCCGACTTTGAGTTGGTGCCTGCCCGCAGTCCACGAGAAAATGTCGTTCAATGCGATGGAGTATTGTGTATTCGCTTGAGTGGTTTGCGCTCCCCCGCCTGTAAAGGCGCCTTCGACAATGATCTTTGAGGTTTGGCCTGTGCTGTCAGTGGCCTTTACGTACTTCTCAATCCGAGTGTGAAACTGATTGAGCCCAGTAGAAGAGAGTGTGAACTGGTCGGCGAACGTGAAATTATTAAAACGAGTGGAGTAGTTGGCACCAGCTCCAGCTAGTACGATCCCCCCGACCCCATAGTTGTCGTTGAGGTAGGCAAACAGATTGTACAGGAACGAAATTTGGTGTCGCTTCGACGCTTCGTGAGTGAGTCGAAGGACAAACTTCGTCCATCTCGTTGGATTTGGAACACTTTGCTGAATCAATCCGGTCGGTCCATCGGCGTAGACGAAGGCTTGCCGATCATCTTCGTTGCGTGTAAAGGAAAGGAAAACAGCATCCTTCCTTCTGCGGATGGGACCGCCCAGATAAATATCATAACTGCGTTTCTGTTCCTGCGGACGCGAGGAAGCAAAGGGATTGCGAGCGTCAAAGAAGGCGTCTCGGAAAATAAAGCCAATCGCTCCGTGGAATTTGTCGTTTTCGGACTTCGTAATGATTTCGATTCTTTTCTGTCCGGGATCCCAGAACTCGACGGAATAAGGGTCTTGGTTAATGCGAATCTCGTCGACTGCCTCTTGTGAGACGGCAGCCTCTTTGACCTGTATGCCATCCACGCTGATGGTTGGGACTCCGGTTGTTCCGAAAGTGACCTCGTCCATTATGTTCGAGAGTGTTGTGATGTAGTCTTCATCAAGAACAGGTAAGTCCGCGAGCGATTGGGCAGATACACGAATCGCATCTTGATTCGAGGATGGGTCAGACCCAAGCGGACCGTCGGCGGGGACGTCGATCTGGGTTTTGATCGTCAGCAATGTGAGCCGAATCGACAGTGGAACCGTTGGGTGAATACCCACGTGAACTGTAAGAGTCACGACACGGAAACCTCCCCGCTCCACAACAACCACGTAGAGGCCGGCCTTCACTTGTGGGAAGCGGAAGTGTCCGAGTTGGTCGGTTTGCGTCCTGGCCAGTTCAGTGGCTTCTGACTTCAATATTACTTGGGCTCCCACCACGACACTCTCGCTCGGGTCCGTCACAGTTCCAGTTATCGTCGACTCCGAGCGCATTTGCTGGCCAAACAGATGTGGCGAGAAGAGTAGCAGGACATAGCTGATCAGGAGAGTCCTTATCTGTCTGCGTTCTGAAATACATAGAATACTTGACCCTCCGAAAATGAAATGGCTACGCGGGTCCACGCGGCAATGAGAGACAGCTCCGCCAGACTGAACGCCGCACATAGGGTGAGATTAGCCCGTGTCAGTCCTGCCTGAGTGACCTGATGCTTCCGTGTCCAGAAGTTCCCCGCCGGCAATTTGTTATCAAGGATTTGTGGGGCGACTATCTCGAGAGTTCATCTGGGCTAATGTCCAGAAGTTGCTCAAGTTAATGCGGAATGCGGCGAGCGATGGCTGTCACTCTGCCGATCACTTCCGCGTCTCGACCGGCCAGAAAATGGAGGGGCGGCACCTTGCACGCGGGATGAGGAATAAGAGTCATCCTGTCCTCCACGAAGGAGCAGAAGCCAATCACGTAGCGATCATCCCGAAGCAATAGCACGTAGATTGGGCGTTCCCACAGCTCAACCCAGCTGGAATCCTTACTCTTGCCCTTGGAGCCTGCGTCGACTACCACCAGAATAGCTCCTTCCGTCCACGGGTGATACGCGATCTCCTGTCTGCCAACCCAGAACAGGCCTTGGGACGGAGTATCAAGCCCCGGAACCAACTCAGGTAATCCGTCGAGAAGGAAGAGAGGAATCTCTTCCAGGGCATCAACCAGATACGAGCAAAGGCTTTGTCCGGGCAAGGTAGAGCCTGCAATTGTTAGTGATTTGTTCGAACGTTTGTCAGCAAGATAGGCCAACGGGATGGGCCTGTGGCCCGATTCTTCGAGGGGAAGACCGGCGGCCCGAAGAAGCGTCCACAGGTCGATGTTGTAGGCAATGCAGAGGCTAAATACTTTCTCAATGTGGCGCGGGAGTGTATTTGCAGCTTCGAATTCAAAGAAGGACCCAGTCGATATCATATATTCGCTATTCGCGAGTTGTTCGGCAACCTTGAGTGTAATCTGATGCGCCCTGCGGATTGTTATTGAATTGCGCTCCCTTTGGGTCCGCAGCAAGCCGCATAAGGAATGATGCCGAGTCATTACCTGCAGGTTCGAGGGACGGTCGACTCTGTGAAAGGAGGTAAAATCGGGAATACTGATTCCTGACAGCGGGCGTATTTCCGCATCGACAGTTCCTAAAATTCGTACTTGTTCGTTTATCCGGTATTCCGGAGATGCAAACGGAAGAGCACTCGCTGTTAGGAGGATATCGTCCCGGTTCAAAGCGCCAACATGACAACAGACGAGTCCACCAGGGTATTCGACAAGATATATCGGATGGTTTTGGGCGCTCTGTCCCTCTCCGCGTACCGCTGGCTGGAGGGTCACCTGTCGCTGGTCGACGCGTACGATGCTGCCAGGGAAGACGTCCGGAAAAGCAAGGGCATCTTTCTGCCCAATTCTGGCGTAAAGGAAATTATGCCGATTGCACTTTTCAATCCTCGTAACTGGCCAGGACGCGTCTTGACGTACTTTGCTTGCCAAAGATCCGGTGTGGTCCAAGTCTTCCGGATTAACAATGGATCCCATAAAGGGAATCAATCTGTTCTTGTCATACGCTACTGGGGGAAGCAGAACGGTTTGCTCGGAGTGGAGCGACAGCTGGAATCGCGTGATGTTGTCCGCCGGGAAGCCAAAAAAAGCTAGGCATTCCGAAAAGTCGTAGCCGGTCAGTTTGCTCAACGCGAGCACCTGACAGATGTGCAGACTCGTCCGTTTAGCCACGACGTTGTAGCAGAAGTTATGGGGAACAAAAAACGGAGAGGTAGCACCATACAACTGCTCAGTTGCTTTGGAAAGCATGTTCACTGTCATTTGCTTCGTGCGGAGGAGAGCGCGGAAACGCTCGACAAATTCTGAACGCCACTCGCGTTCTATGATGTGGCCGGCTATGGATTCGGCTGCGTGGCTGGGTGTTGTCATACGCGGCCCGACCTAAAGGCAAACCGACTCAGGTCCAGTCTCACGACGGGTGGAGTGCAGTTGGCTCGAGGACTCGCTGAAAATGTAGTTTTGCCCGCGCATTGCTAGCCCGAGACACTTGAGGGACTTTTACTCTAGGGCGGAAGATAACAGCAAAAAAATCGAAATCGGTCGCTTCAGCGAGCACGCGACCGCTTCTTGGTGTAATCCCAGTCCCGCAGTCTGTTTCCCGGATCAGAGTAGTTCTTTCGTTTTCCACGAGATGGGCGCTGCTTTGAGTCATGTTTTGAGGCAAAGTCGACCTGAGGGAGCAATGTCTTAACGGAGCAAATTGGCGAGATTGCGTCATCTGCGTTCGTTATCGCAACCGCCATCAATTGGATGGATTCGCGGATATGGTAGCCAAGCGACCTGTCGCTAGGTGTCAGAGTTGTTTTGCCGACCCCGATGCGCTCGCGAGGATCGCGATCGTGTTTGTAACGGTCAAGCTAGTTTGGTGGAGCGCCACACCGAGCGGCAAGAGTTGCTCTACGCGTATCTCGGTAACCAGCCAAGCCACCCAAACTTCTGGTGATGAGCCTCTGAGGTTAGACGAGGGAGCGCGTGGAGGCTCGTTCAGATCCTTCAGGGTGTATTTCTTGACGAGATACTCATGCACTTGCTACGCAGTCTAATTCATAACATGGCATAGATAGAGATTCTGACTCGTATATATAAATGTACGCGATCAGACTTTCGTAGCCGGAGATACGGGCTACCCGTTGTTCGCACACTCCGCAAGCGATGGGAGGGAACTGAAGGCCCGGTGTCTGGGTCTTCGCTGAGTCTCTCTTCAAATGATTCAGCACGGCAACGCCCCGTGGAAGCGAACTTCTTTGACATCTTACGAGGAAGCTGCAAGAAAGAAAAAAAAGTATGAGCGGCCGGCGATCAGGCGGGTCAACTTGAGTGATTTGTCGCCAGGAATCCGGACTGAGGTTTTATCAGTTTTTTCCCGACCCATGCACGGTGCACAATTGAAGACGGAACCTCAGTGCGAGCATCCCGTTCGGCCTACAACCATTATCGAAGCGTCGCGTTTGTCGGAGCGTTTCGGCGCAAACGTCATCATCGCTAGCGAAACATTCCAAGTCACCGGCAGCTTCAAATTCCGGGCAGCCTACAACTTGGTTACGCATATAGCTCACCCACAGGTTATTACCGCTTCCTCTGGCAATTTTGGACAAGCACTGGCATATGCCTGCTCCTTGGTCGGTAAGTCATCGATCATCGTAATGCCTACGACCTCGGCGAAAGTGAAAGTAGATGCAGTACGCGAATATGGTGGAATTGTCGAGTTCGTAGACGTGAATATCAAACCGCGGCAAGTAAGAGTATCTGAGCTAGCGCGCGAACATCCTGAGGCTTACGTCGCGAGCGCATATGACGATCCTCTCGTGATTGATGGCAACAGTTCGCTCGGAAGGGAACTCAGGGCCCTCGATTATCCATTCGAGGACATCATCGTCCCAATCGGTGGGGGCGGGTTATCGTCGGGGATCATCAAAGGATTGTCGCAAGCGCGGCAGAAGATCAGTGTTTTAGGCGCTGAACCGCTCGTGGCCAACGATGCCGCGCGGTCGCTTAAACTAGGCAAGATCGTTCGGAATGAAACTGAGCCGCAGACAATCGCGGATGGTGCGCGAACTGTCAGCCTTGGCCTGCATAACTGGGAGATCCTCCGGCACGGATTGCGAGGCATCGTCGAAGTGCCTGAGGGAAAGATCGTGGAAGGCGTGAAGCTTCTTTTGGAGCTAGAAAATCTTAGAGTGGAGCCGACGGGCGCGCTTAGCATCGGCGCATTGTTGACCGAGCCGGAAATATTCCGTGATCGCTGTGTCTGTTGCGTCGTTAGCGGCGGGAACGTCGATCCTGAGGTGTACGAGAAAATCGTCAGCGGTTAACCGACGAGGCAATTCTCACAACTTATCTCGGGAGGTCTAGATCATTGATGCCCGAAGCCATTCAGACGCAATCCGCGCCAATCCCTCAGGGGCACTACTCTCAGGCGGTGCGAGTCGGTTCACTCGTATTTATTTCCGGGCAGTTGCCGCTTGATCGAGAAGGACGCTTCGTAAGCGGCACAATTGCCGACGAGGCAAGACAGGCTCTCTCGAATGTTCGTGCAGTTGTGGAAGCGGCCGGTGGAAACATAGCCAGTCTGGTGCAGTGCACCATCTACATCAGCGAAATCACCCATTGGGCCGAAGTGGACGCCGTCTATGGCACGTTCTTCTCCGGAATCTCTGTCCTTCCAGCCCGCGCGATCGTGCCCGTCAAGGAAATGCACCACGGTGCATGCGTCGAGATTCAAGCGATTGCTGCAATTCCCTGAGACTCTTGCCTTTTACGTAGGACACGTTCAAAGGAAGAAGATGTGCAGTGTGTGACTTACCTGCCGAGGCCGAGGCTGAGGGTGCGGGACGTTCGGCGCTGTATGACGGAAAAGTTTGAAAAGAAATAAGAAATTCCTGCCTCTGGTTTCAAATCCGCCGTAGTTCTTCATTGATTGGTACAAATGCCAGGCGCGCTGGGTACTTCTAGTTGACATCAAAATACGCTAAAAACAAAAACCTTTGGAGCGTGCGCCTTGCATTCAACTCGAAGCAAATCCCTTCTCCTGGTCATGTTGTGTTTCACAACAATCTCAATCACGCAGACGGAGACCGCGACCATATCCGGTCGAGTGACGGATCAACAGGGCCACCTGGTTGAAGGCGCCGAAGTGGTCATCACGAACGTGGACACCAATTCGAGTGCTAGACAAGCGTCGAGCACAGACGGACTCTACATTTTCTCAGAGGTGAAACCGGGCCGCTACCGCATCAATGTGACTAAGGGAGGATTCCAGACCATTAACCTGACAAACGTAGTCCTCAACGTTCAGGACTCAATCAGTCAGAATTTTAGGCTCCAGGTGGGCTCGGTCTCACAGTCGATAACTGTATTGGCGGATGAAGCCAGGGTGAATACCGAATCGGCTGTGGTGAGCACGCTTGTTGATCGGCAGTTCGCAGAAAATCTGCCGATGAATGGCAGGAGCTTTCAGACCCTGATTCAGCTGACGCCGGGTGTGGTTGTTGTGCCCGCCGGCACTAGTGATAACGGGCAGTTCAGCATAAACGGTCAGCGCGCCGCATCTAATTACTGGACGGTAGATGGCGTAAGTGCCAATATTGGGGCTGGATCTGGCAGTACAGGCCAAGGACAAGGATTTGGGGGAGCGCTGCCAGGGTTGAGTGCCCAAGGCGGCACGAACAGCCTGGTCTCCATCGATGCTTTGCAGGAATTTCGCATTCAGACTTCCACGTATGCGCCGGAATTTGGCCGCACTCCCGGCGGGCAAATATCGATCGTTACGCGTTCTGGAACGAATCAGTTTCACGGCTCGACCTTCGATTATTTCCGGAATGATGTCCTCGATGCAAACGGCTGGTTCAATGGATATACCAATGTTCCTCCATTGCCCAAGGCAGAAGAGCGGCAGAACGATTTTGGGGGGGCATTTAGCGGCCCGATTCTGAGGAACCGGACGTTCTTCTTCTTCTCATATGAGGGGCTTCGGCTTCGTCTTCCACAAACTGCCCTCTCCACTGTTCCTGATATCAGCGCGCGGCAGGCCGCAATATCGGCCACGCAGCCCCTTTTGAATGCGTTTCCGATACCCAATGGAACTGACTTCGGAAATGGCATCGCTCAATTCAATGCCAGTTACTCGAACGCCTCAACTCTCAATGCCACGAGCCTTCGAATCGACCATATAGTCACCGATAAGGTGAGACTCTTCGGGAGGTATAACTACTCACCATCACAACTTCTTCCGCGAGCGGTACCACTAAGCGAACTGCAACATAATGCAAACACTCTCCAAACAGCCACGGTAGGGGCCACTTGGAGCATCTCAGCAGCTATAAACAATGATTTGCGATTCAACTACAGCCGGAGTAGTTCGAACTTCTCTACTAGCTTGGGCACCTTTGGCGGAGCTACACCATTGACGGCTGCGGAGCTGAACTTTCCGACTCCCTTCACCCTGGAGAATTCCATCCTCGAAGCTTTCATTCGTCCAATTGGGGTCTTACATGATGGAAATGGCGGCAGTTTTCTACAGCAACAGTATAATGTGGTTGACGGTTTAGTGTTTCAAAAAAGCTCGCATAGCATTAAATTAGGGATTGACTACCGACGATTGAACCCATCATACAATCCTTCACTGTACGCGCTAGAACCAGTATTTTCCAATATGCAGTCCGTGGAAGCCGGAAAACTACTGATAATAAGCATAAATTCAACGCGCGGAGCCACGTTTGGACTACAAAACCTAGGTGCGTTTGCTCAGGATACTTGGCGAATCAACCCTCGCCTGACCGTCACCTATGGGCTGCGCTGGGATTTGGATTGGGTGCCTAGCAGTGACCCTGCTCTTCCGGCACTCACGAACGTCAATCTCAGCAACCTATCGACCCTGGCTTTAGCGCGCTCAGGGACGTCGCCGTACAGCACGACATATGGAAACATTGCGCCTCGGCTCGGAGCGGCCTACCAAGTGTCAAAACGGCAGGGTTGGGAAACGGTATTTCGTGGAGGATTTGGCGTGTTTTATGACTTGGCGTCCCAAGAGGTCGGGAATTCACTCTCCTTCGCCCAGTACCCATTTGGAGCAGTTACTAGAATCAGAGGAGGTACCTACCCTTTGAGTTCCGCACAATCAACGCCCCCTCCCATTACTGTAGATGGTGTGAGTGGGGTGAGCGCGCAAGGAACGAAGGGTTACGATCCGAATCTGAAGCTGCCATACACTCTTCAATGGAACATTGCGGTCGAGCAGGCGTTGGGCTCGGGGCAGACGATATCTGCGTCGTACGTCGGCGCGGCCGGAAGAAGGCTTCTCCAGACGGCAGACGTCATTTCGCCTAATACAGCCTTTGCCGAGGTGCAGATCGTAACGAACGCAGCGACTTCTGACTACCAGTCCCTCCAAGTCCAATACCAAAGGCGATTGTTGCATGGGCTTCAGGCACTGGCTTCTTACACGTGGTCGCACTCGATTGATTCGGCCTCTGCCGGTTCGGCGTTCGGCAACGCGGCCAATGACCTAGTGCCGGGTGTGAATCCAAATGCAAATCGAGGGCCCTCGGATTTTGACATCCGCAACACGCTTTCTGTCGGCATGACATATGAAGTTCGCGCCCCCAAGATCAACAGGTTCACAAATGCAATTATGCAGGGTTGGTCGCTACAGAATGTCATTCAGGCTCGTTCAGCCCCTCCTGTGGACGTTTTCAACTCAAACTACGGCCAGCTTTTCAATGGCCCCGCTACAAATGTTCGGCCCGATTTGGTTCCGGGAATTCCCCTCTACGTCTATGGCCCGCAATACCCCGGGGGAAAGTCGATCAACAACACTCTGGGAGCAGTGCCAGGAGGGTGTTCAGATGGTTCACAAAGCGTAGGTCCTTTCTGTCCTCCCCCGATCGACCCGAACACATTCCTACCCCTTCGGCAAGGGAACTTGGGGCGAAATGCATTGCGCGGTTTTGGAGCTGCACAATGGGACTTGGCGATCCATCGCGACTTTCCCATTCACGAGAGGCTGAGGCTGCAGTTCCGAGCAGAGATGTTCAATGTCTTAAATAATCCGAACTTTGCGCCTCCCGTCTCGGATCTGAGCAATACAACGCAGTTCGGTCGGTCCATCCAGATGTTGGGTCAGTCCCTCGGAAACGCGGAGGGTTTCGGTGGCTTCAGTGCTCTGTATCAGATCGGTGGATCACGCTCCATTCAATTGGCACTGAAACTTCTATTCTAACCTTGGTGGAGGATGAATTCCGATTCGCACTTCTGAGATTCGTCGGTCGGGGCGACAGAGCCAGCAGAGACACCCTTGGCCATTTTATTTGCACCATCATAAATGGCGAAGAAGGCCGGAAGTCGATGTTGTACTTCGCTCCGATTGTTTGCTTACAGAAAAGCTAACCAGATATATCTGCTACATAATGTCGACCATTGACAGTTCGAGGCTTCTGGCAAGGTTTTTGATATTTCTGGCGGGCTCATTCTTCGGTGGGGACTTTAAAGTTGAGGTTCATGCCCAGGAGAAGCATGAGGTGACACTTGATGATTTGAAGGATTTCAAAGAAGTTCAATCTATGGACTTATCGCGCGATGGCCACATACTTGCGTATGCCGTGAACTGGCAACATCCGGAATTGTGGCTAGTGGACACTCGGTTCGGCAGCGTCCCGCGTCATTTGGGCCAAGGCGAGTTTCCTCGATGGTCCCCCAACGGCAAGCACTTGGCCTATTATTCCAGAGCTTCCGGCTCTTTACAGTTATGGGTTTTGGATATTCAGTCGAGCCAACCTGAACAAATTACTCAAGTCGAGGGCGGAATCGATCCGAATCCCGCGACCATGAATATCGGGATGGATGGTTGGCTCGGTGATCCGCTGCGCTTTTCGTGGTCTCCTGATGGAACACGACTTGTATACTCTTCCCAAGTCGTCATCCCGATTGCTCAAGATGTTTCCAATGGGAAATCCGTTCTGCCCAGCAGGAATGTTTCCACAGTCGAAACAGTGTCGCCATTGGTTTTAACAATCAGCACCCCGCGGGAGTGGACGTTGGCCGGTATCTTCCGCGCCCAAGGATTCGGAGTTCCGCGTCATTGGGTCGACGGAAAGATGCAGGTAGGCCCCAATGCGACACCAGCACTACCTACGGCAAACCAGTTGTTTCTCGTCGATATCCACAGCAAGGTGGTAAGGCAACTGACTCACGATGACTTTCAATATTTCACGCCTGATTGGTCCCCAGACGGTCAGAGGATTCTGTGCGTCTCTATGGAACGGCGTCCCCTTCTCGGATGGGGATCGGGGCCGACTAACCTCTATGAAATCGACGTCGCGAGTGGACATAAGACCGCTCTGACGGCGGATTCCATGTATAAGCGAGTTCCTTCGTGGTCTCCTGATGGAATGGCGATCGCATTCTTTGGCGCCGGCGCAGAGAATCTTGGAAGAGTCTCTTTATTTGTCATGTCTAAGATACATGGCCAGCTTGTGGACGTTTCTGCACCACTGGATCGTCGTTTGGATGACGCACATTGGCTTTCTGACAGCAAGTCGATGGCAGTTACATATTTGGATGGCGTGAATTCACCGGTTGCTGAGGTGAACATTATGAACCGCGATTTCAGGGTTATCAGCGGTCGGGATGATGCATACAGAACTTCGTTGGCTGTATCTATGTCGGGTACCGTGGCGTGGAGTCAAAACGATGCCTCCGGCCCAGCCAACATCCGTATCGCCCCTAAAGGCGAACGCGATTCATACATTCTCGTCGACCTAAACCCGCAGATCAAGAAGTTGCGGCTTGGCACACAAGAGGTGATCGAATGGAAAAACAGTCGGGGCGAAGATATGGAGGGCGTGCTGATAAAGCCGGCGCGCTATCAAGAAGGCCACCACTATCCACTGATCGTGGATACTTATCCTAAACAACAGAATAGTTTTAAGGCTTGGCCGATGGTGCCGGGTCAAGCTTGGGCATCTAGAGGATATGCGGTCTTCTACCCTAATGGTGATGGGCCTCACGTATGGGATATCCCGTGGAAGTCAATCACCACCAACGTGGGGGCGAAAGGGCCGCAAGGTGTGGACGTTGCTGTAGACGACGTCGTTACCGGCGTGGACGAATTGATCCGACGTGGAATAGTTGATTCAGACCGGATGTGTCTGTACGGGTTTAGTAACGGTGGAGGTATTGTTAATCAGGTGGTTACAAAAACGAACCGCTTCAAATGTGCCATATCGATTGCAGCAGCAACATCCGCCGACTGGTCGATGCCGTTTTTTTTCCGTTCGCCGTCCAAGTCCATCGCCAATCTAGCAGGGGCTTTGCCTTGGCAAAGTCCGCAGACGTACATCCAATTATCGGCGCTTTACCGTTTAGATAAAGTGACCACGCCTATGCTTTTAGCTGACGGGGATAATGATGGGCTTTTCTTACTGGGAGAAATCGAGATGTATAACGGCCTGCGCTATTTGGGAAAAGACGTGACGCTGTTACGTTATCCGGATCAGGGGCATGGATTTGAGGGGGAGGCCATGCGAGATTTCTGGGAGCGCGAGAACACTTTTGTTGACAAGTACCTCAAGCCTGATCCCCTACCTAACTGAATCAACCCCGTCTTTAGTTAAAACCTAGAACAATCCCGGCGTCGCCAAAACTAAGTAGAGGCCGTCCGGAGTTCCAGTTTGAGGAACTTACGCAATGAGGAGATGTAAACCATAAGTCTGGATTACCACGCCCGCTTAAATAGTCACCTCCTGGTTGCTCGAGCGACCAGGAGGTGCATCATGGAACCCTAAGTGCTCGCTTAATCCTCGAGCTCAAAGGTTGAACCTTGTGGATTGTTATCGTCGCCGTCTTCGTTTCTATTTGGCTTGCTACCTTGGATCACGAGATTTGCATCACCGAGGACAGCGATTTCAGGTTTGCTATAGTCCATTGTCATCACCTCCTTTCTTTTTGAGAATGAGCTACTTCGCTAGCAGAAGTAAGCAATTGGTCCGATGTCGTTGGTGGACCGTTTTCGGGTCCCCCGCAAAGGTGGTCAGACTTCTGGCCGACCAACCGCGGTGCAACTTCGTTGTGCCAATTCCGTTTCAAGTGTCACCCGAACCTTAGGCTCAATTGAAATCACGCGCTGAGCAATGGCTCTTCTTAACCACAGTTCCCAAAAGAGGGTTCTTTTCAGTCGCAAGAATTGAAGAGGCGGATCCCCATTCTTCACAGCGATAAACGACGCATGAAAATCTTGCTGGTTGATATAGCCGAGACGAGAAATCAGGGGCGAGCGAAGAGCGCTTTCCAGCTTGTTCCAATGTTTTTCAAAAACACGACTAGGCTGGCGACCTCCCATTGGTATCTTACGGCGCGACAAAACCTCGGCGGGAAGCAAGCCTGCCAGAGCGCGTCGCATCAAAGAACGCCGGTGTCCGGGCCGCAGCAGTTGTTCCGTCGGAATGGACGTGAGGAACTGAACTAATCTCTGGTCGAGGTAGGGATACCTTGTTTCCGTTGTGGACGGCGGTGCCTTAGTCATCTGACGCGCGAGAGTCATTACCGTCTGGAACCAGTCTCGAGCACTGGGAAGCCAAAGCCACGAGCCTTCCGCCGCATCTAACTGCCGGACGGACAACCTCTGCTGGTCGGCGAATTCTTGACTGATCCAAGGATCCCGTTTAGCAATCTCCGCATACCGCGCCCGAATCGAAGCCGGCAGTTGCAGAAGAAAGGCGTCACGAACTAAGTGTAACCATGGACGCCTCAGGAGCAGGCTCCAAACTCGGAGCTGTTTGGCTAGTTCCGCCATTCGAAGCTGGCTGAGCAGGTCGGCAAGTTGTATCCGCGGGTCCAATGTCTGGCCAAGCATCTCATCTCCACCTTCGCCGTTGAGAACAACCCTGTATCCGCCACGTTTTACCACCTTGGAACGCTCTGCAATCACCTCTGGCCTTTTGCCATCGAAGCCAGGACTCGCAACAAAGTTTGTATATTCGAACGGCGATGCGTGACTTAATTCGTGTGTCTCGGCGTGATGCCCAATCCGACCCCTTTTGTTTTCAACAAGCGCCAAGTAGAAGGCGTCGTCTACTCTTGGTTCGTCGCAGAGAACGATGGAGAACGTATCCAACGAAGGCGCTTCCGCTCCTTCCTTGGCGAGGACATCGTCGGCCATACAGACGATTGAGGACGAATCGAATCCCCCGCTTAAGTCAGCAAGAACTGGTGAATGGGTGCGCAGCCGTTGGCGCACAGCCTGGCGAAAGAGGTAGCGGAAATGTTCCTCGTATTCGGCGTCGGTCTTGTAACGGGTCTTCGCTTTGGGATCGAAGCTCCAAAAGGAATGGATGCTCACCCTTTGGTTTTGGATAGTAACGATCTTTCCTGGTGGGATGGAACGAATCTCGCGATAAGGTGTGAGATCCGCGTCTGGCCATAGTGCGAGATAGCTAGCGAAGTATTCGTCGCACAACGTGAACTGATCGCCGCACAACGCTAGCGGCTCCAGATGGGTGCACCAGATGACGCACTCGGGCTTGGGATAATAGAAGAGATGGCGGACACCCGCGTAATCCCTAGCGAGGCTCAGCTCGCGATTACCAGGGTCCCAGATAGCGAGAGCCCAATCTCCGATGAGTTTGGCGAAGCAGCCTGTGCCCCAGCGCGCGAAAGCGGCCTCGACAATGGCCAAGTCGGTGTGATCGGCGGCGAGGTCGTTATGAAGCCGAGGGATTAGTTCGTCGCGATTGTCGAGACGGCCGTCCCAGGTAAATATTGCGCCGGAGGTGGAGACGTGCGGCTGACGTTCGAAGTGCGACTCCGATGTTGTGTGGAACGGCCGGTAGAGCATTCCGACGGAGTCGCCGAAATAGGTGGTCTCTCCGTCAGGGCCGTACTCAACTAGTTCGCTGCTGATCTTGGCCAGGAAGTTCCTGTCCACTGGCTTGCCATCGTAGTTCCAGACTCCTGCTTGCACGCTCATAAACAGGTTCTCCTCAGCAGCGTTCCCAGACGCCGTAGACTTTTTGAACGTCTCTGCGCTCGTTGATGGCGTGGTTGTCTACTTCGGTCCAGGCATGGGCCTTGAAGGGAAGTTTTTGTGCGCCCATGACCATTTGGGCGGGTACACCGTAATGGCGCAGCATCCAGGTGGTCACCGCCGACCGTTGCAGACAAAGCACCCGTTTGGGATACCAGACGCAGGCATTGTTGACGGCCTCACAGACGCGATTAACTGCATCCGGTGGAGGTGCGTGGCGGGAGACTATCCTACTCTTCACAAATTTGTGCATGCCGGCGAAGTTGCCTTCAAATCCCAGTACGTCAAAGGTCAGCAGAGCTAGCAGAGCTTTCCACGTTAATAATCGCATGATGTCAATTTCCTTCTCATACGTTCACACCCAACTCATGACAGATGAAAGCGAGCCTATCGGTCACGGCCTCAACGCGTAGGTTTAATGGTTGTACTGGGATATGACCCCAAGTGGGCCTGTAGTTCAAAAGGATCGGATGGCCGGAACTGGTTGCTGCCTGGAGTCTCGCTGCCATCTTGCGGGCATGCATTGGATTGCAACGAGTGTCGGCATCACCGGAAACAAGCATAACGGATGGGTAGGGCAGCCCATCCTGGACGTGATGGTAGGGTGAATACGCGAACAAATGCTGAAAATCTTCTGAATTGTCGGCGGAGCCGTATTCTCCGATCCAACGGTCCGCATGATCGAAGCGGTGATAGCGAAGCATATCTAGTAGTGGACCTGAGCAAACCACGGCGCGGAACAGGCTTGGCCTTTGGGTTAGAGCAGCACCTACGAGCAGGCCAGCGTTGGATCCGCCACTAATTGCGAGCTTAGTTGGTTCGGCGTAGCCGTTGTCGACAAGCCATTCGGCCGCGGCGATGAAGTCATCAAAGGAATTTTGACGGTTGTGGCGCTTTCCGGCGAGATGCCATTCTTGCCCCAGTTCGCCGCCGCCGCGCACATTGGCGACGGCTAGAAGGAAGCCTTGCTCGAGGAGGAAAGCGGAAGACGCCTTGAATTCCGGGGTGTGGTTGTAACCGAAGCCGCCGTAACCAGTAAGAAGGGTGGGCAGAGGGCTATTGGGGGGGCCCTGCATACCAGCGACCAGGTACATAGGAACTTCCGTGCCGTGTTTTGATTTGTATTGAACCTGTTGGAGTTTGATGGAAGAGGGATCAAAGGCTATCTTGGGCTGGGCCCAGACCTCATGTTTGCAAGTGGAAGGCTGATACGAGAAAATCGCTGTAGGTTGATCGAACGTAGAGAATTCATAGAACAGAGTATCGGTTTCGGGAGGCCTGCGGATCAAGCGCGCAGTTCCGTTTGGCGGACACGGAATTGTGACTCGGCACCCATCCGTAAGTCCAAGAGCTTCAATCCGCGTAAAGCGATTTTCGACATAGCCGACGCACAACCAGTTGCCGACGGTTGCGAAGTCCTCGATGCGACGATGGGACTCCGGAACAAAGTCGGACCAACGATCCGGGTCTGGGTGATCGAGATCGATTGTGACGATGCGGTAGTTGGGAGCCTTGTGATCGGTCAGAGCAAACAGGTTGTGTCCGACAAAAAAAGGACAAAATACTGACTCTGCTCGTTCCATGATCTTTTGCGCCGATCCGCCGCTAGCCAAATCTTGCACATACAGGTCGAATGTTATGGGATCTTGTGAATGGGTCGCACGGTAACCGAGAAGCTTTCCGTCCGATGAGGCGAACAAACCAATATGGAGGTTCGCATTCTCACCGGCGACGAATATCTCAAGGTCCTCCTCTGGTCGGCGCCCAAACTGATGCGAGTACACAGCTCGGTGATTGGGGCGTGAGGAATTACTTATTTCGTGCGTATAAAAGAAGCCAAGTCCATCTAGTGAGAAGACTAAACCTGGTCCTAAGCCCTCTGGCAGCCGATCAGGCAGAACGCACCTGTGAGCAATATCCAAAAACTCAACCGCTTGCGAATCTGTGCCGTCGTGCCTGACCCCATAAGCCAAGACATTTCCGTCCGGCGCAATTTTGAGAATGCTGACGGCTATTGCGCTCCCCTGACCTCTTAATGCCGGGTCCACGAGGACAATTTCCTCAGCAGAATTGCAGTAGCGCATTACGATAGCGGGCTGCTCCTCTTCAGCTTTACGTTTCAGGTAAAAGTAACGATTGCCGACCTTCCAGGGTTCTGACACAACTTCGATGGCAAGGAGTTCTTGAATACGTTTTCGAATCCGCTTACGCCCTGGCACCGCATCGAGATACGCACGTGTGTAAAGCGTTTGTTCCCTGAGCCACTCTCGCGTGCGTGGTGAATTCTGATTCTCTAGCCACCGGTAAGGGTCGGCGACTTCCACACCGTGGATTATGTCGGTTACAACCTCTGCGGGTGTGTTTGGTCGAGTCTGTGACAGTTGTGGCATGTCTATTCAAGAGCACATATTCAGTCATTTCTTTCGGATCGGGAAATCGAAGTGATTACTGCCGACATGTGTGTTGTTAGCTTCCTTGTCAGAGTTCTTATGTAATAGACCCTTTTGTTCGAGCCCTAATAGAAATTCTTCTACGTCGCGGCAGACTTGCTCTCTCTCGACGCCAAAGTCCGTACTAACTCGGTCGACAATGTCATCCTTTGTTACACCCTTAGTAAGGTGCCGCCAGATATGTGCGCCCATGGGATTGATTGTGAAGGTGGCACCATTCTCGGTATTCTGCAAAACGGCGCCTGCCTCTGTGAAAATGGTCCGAACCACTCTCGCTGTGTTCATCGAATTCGCCTTTGCCACTATGCAGAAGTCGTGCCAGTGTTTGCGACGGTTACAAGAATTCCTCGCAAAACCAATCCCTGCAGGAAGTTGATCATGTTCGCGGCCTCATCTGGAACGAGGGCAATTAGTTCCTGGACAGCATGGGATTGTCCGTCATCGAGTCTTGCTATAACTGGCAAGATCGTTTCGCTACAGTAGGAAGTCTTTCCGAAGCTTTTCAACCTGCGGTTGCCATTCTCCGCCTTGGTAGAAATCTCCACACGCCGAGGACTCGCCAACCGGACGTGCGACTTGCGATCAACCGCAATCCCCTCCGCTGTGGCTGCCCGCGGTAACTCGAAGTGTGGCCGCAGAATAGCGTTGGCGTCCGCCGCCGCTAGAAAGCGATCCATCAAGTCGTCAGACCACGTCCGAAAGAGCAATTCCCGTAGGTTCGCCGTGTACGCCGCCCGTGTGTCGTGACTGGCCATGTGCGGGATATCCTGGCGGACTTCGGCATGATTCTTAAGCTCGTTCACGAACCAGTGGAGAAGGTCAAGGCCGCGGTGATTTCGAAGCCCCAGCGTCAGGTGGAGCGAGGGCTCATCTACGGGATATGCTACGTGCCACCAGCCTCTGGGTAGGTAGAGTATGTCTCCATCTTTAAGAATGTCGTCCCAAATCGGCTCCCCAGTTGGTTCCTGAGCACGTTCCACATCCTTCCCTTTTTCTAAGGGATGCAGGCGAGTTGGACTATAGACCTTCCAATGCTTCCGTCCAGCGATCTGTAGGATCACCGTATCGTGGTTATCGAAGTGAATATCAAATCCTTTGTCTGTTCTCCAGCCAGCGTATAAGTTCGCTCGAACACCGACGCGGAAAATGCGTTCTAAACCCACTGCAAGCTCGTGCACAGGCCCGTACAGTTCATCGACCGCATCTACGATAAGGGTTGCGCCCTGCGCAAGAAGATTGGTTAATTCTGCAGCTTGCAGGCGCGGCCCCAGCCTGTCTTGCGTTAGATATTTGTCAGCGTCAATTTCCCTACCCGACTGAAAGAGTCTCAGGCGTGGCGGCGCGAGTCGATGTTCTTCGAGTATTTGGTTAAGTTTGGTCCACGGCATTAGGGCGATGAATTTGCCGTTGGTCCCCTGCAAGTGGAGGAAGGACTGTCCCAAATAGTGTTCGACGAACTCATCGCTGCTCATTGGTGACAGAATGTTGTCGAGGACACCCGCGGATGGAACCAATTCTTGAGCATAGCTGGCCATCTCAAATCTCCTCAGATATGATTGCGAACTGTTCTAGTTCTGTTTGCACACGATCGCTCTTCGTGCAGGATCTCGGTCATGGGCGGAGGACTGATGGTCGAAGCCATGCGTCGTCCCACTTGTGGGATTGAGGCTCAAAGCGATAGTGGGATTCGGTACGGGTAAGCGCAAGACAAAACGCCAGGCATATTCTGATATCTCGGCGCATATTCTGACTTTCTAAGTCGTTTTGTAGCTTTCCTGAATGAATTCTGAGAAGGAGTGGGTAGGGGAGAAAGCATGGTGTGCGTCATTCAGCGCGGTTAGAGTAGTGCACCAACTGTGCGTATAAAGATTTGTTCCGAACCAAATGGTCGTGCGAACCTTGCTCGCGAACAAATCCGCGGTCAAGCACGACAATTCGGTCAACCCAATGGAGCGCGGAAATTCGGTGGGATATGAAGACGAAGGTTGCGTTGCCAAAATGGTGAGACAGATTCGCGAAAACCCTTCGCTCCCCCAGAGCGTCAATCGCCGAGGTTGATTCGTCAAATAGAAACACGCATGGGTTCTGGAGCACACTACGAGCCAAAGCGACACGCTGGCGCTCGCCGCCCGACAAGACATTGGCTCTGGGTCCAAGTGGAGTGTCCCAGCCATCGGCGAGTCGATGGATCACTCCATCGAGATCGGCAATTTCGATTGCCAGTCTTAGTTCCTCGTTAGTTGCGGAGGGTTGTCCGAGTAAGAGGTTTTCTTTTAGGGTCCGGTCGAAAAGAATGGCGTCCTGCATGAGATAGCAGACTTTGCTTCGAAGGCTGTCCAGACGCAGATTTCGAACGTCGACTCCATCGATGTGGACGGCTCCTTGGGTTACGTCATACAGCCTGGCAATGAGCTTTGCGATGGTACTCTTACCGCTGCCACTGATACCGACCAGCGCGACCTTCTCACCTGCCCCAAGCTTCAGGTCGAGTCCCTCGAGGATCGCCGGCCCATTCGGATAGGAGAAGCTGACGCCTTTCACCGCAACAGACCCTCTGGCGGGAGATGGGAAACGGACAGCGGTCAGACTTTGCGGCACGCTGGGAGCCGTTTCGATGACCTCCAGAATTCGGCGAATACTAGCGCTCATACGATTGAGTCGGGAATAGATTTCGACTGCAGCGGTCAGTGGATAAAACAGCCGCGCCAAATAGCTGTAGAAGGCAACCAGGCCGCCGACTGTCAGAGTACCCACGATCACCTCGTAGCCACCGTAGCCTAGAATCGCAATGGTCCCGATCGCGATGATGGCCATGTAGCAGGTGGCGAACAGTGTCTCTACTAACGCACGGTCGTTTATAGCCTTTACGCGTGCAACTGCCCGTTCTAGGAATGCCTGTCTCTGATTCTGCTCCTGGTGAAGCAGTTGGACCTGAATGACGGACCCCAAGTGCTCATGCAGAAAGCTACTTTCTCTGCTGGACCGTTCCTGGGCAAAGTCGGACGCTTGGCGAAGCCGGCTCTCGAAATGTTTACGGAAGACTAGAAATAGAGGCGTGAGCGGGAGCACAACGCAAGTCAGGCGAAAGTTAATCAGCCCCATCGCGACCATTACAAAAATGGAATTGGCCGCAGTTTGGAGAACGTATGGAACCAACGTCGATCCAAGCTCTGCCACTTGGTCTACATCTTGCTCCATCCGGTACAATTTTTCTCCGATTGGAGTTGTCTCGTGATAATAAGCGGAGAGCTGGTTCATTCTGTCCAGCAGACTGAGACGGATACGAAAGACCAAGTCCTGTACAGCACGATTGCCGACGAGTCCCGCCAGCGCAGAAAGCCCCAATCTGGAAATGTAGATCACGAAGAAGCCTGCTGCGGCAAAGAGAAGCAGGTGTAGATCCTTTCTTGGAAGTGCCCGATCGATGAGCCATTTGATCAGCAGCGGGTCAAGTAGAAAAAGTAGGCTGCTGAGGACAGTCAAAGAAATACTCAGAAAGTGGGCCCGCCATAGAGGCCTAAGCTGGCGAGCGAACCAGCGGGCCTGAGCTGTGAAATCGCGATTCAAAAGCGATCCCCCAGCCAATCGGTCAGATATTGCTGGCAACAATTCTGGCCCTTGACGCTATTGGCGCAGGATTTCCAGGCAGCATTCAGCATGGGTCTTTTTTAAGAGTCCTCGCTTCCTCTAATTGGTAGGCCATGCTTTTCCATGCTTGGTTTGGCGCAGCGAGCGCTTCTTTGCTATCAATGTGCGCTCCCCTCGGCGAGCGGGACTGCGAAAGTGTTTCCGGCTTTGGACCGCTTCCACCGAATGAGATAATTGCCGATAGTCAGTTGGGCTCAATCGAAACTCCTTCTTGAAACCACGAGCGAAATCCTCAGGCCATTGATAGCCAAGCTCTGCGGCAATTTCTTTGATTGATCTGGACGTATTCCTTAATTTCTCAGCAGCATTTTCAAACCGTCGCCGCGTGGCATACTTTCTCAGCCCAACACCTATCGAACGTCCGAACAGTCTGCTTGCTTGGTAGACGCTGATTCCGAGATGGAGCTGTTGGCACACTTCATCAAAATTCCAGGCAGCGTTTTCAATATTGGTGTCGATGAATTCCTTCAGCTTTTTGATCCGCCAGTCCATGGTGGGCGTATTCAGAAAGGTCCCGATAGTGCCCAAATACTTAGCGATTGGTCTTTGATAGGTTGCTTCCAAGGTTCATCCCTCTTTGGCGACTACAGGTCAGGAAAACGATTCAAGAAAGCGAGTCGTCTATCCGCCAAGTTGGTCCCCGCTTTTGTCGGGAATGGTGTCGGGCAGTCACAAAAAAATCTGAACCCTACATTTTTGTTAGGCAACACTGTAAGCGCTGGCACCAGGACGATGGGTTCGTCCTGAATATGTTGAGGCGTGCCTTCCAAAGGGCACTCGCGCACAGCCCCGCTGGAATCTGAGGCCCAGCGCCACTCTGAAAAGAGTGCCTCCCTCTCTTCGATAACGTGGCCGAGGAACAGCACGCTACCCTCCACGCCCAGCAAATCCAGTGAGCCTGGTGCTGCCATTGCTACGGATGAGGCCCAACTGGAGCAGCTTATGTAGGCACTCCTTCGTGTCTGCCTCAAGTTGTCCGTAGGGAGTCTCGTAGTGAGTTGCAAGTGCCTCGACAATGCCACCGAGAGCGATTCCCGATGGGCTCGATTCGATAGTTACCCAGATGCGGGCACCCACCGCATTCAGGCTGTAGCACATTCCCTTGTTGATATCGAGCAGTACTGCTCCATCTTCGCTATATGTGGCGCGGACCTCTGGAGAGATTGCCCATGTCGCATGGTTCTCTGTCTTCACATTCCACCTCCGGGGACGTGTCGGACGGAACGTCAATCAGAACTCGGACCATTGGAGACGTCGTGGACGGCCGCCTGCTTCGAATTCACGACTGGAGGAATTCGATGCGGAAGCCAGCTGGGTAGCTTCGAACGGACTGGGCGCCTGTGCATACCCCCGGTCGCCTGCCCCGGAGGATGTCCCTCGGGTAAGCCACGACAGAAGTACGCAAAAAGGCGCGCATTCTGGAGAGGGCCCGTGTTCCGCGTGCTGCCATGGTCGTGATATTTCCTCGCAAACAACATCAACGAAAGATGCTTTGCGGTATGAAAGCCCGCCTATCTATTGGTGCGTGCCAATCCTCTGTTTTCCTCCGTTTCTACGAGAAGCCCCGTCTGTGCCGGCAACGATGGCCTGCAGACCTCGATCGCATCGAGACAAAACGTGAGGAAGGCCCCAAACGATACAACTCGATGTTCTGGGCCAAGGGCGACAATGATCTGCGGACGTGGCTGTCCCGGCTCTACGACTGTTGCACTCAGTCCGCATTCTTGGAGAATGATGGACTTTGTGTCCAGCGTTCGTGGCCGGCGCGGAGCTCCTGGGTGACCTCCTTTATTGGTACTACGACGCATCGCACTTCTCCCTCTCCGCATCTTGGTGAGGTTGCACTCGAAGTGGCTGGAATGCAAAGAGGCTCGTTAACCTTTGTCTGAAGAGTGTGCGCATGAAAACTGCCTTCAAGAACTACCTTTGAATCACGGTATTGGGCATCTCCCTCGGAGAGGCCGTCTCAAGCCAGAGGCTGGATGGAAGGCGGAACAAAGAGCCGGCGAGAAGCGGGTCGCCAGCTTGTTCTTCCACTAGACTTGAGACCAATGCTGATGTTTCAACCGGTGAGGATCATTTTCAAGAGGAAAGAAAGCGCATATTCTGCGATTTCGATGCATTGTCTACGATTCTCGCGCATATCCTAAGATATTCTTAGATAAAATTGAGAGGTCCCAAATACACAGCAAACACTAGAGTGTTTTCGTACCGGAACTATGCGCAGCCGAGCATCGTGAATTCCGCGTTGCACACCTTCTTTGTTTATTTCTTAGGCTCAGTCTTAGGCGGACGCTCTTTCGTTGGCCACATCACTTCGAGTAAATGATACAAGTGCCGGTAGTTCCTGGGAGTGAGGTGATATGTTTTCTTGAATCCACGCGATAGGTCTTGAGGGCGTCGATAGCCGAGCTCCACTGCAATCTCCTTGACGGAGTTGGATGTGGTCTTCAATCTCTCGGCAGCCGTAGCCAAACGATACCGCGCGGCGTATTCTCGCCAACCCATTCCAATTGACTCATGAAATAATTGCGCCGCGTAGGCGCCGGAGATGTGAAGGTTAAGCTGTTTACATATTTTGTCCAAATCCGATCCTGCGGTCCCCTGCTTGTCCTCAATTAATTCTCTTATCTTTCTTACTCGCCAGTCGATCTGCTCGTTGGGTTTTGACGTTTCGATGAGAAAAGGATCGACGAACACCCTGACCGGTGCCAATACCTCGACGGTAGGCCGCTCGTAATCCATTCGAACCTGTTCAACCGCCAGCTAAGGTGAAAGATCGTTTGGTCCCCGCTGCACTAAGCCGACCATCGTTCACCTGACGAATAGTGCGTTTGGAGTAACAAACGTTACGTCCTCTCGGATGACTTTCCTGCTACCCAAGATGAGGCCTGCGATGAACTAGTTCCATTTGCTCGAGCTGTTCCAGGTGATTCATGGCGTCCATTTCCAATCGCTCGTAATGAACGTCGTCGTTTTCCTTCTTCGCTGCGGTAACAATACCCTCCAGTGTCATTCCTGTGGGGCTTGAGTCGATCGCCAGCCAAATACGACTACCAGTCGCATTGAGTTTGTAAAAGACGCCCTTCTTGATGTCGAGCAAGACCGTTGTTCCATCTTTGATAGGTGTTGTCCGGACGTGCGGTGAAACTATCCAAGTGGTGCCCCGTTGCTTGCTCAATGAGCACCTCCCCGAGCGATGTAACAGACGAAACGTGAACCTGGTGATCGTTCAGATTTCGGACAGGCGGAAAGCCGTTCGGTGTCAGTTGCGCAAGCTGAGACAGCACACAAGTAGCTCCCTTTATCAATAATGGGCGCGACCTTGCGATGGGAGTGGGATGACAGCGCGAAAGACGTGCTCGGACAAAAACCACCGAACTCTGAAGCAAAATGCCGACCCGGGCCCTGACATCCATAAGCGAACACCCGAAGCTACGTCAGACCCGGCCTTGAAGAGCTTCCCATAAGCAATAAACACGATGCTTATAGTCCTAGTGCTGTGTATTCTCTCTTAAAACGATGTGTTGTCAATAGTACCGGCTGATATCAGGCATCCGTATTCACTCCGGTTGAGTAGGGAGCGATTTGTTACGGAACCGGTTGCCAGGCACCGTGGCATTTGCAGACGTTCAAGGCGCTCGGCATAACTTCGCCATCAAGTCTCAGAGCATACTTGTCGAGTGGTCCAGGGGATATGATGATTGCGATTAGGAGAATGCGCCATCATGCCGTACATCTTGATTGTCGTGACGATTGCGATAGCGCTAATCTCAGCCCTTCTACAGACCACGATAGACGACAAGCCGAAGACTCACGTGCGCTCTCACCTCCTCAAGAAGCCGACTCAGGCCGGCGCAGTCCTGATAGTGCTCACTGCAGTGTCAGGCACCTTAAGTCTGTTTTCCACGTATAAAGACGCGAAGCAGAAGGATACCGACAAAGCCGTATTAACAAAGAGCAATGACGAGCTTAGGGCTGACCTCAAAGTGAAGACGGATTTGATGACGGGCCTGATTCTGGGCCACCAGACTCAGAATCCCCAAGCAAAGCTGACGATCAGGACCGATCTCATTCCAAAGTATCCTAATCCTGGGGTCAAGCCGGAGTCGTATCAGTTCTTGATGCCGGTCATTTTCCCCAAAGTCATCGACTATGCAGCAAAAATGGCGACGCCGGCAGAGCTCACTGTGGTGTATGCCAATTTAGACGCTCCAGTGAGAAACCCCTTCGATGAGGTGTCCTCAGACGCGTGGGAGGCGACATATTTCTTTGGACCCGAGAAGAGCTTTGGGCTTTCAAAGCTTGGAAATGTTGGACGGGCGTTCGGTGCCAAAGTCAACTTAAGATTCGTTCCACCAGCGCCTACAGGCCAGAACGAGCATGGCAATTGGCTAGCGAGCGGTTTCGGTCTGGATTTTGCTTCGATCGATCTTGATGACTCCATTTCTTCTGCATTGCTCTACAAGGACCGAGAAGAGTCCAGCATGACTGCCAGCTTCGCACTCTATCTCCAACATAAGCCTTCCGATGGTGATTGGAATAGTTTGGTGGACCACTGGAAGAAACACTTTCGTTCGGCGAGCATCTGGTTGTTAATCGATGAGCCGAGCAGCATCTGCGCGCAGATTCCGTTAAAGCAAGAGGTGCCCGCCCTCCAGCAGAGGGAAGACGTCGTCGACCTTCGAATGGGTTGGGCAATCGCGTCCAAGAATCCTGAGATAAAAGTGTGCCCCTCTGGCCTGTTTTTCACCGCGGACACCTACAAGAAAAACAAAACTCTCTTGGAATAGTGCTGCGGAGAGCTGCTTCAAGTTTACCTCGCCGCCTTCTTGCTGCAAAACAGGCTGTAATTGGCGATGTGTGTTCAAGGCTGGAATGTCACACCCCCGTTCACGCGCAGGTATTCAAACTCGGGCACCATTTGGAACGGTGTGTTCGGCAAACGAAGTGGTTCCGCGAGTAGGTCAATCTGAGCGATCGACGAATTGCCGACAAACTCCGCGCCAGCTCGAATGTGCGTGACCCGGTCCACATCAAGCCCCATCAGTCTGGCACAAGTGGCGTCCGCGGCAACCGGATCGTCGGCCAGCACGATCCGCTCGAGCGGCCGAGCCGTTCCGTTCAAGGGTCCATTTCCTTCCATAGCTACAATCGCGTCTGCGATCACGAAGTGAACCGGAACGGTGGCACAGATGTCGAGGATGCTTTCCTGGATCCCCTTCCAATGCAGGATATTCTTCGGCCAGCCGTACTTCCCCCCGGGCACAACACCAAACATGTTTTTCAAGCTGAGCGTTACTCCTGACCAGTGATGCGTCTTTACCTTCGGCATGGAAACGATGAAATCCGACTCAAGAATCGCGCGAGGAAACCACATGTGCTTCATGTCTGTGTAAGTTGCGAGCAGAGGTCGTTTGAAGAGCTCGTCGCGATTCAAATCCACAAATGGAACATGTTGATCGCGGAGCTGCTCCGCGAAGCCGCTTTCGAACAGAACCAGTTCCGTATCCCGTTGATGTCCCGGTCCTTCGCCCACGCGCACGCTCTTGGCGCCGAGACGACGGAAGCACTCGACAGCGGAAAGAACCAGCAGAGGATGAGTATTGATGTGGCTTCCCGAAATGTAGTCCACGAGATTGGGCTTAAGCAAAACGGACTTCCCGCGAACATCCAGATGGAAAAGGTCCAATCCTTGGCGCAGTAGTTCTTGTAGGTCTTCCGAGTATGACTCTGCCTTAAGAATGGCCACTCTTGACCGCGGGGGTTTCCGGATCACTTGATACTTATGACTGACGAGCAGGGAAGTTGTGGCGGCCCCGGCCGCCAGTCCGAGCGAGGTAGCGAGAAAAGTTCGTCTATCCACTTTCACAGATTCGCTCCGAATGCGTTCCGTCCGCTGGCGCAACCGAGCGCCAACGACACCAGGGCCAAAGCTGCGGAATTCTCGATCTGGGCCGGCCAGACGTTCGCAGCAAGACGGGCAATCGAGAACTCAGTCCGACGACCAAAGGCGTTCAATGCCAGCACACTCCAAGCAAGACTCCATGGCGCCGAGCAAGTCTTGGCACGTTGCTCAAGCCAATCAAGACCAGCAGTTATCGAAGGAGCGGGAGCTTCGCGCTGGAGAGCTAACAACGCAAGGGCCGTTGTGTCAGGGTGAGGTGCCATTGGCTGTCCGTAGACCATGCCATTGCCCGCATTCCACCCTCCATAAGGACAGACGCGGTCATATAACATTCCCACTCCGCGTCGGACACGAAACCGAAGGATATCCTCTTGCAGACCCGCCGAGCCTGCCTTCAGTGCGAGGAGCGAGTAAGCGGTCGGAACCACCCAACTGACTGTTCCATACGTCCATGGCCAGCCGAACTCGTCAGGATCAAACCGGACGTGACGGTCGGCCGTTCGGAACTTCCATTTCCATAGCCAATGAGACTCATGTCCTCGCGTGCTCAATAACCATTGAATCGCTCGATCCACCGGTGTTCCTGTAACGCCACATCGCTGCAACGCGTAGAGTGCAAGGCCAGTAAGGCCAGATCCTTCAGGGTCATCTCCCACAAAAGCCGGCCAGCTACCGTTTGGATTCTGACTATCAAGGAGCAATCTTTTTGCAGCGGCGCGCTTCTGGGCCGCATCCGTACGCAATCCGAGCAGAGCCAAGGCGGTAGGTTCGAGGGCAGATTGTCTTGAATTGGAAATAAAGGACCAGCCGCCGTCAGCCAACTGCCGATCCATAAGGGTTTGCGTACAAAGCCGTTCGAGTTCCTGAACGTCGGACACGAGCCGGGTTGTACGTGACAATGAGGAAACTGTCAAAGGACCAAAACAGCGACGGGTAGGTAGGCATTCAAAACAGTAATAAACGATGCGACTGGCAAAACCTCAATGGTGCTGACCGAGTCAACGACTAGAGGTAGTTCTGGCCTGGTAGTTCCTGATGATTGCGAAACGAAAAGTGAATCCACCCTGCGCGGCTTGTCACGATCAACCTGACGCAAGACGAGGAGCAACGTCAGCGACAAAAAGTGCAATTGGTGACCATTAGCGATCGGGCGTGGATGCCCCAGAACAGAGGGTGCGCTGCCGTGACGCTTCTTGCGATTAAAGGTGGGTTGGATTGTTGCCGAGGTCTCGTCTCTCAAGGAAAATTCTCCTCGGGCTTGGTACGAAAGGCCACTTCTGGCGGTATACGTGAATAACGGCAAGAGTCTCGGTGGCTGTCCCCAACTTGCCTTCTTTGTTGCATTGGTGTGCGGTGCCGTTCTCGCTCTCGCCGGCGCTTACGTATCAAGCCAACAGTTCCAAAGGCTTATGCCAGTGGATCCAGAACGCGGTATTGATGAAAGAATCCGGCAGTTCGACCAATGAGGCAGTGTTCCGTGAGGCTTGGAATCTAGTCAAGGCTTCAACGCGAATCCAGTGCCTAGTCCTTGTCAAGCCGCACAGGCGACGTGTTTCACAACGCGTTGTGAATTCTCATTAGACTGAAAGAGCGATGTGGCACAACCTTTGACGTCAGCGATAAAGAGGGCAATCGGTGAAAATTAGCGTTGCGGGGGGGCGCGGATCCCCAGAACAAGAGGGGGCAGGGCTCTCGAAGACAGTCATGAACTATGCGACTGGTAAAATTTTGGCAGCGCTGCGTGTTCGGATTTTGTAACAAGATCGAAGAGAAGACCGAGAGACATGAAAACCGTGGGAGACTAGCGCGAAGGAGAAAGTAAGAATGCGGACCCCTTTCGAGAGCCAGAAGAAACCATACTCTCCTCCAACCGTAAAAGAACTAACCTTAGAGCAAGCGAGAGCGTTCGTGACGGAACGCGCCAATTGCAGCGATCAGGAAGCTGCGGACTGGTTAAAGTCACTACGCCAAGAGCAGGAGAATTATCGCTACGAACGCTTCGTTGCATGAGAGGCGACGTCCAGAGCAGCGATAAGTACTCAGCTGGCTCCCTAGGGAATTCTTAGCCAACCGAATGGCTCCTTAAGAGTTGTGCCTTCCTGGCCTCTTCGAAGTCCTTCTGTGCCTTTGATCCCTCTATGTATTCGATTTTCATCAGTCACCCTTAGAAAGGATATGGCGGAGGGGTATACCCAACTTTATACCCGACCAGCAACATTGGGTTGTGCAGAACGTCTTGAGACATGGGATAACCACCACTCACTTCAAATCCCATCTCCATAAGCCTGCCGCGTAATTCCCTCGGTACGTATTCTGCTGGCTGAGGACCGGTCACGACAATTCCGCGCCAGATCGAATTCTTCATGGCTTCTTTAAGGGCGTTGGTATCACAACCGAGAACCACCCATTCGGCATCGTGGAATACTTTCTGAAATTCTGCCATAAGATTTAACGATTCGATGTCCCCTGGAATCTCGATACAAATCATAATCGTGGCTGATTGGGCGTTGGTGTTCTTGATTCGTTTGAGGACATGGAACAGTTCATCTCTCTGCAACTCCGTCAGATGTCGATCTGGCAGATAACAAGCTTCTCCAATACGCCGCCTTAGTCCTATGATTTCTACTCCTTTAGCCTGTTCACATCGCTGTTCGGCATTCTGCTGGCTATCCGTGAGCTTTGCAGTAATCTCATCTTTAGCGGCGAGGAGTTGCTTATTTTCCTGCACCAGCCGCACGCTCTCTGATACCAACATTTGGTGATCGTCGTATACGAGCCTTACACCTTTCCACAAGAACAGTGGCATGTAATAAAAGATCAGAAGCAAAAGAAGCGACTTTAGGCCAATTATGCCGTCGCGCCTCCAGTGAATTTTCGCGGCCTCACCTCCATGGCTTTCATGGAGAAGCACCGCGAAGAAAACAAGCAGCAGAATGGGCTGTAAGAGATCAAACGTAACAAACGCCCAAGGGGTTGTCTGCTTGAAGTGCGTGAACGAGAGCAAAGTCCTGTAGAGCAGATTAATGAAATGCGGGCGCACAGCCTTGATAGAAATGGCGCTAACCGCCATCCAGAGAGTGAACACTCCCAGCAATCCGAGGGAGCGGAGAAGTTCGTCGCCGCTACGCCTAATTCGTTGCCACATACCCGGCATTGTCGCAGAAAGCGCGACGTGTGCGACGTATATAAATACCGGAAATCCCTAGCCGAACAATAGTTGATTTCTCTAGCAGGAAGCGGAATCGGAGAACTGCGGTTTATAAAGACCCCTCCTTGTGAACGGACCCGCCAACCTTCCGTCATCTTAAAAACGCGAGTGTTGAGCGCGACCTATTCTCAAGAAAGTGTTTCAGAGTGAACCTAACGGAAGTTGACGATCAGGTTGGCGATGAAATGTGCAATTGGTGAAAAGTCTTGCTCGCCTCAAACAGGGCAGGGAAGCGAGGTGTGCGATGCGGCGCGGATCTGACACCGACGTGTCGGAAATAGAATCCCTGCGAAGGGTTAGCAATGAAGTCTGCGATTGCTTAAAATTGTTCTGCGCCGAAATAGTAGCTGCTACCGACTCAAGCTAGTAGTTAGCGGACGAATCGCGGCCCCGATATCTAGCGATGAATACTGCGATCAGTAAAAATCTTCTGACGTAGCGACAGGCAATCTGAAAGCCTCGGCAAACCAGAATCCCACTCATCCCTCATCCCTATCTGTTTTTTTCTAAAGGTCTCCCTCTAGATGAACGGCGTAGCCCGTTGAGATCGGATGCAGCGTTTTTCCTAAAGAGCACTTTCGAATGACATCTCGGTGAAGCAGTTCACTTCCGCTTTAGTGCAGCTGAGAAGGTTCCGAGATATGTTCTCTCGGCAGAGGCGAAATAAGTGTTTGCATCAGTCGGAGAACTCGCGGAAGGACTGCGCAGTGCGCGGTACGTGACGGACCCTGTCACGCTCCAAGTTCTGTATTTGGCAGCGAAGCTGCAGAAGCCGCTTCTCGTCGAGGGACCACCCGGCTGCGGAAAAACCGAACTGGCGTATGCCGTGGCGGCTGCGGGGCAGACGGCAGTCGAACGCCTGCAATGTTATGAGGGGATCACCGAAGAGAAAGCTATCGGAAAGTTTGATGAGGCTTTGCAAAAACTCTTCCTCGAAACGCAAGGTGAGATGCTGGGCCGGGACTGGAGTTCCATTCAGGGTCGCCTACACTCACTCGATTTCTTCGCTGAGGGACCGCTGTTACGAGCGCTCCGAAAGAAATGCAAGCCTTGCGTGTTACTGATCGACGAACTCGACAAAGTGGATCACGGTTTTGAGGCATTGCTTCTTGAGATATTGAGCGAATGGCAGATCACGGTGCCAAAACTGGGAACGATCCGTGCGGACAGCGTGCCGTTTGTAGTGCTGAGTTCAAACGAAGAGCGCCGCCTAGGCGACCCGCTGCGCCGGCGCTGCCTGTACTTGCGATTCGAGTATCCAACGGTGGAGCGGGAAGTCCAGATCCTGGTTGCGCGAACTTCAGACCAGGAGACGGCATTGCTCGGTCAGATGGCAGGCTTGGCTCATGCTCTGCGCGGACGGAATATGGAAAAGCCCCCATCGATTGCGGAAATGCTTGATCTAGCGCAGGCCTTGCGAATTCTCGGGGTCAAGGAGATTTTGCCCGAACACCGGGATGTACTCTTGCCGCTTTTGGCAAAGACGGAAGGAGATCGAAGGAGACTGCTGCTTCGCGAAGGTTTCGAAGGTTTGATAGTCGACTCGAAAATTTACAGAGACAAGCTGCATGGTACCAGCGCAAGTGCTTCCGGCATGGCCTGAGAGTGAATAGATGAAGTCATTCCCCAAAGTGTTGATCTGCTTTGTCTGCTTAACTGCCTCCGTAGTTCAGGCCGCGGAGCGAGACAAGGCCCGAGAATTCTCCGCGAGATGTGCGGCGCTGTATGCAGAGGCGTACGAGGTTCCGGTAGAACTCGTCGAGGCAGTGATCCAGGTGGAGTCTGCGTGGGATCCTCTTGCAGTTTCGAAGAAGGGTGCAGGGGGACTCATGCAGCTCATGCCTGCGACCGCCCTCCGGTTTGGGGTGCAAGACCGATTCGACATCGAGCAGAACATCCGAGGTGGAGTCGCTTATTTAGCCTGGCTAATACAACTGTTCCGAGGTGATCTGCGTCTCGCAGTTGCTGCTTATCAGGTGGGCGAGACACGGATCCTTTGGCGAGGGCTAGCGTATTCTTCTCGCGAAGTTTTTGACTATGTGAATCATGTGGCGCAATTTTATCGCAAGCTAAAGCGCGAAAAGGGGCGCCCAGCAGATAAGAGCTGCTCTTGAGTGAGAGTATGAGGTGCAGGATGAAACTATTCCGAGGGCTTTGTTTCTTGTTACTGGGGGTCGGGAATTGCACAGCGTTTGGACAAATGCGTCAGATCCAGCCGCAAGTCCTTCGTAAGACAGAGTTGGAAGGAAGTGTTGCGGTTGTCGATGTAGCGCCTCGGTTTGTTACCACGATCCGTCTGCCCGAAACTGTGAACTCTGTCGTGGTGGGAGATCCATCCGAATTCCAGGTGGAGCACTCCGAGCGCGAGCCCAAACTCGTATTCGTCAAGGCTTTGACGACACGGCCAAGTGAATCAAATCTGCTGATTTCGACCGCGAATGGGCATGAGGTTAGCCTGCTATTGAGGAATCCAGGGAAAAATCCCTCGCCGGAGCACGCAAGAGTGGATTTCCTGGTGACCTATGAGCGTGCTGCTGGATTCTTTGTCGAGCCAACAAGTATTCCCTTTGCTCTCGTTGGGGAGACGCTTCCTCTAACGGGAAGCATTGTGGATTCAAAGAGTGCAAACGGCTCAAACGGTGCAGTTGGCAAGCCCACGGGGACAGGCGCTGGCCCGCTGTCTTCGATCGATCCTCCGCCGAGCCCTCAAAGCATTCCATCCGGAAATTCTGCTGAGACACGCAGCCTCAACCAACTCCTCGAAGAGCAGCAGCGCGCGGCCCTGCCAGTGCTTTACGGCGAGCATGTCAGCGAAGAATCCGAGAGTGGCGACCGGGTCCGCACGGGCGTGAGTCGCGTCATTGATGGTGGTCAGAACGTATTTGTTCTGTTTTCAGCCGTGAATCCGACTCGTCACGCGATCTTGCTAATGCCTCCGCAAGTGCAACTGGGAGGAAGAGCAACTTCTGGAAAAATAATACGTCACTCCCGGTGGTCCACGTCAGAGCAGTTGCCGGTGCTGGACTTTCGGCTGAGCAGCCGGCGGCTTGGACCGGGCGAGCGTGCGGATGGCGTTCTGCTGTTCGAGCGTCCGCCATACAAGCAATCGCACGAAACCCTTTTGCTGCAAGTGGCAGAGTCGGGATCTGTGGACCGGCCTGCGCTGGCGCCGATCGGCTTTGGAGTTAGCAGTTCGCGGGAGGATCACAATGGCGGAAGGAACTGAGACGTTGCACAATACGGAGGCGAAAACCAGTCCCGCGGAAGAATCTTCGAAGGACGAGAGCCAAGTCGAAACTCGCTCAGGGTGGCAGGAAATCCTTCGCCGAGCATTTGAGAAAGCGCGCCGCGAGGGGCATGTCGCAAACCGCCGGGAACTCGGGCGCGACCGGAGCCGCTCTCTCTTCCTGCTCGTAGGGGCAGCCATCGCCTTGCTCCTGCTGTTCCTGGGCGTATTTTCATCCCCTAACGGTGCGAAGAAAACAGTAGGCCGGCTGCCAGGAGCACCGGATCTGGGCCGCAGGATAACTCCTGGCCAGCAGAACCCAGGGCAAGCGGGCTCCGTGGCACCTCTGCTGAGTGCGGATGCGGGCCGCTTAGAAGGCGCCGGCAACCAAGACGTTACTGCCGAGGATGTCAGCAGGACAGCACGTCTAACCCAGGGCCCGAACAAACAAGGGCCAGGCATGGAATCCAAACCAGCGCTGACAAACCCGGGCCAGTACGCTCTGGGACGAATTGATTTTTCGGATCCAAATGTGCCAGACGCGTCCGGTCGTCCAGTTGTTAACGCCTCTTCAGAAGGAGAGAGTCTCCGCAAGCCATCATTGGTCTTTGTGCGGAGCGCTCCAAACACATCAATAAACTCCAACACAAAATTGGCGCCAGAGAATATGGAAGAGAGCCCGGTCGACGTCGATTTGCCTGTAGGCACACGGTTAGTTGCCCGGCTCCAGTCAGCTGTGAATACAAGTCTGAAAACGCCTGTTGTCGCCGCGATTGAGTACAACTACGAGAGAGAAGGCGCAACAGTTGTCCCAGCAGGCGCGAAAGCGCTTGGCAGCGTCCAGCAGGCAGACCGCTCCGGCAACGTAGCGATCCGATTCGATAGCCTGCAAATGCCCGATGGAACCACTCAAAAAATTGAAGCCATGGCGATGAGTCTGGCGTATGGACCTCTCAAGGGTAATGTCAGTGGAAAAAGGACGGGAACTCGTTTCCTGGTACAAGCCTTCACTGGCCTCGGGACAGTAGCCACCTACCTTGTGGGAGCAGGAGGAAGTAACGGGCTCAACGGCCCTCTTTCCGAAAGCGCCCTCTTGCGGGACCGAATTGCAACCAACGTTGGAACTGCCGGGGACCAGGAGTTGAGTAGCCTGGCATTCAACCAAAACATCGTTGTCACTGTGCCCGGAAACACGCGCTTCTACATCGTAATTCAAAAGGGTGCAGCGGCACCTTACGAAAGGCAGCGGACGGCCAATACCATGCAAGCTAACCGTTCGCAGCTTTCCAGCGCGGACGAGTTGCGGCAACTCCTGCAGTTGCGGCGCGAACTCAGTGAGATGTATCTACAGCCCCCCGTGCAAAGCACGGCGCAACCAGTACCCGAAAGCAACCCACAGCAATAATAAGGATAAGGGAGACCGGACCGGCATGGAACGCATTTGGAGGCCCTTGGAGGCACTGCTCGGCAAGAATCGTTGTGTGGGATTCATGTACATGGGCCGGGTGAATGGGATCAACCTTTATAAGCACGGCATTGCCAGAAGCTATTTGAATCTGGATGACGCAGGCCGATGCTTTTTGTCTCGCGGGGACTGGCGGTTTGAGCGGGCCGACTTTGACGCAGAACTACGAAAGCTGGAGGCCATTCTCACGCGACTCGGCGAAACCTTAGAGAGTGTATACGACGACTCTTACATCGAACAAAAAAGAGAGGCTCTGGAGAAAGCGGGCATTCGACTCTTACGAATTGAGATCGAGCCAGAAAAAGTCTCTATAGTTTGATACTTTCCAAGAGCACGCGCGCGTCGAACCGGGGGGCTGCGGCGCATCAGGAAATTGCTGGACGCCAGAGCCTCTACCCCCGATCCTAGAAACCCAGTTCCCCCAAAAAGCCCTCGCAATCGCCCAAAAATAGGGGCTTGGACTTGTCTCTCAGGCTGAGGTAAATTATCTGCATCGAGGCTGCAGGTGGCATCTTGCTGGTACTGTCGTTTTTGGCTGGCCCGCTGGCTCGGCTGGCATTTGGGACGCGGCATGAGAGTGCTCTTCCCATTGGTCCTAGTTTTGTCGATTTCTTTCTTGATTGCGGCAACTCTCGGTTCTAGCGCACATTTCCTTAACTGGCCGACGCTGTTCGGCGCGGCTTTCTTGTTTTTGGTCCTCCTGCGCGGGCTACTCTCTGAATCTTCTGCATTTCTGAAGAAGTTGGTGAAACTGGGAATCTCCGTGTGTTTGCTCGCAGCATTTTCCGTGCTGATGAACTGGGGGCCACTATGGAGCCTCCTGGGGCCCTTCGGTTTCACTCGGAATCAGACTGGCTTTCATTTGATCGTGGCTGCCGTGTGCATGTGGTGGATAAGCGTTTTGTGGATCACTCTTTCTCGCCCGAGACGAGTGAGCATGCAACAAGCGACAAATCCGAACTGACCTGCGTTTTCCTCGTACGCAACACCTGCTCGTAACGCTCCTCACTTTTTTGACAATTTGAATAACTCGCCCTAGGGTTCTCGCGGCTCATGCAGTTTTTCTCGTCGAGGATGTTGATCTCGAGCCAAGAACAGCAAACGAGTCGGAAAGGGGGCCCATACATGAAGGGGAAGGCAGGCGAAGGATGGTTACGAGCATTGGCCGTGTTCGCCATTTCTTTTGTCCTAGCAGGCCAGATTGTCTTGGCACAAAGCCTGGGGTCACAGCCGCAGTTCAATACGGCGGTCCAGGGCCAAACCGGCGCCCAGCCAGAAGGTGCTTTCCTGAATTTCATCAACTGGATCGGCAACGTCATCGCACCTGTGGGCGCTGGCGGCGCAGTGGTCGGAGCAGTCGTTTCTTGGCTGTACGGTCGAGGCGTCGGCCGCTGGCTCGCCGCAGCTGCAGGGTTGCTGGCCGTATCAGGGTTAACCCGGTTGATCGAGTTCTGGATCACCAACGGGACCGGAGGCGTGACGTAAGCCGAGGTGAGCGCACGTTTGCCGGTGGACTTGGCAGGCGGTTCAGGAAAGGAGCGAAATGGCGCGGACTGCCTGCCAGCCTCCGCTCAGGTCTCGACTCAAACCACTTGGTTGATGGAAAGGAAGATGGAGAAATGGCTGTCCCACAACTCTTGAACGACATCATCAGGGTGCTCTTGCTGCTTGCGCCAACGGCCGCGCTGCTCGCGCTGGTTCTTGCGGGAATCAGCTTGATGCGCGAGGGCGGAACGACATTTCTCATCGGGGGCAGCTTCACGAAATGGATGTTTTGGACAGTTGTATTCGTAACACTCGGTCCTTTACTTAGCTGGTTCACCTCGTTTGGAGTCGCAGCTCCGTTGCCAGGGGGCGGAATAGGCACGTCGTGGCTGAGCTCATTTCAGTCGGATGTGTCCAGCTTTGTCACGAGTTTTGTTGTCGGAAGGCTGGTGACCACGCTCGCCGCGTATTTCGTTCTGCGAGCGATTCTTGACACTGCGGCAGGTGGTCACCCACTCCGGTCTATCCTTGCCGCAATGTTTTTGCTCGGCACGCAAACGACGTACTCCCTGATCCAGACGTTCAACACGGGAACACAGTTCGCGACCGCTGACGTCCTGGACAGTTTTTGGAATTACCTGGCCGGAACCATTATGCCGATTGCAGCGGGACTCGCGATCGTCGGTGCAATCATCAACTTTGCTACGCGGCGGCCAGCGATGCGTTTGGTCGCGGTAAGCCTGGCAATGCTTTGTGTTTCAGGAATATGGAAGTTGGTCCTTTCGATGGAGGCGTAAGAACTTCGATGTCATTCACGCACGGGATTCTGAACCTAACGAACTGGGCAGGGAACGTGATTCTGCCGACCCTGGCTGGTCTCTTCTTTGCGATTGCGATCTTGCGATTTGCGCGCTCGGAGTCCTATGTGACCGCGATGTACGGGGGATTTCTCTGCCTCATGGCCTCTGGTTTGTTGCGAGCGATGGAAACGTTTGCCTCGCAGAAGTCATGGAACGACCCCGACGTGTATTGGATGGCTCTCCTGGGCTTGGTGAACTGGGTTTGCAATGTGCTCATGCCAATCTACGCGGGCCTGCAGGTAGCAGCGGGCGCACTCCGGATGGGCATCGTCGCGCGAGTCCATCCCACTGAGGGTTGGATGAGGCACTTTATGGCAGCCGCACTTTGTTTGCTCCTATCCGGACTGTTGCGGCTTGCGGAGTCCTTCGTATCACGAGGCACCGGTGGAGTGACCTAGAAAGAGAGAAATGGCTAATGGCGCTTGAGGTGACACCTGTGTATCGAAATCTTCGGACGCGCGTCACGTTTTTCGGTCTCGAAGCCGAGGACCTATTCGCGATTCTCGCGCTGGCGGTTGTCGCGAACATCCTCGGAAGATTCCTTCAGCGGGAGATGTTTGGGCTCCCGATGAACATGGTCCTGCAATATGTCGTGCCTGTGCTGACCATTCCCGCGTTGATGCTCTTCAAATACGGCAAGCAGCGCGGTTATCTCCAGGACTGGGTGATGTTCCACGCAAAACCGCACGTGTATTCCGCGCTCGAGCGGGATCGCGAACTCACACGGGAATACCTGCGGACGGGAGGGCAGGCATGACGCTGACCGCCGAACGGTATCAACAATCGATGAGCGCGCCGCCTTTGTGCGAGCAACTTCGCATCCGCGATCTGTTGGACAACGTGGCTGTGCAGGTCGACGGGTCCCTCGTGGCGGGGTTCGAGGTGGGAGGCATTCAGTCGTATTACGCGAGCGATGAAGCGAGAAACCGGATCAAGGGACTACTCGAATCTCTGGTGAGATCGCTGCCTGAACGGTCTCTACGAATGCAGGTGCGGTTTGAGATTTCCGAGGGCACGGACGATTTGATATCGCGCTATGTTCGCGAGTGCCGGAACGAAAGCCCAGTTCTCCGGGAACTCGATCGTCTCCATGTCGAGTTGTGGCAGAGCCGGGAGGCCGCTGGCTTCTATCTGCGGCACTGCCTCCATCTGTATTTCATTTGGAACCCCCGGATTCATCATCAGTCCCCAGACCTCGAGTGGAAACGAAAGATGAACTCGAACGGAAACTGGAGTGTTTCGACTTCGAAATGTATTGAGCGCTCGCAGCAAGAGCATGAGGAACTACTTTCGGAATTCAATAGCCTCCTGGCTGGGGTGGAAGCGTCACTCCAAGCGACAGGGATGACGTTTCGGCGGATGACCCACCAGGACCTGTTTCCTGAGATCAAGCGTGCGCTCCATCCCCTTGGGAATGACACTCTGCCCTACCGAGCCACTGATCAGTCGCTTTGGTATGAGAGCGCGCGAAGCCAGATGGCCAACGTAAACATCGAGGATGAACACGACGACTACCTGAAAATCGGAGGCCTGCTCTATTCCTGGATCAGCCTGAAGGACCTGCCGGATGCCACGTTCCCGGGCATCCTGCGTGAACTGGTGGTCATAGACTTTCCCCTAGTGATCAATGCGGAAGTCACCCTCCCCGACCAGAGCAAGTCGATCAAACAGTACAAGAGCCGCCTGCGAAAAATGCTCGCCGCTCAAAAGGATTTTCACGGCGGTTTTCGGATCAACGTGGACGCTCAGGTGGCGGAACACCAGCTCGTCAAAGTCCTGCAAGACCTGATTTCGAGTTCGCTGAAAGCCTGCCAGATGAGCCTGATCGTGACTGCGCGCACTTCCAGACCTTGCCGGAATCGCATGGAACGGGAAGAAGCCGAACGTATTCTGGCGGACCGGCGCCAGCGCGTGCTGCACGCGATCGCGCGAATGAACGGCAGCCGCGGGATTCCGGAGACCCTCGCACAAAAGCGGCTCTTCTTCACCGGCCTTCCCGCAATGGGAGGCGAGAATCGCAGGGAACTCGATCTGCTCACGCTCAACGCTGCCGATCTATTGCCCGTGGAAATGCCGTGGAGTGGGACCCCGCATTCACCGCTCATGCTTTTTGAAACGCCCTACCGGCAACTCGTTCCTTTCTCGCCGTTCGACGCAAGCATCGGCGACGCGAACATGCTGATTATGGCGAAGAGCGGTGCGGGCAAAACCTTCATGGCGCAACTCTTCCTGCTCATGATGGCGCGCGCCAACCCGCAAATTTCCATTATCGAACGTGGCGATTCCTATCAGCCGCTTGTGGAATTGATGGGCGGGCGAGTCATTGACGTGAAGCTGGACGGCACCGAGACGCTCAATCCTTGGGACCTGCCGCCGGGAGAAACAACCCCGAGCAAGGAAAAGATCGCGTTTCTCAAGAATCTCACGCGCCACATGATCGGCGACAGTCCGGGCTCGGACAACTCGCTCGTCGACAACCTGCTCAGCGAAGCAATCGCACAGACCTACAAGCGCTGTGCAATCCGCTATTCCAATCCAGTTCCCACGTTCAACGATCTCCGAGAGGAATTGGCGCAATGGCGTGACGAAGAACGCATGCAGCGCACGATTGATGAAGCCCGCTTGGCGGCCATTAAGCTGCGCGGATGGACGGGAGAAAAAGGGATCTACGCCAAGCTGTTCGACGCGCACACGACAATGCGGCTCGACAGCAACTGGCTTTTCTTCAACGTCGAAGGATTGAGTTCGGATCCGAAGCTCGAAACCGCCATGAGCATGCTGATCGCAAATACCGTCGCGTCTCGCTCGCGCGGAAAGACAGGGCAGCCGAGCATTACCGTTCTCGACGAGTGCTGGTTCCTCTTGGACTCCCCAACGCTTGCTCCGGAAGTGGTTCAACTCTTCCGGACCGCGCGGAAGAGGAATGCCAGCGTTTGGGGAATCAGCCAGACGGTAGAGGACTTTGTAGGAACCGAGTTCCAGCCCCGGGAGCATGGTCCGGGGATCCTCAAGAACGCGAGCACCAAGATCATCGGACAACAACCGGGCGACATGACCCCGCTCGTGAATCACTTGTATCTGAATCCAGTGGCGCTGAACGAAGTGAAGCGCTTCAGCGCACCGCGCAAGGGAGAGAGCGCCGACGCGCTTTTGGTCCTTGGGGAAAAAGCCGAGACGACGCAAACGATCCGGATCGTGCCGACCACCGTGGACTATTGGGTCTGCACTACGTTTCCCCGGGAGAGAAGGTACAGGGCCTGGGTTCTTAAGAAGCTTTCCGACCGGCCGCTGCTCGATGCCTATCAGGAATTGGCGCGAAAGTTTCCACGCGGACTGGCCGAGGTTTCGGCGCTACCGGAAGAGATCTCAGGTGCAGTGACGGGAGAAATGCACACATGAAACGGTTCTTGGCTGCTAAGTCTCCCCGATCGTTGCTGTCTTTCGCTGAATGGGGGGCACTCATCGTCCTGATTCTTGCGAGTGCATCGTTCCTGTTCGACCTCATCAATCGCAGCATCGGTTGGATTATCGGGTTGTTTCGCATCCCCGACGAGTTATGGAAGGAGTGTTCAAGATGGTTTTGACATACGTTCTATCCGGTTTTTTCTTTGTCTTGTTTTCGCACTGGATGTTTAACGCAAGAACCCGGCGGCAAGTGTTGGCTCTTTCGCTGGCAGGTGCCTTGGTCGTGGCCCTTGTCAGTCCACCGCCTGCACAGGCGCAGGCGAGCCTGGTGGCAGCCATTCAGTCCGTTCTGAACGCAATCAACGGCGTGATCAAGACCGGATTGAACTCAATCAATTCTGTTCGAAGCAAAATCAACGCTTTCTACCAGGAAGTGGCTTGGCCCCTCGCCCTCATTAACCAGGCGAAAACGATGGTGACGCAGATGATTGGCCTGTACAGAGGTCCTATGCAAAACATTTTCACCATCAACTTGAAGAGCGCGACGTTAACCAATCCGATCGGCCTCGAGAACGCCATGCGAAATCATCAAACCAATGACTTCGCAGCACTCACCAGTTCGTTCGGAAAGACTTATAGCGGCGTTCCAAACACTACGGCGGCCAGCGCAGCCGACCGAACCATGATGGACATGGACGATGCATTGGCGGTCGACAACTTGATGACGCTAAAGATGAGCGACGCTGCCGGCGATCTGACGTTGCAGGCAGCCAATAACATGGAGTATGCAGCCAGCCAAGCGGCCCCGGGATCGGCGCCTTTTCTAACAGCGGTCGCAGTCGTCGCCAGTGTGCAGAGCCAGGCCCTGACACAGAAAATGCTCGCGGCGGAATTGCGCCAGGAAGCAGCCCGGCTCGCTCACGAGAATTCCCTTCGCAAGCGCGGATCCGTGATGAGTGGAGACGTGAACACACAAATTCTAAATCTACTGCGGCAAAAATAGGAAAGGAGAAGGCTGATGAGAGCAAGAATTCAGTGCGTAGCGCGAGGTTTGGGGTGGGTCTGGAGACACAAAGTTCGTACAGGGGTTCTGCTTGTCGTTCTTACCTTGTTGGTGCCGAAACCTCTGAGGAGTCAATTCGTTGATCCGTGCTGCGCGATCGTTGCGACTGGTCTAACCACGATCAGCAGCACCCTGAGCAATGTCATCGGAGGAGGTCTCAACAGCATTTTGTCAATCGAGAAGGATATCTCGAACTTCGAACAAACCGTCGTGTGGCCGCAGAATTTAATCAATCAGGCCCGCTCGCTCGTGGGAAGCATCCGAGGCATCTTCAACCAGATTCAAGGAATCATGCGCATTCCGGTGTTCAGCGCGACTCTCCCGGCAACGCAGCAGTTCGAACAAAACTTGCTTTCGCGTGACCCGAATCAGATTGCCCAAACGAGCTCGCAATATACGGCGGTGTATGGAGCGGCGCCGGATGTGACTGCGGCTTCCCCTCAGTTGCGCGACATGACCGACATGACAGATGCCGCGGCACAAGCAGCGATGAAAAGAGCCATTGCGATCGATGCTCTGGCGGACCTCGAACTTCAAGCGGCAGACCAGATTAACCAGAGCATTCAGACAGCCGCTCCTGGGAGCGCACCGATCATTGAAGCGCAAGCAGATGCATGGCTGGTCCGCGCCAATGCCTACACTCAATCCGCGACCGCCGACCTGATGCGCGTGCGCGCCGTCGATCTGGCCAACGCGAGCGCGAATGTAAAAAACGGCGCTGCAAATGCCACCGCTGTTCAACAGCAGATTTACAACCTCCTGAAGAGGCAATGAACCGTGTTTTACTTTCAGCAACTCCTCCAAACCGCGCTCAATGGAATCGATACCGCAAACGTTACGAGCGCCGTGTTGGGCGTTGCCGGGACGATTCTTCTTCTGAGTTTCCTCTATAGCGCGTACCAGGCATTCGCCTCCGGCGGAGATGTCCGGATGCTTGCGATTTCGGGAATCAAGTATCTGATTCTGGGACTGGTATTCGCCAACTACGGCGCGGTCTTTCGCGACGTCAACGGGATGCTAAATTCCGTCGCCAACTTCATCTACAACTCGGCTGGCGTCGGGGATCTCTTCGCGAATTGGATGAACCAGTTGGCCCAGTATTGGCAGACCAATGGAAATACATCTCTATGGAACCTTGTGACTGGCGTGGCTTCTGGGGTCATCAGCCTGCTCTTGATCCTGACCGCGTTCGTCTTATTTCCCGTTTGCTATCTCATATTCACCGTCTTCTACGCGATGTACGGGGCGGTCCTCTATGTAACGGGTCCTTTTGTTTTAGCCCTGTTGCCGGTACGTGGACTCGGCCAGTTGGCACGCACCTACCTCGTGAACCTCATGACGTTTCAGGCGTGGGGGCTCATCTACGCAATTCTTCAGGTTCTTATGTCTGCGGTGAATCTCTCGAGCATAAGCACCGTCCTCAATGCGAATGGAGTACTGAACAGCTTTGTTGGTTCGAGTGAAATGATACTTTTGGCCCTCACTGCGAGCATTTTCTCGCTCTCGATCGCTTTGATTCCATTCATTGCCAGCCACATCGTTCGTGGTGACGTGGGCAGCACGATGATGACGATGGTCAACGCCATCACGACAACTGCCAGCAGCGTCGCTGGTTTGGCAACTGCGTCACATAGCGGTGCTGGTCACGCTTCTCACGCAGCAGGAGGGGGAGGGGCACCGCCCCCTCCGCCACCGGCGGGATTTGGAGCCACGGCTTCGTCCGGCCCGATCCCCCCTGGCGCAGGCGGATCTTCGGTTGGCGGTGCCGCGGCTGCGGCTATCGCATCCACATCGATGTCACCAAGACCGCCAGCGGAGAGCTCGATGAACGGAGTGAGTGCTGCTGGACCCAGCCGCGGAAACAGCGATGCTTCCTCAGGAACAACAACAGCATCTGCTCCGCCTTCGTCCGAGATCACAGGTTCAACATTCCACATTCCATGGGGTGGGACGTCGGCTGCGGGAGACGACTAGCAGATGAGAAAGAGGGATCGGATGTCAGAGCTTCCAGAAATTACGCGTTATACGAAATATTACGAGCACGACGGCGTGCTTCGGGCTTACGCGAACCGCGCCATGCTCCTGGCAACGATCTTCGGCGTGCTTGCGATGGGTTCTCTCGCATTCGCGATCTATGTCCGCATACAGCCGCCGACAGTGATCCGTGTCGACAAAGATGGCAATGCTTTGGTTGTCGGCGGGCCTCGTGCCGGCAAGATGACAACGATCAGCCTATCTGCGGACGCTTCGTCTGTGGATGCTTCCTCTGGCGTTGCCCCTACAGATCTCGAAGGCAGGGCCGTAGTACGCCAATTCCTCAGTCGCTACCTTGCTTACACGCCGGACTCGGTGGACCGAAACCTTGCCGAGGCCTTGAACATGATGACCGCGAACCTGCGCGTCTATTCCATGAACAAACTGCGCGACGACGATACCGTGGGAAAGATCAAAAACGATCACATGATTTTGGACTTTGAGATTCGCTCGATGGAGCACGTCAAGGGGACGCCATGGACTTACACCGTCTTCGGCGTAAAGGAAGTTCATCGCGTGAAAAACGCGACCGAGGCTACAGATCAAATCGTTGGGCGATATAACCTGCGCCTCGTCGAAACGGCACGCTCCGAGGTGAATCCGAGCGGGCTCCTCGTGGCCGAGTACGGCGAACAACAGATGGTTGGCGAGCGAGAAGCCGGACTGCTGCAGAAGAGCGTTCTTGATAAGGACAGGCCGTAGGTGAATTGCCGCCAGGAGATATGCAATCGACGGCGGCGGAACTCGAGGAAAGGAGGTCTTCATCGTGGCGGGAAGTGCGACAGAGGCGGTCGGACAAGGAAAAGACCCGGAAGTGGGCCGTCCCTCGCGTGGAACTCGCAAAGTGCGAGCGGGCCAGGCGGGCGGAGTGGAATTCCAACGTTTCTTCCTTGCAAAAACTGGAGGGAATAGCGGCGTTCCCGAATTCAGCAAGGAGGTCCCGGGGGAGCCGGAGGCGATGGTGGAGTCACTCAAGACTGGCCTGAGCTACTTCGTGGTTTCCGAGTGGCGAGGCGTTGCGGACTTCTCTGGTAAGAAGCCGCAGCTAGGGCGAGAAGCCGTTCGCAGCACGCCCAAGGCGGGATAGAAAGAGTTTCTTTGCAGACTGAAGTTGGTCTGTCAAGAGCTGTCCACAAGCTCCAATGATTGTGGATCAGTGCTTGGCTCGCTTGAAGTGTGTCCAAGCGGCCTCACAAGAGTGAGTCAGCAAACTCCTTGTTTGTCGTTGCCGGACAAATAGAGGAGAAGAAACTGCAGCAACGCAGGAGTTGAAGAGCGTTGAACTGCACGATGAACAACTAAGCCTGGTCCGGTTCTTCGCGAACCTGGCCGGAAACCTACTCGTTTTCGGCTCAGGACAGCGAAGAGACCGGCGGCAACGGCCTCCTTCTCTGTCCTTTTGCCGGAAATAATAATAAGGAGGAGAAGATGCCAACTGAAACCAGTAACGGAATGCCTGTGATCACGCTTGAAATCAATGAGATGGGCCAGGTGAAACAGCAGCTGCCGAGGTTGACCCGAGCGGAGCAGTTGAAAAATACGCTCCTCGAGGGCCTGTACCCCGGCATCCGCGTAGCACGGCTCAATGTTCCGCCCGGGCGCTTGGAAGATTTCCAGGAGGCTATGGTGGAAAGCTCGATGAAATCAGTCGAAGTGGATGGCGTGCGGTATCGCCTTATAGGCGCCAGCGCTTCGGCCAAAAGCGGCAAGTTCTACGCCGTGGATGAGCGTTACGAGCAGGCCATTGCGGATCGTTTCCGTCGTTGGCCCCAAGCAGCCATTACCTACTTCGGGATCCTGGTATCGCCGTGCAAACAGCGAATCCAGTTACCGGATGCAAGGGTGATGGTTGTAAAAGACCGTACTCTGGGGACCAACGATTGTCGCGGCTGGATCTCACAGTCCTTGTTCGGGCGATTTCACTTGCCCGCACATCGGCTCTATCAGTTCCGGCTGGCATTCGAGAACACTCAGGCCAAGGGTGCATGCAAGGTAATGGCGGATGATGTTGCCCAAAAGCTTGGGGCGGACATCATTCTGCCTGAATCATGTGTTAAACCCGAGTACAAGCAATCCTCGAGGTTTCTCGACTTCCTTCATTGGCGGCGGCCCAAGATCGAGGTTCGGAGTTACCGGGGACCGGTCGTATTCGGTATCCGGGACGTTTCACAACCACTCCAGCTCCAGAGCAGCTACACGCTCATCGAGCATGCGTCGTGGGAGTCAATCCAACTCGAAATCCTGCCGTTTGCCATGGGCCAGGCACACAAGTTACGGGCGGCCTGTCAGGATGGAAATTATCGCGAGGTAATCGAACTTCTTGGCAGCTCCCGCACACAACCCCCGGGGGAAGAGGAAGCCGAATCCGAGTACACATCTTTCGAGCGCACTGTCGTTGAAGCTGTGCTCAAAGTGGACTCGAGCGGCTATCTCATCAAGCACCCCCACATCAATGCCTCCTTGAGTCGCCTGCTTGCGAAGTGGACCTTCAAGCTGTGCACCGCAGGAGGTTTCAAAATGCCGGGCTTTGCCCTCGCCGATGATGGCTTCCTTGCTCTCTATCAGGGACAGGTCGTCGCGGCGTCGGATTGGTTGCCGCAGGATCGGGCAATCAGCTCGGTGCCGTGTCAGAAGGGTCTGGTGGTGCGCTACCCGATCCGCATGTTCGAAGACCTGCTTCCCTACACAAAGCTATCGGGCGAAGAATCGGTCGTCCTGATGGCGCAGGCGATCGAAGAACAAAATGGCTGTGCGATAGACATTCGGGCAGTCGCGGATCTCTTGGCACAGCAAATCAAACTCGACGGATCGTTCACGTTGCACAGCGAGACGGCCGCGAAGAACGGCGGAGACTTCGACTTCGACCTCATTGCCGTGGTTGAAGGAGACCGTTTCCCGCGGTTTGTCGAAAGCCGTTTCGCGCATCATGGCCGGCACGAAAAGGTGAAATCGAAGCCGGCCAAAAGACAGAGTCCTTGGTGGAATCTTGCGCAGGTGGCGAATCAGGCAAAAGGAAATCAGATCGGCTCAATCACCGACTTGAAGACTTCCTGCTGCGCCGCCGCAATGACCGAACAGGCATACCAACTCGTCGATGAACTGCAACATGCCCTCGACAGCCTCAAACACGGAACCGAGGTAAACCAGCAGCTTATTACCGAGATCCGTCAAAAGGTGCCGCAAGCGCCTTGGCTGAAGTTCAAAGACAGAGAGCGCGTGACTGACATGCCTGTACATCTTGAGGTTCTACCGACGGATAAAATCGGGTACCTCTACAACATCGCTCGCAAGGAAGTCGATGACTTCTTTTCGGCGAAGCTCCCAATTGGCGACTTTCACGGGCTTATCACCGGGGAGAACTTCACGCGTGAAATGTCCCAGGAGTGCCGATTGGTCAACCGGATCTACGCGGATGAAGTGGGAAAACTCATCACTGAACAGCAGGCCCTGCACGACGCACTCGCCGCGGCCGATGCAGAATACGAAGCAAAACGAAACGACCCAGCAGCCAGGAATGAAGCCTACGCAAAACGTAAGGCTGCTCGCAATGCCGTCTACTCCTACAAGGAGCGATTCCGCGAGGAGTTCCAAGCCTTGCGGTCGCTCATTCGCGCGTGGGGAGACGGAAAAAAGCAGAACCGGCGAGGCTGGTGCCAAGCCCTGCATATCGTGGTCTGTGCAGGGAAGGGAAACGGCTCGTTGTTGTTTCATTCCTTCCCCCAGGAAGTCATCGACAAGGTAGCGGATGAGACCGGTAGCACTCCTGTCGAGGTCTCAGTCCCCGATCTGGTCGATGGGGAAATCGAATTTGACGAGGATGGGCGGGTATTTCTCGTTGAACAATTTCCCAACGGCGATGGCAGCACTCACGAACGCAAAATCCTTCTGCTGCAGATATCGAAGAAGGGTGAAGTGCTCGTGGATGAGAGAGTTGTCGATCGCGTGCACCCATTCCCCATGCGATACGGGTCCGGCAAGATTCACGATGGAAATTTAGTCTTCAATGAGATTCGTCAACGTCCCACGGTAAGAAGTTCGGTGGCACGCTCCCAGTCTCCACAAGGCGGATCACCATCGTGAAGTGGACCATGTCCGGGAGGCCTGATGTTCCGGGCCTCCCGGGCGTTTTTCCGAAAGCGGCAAGAGAAGACGAGGAGGAAATGTGAAGAGGTTTTTGATTTGTTGCATATCGGCGGCGGCCCTGTCGTCTACCGCCGCGGGACAGAAGGTGGAAGTCCAGAAATTGGATCGAGCAAGAATCTTGCACATTCAGACGGCGTTGAACCATCTGACCGTTCTCGAAATGAATGATCCCGTCAGTGCCGTTGCCGTGGGAAGTACAGTGTTCAAAGTCGAGTGGCGCGAGAACAAAGTCTTTATCGAGCCCATGGAAGACGGTGTTGCAACGAATCTGTTTGTCTGGACAGCGGCTGGCCGCTTCAACTACGAACTTGATCCGGCAGGCTCAGTGCCGCAAATGCATTTTGTCATCGACCAACCGTCCACCGCTTCACCATTGGCTAAGCCCTCCGCGAGCCCGGTCGTCGCACCGAAAGCGCCATCGCCAGACGAAGTGCTCATTGAGAGTCGTCCAGTGCGGGTTCATGGATCGATTCGAAGTAATAACCGGGTTGCAGTTTACTTGAAGAACGTGTTCGAGCAGGAAGGTAAGCTCTTTATTCAGTACAGCATTCGGAACGAGAGTGGCGCGGCCTATACGCCAGGAATCCCGCAAGTGCTTGCCCTGGATGTACCACGCTACAGCGAGTCGCTTTATGCTCTCAAGAACTGTCAGTTGACTCCGAGCGAATCATCCCGACTGAAAAGCAACAGCCAAACGGTGATCGAAGTCGTGAGCAACCGGATAGCACCTTCCCCGATCGGGCCCAGCCATGAAGCCACCGGAATTGTTGTCGTCAAGCTTCCCCAGAGGAATACCGAAGCCACAGTGCTTCGTTTGGTGTTCTCTGCATCCCGTTCCGGACAGATCACCGCCACGCTGGTGCTTTGAAACGTTGAAGCATGTATCTCCGGGTGAGGCCCACGGTTGGATTGAGGAACTCTTGAAGCACCGAGCGGATATTGGACTTCGAAAGGCGCTTACGAACGTGGTTTTCGAGCCCCAGAACCCATTCGACCCCGGAGCACGGAGAAACCCCCGTCTTGGGTTCATGATTGCGGCAAGTCTGCTTGTTGTGGCTCTGGGAGTATTGATTTATTTCAACTCACCTTGAAGGTTAGAGCCCAACAGGCGTCAAGGCCCAACGTGATGAACGCATTGGCATCTAGATGGCGGACTTTCTAATGATTAGTTCTCGTTCAGACTCGCGCTGTTTCGGATCGGGAGAAGTGTGCCGATGAGACCGGGATACGCACCGCCACGCGAGCACACCCCGTTACTTGAAACTGGCGAAATGGTCATAGCGCTCTCGCTACTCGCGGGCGCTTGGTTCACCTGGTACCTTGCGCGCGCGCGATACCATTTGACAGGGCGCCAAGCTGCAGAACTGGTGTCCTATCTCGTCATCGCGCTGACCGGCCTCTCTTTAGCCGCATACCTGTTGGCGACCAAACGCTCACGCCGTGAGAATCAATGGCCTCATCCTCCGCTGGTCATGCACCCCAAAGCGGATCAGCGCGCGATCGACCACGCTTGGAACCAGAATGCTGTTGTTCTCGGCTACGACATACACAGGAAGCCCTGGCTGTGGCCCGATCGCGTTCGAGTGATGCAGGGAATTGTCCTGGGGATGACCGGATCAGGCAAGACCACTCTATTGCGAAACATCATTACTCAAGACTTGTCTCGCGTTGTTGGTCCCGCCGAAGCGCCACATCACATTCCGATGGTGATCTTCGATGGGAAGGGTGACATGGAGTTCTTCTACAGCCTTCTTCCGCACATTCATCACGCCGGCCGCCTAAGCCAGCTACGAGTTCTGAACCCGGCGCGGCCCGACATATCGGTACGCTACAACCCGTTCTACTGCAGCGACGAGGACTACATGTCGGTCGTGAACATGGTGTTCGGCTCATTCAACCTGCACGATGAGTTCTTCGCCAAGCATCAGTTGAATTATCTCGCCGATATTGTTCGCGTTCTCGTTTATACGGGCCTGAACTTCAACTTCTACGACGTCCTCGTCATGGCGATCGATGAGCAAGTCTTACGAGATCAGGTCGCTAAGGTTTCGCGCCGGCTTCAGCACGATTCAGCCCTGAGCACTCAGAGGAAACTCAATTTCGAGATGTCAGTGAAGAATCTGTCCCAATCGTTCCAAGATCGGGAGCGTGTGCCCAAGATCCAGGGATTGCTGAACGAGTGCATGACTTTCCTCGACGATGAGTTGAGCATCATAACGGGACCATACGAAGACCTGCTCTCGCTCGATGAAGTGATCGAGCAGGAACTCATTCTGTTCGTGACGCTGAATGTGAACAAGAACACGGAGCCGGTGCGCGCGCTCGGCAAAATGCTTTTGCAGAATCTTCAGCTTATGGTCGGCAAGCGCTACGCAAGCGAGGAACAGCGTCGGCGCGTGGGCCAGCCTCTTTTCAGCGTCGTGCTGGATGAGTTCGCCCCATTTGGCTACCGGAACTTTCCTCAGATCTTGCAAACGGCACGCGGTACCAACACGGCGTTCCTCTTCTCAATGCAGAGTCTCCCACAGCTTATGCATGTCGGCCGCGGGTTTAAAGAGGATGTCACGTCCGCACCGAACACGACCATCACGCTAAGAACGCGGGATGAGGAAACCGCACAATATTTTCTGCGAGCTTCCGCGGAGCATCGCGTTACCCGGCGCAATATGGCAATGCAACGATGGAAGCTCTTCGGATACGAAAGCTATGAAGAAACAGGGCGGGCCGTCGATATTCAAGCTAGAGAAACACGTTCCATGGACGAACATATTAAGAACCTTCCGAAAGGGCAGATGGAAATTCTGATGACAGACGATACGCGTGGTACGCTCCACGCCCACCTCCACGTCCGTCCCCCAACCGATGTCAGACTGCCTAGTTTTGAGCCTGAGCTTTATCCACGGCTCAAGCAGTCGCGTGCGACATCCAATGGCGCGAATCTTCGCTTCAAGGCTCCTGGATTGAGCGAACCGCGCTACACCAGACGCATGCACTGAGGCGCATTCCCAATGAGACGCGCAATCACTTGCGGTGTTTGTACGATGCTCCTCTGGTTGGCTGTCCCGTCCGTCAAAGCCCAGTCGCTGCAGCAATCGCGTTCTGGTCGGGGCACCTGGTACGAATTCCTGATCAAGCAATTCAATCCCTCGAACGTTGATTACGGCGCTTGGATTGAGAGGCGACGCCGCGCGCTTCTCGAAGCCACTGCCAAGACACCGTACTTCTGGTACAGCGCCTCGATGACGGCGGGAATGCTCCTGATGATGTTGGCGTACACGAAGCAGCACCTGGACCATCGCTGGAGCATGCGCATTACGTCGGAGATGATGGCTGACTTGTATAACCACGACCTCTATTCACGGCAAGCTGCGAGGGAAGCCATCGAGAGGCACAACCGTCACATCGAGCACTGTAACCGCGCAATAGAGAATTCAGAGTCGGGACATGAGCGGCCCGGATGGGGCGACTCACCGATAGAGGGATTGCAGGCTGAACTGCGCCGGGTTGCCGCACAGCTCGATGCGACCACGCAGGACCGCAACAAACTCCAGGAAGAGCTTCAGCAAAAATCCGGCGTAGTGGCAGATCTTTCCAGCCGGCTGGACGCCCTGTCGCGAAAGATCAACGGTTCATCGCCCTCCACGCCCCCACAGAAGGACGCTGGATCGCCCGAAGGACACAGCGCTGGCACCACGTTCGTTGGCCACATCAATCGGCTGCAGGAGGAATTGTATGCCGAGAGGCAGAAGAACAAGCGTTTGAAGGGAGCATGACGGACATGCTGATCACAGTCACTGGTTTTGGCAGCGTCTGGCGCCGACGTGCTGGAAAGGACCCCAGCGATCCAAAGCGATTCGCCCGGGCGGCGTACTTCAACACTACCGGAGTTCCCGTCAACGGGAGTATCCGAACTCGGCCGAAAATTGTCGGTCATGTCCGGTTCAATGGAGTGGGAGGCTTCGATCCGAATTACCCGCTGCGCATGATGAACAGTGTCTTTGAATGTGCCGACCCATGCATTTGGGAAGGTCAAAACAAGGTGTTGTTCGAGCGAATGCTGCCAACACCGCGGCAGCCCGACTACTTTCTGGTGGTTGCGAAGGCTTCTGAAGTCGGTCACTTGGACGTAGGCTCACCCGGTTGGAAGTCCGAAGACACGCTGCTGATTTCTTTCAGCGAATCTCGCGACCAGCAAGAGGTCATGTTGCTGATGCCGGCTCATACGTGGATACGCAGCGACGTCGGCAGGTTCGTCGTGTGCCCGTTTGTGTCTTGGCCCTGGAGCGCAAGGCTCCAGTTGGAGTCCGCATAGTGGTGTGAAGCATGCGATATCCGAAAGGATCGATTCAGCTCAACCAATCCCGCGACCTGCCACTGTTACGTCAAATCCTACATTCTGAATTCATCACGCGCTCCCAATTATTTGAGTTCATGGAGTTGAACGGATATGAACGCAGCCGCAATTCGTATGACTGGAGAATGAGGAGATTGGTTGAACGAGGGCTGGTAATCCGACAGACAGCTCTGGCCGGAACAGGAAACTTTGTGTATTCACTCGCGGCTGACGCCGCAGAGTTGCTGCAGACCATGGGCGAATATTGTCTGATCGGACGCGGCCGATGTAGCGCCAAGAACGTCAATCAAGGCGTTCTCCATGCGGTGGGACTGAATGATATCCATCTCAGCTTGATGCGCTCTGGACTGCTACTCCGCTGGACAAGTACGATGCAAATTCGTTCACAAAATGAGCTGACCGACTACGGCTTCGCCAAGGACTACGACGCCGTTGTCGCAGTTCGCACCGAGATTGGGGAGTATCGATTCGCATTGGAGTACGAACGCACGCCAAAAGCGATGAAGTACTACAACGCAATCGCTTGCCGCGTCGGCGAGGAAGCACATCTCAGTCGAGTGCTCTACCTGGTAACGAACTACGACTTGCTCCGCTTTGTCTCCGGATTCTTTCGGAAGAGCCAATGTGCGGTCTTCTTTGGTCTCGTTGGAGATTGGCATTCACACCTGCTCGAGATGCCTGTGTCGAATGCTTCCTCTAAACACCTCATTCCATTTCGGGAGGTTCTCGATGGCGCCGCCAAACGTCCGGCGGCCGGGCCGCTCAATTATCGTTTGCCCTTCGATTGAGCTTTCTATGAGTACGTATTGCGTGCGGATTGGCCCTGCACTCAGTCTCTAAATAACTGACTTCATGGAGTTTACTCATTTACTATCATTGCTTTGATCGATATTTCCACGCCGAAAACGATCTTCCAGGAGGTAGTATGTAGGATGTTGCCACTGGACCTGCTTCAGTCGCATTTAGCGATTCTCGACATAACCTCGACTAGCACCTGGGAGGATAAAGGACGCCCGTCGCCAGGATGGAGGCGATTAAGACAACTCTTTGTCCACGTTCAGAAAAAAAACGTTCCATGATGTAAGCGGTAAATAAAATCGCGCCAACAAGAAGCAAGCAAAATAAGCCGGCATAGGCTAGCGCCTCTGCTACCGGGTGAAACTCGTTAGCCCAAAAACCATGGACAAACTGCTTCAACATGTCAGCACAGACTTCAGAGATCACGCCCCACATCATCGCCAGCACATACTTAAAAAAGGAACTCACGCCGCACCTCCATCCTCTTATTATGCCGCGACAACGGAGGGCGCGGTGAGTCTGCTTGCAGTAATGGTGGAAAGAGCTGCTCTGCACGAGGTGGCGACAGAACGGAGATTGATCACGAGATAAAAAACTGTGGCTGTCTTCACACAGCGATCATAATTATGTGATGACATCCAGGCTATGTTTTTCTGAGCCTGCCCGCATACTCGTACAGGTCCTCTATTCTTCGTCCTGCCGCTGCTGACTGGGAATATTTGCAGTGATAAAACTCAACATCGATGCGGGATGGAGCCGCCGCGCCGCCGACAATTTAGTCCATTCCTTTGTACGTCCAGTAGCCGCTGTTCGCGATCCGTAACAAACTGTTGACGGAGTTAGCAGCAGGATGGACGGGGGGCCACTAGGAACCCTAACGTCCACGCGCTCGTATTCCGTGAATGTTCGCAAATCGTAAAAAATCAAAGCATAACTGACCAGACTACCACCAGTCGATTACCTTTCTCCCCAATTTGGCGAACGCTGGAAAAGAAGAAGGTTCGGACTCTGGTTGGATTCAGGAGAGAGGTTCGGATGAAAAGATTTGTGATGATGATGCTTGCGTTCGTCAGTTTGCAGATCGCATTTACGACTAGCCTGCACGCTCAGTCGTGCATTAGCCATGTCTCCTTCTGCATATGGGATGGTCCTCTCCCGCCGGGCGCGTCGTGTTATTCAGGGGAGTCTTGGTTCTGCACGCCCTGTACCATCCCCAGCGGTGCCTGCGCTCCACCTAAATCTCCGTCGGAGAATCCTTGCACGTCGTGCCGTGTTGGCCGACCAATCGACCTTGCAACGGGGAATACGTACATCGACCAAGTCGACATGCACCTTCCTGGTCTGAGTGGTGGACTGGGATTGAAGCGGAGGTGGAACAGTCTGTGGCCGGCCACCCAAAGCGCGTCGCAGCAAGGCATGTTCGGACCGAATTGGCGTTCGAGTTTCGAAGAACGAGTATTTGTCGGAAGCGATAATTATATGAAGTATGCCCGCGGCGATGGCAGCTTCTGGTCATTTGGGTATTCAGGCCCTTCAACGTGGTCGTTGGTAGCTCCTGCCACAGAGAAGGCCACCTTGGTGAGCGGTGCAACCTTCTGGACCATCACATTTCACAATGGTGAGCAAAGGCAATTTAACAATACGAGCGGGAGCCTTATCGCGATTATCGATCGGAACGGGAATACCACACAATTAGCTTACGACGGTTTGAACAGATTAACCACGGTGACCGATGCGGCATCGCGACACTTATATTTTGGCTATCAAAACAATACAAGCAACCTTGTTGTCTCCGTCACTTCTGATGTCGGTCTTGCCTTGTCGTATAGCTACGATCCACAAGGAAGGCTATCGCAATACACGAAGCCAGATCAAACCACAGTATCTATCCAGTACGACACTAATTCCAATATCTCCGCAGTCCTAGACGCCAACGGAAAAGTCCTGGAATCACACACCTACAACAACTGCGGGCAAGGGCTAACTTCAGCCAAGGCGGGGGGAGTGGAGGCCGTCACTCTTACTTACGCAACACCGTCGTGCGCGAACCCGTGATTGTCGAGATTCATGCGAGACCCCGCTTAACTGGTTGCCAGCCGGACTAAATCTGTTGTATGCGCTGCCAGGTTAAAAACTTCCACAGCAGGAGCAAGAACTGTGATTCGACGAAACATAGCCGGGTTCGCAATTCAACTTGTCGCATTGTTGACATTCACAATAGGCGCAGTTGCTCAATCGCCGGTCGTTTCAAGCATCTCTCCGACAAGCGGCGTCGTGGGCACACAAGTGACAATTAACGGCTCCGGCTTCGGTGCGACACAGGGAAACAGCCATGTGGGGTTCAATAGCTGGACGGGGACCGTGTTGAGTTGGAGCAGTACTCAGATCGTGGCGACTGTGCCTAGCCACGCCACTACTGGCCCGGTTACGGTCACTGTCGGCGGAACTGCTAGCAATGCCGATCAAATTCTCACCATGCCGAATCCCAGTATTACAAGCTTGTCACCGAATAGCGGGGCGGCGGGAACATCGGTGACCATTAGCGGAACGGGATTTGGGGCGAGCCAAGGAAGCAGCACAGTCAAATTGAATAGTGCCACCGCCACGGTGACAAGTTGGAGCGATACGCAGATCGTGGTGACAGTACCCAATGGCACAAGCGGCAACATGATCGTGACCGAAGGCGGAGTGGCCAGCAACGGGGTTGCATTCACCGTGCCTCCTCCGCAAATCACTAGCCTCTCTCCAACCAGTGGCGGAGTTGGGACACAAGTGACCATCAACGGCTCTGGCTTCGGTGCGACGCAGGGAAGCAGCACTGTGAATTTTTACAACGGTTGGCAAGGTAGCGTGGTGAGTTGGAGCGCGACCCAGATAGTGGCGACGGTGCCCGCTCATGCCACTACTGGCCCGGTCACGGTGACAGTCAATAACGTGAGTAGCAACACTAACCAGATTTTCACCATGCCGAATCCCGCGATTACGACTCTGTCACCGAACAGCGGAGCGGTGGGAACATCGGTGACCATCAACGGAACGGGATTTGGGGCGACCCAAGGAAGCAGCACAGTCAAATTAAATGGTAGCACCGCCACGGTGACGAGTTGGAGTGATACGCAGGTCGTTATAACGGTGCCGAATACCATAAGTGGCAGCATGATCGTGACCGAAGGCGGGGTGGCCAGCAACGGAGTCGCATTCACTGTGCCCCCACCACAAATCACGAGCATCTCTCCCACGAGTGGGGGAGTGGGGACACAGGTCACGATCAACGGCAGCGGCTTCGGCCCAACGCAGGGAAACGCCAGTGCGAGTTTTTACAACGGCTGGGCGGGCAGTGTGGTGAGTTGGAGCAGTGCACAGATCGTGGCCACTGTTCCGAGTCACGCATCCACCGGCGCGGTCGTAGTAACGGTGAACACCATTGGCAGCAACACAGACCAGATTTTCACCATGTTCAATCCCGTAATTACGAGCCTATCGCCGACCAGCGGGGCGGTCGGGACATCCGTGACCATTAACGGTACCGGATTTGGGTCTACACAGGGAACCAGCACGGTCAAGTTGAATGGTGCTGCCGCCACGGTTACGAGTTGGAGCGGGACACAGATTGCTGCAACGGTACCCAACGCCATCAGCGGCAACGTGGTCGTTACGGAGGGCGGAGTGGCCAGCAACGGGGTTGCGTTCACCGTACCTCCGCCTCAAATCAGTGGCATTTCCCCGACGAGTGGAGTTGTGGGAACGCAGGTCACGATCAACGGTTCCGGGTTCGGTCCGACACAGGCAAACAGCAATGTTAGCTTTAATACCTGGCCAGGCAGCGTAGTGAGTTGGGGTCCTACGCAGATTGTGGCGACGGTGCCCGCCCATGCCGCCACTGGCGCGGTCACGGTGACAGTCAATAGCGTTGGCAGCAACACCAATCAGATTTTCACCATGCCGAATCCTGTGATTACGAGTCTGTCACCGACCAGTGGATCGGTGGGAACATCCGTGACCATCAACGGATCGGGATTCGGGCCTGCGCAAGGCTCAAGCAATGTCACGTTGGATAACGCCGTTGCCTCGGTGACGAGCTGGAGTGATACACAGGTCGTTGTAACGGTGCCGAATACCATAAGTGGCAGCATGATCGTGACTGAGGGCGGGGTGGCCAGCAACGGGCCAACATTCACCGTTCCCCCTCCCCAAATCACTAGCATTTCTCCAAATAGCGCGGGCGCGGGCGATACGGTCACCATCTCGGGTTCTGGCTTTGGACCCACGACTGGGACTAACAGTCTTGTGAATTTTGCTTCTGGCGTTACCGCCGCAATTACGACTTGGAGCAGCAATCAAATCGTGGCGACCGTACCTACGGGTGCCGTTACTGGCGCGGTAACGGTGTCTGTCAACACCATTCCAAGCAACGGATCGCAGTTCACCATCCCGAACAACGTAGTGACTGCTGTGTCGCCGGGTGCGGGGAAATTCGGGGCACAAGTGACAGTGACAGGTTCCGGATTTGGCGCCGCTCAAGGCAGTAGTTTCGTCAGCTTTGCAGGCACTGCGTCAACTTCAATCGTTAGTTGGAGCGATACGCAAGTCGTGGCACTGGTTCCAACAGGAGCGGCGAGTGGCGGAGTCAGCGTCACCGTCAATTCGGCGCAGAGCAATTCGACTGTGCCATTCACCGTTTACAATCCAATCATCTCCGGAATTGTGCCGCCCGCAGCGGCGGCGACTGCGTCGGTGGTTGTGAATGGATCGGGTTTTACAGTCTATCAGGCAGACACGGCAGTCTTATTCAATGGGGTGGCGGGCTACATCACGTCCTGGGGTTCCAATTCGCTCACCGTGACTGTTCCGCTAGGTGTCGCCGTCGGCTCAGCTAATGTCACCGTTACTCTGGGAACGGCGACCAGCAACAGCGAGGCTTTTACGGTTGAGCCTGGTCCGACGATCACCGGCGTTGCTCCGAGCATCGGTCAGATTGGCTCTGGACCAATTACGATTTCCGGGCAAGGTTTTGGCGCGACGCAGAGCACCAGCAGTATCAGTTTCTGGGGAGCCACCGTACCTGCAAGCGATATTCTGAGCTGGAGTGATTCCTCCATCACAGTCACCGTGCCAACAGGAACTTCGACAGGCCCGGTCTCGGTTACAGTTGGGGCAGTGGTCGGTACCGGCCCCTCGTTTACGCTTCAATCTCTCAGTCAGATATCCGATTCGCTTGGGAATCAAACGCAATACACCTCAATCGTAAGCGGCGGGATTTTCTTCACCAGTGGTTCTAACGGTTCAGGATGCTCAAGCTGCACGCTGCGCGGCAGCGTAAACCGCACAACTGATAGCAATGGCAACATGCTTACCAGCACCGATGACCTGGGGAACACGTCCAGCTATGCTTACGATCCCAGCAACAACATGACTTCGGCTTCGAGGCCATTGAACTCCACTGCTACTGCAACCAGTTCCTACACCTACAACAGCTTCGGTGAGATTCTAACTTCAACGGACCCGCTGGGCAACACCACCACCAACACTTACGATACAAACGGCAACTTGCTTTCGGTCGCCGCGCCCGCCCCGAATAGCAGCACCGCTGCCAGCGTCACTCAGTTCAGTTACAACACTCTGGGCGAGTTGACGCAGATCACCGACCCGAAGGGCAGTGTCACCACACTCACCTACACGACTGTGGGCCTGATTGCCACCATCACCGACGCGCAGCACCATGTCACCACTTATCAGTACGACGCGCACGGCAATCGCACCGCTGTGATTGACGCGCTGAGCAACCAAACCTCATTCGCGTACGATGCCGGAGACCGGCTGATTACGATTACTTATCCCGATCGCTCCACGTCGAGCTTCACCTATGACATTCGTGGCCGCAGAACATCAGTAACCGACCAAAACGGCAAAACGACCAGCTACGCCTACGATGATGCTGACCGCCTGACTTCGGTTACCGATCCTGCCAGCAACACGACGCAATACGTCTACGACACGGAAAATAATCTGCTCTCGATCACTGACGCGAACGGACACACTACTCACTTCACCTACAATCCTCGCGGGTGGGTCACACAGACGGCGTTCCCATCGTCGCTCGCGGAGAGTTACAGTTATGACGCGGTGGGAAATTTAACCAGCAAAACGGACCGCAAAGGCAACACGATTCAGTACGTTTACGATGCGCTCTACCGGTTGACGCAGAAGACGTATCCGGACTCGACCAACGTCGAGTATGCTTATGATCTGGCGGGCAAGGTTCAACAGGTCGTCGATCCTACCGGCACGTATGGCTTTGCTTATGACAACATGGGACGCCTCACAGGAACGACCACGCAGTACACCTTCCTGCCGCTAGTGACGGAAACGAACTCCTACACCTACGATGCGGCGTCGAACCGGACATCGCTGACAGCGCCCGACGGCAGCATCTCGACCTACGGTTACGACACGCTGAACCGGCTGAGCGGCCTGGCGAACTCGTGGGCGGGATCGTTTGGCTTTAGCTATGACGCGCTGAGCCGAAGGACTCAATTGACGCGGCCTAACGGGGTGAGCACGAATTACAGCTACGATTCGCTGTCGCACCTGCTCTCGGTGCTGCATCAGGCGGGCGTGAATACGCTGGACGGGGCGAGCTATACGTATGATGCGGCGGGAAACCGTACCAGCAAGGGCAATTATCTCAACGGGGTCACGTCGAACTACAGCTACGACCCGCTCTACGAGCTGACGCAAGTAACGCAGGGAGCGAGTACTACGGAGAGCTACAGCTACGATGCGGTGGGCAATAGACTGTCGTCATCCGGAGTGCCAAATTACAGCTACAATGCGTCGAACGAGCTGACGGCGAACTCGCTGGGCAGCTACACCTACGACGCAAACGGCAACACCCTCTCCGACGCCAGCGGCAAGACCTACACCTGGGACTTCGAGAACCGGATGGCGTCGGCGGTGGTGCCGGGATCGGGGACGGTGACGTTTAAGTATGATCCGTTCGGGAGAAGGATTCAAAAGAGCTCGTGGACGGGGACGACGAACTATCTGTACGACGTGGACAATCTGGTTGAGGGTCTGAACAGCGTCGGAGCCATTGTAGCCGCCTATGTGCACGAGCTTGGAGTTGACAATCCGATTGCACTTTTGAACTCAAACGCGGCTAATTTTCTTGAGGCTGACGGCCTGGGTACCATCACCTCGATTACCGACCCCACCGGTGCAAACGTTGGTAACTACGTCTACAGCTCCTATGGCGCTCTTATCACATCAACGGGAGAGGTTACTAACTCTTTTCGATACACAGGGCGGGAGTACGACTCCGAAACAGGCCTGTACAACTACAGACTGCGATATTACAACGCTAACGATGGTAGGTTTCTCAGCGAAGATCCATCGGGTTTTGCGGGGGCCCATAATTTCTATTCTTACGCTGCAAATGACCCAGCAGATCTGATGGATCCCTTCGGGCTGCAGGCTCTTCCAAAGTCAACGACGCCCCCACCTATTGGCCCACAGCTCGTTCAACCTCTTCCTGCACCCTCGACAATCGATACTTTATTGGGATGGCTTGGCGATGTAGTGCAAACGGCAGCCGGAGTCACCGGAATCGTCCTCGGGAACCCGCTACCGACGAATCAGGCCGAGCTCGATTGGATGCGGCAGAGAGATCACGACCGATATAAGGATGTCTGTAGTGGATCTCTTCCAATCGGGCCGAATAGGTGCTCAGACTTGTCTCGGGAAATCGATCGAGTACTCAGATGCATCAGGCTAATGCAAGCATTTGATGCAAAGTGGGCCGCTGGGCGACACGACGACGCAATAGATCAAGCCGGGAACACTCTAAACAGGTTGAAGAATGAGTACGATAAAAACTGTACGCCGCAGAAAGCGAAAGGGTGCAAGTAGGAGAATCCAGGTGTCCGAAAAAAGTGAGTTCGAATCGTTGTTAGAGCGCTACCGAAGAAGTCCGGAGTTCCTTTGCGTTGAGATTGAAGGACCAAACCAAACTGGAATTACCGGGGACACGCTGCTTCACGCGGCCGTAGTGCGTGGGGAGTCCGAAGACGTCGATGTTCTTATGGCGGTAGGCGCTCAGGTAAATGCTGTGGGCGATCTTGGGAACACCCCTCTCCACCACGCAGCGAGCAGGGGCCTAGCTGAAATTGCGCGCAAGTTGCTTCGGTATGGCGCAGACCCAAGAATTAGAAATGAATTTGGCCAGACCCCTCTTGACCTCGCTACTCTTATGAAGCGTCAGAATGTCGCCCAGCTTCTAAAGGAGACCAACACCACGAACTGAGCCGGCAACCGCACCAGCAAGGGCAATTACCTGAACGGGGTCACGTCGAACTACACCTTCGACCCGCTCTACGAGCTGACGCAAGTAACGCGGGGAGCGAGTACTACGGAGGGCTTCTAGATCCGGTGGGGGCAGGATGGGTTGGCCCAGACCCGATCAACTTGTTTGGTGACATGGTCGATTTCTGCAACCGGCTGTACAAGCTGAAGAGTAATTCAAACGATCCACTACTACTGCTTACGAGTGAATTGTTTTTCCAGGAGGTCGATTGCTTCTAGCATCTCAGCCTGGAGTCTGCTGGTCTGGATCTTCTGTACCGTCTCTGTGCGTGCTATCGCAAAGACAGACACTCGGGTCTGTGATGTGAGCAGCACGTTCAAACCCACGACTAGCGCTTCGGCGTCCTGCTGAGGAGTGGTCATCGACCTAGCTTTCACCATACTTTACATCTTTCCCGAGAACACGCGGCTAGCGGCCCGATCGATCACACTCTCTTACGGATTGACATCCTTTGAGCCATGGAGACCAAGAGTGTTCTGTCTTTCTCATTGGCCCGCCCAAGGAAACGACAAAGCTTTGAGAGGAAGCGAGCATCTTTGCCGGAGCTGCCCCAGACGGTCTCACTGGCGCCGTTGAGCTTTAGACCAGGAGGTACCTTAGGAGGCTCCTTGCCATCATAAAGGAGTTGGTAGAGCGGCACCTCCAACCCGCGAGCAAACTTCTCTAGAGTCCCGAGGGAAGGCATCGTGTGTCCATTCTCTACTCTAGAAATATAACAGCGGAACAAACCGGTGCGCTCTTCAATGTCGCCCTGACTCATCTTCTTCTGCTCGCGCAGAAGGCGAAGCCTGTTGCCGACTACCATGTGGACGCTCCCCCAGATTGGGCCTGGCCACCGGAACTATAGCTCAATGAGGGTGCTCCCCTGCAACTGAAATCGTGAGCTCTTAGCCGGCCTTCGCGCTGAAACGCAGGATTCCACTCTATGAGGTTGATGAGGAGGTTTGTCGTTATGTCTTAGAGGTGTGTTGTACTTAAAAGTGAAAGGAGAACGCTGATGTTTGGACAGATGAATGCAACGCTAATCACTGCCCCCCACAATTCGCCGCGAGTTAGCGAATCCTTGGAGCAGGCAGTGGCTCGATTGCTTGATATCACTGAGCATCCCGCAATCACCAAGTGGGTGCAATTTCCGAAAGCCTTGTTCGTATTCCTTACCGTTCCCGGAGATCCGGAATCAGGAGCGTTTTACGTCTATGACCGCCGCTCGGGAGGCTGGTTCTGGGTGGACTTCGAAGACGATAAATTCGGGGGCTACAACAGTTCCGATTTCGAGCAATTGGTTCGAGAGTGCCGGTTCCTAGACATAGTGGAGAACCCCCAGCTGCTTCGGAGCAAGGCTCAATGGATTATCCAAGCGGGTTCCCGACCGCGACTAGGCACTCAGTCGAACCCGGGTGCCCCGCCTTCTTTCGCTGCATAAAACCCCTCGTTGGATCAGCCTAGAACACTCCATCCCCACTTATTTGACAGCCAGGACATCTGGATTTAAACAGGGGCCGCGACTGTTCGATCCGGCTACTTCTCGGAAAGGAGGAGTTGTGGAGAACTCAATAAAAGCCAGTCCCAATGTGGTTGCGGCCTACCGTTCGTTGTTTGTGAACCGACTGGCCTATACCGTGCAATCGCCCCGGCCCCACCCTGAGAGCGGGCGGCACTTTTACTTCCGACCCAAGAGGAAGAGTACCGGGGCGGATTTGAGTCTGACTCCACAGACAATCCGCCGGCACCTGGAAGGTGATGTCACGATTGGCTTGTACGCAATTAACCCAGCCACGCAACGGTCAAAGTGGGTGGCGATCGATGCAGATTATGAAGGTGCGATGGAGGACCTGCTCAAACTTCAGCATTTCTTGTCGCAGGACGGGGTAGAAGCTGCTCTGGAAATGAGCCGGCGAGGTGGTCACCTATGGATCTTTATGAGCACTCCGGCCCTGGCACGCGATTGCCGAATTTACGTTCATGACCTAGCGACACGGCTAGGGGTGCCGGTGAAACACGGTGCGTTGGCCGAGGGCATCGAAATTTTTCCCAAGCATGACGAGTTGCGGGTCGGAGAGTTTGGTAATGCGCTCCGTGGTCCACTCGGAATTCATCGAGGGGCAAATCGGCGGTATTGGTTCTACGGTGCGGACTATACCTTGGAAAAACAGGTCGCATTCCTGAAACGCCTTCGCAAGGTGGGTGCAGATCAGCTCATGACGTTCGTTGCAGGAAAGTCTCTACCGCCCGAATTTGATCGCAAGCCCGTTTCACCAGTTACGTTCGTGAACAGATCAGCGAACGAGTTTCGAATTCTTGAGCACGTAGGGAAGGTGCGGAAGGTGGGGCGAAACCTCGTGACGAGATGTCCTTCGTGCGCTGAGGGCGGCCACGACCGCGGTGGCGACAATTTGGCCATATCCATCCAGGACCCTCGAAAGTACATCTGCTGGGCGGGTTGCACGAAAGAAATGATTCGGCGAGCCGTGGGTTGTCCCATACCGGTCCGCCCGTAAACGTGGAGGGGGATGTCTGATGGAAACAAGACGCGAACTCCTGGCGCGGCGCGGTTTGGTTCTCACCAGAAGTATTGTCCGGCGCTTAGAGCAGGTAGGTATTCATGCGCGCGCGGATGTCAGTCTCGAACACCAACACCTCGCGCAACGCTACGTGATGCGGGGTGTGGAGTCAGGTGGAGCGATCGCAGAGATGGGCAGGTATGTGACGTTCGCAGGAGAGAGCGGAGAACAGCTGATCTATTTGCAGCCGCTCGACAGCCTTGGTGTGAACGGAGTCCACGCCGTGGTTGTGGCTCCTATCCTCGTGCGCATCGACTTGTTTCGGGCCGGCCGGACATGCCAACTTCTGATTACGAAGCACGAGCAGGGAAGCATTGAAACCGGCAGGCGTCCTTTGTTGAAAAACAGCCTTCTGTTTCGCGGGGTGGACGGACTTCTTGACGGAGAACTCTGGGGTAAAGGCCGCGATATAGCTGGCTCCATAACGCCCAAATTTTGGTCACGGGCGGGGGAGAGAATTGAAATCCCATCAGCGTTTCAAGCCGCAGTTCGGGCGGCGACACAGGGAGCGAGTTGTGTGGGGTGTTCGCACCCTCACTATCTGGCTGGTACGCTGACAGCGAAAATCGACCCGTCCGGCCACCTCGCCAGAAACATCTAGTTGACTGGATGGGATCGCGATTGTGCCCTCTTCCAGGCTCGCCAGTCTTTGAATTCCTTGCCCTGTTTTACCAAAAGGAAGCTGTAGCAACCGGTTTGTTACCCAATGCAAGAAAAGTTGGATGCGAGGAAGGAGCTGACTGTCATGGACAATGAAGATCAAGAACGCAAAGCAGAAGTGCTGGCTTTCACCGAGAGGTTGCGTGCCGCCGGGGTAGACAAGATAAGTGTCAGCTACAGCGGATACGGCGATGACGGCCGCTCCGAAGAACCGCAGTTGCAAGGGCCGCAAACGCAATCCATTGATCGATCATCGCTGGCCATCGACATCGATATTGAACGGCTAGGCGAACTGCTCGCAGACTTCGGACCAACAGGGTATGAGGACGGCGATGGGGGCTTCGGGACAGTCACCTTCGACATCGAGACGGGGAAAATTCGCCTTGAGCATTGCTGGTACGAAACGGTCAGTCATGAAGACGAGCCCAGGGAGTTTTAGTCATGGCTCACCCACTCGAACACGCAAAGAACAGCGCCCGCAAGTTCGGCGGCGCGCCCGAGGATTACCTTCGCATCCATCAATGGTTCGATGAATCGAAAGCCCTGATTGCATGCGTTCGACACCGATGTCTGCGCCATCACGCCGAAGGCATTTTCCTCGCGGAGAGGCTCTTCGGAGTCGCAATCCAAAATGGCGATGGTAAGGTCGTCCCGACCCGTTATATCGGTGAACAGCACGTGCGCGAGGATCTGGGACGCATACCGGGTTTCCAAGACTGGGCCAGGAACATCAGGCTAGAGTCATGGATGTATGGCCAGAAACTGACAAGGACTACGGAACTGTGAGCACGCTTGGGGAATTGTTTCCAGCACACGCTAGGACAAAGGGTTGCAGCCAAGCCTCCGAGACCACGCAGCGTAGTTGACTGTGAACCAGATCTCACACCTTTCGCTCACGAAGTCCGGATTCCGAACGTCGGGTCTCCTGTTCAGATCTCTGCTCGTGCTTCACCTAGCGTCCCAACGAAGAGATTCCTCTCATGCTACCTAGTCAGGCGTGGGCTGTTCAAGAGTGCACCCCGTCAATCCTTCGCATGATGCGTTCGGCCCACTGTACGGCGCTTGTAATCAATGACTCAGTCCTCGGACTTGGCCTGCAGTCGAAAAGATCGTCCGTCGTCTTCAGATGACGCGCCACTAGAATTCCCGCCACAATCGCCAGCACCCGTTTCCGCCCTTCTTCCATTTGGCCATGATACACGTTTCGCCATATATTCGCCCATTGTCGATACTCCAAAATTATTGGGCCGCTCCCTCTTTCTTCGTGCCTGAGGTCTGGTGCCTGTACGACTGGAATTCGATCATCGTCATCGTCTCTCGCCATGCGTTGAGCGCGGTCCACAGAAGAAGCGTGACGACGATGACAGTCGATATCCACCAGGCACAGACCTGCGGAATCCTGAAAATGGGTGCTACTGCGTGCGCAAGGGCGAGGGCCACGATCGAGTGAGTGGCTACGTTGAATGAGTTCCAACGACGCAAGAGCCAAGTGTGGATACCTGCGGCCAAGAGTTCGTGGTCGAAAGTGGCAGCAGCGTAAAGCGTCAGCTTCTTATTTTTCGTCTGTTTGCTCGCAAGTTGGTTCCAGACCCGCTCAAGTGTGGAGTCACTCAAGACTGCCTCGTACGTCGGATTTCCGAAGACCGCGGCGAGCCCCCTCAGCAGCGTGACAGACAGGGTGCTTATCAAGAAGCCGATCGGTACGACCGCCACGGCCGCTGCAGCGAGTAGACCAAGCACTTCTTTGGCGGTCTCGGGCCTGAAGATCGGCGACAGGTCGCGGCCGCCGAGGTACGCTCCCCAAAGAAGGGAGGCGAACAAGAAGAACGGGGGTATTGCGAACCGGATTTGCCTGTCCTGATCCATGTGTCACCTTTGATGTGCCGAGAACGGGAGCGCCCTAATGTTGCGTTTGACGTCAGGAAAGTGGGCCACGCGCCAAGTAAACCGCCACTTGCATCGGTCAAAGTCAGATAAGATCACCGGGAGTTCTTCGAGGCAACGTTTGCTGCCTTGAAATCAAAGTTGAGAACCTGTTTCCGAAACTCTTCCAACTTCGAATCTTCAATCAATTTAAAATGAGCATTCCATACTTCTGTTACCGCAAGCATGTATCGCGTTCCGTAGACCAGAATCGGAGATACAAAGGTGTCATCTGTGATTTGCAGAGTTCCTTCAACCACGCTCAACATCGCGCCTGCCGCTGACGAATGTGCCGCATTGGAAAGGAATCTGTAATCCACGTCGTAGGTTTGTTGCATGTTTAATTTGCTTGCTAGAGCGGCGAAATTCAATCCCGACCAATTTGGCAGCGGTTTGCCATGCTTATTGAACTGCAGCCACGTCTTGTTTTGGTCGTAAAGCTGTTGCCAGCGTTGGCGACTTTCGGCGGTCAACGAATCGTTGGCCAGGATCCCCTTTGTAAGGTGCCAGAAATACGCAAGATATCGCTTTCCCCGGTTTTCACGTTCTAGCTCTTCTGAGTCCAGATAACCTACTTGAAGAGCGATTTCCAAAATACGGCGGGCGATGGTCGCAGCATCTTCGCAATGCCCCAGAACACAAAGTGAATACAGCGAGCCGTGGGACTTGAATGCTTGAATGAATAAGAGATCGAGGGATCTCTCAAATGATCCTTTGTGATTACGGTCACGAATAACGACATCTTCAAGCGTTTCATGGATGAAACGCCAAAGATCAAACGCCGCCCGATGTCGGTCTATCGTTGCTTTCTTTGCTACTGCGTTACTCTGAACCACAAAGTTTCTTCCAATACCTCGACTGTTTTGGCTGTCACTTTGCCAGCCTGAGTCCTGCACACACGAGGCCGATGACACAGACAGTGGCCAGAAGCCCTTGACGTTGCATTCGTGCCGCTTGAATGGTCGCCCAGCGTTCTCCACGGAGCATGCGAAGCACTTCCTGCATGCTCGGTCGTGCGCTGGGACTGGATTGGCAACAGGCGGTGATTATCCCCATAATCATCGGAGCGTCCAAATAACTTTCGGAGGTTGGATCAAGCCGTTGCCCGTCCTGTGGCCTGCGCCCGGTCAGTAACTCGTAAAGAGTAGCGCCATAGGAGTACACGTCTCCTGGGAAAGAAATTGCTCCTCCAGCGCGCACCTCCGGCGCCCAATAGCCGGGCGTACCGCCATGGTGCTGTGAAAACAGTACTGTGCAGCCGACCCCATTTCCCAACGGGTCAGCAACACGGAGATGGCCGTCGTCAGCGATCAGGACATTATCCGGCTTGACGTCTCCATGTGCGACACCGTGGGCATGGAGATCCGCCACTGAGAGCCCTACTTCGGTGGCAATGGCGTGCAGCTGATTTGCTACTAGCCTTCCGGCGTGTGGCGTCAGTGACCCTCCCTTCAGGTACGGCATCACGTAGTACGGACGTTCCGCGTTCATGTCTTGAGACAGGAGTGGCACCAGGCCACGTCGGCCCTGCGCTAAAATACGCACCTCGCGGAAGAAGGCTTTTCTCGCGTGCGGCAAATTGTGGTCGCGGAGGTACTTGACCACGACTTGCTCGCCGTTGTCACTCCGCTGACCGATGTATAAATCCGCATTCCCCCCTGAATTCAGGGGCCGAAGGTTCAGAACCTGGGCACTCATCGAGACCTCCCCCTAGTGTGCGCATAGGCCATCCGAAACAAAGCATAGAGGAACACACCCCGCTCGTTGTTGGCTGCCTGCCGGATCGTTTCTGGAGCATGTCCTGCCCGCATCGCCGCATCGATCGCGAGGTATAGGTCACGAGTTGGGCCTGTGGGACTCGAGTGACCGCCCTCCCAGCGGTTCACGCTGGCGAACGATACGCTCAGAAACTGAGCCATCTGCTCCTGGGACAAACCGAGCCTTCGTCGAACCGCAGCTAGCCGATCAGAATCCAGCATCTCCGAAGAATACGCCGAGCGAACCAGACTAGCAACTGTTATAGCACTCGCTATAAGGGCAGCGGTCCGGCCGGCCATCGCTTTTCTCGGTTTCGCCTCTTCCGACGAGCCATTGTTTTTCTAAGTCAGACCAACATGACTGCCGATCTCGCCCGGCCACAAGCCGGGGGGACTTCAACGGCCCGCCACATGGGGAGAGAACTCACGGCTCTCCAAGACGAGCCTTTGATTTCATTTCTTTGCGTTAAAGGAGAACACTTATGGAAACATCCCAACTTCTTGCTCACTGCGGTACGTCCAGAATGAGCCGAGAAGAACTGAGAACAATCCCCACACCCGCGGGAAGCTCTACCTATCAACCTCTCCCACATCACGAGATTGTCGAAGCGCTCGTCGAAAGCCTGAGCTTCCGGCACATATCGGTTATGCGAGACGAATATGCCGTTTCATCTGACGGCATGAAAATGTTCGGAGTTCTCAACCTTGAGACGACCTTCGAAGGGTGCAGATTTTCCGTTGGAATCCGAAATGCCAACGACAAGTCGATGCGGCTCGGGCTGACCGTCGGATATCGCGTCTTGGTCTGCGACAACATGGCCTTTTACGGAGACTTCACTCCGGTATTGGCTAAGCACACCAAACGCTTGAGTCTTGTCGATGTCCTCTCGGTCGGAGTCGACAGGATTCAGCGCAACTTCGAGCCCATCAAGAAACAGGTCCAGACGTGGAAGGCATCGCGAATCACCGATGACGTTGCTAAGCTCGTCATCTATCGTGCATTCGTGGAGGATGGGCTTGAAGCGCCGAAACATTTGGCGTATCGAGTACACGAACAGTACTTCAACCCTCCGTTCGAGGAGTTTGCTCCGCGAACGATGTGGAGTCTGTCCAACGCGTTCACCAGCGCTTTCAAGAGCCTTGATCCAATCCCGCAATTCAAGGCGACTGCAAAGCTTGGACCCTTTCTGGACCTTGCTTCCACTTCCTCTAACTGAGCCCTACACTCCTAAGACTCTTGGATCAAGGATGCCGGCAAGATCCAAACGGCTATGCCTGCATCCTGATCCTTGGGCTCCAGCCTCCCCAGCGCGCTATGACGAACATCGACACCCGCGGCGCCTTGCCTAGATCGCAGATATTCCCATCGCTGACTTTTTTGCGGCGGAGCATTCGTGTGGCCGATGTTTTGGTCGTCAGCGAATAACGTCTTCCAGCGATTGGGACGGCCAGGCTCCGAGAACCTGTCGATATGCCTCTACCACCTGTGGTTCCGTCATTCCTGCAATCAGATCGACAACTATTCGCTTTCTCTGCGCAGTCGAGATCGCGGCCTCTAGTTCTTCTCTGTAGTAAGGAGGAAAGATCGTCCACGCCTTCGGTGAAACGATTGCATCAGAATAGACCTCGAACAACCGCCTGATCACGCTCCGCTGGCCCTCGCGCAGCAACCCTTGGTTGGGGGCCTCTATGACATAGGTCCACGTCAATTCTTTTAGAATTGCGACTTCTTTCTCGTATTCTGGGTTGATTTCTATGGATTTCTTCCCTGCATCGATGCGAACGCCGTTGACATACCTGTGAATCAGTTGTGACGTGAAATATCGAAGTCGTGACCTATGGTCTTTGGTTCCAGAGTACGGCTCATAGATTCGCCAGAACATCGCAAGAATGTTGCCGAATGCCTCTTCTAGAACACCTCTCTTCGGAAAGCCCTTGTCACCAGAATGGCGACGGTATACGTCATCAAAGAAGTGGTCTCGTTCCGAACTTTCACCGGCCCTGGCCATCAGGTGGACGGGGATTCGTCCGGCTCGGAAAAAATCCTCGAGGTCATGAACCGAGTAGGTGACATCATCGGCCCAATCCATCAATGCTGCTTCCGGGCTTCGAGCAAGTCGATCACGAGGGCATACTGTACGGGCAAATTTGAAGTCCGCTAGCTCCGAGCGATATGCACCCCATTTGTTTAGCTTCTTCTTGTTCTGGCCTTTCAGCCATGGGTATTTGAGAACCGCTGCGAGAGTGCCAGCAGTGAGGTCCAGGCCCGAATGTTTGGTCGACTTGAAGGCGAGTGTTGTTACGATCCTGAATGACTGCGCATTGCCTTCGAATCCTCCACTGCCCGCACCGATAAGTTCATTGAGCTCCTCCTCCGCGGTATGGCCGAAAGGAGGGTGGCCAAGGTCATGTGCAAGACATGCGGCCTCAACCGTATCTGGATCGATGCCCCCGATTTCGTCGCATTCTTGCTGGTTTTGGCGGAGTTTATCGGCCAAAGAACGACCAACTTGCGCCACCTGAAGAGAATGAGTCAGGCGATTGTGAAAAACATGTGCGTCCGTTGGCGAAGCAACCTGGGTCACTTCCGCGAGGCGACGAAAGGCAGACGTGTAAATAATTCGATCCTTGTCCTTACGCGCAGGGCTGCGGTTATCGCCTTCCGGGAGTCCGGGTTTGGTGTGGCGACGGAGATTCCGCGGAATCTTGACGTCGCTGTAGTCAATCATCTAGCCGTGGCGAGAGATCCAGTGGAGTGAGATTGGCGCAGTCTAATGTGGCGGTCCGAAGAAAGCTCAATCACGGCCGCATCTATTAATTCGGCTAAAACGTCCTTCAGCGCTGATTCTGTTATCTCCGTGGTTTGGTACCTTTGGAGCAACTCAATCGGGCGATAGGGACGCTCTTTGAGAGCATTCAGGATGAGAGCACGAATTTCGGCTGATCGCTTGATGGCCACGGTAGACATTAGATTCCGTATCCTAAAGAGAGGCTGTCTCTCTACGCATCTTCCTATTAGAAGGGCAGGAGTGTCAATGAGAATGCACTCCGAACAGCGTCACAATGAGAGTGTTTGTCCCAAGCCCGTTTCCCCAGCTACGTTCGTGAACAGCAGAAAGCTCGGGAGGCTGAGCGATGAAAAAAGACCAGATGGTGGGTTGGTATTTCGTCCTAAAAGCGATTTAGCGCTTAGCCCGCTCGCGCTTCAGCTCGCCGAACACCCTCTGCTCAAGCGATGTAAGCGCGCTCACTAAATCCGAAGAGCATGGGAACACCCACAAGAATCAGAGTCTTTAGGTCCGTGCAAGCTGGGGCAGGGTCTGTCGCACACGCGTTGCAGTGCTGCTGTTCTGGCTCAAGCATGGGGTGTTAGAATTCGGCGTTTCCTAGGAGCCTTAACATGGAGATTCTCATCGTCGCGATTGACCATGGTCTGCAGCTGACGAGGGAGCTCTCTGATTCACCGCAACTCGCCGCTCAGAAAGACCGCCTTGAGGCCATACTGAGCAGAGAAATTCCGAGCCGTAACGTGCGATTCATTTCTGAGGAATCGGACCCCAAAAAGAAAACCATTGCCCGCAAACTCGCAAATGACGCCGAACCGCCGATTTCTTGGAAAAACATCAAGATGAGTGATGAAGAGCGTGATGCCGCTGGCATCAAAGACCCTTTGAAAGAGCGTCCCGGTCATCCGGATTATGACACCATGACATTTTGGATCGAGAGTCGAATCCCAGCAGATATCGTGCGAGAAGGCTTTTTTATTGACCAGACCATACAATCGGCCAGCGACGCGGAAAGTATTATGATGCTTTTGGGTGATCTGCATGTTGATGCGGTTGCCGAGAGACTAACGAAGATGGGGCATCAAGTTGAAACAAACCATGATTTATTTCCGGTTAGAAGATGGGAAGAGATGCGGGATACCAACTAACTGGAAAGAAGTCAGTGGGAGCACACGACGGAGCAGACATGAGGGGCGCCCTGTGGCTCGCCGCCGATCTCCTCGCGTTGCGTCAAATGTTCTTCGCAACCGAGCCAGTGATGTCCTGCAACCGGCAGAGTTGGCAACCCTCTTTAGCTGATGAACGTGAAAGAGCGTCTCCGGTCGTGAAAGAGAGCGTGACTTGCAAACAAGTACTGGCTTGTCATTCAATCCTGCAGATCCCCCAAGGTCTCGCGCGATCGGGTACAAGTCTCGTCACGTCGCCGAGCTCAGCAATGTCCCCTTCCTTGGCCGTAGTGCGTGGATGTCGCAGATTCAACAGGTCGCCTCGGAGGCGCCGCCCGACGCAAAGTATCCGAGATTGCTTGCGTTTCTGCAGTTCTGGAAGTGGTTGCTTCCCTACCTACGCGATTTCGTTCACAAAGATGCTCCCTACGAAACTTATCCGAGTGGCAAAACCGGTATCTTTGGCATTGCCGCTCCGCCGCAAGATGGCCCGCTGCGGATTGCGGTTGCCGCGGACTGGGGCACCGGCACGCTCGAGGCAGACATGGTAGCGGAGAATATGAAGGTCTGCTCCCCGCATTACACGCTGCACCTAGGGGATGTGTATTACATGGGCGAAACCGGCGAAATTAACGAGAACTGTCTTGGAACGCCGACAAAGAACTATACGGGAGTCTATTGGCCCACGGGTTCGCTCGGAAGTTTTGCTTTGATGGGAAACCACGAGATGTATTCGGGAGGCCAGGGTTATTTCAAGGCCTTCCTCGACACACTAGGCCTGTTGAATCCGGATAAGACCGTGAAGGACGCGCAAAGTGCAAGCTACTTCTGCCTCGAAGCGGAGCACTGGCTGGTGCTCGGACTGGATACCGGGTACCACTCTGGTGGAATGCCTGCGTTTACCGCGATCCCGGGCGTGAACAACATCCCGTTTTTAAGCGTCAATGCAAGATTCGATGACAAGATGATGGCCTGGCTCAAACAGACGCTGCAAACGCTCGAGCCGGAGGGCCGCGCCAAAAAGTCGATCCTGCTGCTCACTCATCATCAACCGGTGAGTTCCTTCGAACATTCATTCAAGAAACCCGCCGAGCAATTAGCAAAACTGGGATTTTTGAACGGGCAAGAATTTGTCTGGCTTTATGGGCACGAACATCGCCTTACGGTTTACAACCAACAGGTCATTGCGAACTCTCTGAGAGCCCACCCGCGGTGCATAGGACACGGTGGGATGCCGGTTGAGCTCACTACGCTCAGTCAACCAGACTCCACGATTCTCTACTACGACCCAAGACAGCACCCGATAGACAAAGACGACCCGGACACGAAGGTCGGATATAACGGCCACGTGGTGCTGCTCTTTGACGGCACGAAGCTGATGATCGAGTACCACGACATCGTGAACAACAACCTTCTACTGACAGAAACGTTTACACCAAACGGAACTGGCGGACTTCAATACTCGTCTTCAAAGCCGCCAAATAGTGGGTTGCTCTCTGGGCAGCAGACCGGTTAGCTTGCACAGGAACTGCGCGCCCCATTTTGCTTTAGGCACAACTGTGGTGCCCGGAACGCTTCGGTTTGGGTGTTAAGGAGCGAGCGATGCTAAGACAGTTTCGAGAGATCGAAGGACGAGTCATTCCGCACACGAGCCTGTTAACACCTCTCGGTAGCAACAAAGCCAAGCTGTTCTTGGGCGCTTTACTCCTGATCCCTGCAATTCCGGCGCACCCTCAGAATGTATTAACGCAGCACAACGACTCTTTGCGTACCGGTGCAAATCTCCACGAAACGCAACTCACCCCAGCCAGTGTGAAAACGAACTTTGGAAAGCTGTTTTCGCTTCCTGTGGATGGACAGATCTATGCTCAACCATTGATCGTTAACGGCGTGGACATTCCCGGCAAGGGTGTTCGCAATGTGGTGTATGTGGCGACGATGGCGAACACAGTTTACGCCTTCGACGCCGACAAACCTGAACAGGACTGCCCAATCTGGAAGAAGAATCTGGGTACACCGGTACCCTACGAATTGATTCCGTGGAACTGGGGCACGGTGGCTCACCAATATAACATCAAGCCGCTGATAGGCATTACGAGCACTCCTGTGATTGACCCCGTAGCCGGGCTCATCTGGGTAACGGTCAAGACCATGCTATCCAGAGACGACCTTCGCTATTACCTCTACAGCTTGAATATCAAGACCGGAGACATCGTGGCGTCCTCCAAACCCATAGAGTCCGGTGAGGGCAAGGATAAGCTTCAGGCTCAGACTGCCCTGCAACGGCCGGGCTTACTACTGGCCAACGGAATGGTATATGCGGCCTTTGGCTCACACCAAGATGGAGGCTACTACCACGGTTGGCTCGTGGCCTTCGATGCCGAAACATTGGTACAAAAATATGTTTTCTGTGTCACTCCAGGGGACGAGGAAGGCGAGGGAGGAATCTGGCAAGCTGGAAATGGTCCAGCCGCGGATTCTGATGGTTATATCTACATCATGACTGGAAACGGAAAGTTCGAGCCGGACCGAAGGTACGGCTCTAGCTTCGTGAAGCTGAATTCTCGATTGGAGGTAGTGGATTGGTTTACTCCATCCAACTACGCAAGGCTCTCGCACGACGACATCGATCTCGGTTCATCGGGGCCTATGCTGCTTCCCGATTCTGACCAACTAGTCGGGGGTGGTAAGCAAGGGTGGTTTTATCTACTCGAAAGAAATCATCTCGGAAAGCTCCAACCGAAGCACTCCGTTGCGCCAGCACTCCAGTACTTTCACGTCTCTAGTCACTGGACCCTTGATTGGATCAGCTGGCTGCTTCCGGTATTCGGCTACCACCATATCCACGGAGCTCCCGTTTACTGGAAAAGCGCTCAGAGTGGGCCGTTGGTATTTGTATGGCCGGAAGAGACCAAATTGAAGGGTTACGAATACGATCCTGCCTCGCATTTCCAGACAAAGCCCGCAGTCGTGGGGCCAAAAGCACCCCCTGGTATGCCTGGGGGATTTCTCTCCATCTCGGCCAACGGTGCGCAAGATGGCCTCCTCTGGGCCTCGATTCCTCGCAGCAAGGATGCGTTAGCCGCCGTGGTACCAGGTGTTCTGCGCGTTTTTGACGCAAACACCCTTGAGGAGCTATGGAGCACTGACAAGAAAGGCTCGGAAGAGCTCTTTGATTTCGCAAAGTTTTGTCCGCCTACGGTCGCCAATGGGAAAGTCTATTTGGCTACATTTTCAGACAAGCTAAATGTTTATGGCCTCCTGCCAACTCCCACGGCTCTTCCGCCATGGACGAAAACTGGAAAGCGACCAAAGAAGGAACACGGTCACGGAAGGATGCGAATGTAAGGTTGGGAGTCGGCATAGGGGAAGTGATCTCGGCACCTGGGCGCTGAGCCTAACCTTGAAAGGCAACTTCAGCCTCTCTTGCGGGGCTTGACCGGCATTTCTTCATGTTTTCGGACGACTGACCAAGGGCAGTGTGCAGACCCGAAATGTTTATACCGGCCCCGAAATCCACTGTGCCGAATGTGCCATACCCTGCCCAAATCAGCGAGGTTTTTGAGGCCACCTCGGGGCCTTCCGTGCGAGCGTAAGTTATGGATAAATGATTGATTCTTTTTGGCAGATTAGATTTTTCGTCATTTTGACTTGTCCCACCTTAAGGAGAAGAACGGTAGATAGCTGCCAAAGAAATCCGGAAACGCTATCGAACGAAACCGAGGCCATCGGGCGCGCCTTAATCTTTCTCCATTTCCCATGTGGAATTTGAGAGGGACCGAAATCACCACCGTTCGCAATGACGCATGCAACTGGTGACGAACTAAGAGAGCGGTGAATTTTCGCCGATTGCAATCACTGCCTTAGCTGGCTGTATCGATGAGTACCTAGGGCGCACGCGCACTGGAGACCCCTTCTCAAGAATGCACAATCTCCGGTTTTGGTCTAAATCTATCCCCGGCACAGGAGTAGACCGGGAGGGGTGCCTTGGGAACGACAACCAATTTAGGACGTGTACTCGGCGTCGATGAGCTTGCCGCGAAGTTTAGGTGCAGCACCGAAAAAATCAAGCGCATGGCCCGCCGGGGGGAACTGCCCGCCTTCAAGTTCGGCAAGTCGTGGTATGTCCGCGAAGAAGACCTTGAACGCTACCTGACCGGCGCGGTAGATTTGTATCGTCATCTGCGCCGCGATTCAGGAGAATGAATGAATCCTCTAAAGCGGCGTACAACCTACCAGTACGGCACCCTGGTGCCGGAATCACGCAAGCGGGGGCCTGACGTTTGGGTCTATCGCTATTTTGAACAAAACAATCGCAAACGAATTCGTCGCAAGGCGATTCTCGGCACGCTGGAAGAACTGCCCCGGCGGGCCGACGCCGAGCGCGCCTCTGAGCACCTGCGGCTGGCGGCGAACGCCGAGGCTAGTACGGAAAGCAGACCAACCGTGCGCAGCCTCATCGATCGCTACATCGAAGAGATCTTAAAGCCGTGTCTCGATGTAGCACTGGGAGGCACCCAGGAGGAAACGGCGTTGATGTCGTTTCAGACCGCAAGCTCGTATCGATCGCTGCTCAACAACTACGTGTCGCCGCGCTGGGAAACCTACAACGTTTCGGAGTTCGAGCGCCCACAACTCAGGGCCGCGATCGAGCAGTGGCTCCGTTCACTGCTTCGCTCAGCTCGAAACCCGGATGGCTTGGCTCCCAAGACCGTGCGCCACATTTTCACCACGATGAAGCTGGTTCTTAAATTTGCCGTCAAATGGGGCTATGTGGAGCACAATCCCATGGCTGAAAAGCGAGTGGAGCTGCCCCGCGGCTCCAGCAAGCGAAGCAAGCGGCCGGTGCTGCTGACCGCGGCACAGTTCCTCTACCTGCTGCCGCTTTTCAGCACCCGCGAAAGACTCGCTGTCTGCTTCGCGGGGTGGCTCGGGCCTCGGGTCAGTGAAGCGTTCGGTTTGCAGTGGCGGGATCTGGATTTTGCCAGGAGTGTGGTTACATTCCGGCGAGGTCTGGTGCAAGGCAGGATCACGCCGCTCAAGACGGAAGCTTCGCGCACGGAGATGGCATTGCCGGAAGACGTGCTGGAGTTGCTGCGCGAGTGGCGCTCTCTAACACCTTACAACCAAGATGAGGACTGGGTATTCGCTTCCCCGTACCTCAAGGGGGTTCGCCCATTGTGGGCGGACAATATGCTCAGGAAGAACATTCAGCCGGTCGCGATAAAGGCAGGTCTGCCGAAGATCGGGTGGCATAGCTTTCGCCACACGGTCAGCGCATGGGGGAAAGAGGCCGGCTTCACGCTGGAAGAAGTCAAGACGCTTCTCCGCCACGAGAACATCGCGACTACCTCCGAAATCTACGGGGGGCCGCAGCTTCAAGCCAAGCGAGAGCTACAGCGGCGGCTGGTGGCCTACGTAAAGCAGCAGGCGGCCGCAGAAGGCTGGAAACCGAACGAAGATCTTTGGGCCAAGTGCCCAATGGTCTCCACTTCGATTCAATAGTTTAGTTATTTGACCCTTATCTGACCCAGATGGGAAATGGCCATTCCCGGTAGGTGATTGAAAAGATTGGTTGCGGGGGGTGGATTTGAACCACCGACCTTTGGGTTATGAGTCTCGTGGGATTTAACAAACTCAAATACTTTGCGGTGCAGATGACAACCCACGAGGACGCATGAATACTGGGGATCGACAGCATCGTGACCCTTCTTTGACCCCGATGAATCGGTTTCCTTCGCAAGTGCGGCTCAGTCCAATACGTCGTACAGTTCAATGCTTTTACTCTTTCCGAAAGTACTAGGAAAGAGAATAAACTAGCTCGTCGTCTGCCCTCGCGAATAACATTTCCTGGTGACCGAGCTTCGCAAGATGGGCGTCGTCGACCGTTCTGGACGCCGTTACGAATCCCGGCAGGGCGGCGCGCAGCAGTGCCATCGTTTTGTTTCAAGTTTGAGTTGGGTCTTGTTTGCCTTCACTTTTCTTCGCTCTAATAGCTGCCGCCTTCGCCATCGACTCCGCGAGATTCTTGGGAAGGTGCAATTCGGTCAGTTCAGTCAAGACCGTAACTTTGTCCTTGCCCGCCGCAAACTGCTTCCCGACGTGATCGAGATAGCTACAGTAGATGGAGATATGGTCGAAGTACTCTCCGTTGGTGTACGACTTGAAATGTTCGGGATTCTTGGCAAATCCGATCACCATCAGCATCGTTGAGAAGGACGCATGGGCTCCACTGTTGATTGTGCCCATCGCCGTGAACGTGCCAGATGTAAGACCGGACTGCTTTACCTCCAGCAGTCCTTTCCCCCGGAGGATCACTTGGTTCACTTTCCGATACATCTCGCTAAGGCTATTTGGTGTTGCGTCCGACATGATGTGTGCCACTTCACCGGGATCAGCGATAAACATGGCGTACAGCGCGCGGATGTATAGCTCTTCCTGTTGCCGGGTCCGGGTGACAAGTGCGAAGCGGCGTCCAGCGGCTATGTCGTCAGCCATCGACTTCCCAAGCTCGGCGATGCACGCGCATGTCCAATGTGCGACCCTTCGCCAAGTCGGAAAAGTTGTGGACGAGACCCGCAACGACGGGATCGTTGAGATGCGGTGCCTTCGCCCTGCAACGTGCGACCGAGCAATTCGGCTTTTTCTTCACCTCTAACCCCAACCTATCCAGAATCAGAATGCCGATGTTTTTCCACCACATAGGCTCACCGCATTCTTGAACGCTTTCGCAAATCGCTCATCGTAGTCAGTCTCCACCAGTATAATGCGTTCGATGAAGACCACTGAGCTTGTTGCTTGGATTGGTGCAACCACCGGCTTAGCCAGTTTGATCTGGAACATCTACACCAAGGTGACGGCTAATCGTCCGAAGTTAGTAGTCAAGGCTTACGCCAACATGGTCCAAATGCCGTCCCCGCCTAAGAACCCGAGGTTCCTCAGGGTTACTGTACAAAACGTCGGCACCGCATCGACCACACTCACCAATTTGGAATTCTTCAAACTCGTTCCGCGATGGAAGCGGCTTCTGTACAGACTCCATTTGAAGAAGCGGGGCGAAGAAATCCACGCGATACTGAACGATTACCGTGGTCCGCAGATTCCCCACAAGCTGGAGGTCGGAAGCGAGTGGGTGGCGTTGATGGAGCAGGACGCGGGTTTCGAGGATTGGCTGAAGACAGACAGGCTTCACTGTGCCGTCCATCACTCGTTCGCGAAGCGTCCAGTGCCGTCAAAGATAATCCGAGGGCCGATCTAAGCTTCTTCCTGCTGTTTCTGCCAACCGCAATTCTCGCATTCCAAGATGTATGGACGCGGCATCAGTTCAGGCTCGAACCCAACATTGAGAGAGTACGCTCCGCACTCAGGGCACCGTTCCGGTGCTCCACTTTCGTGCCAAATCACGACAGTTCCGAACGTGTCGATCTGGGAAGAGTATGTCGAGTCTTTCAAAAGCGGGTATCTGCTCGCGCATAAGATGGGTGAGGTTGATGAGGACTACGTCAAGAAGGCTAACGATCCGCAGGCAGTCCTGGGGTGAAAGATCAGTATCAGCAGCGATGAGGTCACGGCAACCATAGGGATCATTGAAGTACTTGGACGGCGGCTTTTCGGCGGAGCTGTCGCACGCAAAGCGTAGCCGGACTTTTTGGCTTCAGCCCCATTCAAACTCGCTGGAGGGTTTTATCGAGCTGTGGGCGAGAGTCTTTGAATGCAATTCCATGGTTCGAATTCGACCGAGCACCTAACCATGAAACAGTCCGTAAATGCTCATGAGGAGTAAGACTACATACTTTCCAACTTTGATGAAGTTCTCGGCGCCCGTTCGCTTCGCGATAGCGTTCAATGCCTGCGCTGGCGCAAAGACGAGCAGCCATAGGACTCCCGTTATGAGGAACCATGCCGTTCGCGCCACAAATGAGAGAATCAACGTCAACGTAGCAGCCAGTGAAATAACACCTAACACAGCGGGCAGGGGAATGCGAATCTCGTAGGGCGTTGACGGAAGTCCGGTCGGCGTTTGCCTGAATGAGTTACGCTCCGTCTCCTCTACGGCCCAGCTTATGGCGGCCTCGATTTTCTCCATAACGCGCATCTCCAGAAATTCCGAATGATCATGGAGGAATTTGGATACTTGGGCACTCGCGAAGTAGTCACGAAGATTGTAGCCAAGCACCACAGCGACCACGGCTCCGAGAAGCAATAACGGAATCGCGATGGCGAGCATCCACTCTCTTCCTGAAACGCTGACAAGCCAGAAGAAATACCCTGCAATTACAAATACAGCTTCGAGGATGGTGGCGACGCTCACCACGATTACAATTCGCAGCGTCATTGCGGATTCTTGAATTAGACGAACTATGAAACGAATGAAGCGAGAGCCGGTCGAGAGCCACGATGCGGCCCAGGCATTTGTGCGAGCAGCGCCAATAAGGTCGTCAAGGCCGAACACAAGCGCAAGAAAAGTCGCAATAGATACTACAAGTCTCTCGGGCGAGAGATGCGGAATCCGATCAACTTTCCAGACACTCAGCATCCAGACGCTTGGGTGGGTCAATCCGGCAAGTCGCGCCCGTCTTGCAAATTCCTCCGCCGGAAAGCGATCACACCACCGAAATCCAAAACCAAGAACAGCAGTCGATATCACAGTAGCTTCTCTCAGAAACAATCCTCGGTGGCCTCGAACCAATTGTTGGAGAAATGCTCAGTAATTTCACAGGCTAAATTCAACAAACGGTAGCACCTTAGTTGGTCTGTGTCTAAAGCAATAACACAGTACCGATATTTTTACCTGAATGTAATTGCCCGAGTTGATATGTACGCGCAAACTCGGACTCTCTTTTGACGCCCGAAACACTCTGGGCTTTGATTTCTTAGGTCCTCATTTTATAGGTGAGTAATGTGCCGAGCCTAATTGCGTACGGCTGCTCTTTGGATGTGAGTGGTTTAGGGCACATAGGCGTGTCCCCGAGTTGCTGCCAAAGATTCGAAGTCCTCGCTTGTGGTGAATTTAGGCGCGGCGAAGTATGGAGGAGTTTATGAGGAAGAGTGCCCTTACTGTGATGTTCGGTTTGGGAATGCTGTGCTGTGTTTTGAGCCCAGGCGCGGCGGCGCAGGTCCCTGCGGTCCCTGCCAACTGTCTTGCAATTACCTCTTGGTGGTTTCCCCTTGCCATGCCAACAGGATGGTTTTACTACGGAACGTATCCGGGGACTTACACATACACGATCTGGGCATTGAAAGCTCTATGCCCGGCGAAGCCTCCATGCCCTCATTGTCCTTCTGGCGGAAGCCCGATCTCTTTGGCTACTGGCAACACTTTTATCGCACAGAAAGACGTTCGACTCCCTGGGCTGGCAGGCGGATTAAATCTAGAGAGAACCTGGAATAGTACCTGGCCTGCAGATGAAAGCGCCGTTCAAATTGGTCTGTTTGGACCCAATTGGCGGTCAACGTATGAGGAACAAGTCTTTGTTGGAAATGACTACTACATAAAATACCTGCGCAGCGACGGTAGTTTTTGGTCTTTCGGGACTTCTGGCAATGCGCCTGGACCGTGGGCCCCAGCCGCGCCACAAAACGTCGCCGCCACACTGACCACGCCGAGCACATCCACGCCCTACTGGACGATTACATTTCAAAACGGAGAGCAAAGACGCTTTGACAGCACGAGCGGAATGCTGACCTCCATCATCGACCGGAACGGCAATACGACAACTCTTACGTATGACGGAGCGAATCGACTCGTGACCATTACCGATCCGGCCTCGCGTCACCTCTACTTTACCTATGGGAATTCCTCCAGCCATTTGGTGACCGGAGTTTCCTCCGACGTGAGCCTTTCTCTCTCGTATTCCTACGACAGTCAGAACCGCTTAAGCCAGGTTACGAATCCAGACCTGTCGACCTTGACGTTCGCATACGACAGCAACTCTCTAATTACATCCGTAAAGGATTCCAGCGGCAAGATCCTTGAGTCCCATACCTACGACAGCAGCGGTCGAGGATTGACTTCGGCGCGAGCCAATGGCGTCGAGGCCCTCTCCCTCACGTACCCACAATGAAAACCCTTGGTCTTGGAATCACCGGAATTGAAGAGCTAGTCGCTGCCTGGGTCTCGATTGCAGCCCTCGGAGGTTCCAGCAATGCGCATGGCATATAGATCAGTTTGTTTTCTGACGATCCTCAGCCTGATTTCGTTGATGTGGCAATCGCCAGCAGCCGCACAAAGCTGGGCCAACGGCTGCCTTTACCGCCGGGCCATCACCATCGACCACACTAAAGTTCCTAACACAGATCAGGCGAATTTTCCCGTACTGATTTCTGGAACTTATTCGTATTTGGCGACTACTGCGAACGGCGGCGGGGTGACGAACGCGAATGGCTATGACATTCTCTTTGCGTCGGACTCGAACGGAGCAAATCCTCTCTCCTTCGAACAAGAAAGCTACAATCCTTCAACTGGCACCATCGTTTATTGGGTGAAGCTTGCCACGGTTTCTCACACCAGCGACACGGTCTTTTATTTGTTTTACGGGAACTCTTCTATTTCGACCGACCAGTCGAATAAGACGAGCGTTTGGAACAGCAATTTCAAAGGAGTGTGGCATCTTCCAAACGGGTCGAGTCTGACTGCGAACGACTCGACTAGTAACAGTAACAACGGAACAATTACAGGTGCCACCGCGACCAGTGGGCAGGTCGACGGCGCGGCTAATTTTAATGGTTCGAGTCAGCGCATTGGCATGGCAAACAGCTCAAGTCTCAATATCACCGGGACCGCACTGACAGTTGACGCGTGGGCCAAGACTTCCGAATCAAATCCTTCCCAGTGGGAGCACTTAATCGCCAAAGAGACCCAAGGAAACGTAGACCCGTACGGGGCCTACAGCATATACAGATATCCGGGAACCAACCATATAGGATTTTCAATTGCTACTGGTGGAGCAGGCAGCAACACCGGTGTGGAATCCGCATCGTCATTGACGATGGGTGTCTGGACACATCTTGTAGGAACGTATGACGGTGCGAATCTAAGAATCTATGTTGACGGCAGCCTGGACAGCCAGGTTGCCGAGACCGGCAATATTATTTCGACCAGTCCAGGTCTGACGATGGGCTGGGACACTAACGGAGCGGAATTCTTCAATGGTGCTTTGGACGAAGTTCGAGTATCGAATACAGTTCGTTCCGCTGACTGGATCGCGACGGAATACGCGAACCAAAATTCACCTTCGACCTTTTATTCGGTTGGTTCGCCAGCCCAAGGAACGATAACCGTTTCAATCACAGGGTTGTCGCCCAACACTGGCAATTTCGGTGATGCAATCGTCTTACAAGGCATAAACTTCGGCGGTACGCAGGGAATTAGCACTGTTTCGCTGAATGGCACCAATGTGATCGCTCAGAGTTGGAGTGCCACCAACATCTTGGTAAATGTGCCGGTTGGAGGATCGACAGGATATCTCTCCGTCACCGTAGGCGGCCAAACTGCGGTGAGCCCGCTTCTTACGGTCAAACCCTTACCCTCAGGTTGGTCCGACGGAGACGTGGGAAGTGTCGGCCCTGCCGGTAGCGCCACGTATGCGAATGGGACTTTTACTGTGCAGGGGGCCGGGCAGGGGGTCATCAGCGGCTATACCGTGGACGCGTTCCATTTTCTGTATCGAACCCTTTCAGGCGACGGGACGATTGTCGCACGCATAGTCAGTTTGCCTCAGGGTGCGAGTGCCGGTGTGATGATTCGCGAGACGTTAGATCAATCATCGACGCACGGATATACGTCAGGGTATTCGGGACGAGTTTATTTCGACTACCGGACATCGACCGGTAGTGCAAACTCCAATGACTACAACGGAGGAAATGCTCTGCCCGTCTGGATGAAGCTGGTCCGGACTGGAAACACGTTCAACTCCTATTGGTCGCCGGACGGAGACACTTGGTATCAGGTTGGGGCGACCCAAACGATCACGATGGCGCAGAGCGTTTACATTGGCCTAGCCGTCGCCAACAATTCAGCTCTAGCCACCGCGACGTTTGACAGTGTCTCCGTTAGTTCGACAGCAGCCCCCGCGCCGACCATCACGAGCACGTCTGCGACAACCGGATCAGTCGGGAGCCAGGTGCTCATCAACGGGTCTGGTTTCGGAGCCTCACAGAATGGGAGCCTCGCAACACTCAACGATCTATCGGTCACAATCAACTCGTGGAGCAATACTTCGATCGTCATTACGATTCCCTCTGGGGCGTCCTCGGGGCCGTTGCTGGTATCGGTACAGCCCAGCATGAATGACAGCAATTCCGTGGATTTTACGGTGACCACGCAGCCGTTGCCGACCCCGTGGCTGGATCAGGATGTGGGCTTAGTAGGAGTCGCCGGTAATGCGGGGTATGCTAGCGGAACGTTTACGGTGAATGGCGCGGGACAAGGGACCGTTAGCTCGTATACCACGGACTCGTTCCATTTTGTATATCAGCCCTTGTCCGGTGATGGGACTATTGCGGCGAGACTGGTCAGCGCAGCCACGTCCACATTTGCCGGGGTAATGATTCGCGAGACATTCGATCAGTCTTCGACTTATGGGTACACGATCCTCAACGGGGGAACTCCTCATTTCTATTGGCGCCCGACTACCGGGGCAGCCAACACTGGCGACAACATAAGCAGTGAGTCTGCACCCTACTGGGTGAAACTTGTTCGAACAGGGAATTCGTTCAACTCGTATGCATCCCCGGACGGGGTGACATGGACGCAGATCAGCAGCACCCAAACCATTAGCATGGCGCAAAACGTCTACGCCGGGCTGGCGGTCGCGAGTCAAAGTACATCCGCACTTGCGGCTGCGACGTTTGACAATGTTTCGTTCACTGTCGGTACCTCTCCATTTGTCACTGGTGTTTCACCGATCTTTGGACCGATTGGCACCAGCGTGACCATTACAGGCTCGAACTTTGGAGCCACACAGGGCAGCAGCACAGTGAGCTTCAGCAGCGTGCTCGCGACCTCCATCACTAGTTGGAGCAACTCACAGATCGTGGCTACCGTGCCTGGCACGGCACCGCCCGGGCCAGGGCTAGTTACAGTCACCGTGAATTCAATTCCCAGCCCGTCTAACGTCACGTTTGACGTGATCGAGCCAACAATCAATAGCTTTACGCCCCCTGCCGCTTCAGTTGGAGGGACGGTAACGATGAGGGGCTCCGGTTTTGGTCCGAGCCAAGGCAATAGCACGGTCCAATTCAATGGTGTCCTGGCGAGTACAAGCTCGTGGACCGACACCAGCGTTACGGTGGTCGTTCCCGCTGGTGCGACAACAGGACCCGTGACCGTCACCGAAGATGGTGTCACGAGCAGCGGCGTGCAGTTCACGGTCCTCGAACCGCTCTCGGTCACAGGCGTTTCTCCGAGTAGTGGTCCGGTTGGAACCACCGTAACAATCTCTGGCGCTGGTTTCGGCTCGACGCAGAGCAACAGCACCGTGAGCTTTTACGGTGCGGCCGTCACCAGCATACAAAGTTGGAGCGATACGCAGATTGTGGCTACCATCCCATCGGGCGTGTCCACTGGCCCGGCGATGGTGACAGTCGCTTCGGCTACGGGCGTGGGACCGACGTTCACCCTGACTACTTCCGTACAAACAACGGACTCCCTCGGCAACACAACGACCTACACTTCTCAGGAGACGGGAGGAATGTGGGTCCCCTCGACCTCGCAGGGCTCAGGTTGTTCGAGTTGCACGCTGCGTGGAACGATTGGCTACACCTACGACAGCCAAGGAGACGTTCTGTCGAGAACGAACGAGAACGGACACTCTACCTCTTACACTTATGACTCGAACGGAAACGTCCTGACAGTGACAGTTCCGATCACTTCGAGCACGTCGGCCACAACGACGTACACGTACAACAGTTTTGGCGAGGTTCTCACCACGACCGATCCGCTCGGGAACGTCACGACCAACACCTACGATTCCAACGGAAACTTGCTTACGGTCACGAAGCCTGCGCCGAGCAGCGGCGTGTGGGCGAGCGAGACGCAGTTTTCCTACAATTCCTTGGGCGAGCTGACACAGATCACGGACCCGCTGGGGAGTATCACCAAACTGACCTATACGACGGCAGGACTGATCGCCACGATTACGGATGCGCAGAACAACGTGACGACCTACGGCTACGATTCGCACGGCAACCGCACGTCGGCCACGGACGCGCTGAATAACCAAACCACGTTCGCCTTTGACACGGGGGACCGGCTGAAGACGATCACGTATCCCGGAGGATCGATTACCACGACGTTTGGGTACGACTATCGCGGGCGGCGGACTTCCGTGACCGATCAGAATGGGAAGACGACCGCGTACGCGTATGACGATGCCGACCGGCTCACCAGTGTCACGGATGGGGCGAGCAACGTGACGACGTACGGTTACGACACGGAAAATAATTTGACGAGCATTGAGGACGCCAGCAGCCACACGACCTCGTTCACCTATGACGCTTTCGGGCGAGTTACGAAAACTACGTTTCCTTCGGGCTATGTGGAGACTTACGGCTATGACGCGGTTGGAAATCTGACTGGCAAGACGGACAGGAAGAACCAACAGATAAACTACACTTTCGACCAGTTGAATCGGCTGACGGCGAAGACATATCCTGATAGCACGGTCGTGAATTATACGTACGATAATGACAGCCGTTTGACGCAGGTGACCGATCCCACAGGCACCTACCAGTTCACGTTTGACAACATGGGGCGGCTCACGCAAGCGACCACGAGCTACTCCTTCCTGACGGGACGGAATTTCACGACAAGCTACAGTTACGATGCGGCATCGAATCGCACGGGATTCACGGACCCGGAGAGCGGGGCAACGAGCTACGCGTATGACACGCTGAACCGTTTGCAAACGCTGACGCCGCCGAGCGCGTTCAGCGGGACAGGCTCGTTCGGTTTCACTTATGATGCGCTCAACCGCCGGATGCAGATGACGCGCCCGAACGGTTTGAAGTCGGTCTATGCGTATGACACTCTGTCGCGGCTGCTGAGTGTGCTGCACCAGGGCGGCTCGACCACTCTCGACGGCGCGACCTATACGGTGGACAACGCAGGCAATCGCACGGCCAAGACAGATCAGTTGGCGAACCTGACCTCGAATTATACGTACGATCCGATTTACGAACTGACCCAAGTAACGCAGGCCGCGAGCACGACGGAAAGCTACAGCTACGACGCACTGGGCAACCGCCTGTCTTCGCTGGGCGTTTCGTCGTACTCGAACAATTCCTCGAACGAGCTAACCTCGATACCGAGCACGACCTACACCTACGATTATAACGGCAACACCTCCAGCAAGACGGACTCGACAGGCACAACGAACTACACTTGGGACTTCGAGAACCGGCTCAGTTCCGTCGTACTCCCCGGCACTGGCGGAACAGTGAGCTTCCGTTACGATCCTTTCGGAAGACGAATTTACAAGTCCTTTTCCGCGGCGACATCGGTGTACGCTTACGACGGCGAAAACCTTGTCGAAGAGACGAATTCGAGCGGCGGTGTTGTTGCCCGCTACTCGCAAACACAAAACATCGACGAACCGCTGGCCATGCTGCGCAGCGGCACAACCAGCTACTACCATGTCGATGGTCTCGGTTCGGTCACCTCATTGAGCAGTGCGACCGGCTCTCTGGTGCAAACCTACCAGTACGACTCGTTCGGCAAACAAACGGCCTCCAGCGGCTCGCTGACGAATCCATTCCGGTACACGGCGCGCGAGTTCGATAGTGAAACAAATCTCTACTACTTCAGGGCGCGCTACGTCGATTCAAGCATTGGGAGATTTATGAGCGAAGACCCGGCAAGATTTGACGCGGGCGTAAACTTTTACGCGTATGTTTGGGATAACCCCGTGAATGGAACCGACCCGTCAGGACTAGACGGCGGTGATGTAACTGGGCCCACGTGGCCACCGAAGATAACGCCTCCCGAAGATCCGTTGAGGTACAAGCCCGGCATTCCACGGGCAGATGGTTTTCTGCGTGATTTGTTGATTTGTATGGCCAAGTGCTATGGCAAGAAGTTATTAATCTCATCTACCTACGAACCGAATTGGAGACATCCACAAGGTACGCCGCACTGGGGACGCGGTGCCGCCGATATCAGCTATCCCGACGATCCTCAGAAACTGTTATGTTGCGCAAAAGGCTGCCACGCGGGCTACACACGTGATGAACTGCTATACCCATCAGACAACTCAAGTGCTCCTCACATTCACGTTCAGCTTAAAGGAAGCGGTAAAACGCTTCCCGCCGTCGGGGGAGGAGGCCCCTCTCCCTATGGAGGAGGAAAGTCGGCTTGTTGCAACCAGTAGCTTGTCAAAATAGGTGTGAAGGAAGCGAGGAATCTTGATGTTAAAAAGTGCCTGTCTTCTAATGATCTGCCTGGTCTTGAGTGTGCCAGTCTGGAGTGGCCACACGTTAGCAGCCCAGGAGCAAAAGGTACTGGAGAGCTGGATGGCCCAACACACAGAATATCGCGTCGCCACAGACCAAGACTGCGACTGCGCCGATGACATTAAGCAGATGAAAGCCGGATGGAGTGGGAAGTGGAAACCCGTGCTAGATTATCATCCATACGTCGCAACTGGCGATTTCAACGGCGACGGCGTGGAAGACTTCGCAGTGATAGTGATTGACCAGTCCAAGCAGGAAAAAAACTTCGCGATCGTCGTTTTCAACGGACCTTTCAAGGCGGAGATAGCTTCACCAGCCTTCTTTGAATCAGGTCTTGACCTTAAATACCAGGGAATGTTTTATGGTCCACCACGACCAAAACCGTACCGCCTCCTGGTGGGCCGTTTTGAAAGCGATTCGGGGGGGGTCTTGGTCCCGCACGGTAGCAGCTACAAATGGCGTGACTAACAATTCGGAGAGTCTCGTTTGGCGGCTGGCTCGGACAATAGATTCCACGACGATTCCGTGTGCGGCATTGGTCTTTTTGAATGTGCGGGCATTGCTCCCGGGCGAGTGGCAATCCCTCAATAGAGGATCACAGACTCTATAATTCGTCAGCGTTACGGGAAATAGTGCCAATCCCAGGCACAGTTCAAATGGAAAATGAATAAAGCAGAGTTGAAACAGCTAGCGCAGCGAACCGCAGTGCTGACACGAGAGCTCCCGCAATATCGAGCCATTCTGGATGTTATCGCAGGCGCCATCTTCGCGATCTTCCGAGCGCGAGAGCTCGAATACAAACATCGAGACGGCCAACTGTCCGACAAATACCTTCAAAACCTGATTGGGCGGCTTGAAAGAATGGCTGAGGGCCGCCTTCCCCAAAAACACGGGTGGCTTGCTGGTTTTTATTTCAATTCAGCAATTCAGAGAATAGCAGCAGCAGGCGAGCAGCTAGCTGGTATTTTAAAGCGCTTGGATCGAGCCAAGGAACGAAGAGAAGTATTGGAAATCTTTAATGCGCTGCCAGCTCTGGATCAAATCAGAACGGAAGTCAATCGCTTCAAGCATGATGAGACTGGACTCGAAAGAGGTAGGGATATTCCTCCATCTTCGGCAGTCACGGCGCTATCGGAGATTGTTAAGACTCTAGAAACATACAAAGAGGCTCTGAAAGCGACCAAACCCCAATCGAAAAAGCGGTAATTCTTCCCGCCACGGATTGACAGACTGCTCGGACACGAAGCCGCGAAACTGATCCAAGCTGAGGGCGTTTAGCGGGAGGCGATGAAAGGAATCAGACTTCCGCGAAATGCAGTTCGAAGGCGTGTTCAACGCGGCTTCAAAACAGCAAACGGATGGAGAGGTGTTTCCAACGTGACTGCCTTATAGAGGGGTCGAAAGCGAGAAGGGAGGTTCTGAAGAGATATGCGTGTCTCGGGAGAGGACTTTGCCCAAACTTTGCCCAAACTATTCAACTGGTGCCTAAAGGAGCCAAATGGAGGCAAGTGATGCAGACGACCGTAAGTTCTTCAGGATGAGCGTTTAAGCCATGTTTCCAACGCACTAGCATAAGCCTCTTCTTGGTTGGTTGCCGGTTTCTGGATCTGGCTATCCTGGTTCGAATCCAGGTCTCCCAGCCAACTCTGTTTTGTTTTCACTAATGCCTCAGCTGAAGATTGCTCCCTCATCCAGCGCGTTTCTCCGAATGCGGCGGGGTCAATATCCCAGTTTCTTGTCTACGACATTTATCAACGGTTCGCCCTTTCGAATGCGTTCATATTGAGCGATGAAAAACTGCATGGCATTGTCCAGCCAATCGGGCGTGTGGTCGGCGCAATGCGGAGAGAGCAGGACGTTTTCCAGCTTGTAAAAGGGATGGCCCAGCGGCAAAGGCTCATGATCGAAAACATCAAGTGCGGCTCCTTTGATGCGGCCGGTGGAAAGCGCACGAATTAGAGCCTCCTCGTTGACTACGGGGCCACGGCCGACGTTGATTACCACCGCCGTAGGCTTCATTGCCGCGAACTCCGGTTCTCCGATCATTCCGCGAGTCTCTGAAGTTAGCGGTGCGGCTACAACCACGTAGTCGCAGAGTGGAAGCATCTCGATGCGGCGATCGGGCGTGTAGGTTTGTTCTACGAGTGGATCCGCGCCTTTTAGCGGGGAAGCGTGGCGCTTGACGGCGAGAACTTTCATTCCGAGTGGACGCACGCGGGCGGCGACCGCGCGGCCGATGTCGCCATAGCCGATGATTCCGACGGTATGGCCCGAAACGGGCATCACGTCGAAAGCTTCCCACACACCCGCCATTTGATTGCGAAGCATGCGGCGGAAATCCTTGGCGAAATACAAGATCGCGCCGAGCGCGAACTCTCCCAACGACGGACTGAACACGCCAGCGCCATTGGTGAGCGGCACGGAACTCTCGCTCAGGTCCGGGAAGAGCGTTCGCTCGAGACCGACCGAGAGGGAATGCACCCAACGCAAGTTGGGGCACATTCCAAACACTTTTCCAAAAAGAGCAAGAGAGCCCGACCAATTAAAGAGCACGGTGGCACGCGCTGCCGCCTGTTCAAATTGTTCGGCCGAATTCCCGACGATTATTGTCACGCCCGCGAGCGAATTCTTCAGCATGGCAATCCGCGGCTCAGCCGGATCGGCTAGAACAAGAATCGTATCGTTTCTCATAGGGTCACAAAAACTGCGCAAGGAATTACATCACAGTGCGAGCGAGCAAGGCGCAAGAATGGCGGTTTGAATAAATCAAACGCGACGTTTACGGCTTGGAGTTTGACACTGCAAATTGCAGCCTCCTACAATACACCGCTTTGCGAAGAGCATCGGGAGTTGACCGAAGGATTGCAAAGTTCTACGGTCTAACCGAATGAAGTAACAGGGCTTCGGAAGGAATCTTATGCCGTCAAGAGATCCCAAGTCATTGAGGAGTTACCGCTGGTATGGCCCGGACGATTTGCGGTCGTTCGGACACCGTTCGCGCGCCGCTTCCATGGGTTGCACGCAAGCGGACTATACGGAGAAGCCGGTCATCGCCATTCTCAACACCTGGAGCGACATTAATCCGTGCCACAGCCATCTTCGGCAACGCGCCGAGGACGTCAAGCGCGGCGTGTGGCAGGCCGGCGGTTTTCCGGTGGAGATACCGGCGTTGACCCTCGGCGAAACGTTTCAGAAACCAACCACCATGATGTATCGCAATCTGCTGGCGATGGAAGCCGAGGAATTGCTGCGGTCCTATCCCGCCGATGGCTGCGTGCTGATGGGCGGCTGCGACAAAACCACGCCGGCGCTGTTGATGGGCGCCATCAGCATGAACTTGCCTGCGATTTACGTTCCCGCAGGACCGATGCTGCGGGGCAATTGGCACGGAGAAATTCTGGGCAGCGGGTCCGACGTTTCGAAGTATTGGAATGAACGCCGCGCAGGAAACATTGACCTGCAAGCGTGGACGCAGATCGAAGACGGCATCGCGCGGTCGGCGGGAACCTGCATGACCATGGGCACGGCATCCACCATGACCAGCGTTGCCGAGGTGCTGGGCTTTTCGCTTCCCGGTGCGAGCTCCATCCCGGCGGTGGATTCGAATCATCCCAAGATGGCCAACCGCTCGGGGCGGCGCATCGTGGAAATGGTTTGGGAAAATTTGCGGCCGCGCGATATTTTGCGGGAAGCCTCGTTCAACAACGCGATTGCGGCCGTGTTTGCGCTCGGCGGCTCCACGAATGCGGTGATTCACATCCTGGCGTTGGCCGGGCGGGCGGGAATTCCGTTGGCACTCGACCGGTTCGATCAGTTTTCGAAAAAGACCCCCATGCTTGCGAATTTGCGTCCGAGCGGAAAGTTCTTGATGGAAGATTTCTACTACGCCGGTGGATTGCCGGCATTGCTCAAGACGCTTTCGCCGCATATGGACCTTGGTTGCATGACAATTACTGGGAGAACTCTCGGTGAAAACGTCGCCGGCGCGGAAATCTACAATACGGATGTCATTCGAACTTTGGACAACCCGGTTCTTGCATCTGGAGGGCTGGCGATTCTGCGCGGGAATCTTGCGCCCAATGGTGCGGTGATCAAAGCATCGGCCGCCGAACCGCGGCTCCTGAAACACACAGGGCGCGCCATCGTATTCAATAGCTTCAACGAAATGAACGCGCGGATCGATGATCCCGCTCTGGATGCGGACGCGAACAGCGTCCTGGTGTTGCGAAACGCCGGCCCTAAGGGCGCGCCGGGCATGCCCGAATGGGGGAACTTGCCGATTCCGCAAAAACTCCTGAAAGCTGGGATACGCGACATGGTGCGGATTTCCGACGCCCGAATGAGCGGCACGAGTTACGGCGCCTGCGTGCTTCATGTTTCGCCTGAATCGTTTGTCGGCGGGCCGCTGGCGTTGTTAAAGGAAGGGGACATCGTCGAACTCGATGTTCCTGCGCGCCAATTGAACATGCATGTGAGCGAGGATGAACTCGCGCAACGGCGCGCCGCTTGGCGCCCGCAAGAGGGAATTTATCCGCGCGGCTACGGCAAATTGTTCATGAAGCATATCAAACAGGCGGACGAAGGATGCGACTTCGATTTTTTGGAAGGCACCGCGCCTATCCCTGAGCCTGAGATTCATTGAGGGCTCAGACCTGCGGCGTGTCGTTGGACTTGCTCTGATTTTTTTGCGACGTTACTCCGCGGTGGCAACGCGTCGTTGGCCCGTCCCGATGAGCAGCATCAGTAGCCCTGATAGGCAGAGGCTTCCCACCAGGTACAAAAGTCCGGCCGTGAAGGAATGTGTGCGGTGGACCAGGTAGCCCATCATCAGCGGACCGGCGAAGCCTCCGAGATTACCCAGTGAATTAATCAATCCGATGGAGGCCGCAGCCGCCGACTCGCTCAGAAAAGCCGTTGGCACAGCCCAAAAACAGGGATGAAACGCGAAATAGGAGGCTCCCACTAAAGTGAAAAGTGAAACCGCCAGAATCATGTTTGAGCCAAAAAGAACCGCCAGCAATAAGGCCAGTCCGCAAAGGAACATGGGAACGGCGGCATGCCAACGGCGCTCGCAAGTCTTATCCGAGTGCCAGCCATTCAACTGTTGCACCAGAAAACCGGCGAGATACGGCAGCGCCGCGAACAGCGAGACGCGAATGTCGCTTTGCCCCGAGAGGCGCTTCAGAATGGTGGGGAGCCAGAACGCGATCCCGTAACCTCCCGTGGTTGCGCAAAAATAGCAGAGCGTGAGAAGAATGACATCGCGCTGGGACAGGGCTTGCCAAATGGTGTAGGAGCGGACTTTCTTCTTTGCCTGTTTTTCCTCTTCCAGGCGATTGGTGATCCATTCGTGCTCTTCCGAGTTGAGCCAGCGCGCTTCGCGCGGCCAGTCTGTAAGATAAAAGGCGGTGAGCACGCCGAATACCACTGCGGGTATTCCTTCCAGGATGAACAGCCAGCGCCAGCCTCGCAAGCCAAACCAGGAGATTCCCAGCAGCCAGCCGGCGAGAGGCGAGCCGATGACGAAGGAGAGCGGATTTGCGGCGAAAAAGATGGCTACTGCTTTGGCGCGGTCCTGATAGCGGAACCAGTGCGACAGGTAGACGATGACGGCGGGGAAGAAACCCGCTTCCGCGGCCCCCACCAGAAAACGGACCACGTAAAATTCCCGGTCCGTGTGGATAAAGGCCATCAGCACGGTTATGATTCCCCAGGAAATCATGATGCGAGCGATCCAGCGCCGCGCGCTCCAGCGCTCCGCAATCAACGCACCGGGAATTTCCAGCACCAGATAGCCGATGAAAAACATGCCGGCTCCCAGACCAACCACTCGGTCGTTGAAGCCCAGGTCGCTGGGCATCTGGAGCGCGGCTGCGCCGACGTTCATGCGATCCAGGAAAGCAATGACATAGAGCAGGAAGAGAAAGGGGAGGAGCCGCCACGCAATTCGTTTTCGCGCGCGCGAAGCAACGGCCGGGTCGGGAGGTGTGACGGGCATCTTCCCTCGATTCGCAAGACTTCAAAGACTGGCGGACGTATCCAGCGCCATACGCGCGATTTTCCTGACACGATTTAGCATCTCGGGCTACCTCTGCACACCGTCGGCAATTTCACGCCGGCTCGGGGATCGGCTCCATATTCCCTAAGAGAAAAACATAGCCGCCGATTCCTACGACGAGAAATGCCGCAGCCGCCGCAAATGCCCAGAAAAACGAGTGCGTACCCGCCAGGATGTAGCCGGTGACAACCGGCGCGGCAATCGCGGAGAGTTGGCTGCAAAAATTCATGATGCCTCCGAGCGTTCCGACGCTTTCTCTCGGGGCGATCAGCGAGGGAATGGACCAGCCGATCGGTGAGGCGGCAGACAAACCTCCCAATGCTATGCTGATCCAAAAAACCGCCTGCAAGGGAGTTTGAGCGCGCGCCGCGCCTAAGATGCCCAATCCGAGGGTTGTTCCTCCAATCAAAACGGCCTGGCGAACGCGAACGGCGTTCCATCCGCGCTGGATGAGCGAATCCGCGAGCCATCCGCCGATCACCAGCTCTGCGATGGTTGCGAAAAGCCAGGGAATGCCGGCGTAGAGAACAGCGTGAAACAGATCGAGGTGATGCGTCTTCAACAGATACTCCGGCAGCCAGGTGAGGAACAGATAGAAGCTGTAGGTGTAGGAGGCGAATCCCAAGGCCAGACCACAGACCCTTTTTTGCCGCAACAAATAGCCGAGCGGCGCTCCTTTGGCTGCACGCGCCTTGTCTTCCGGCTGCGCTCCGCCGCGTTTGATCCATTCCCGCTCGGCGTCCGTCAAATATTTATCTTCGCTAGGGTTTCGATAAAAGAAGTAGAACAGCGCGAAGTACACAACGCTGATGAAGCCCGTGGCCGCAAAATTCCAGCGCCATCCGAAATACAAGAGTGTCAACCCCAGTAGCGGAATTCCGATCGCCGAAGCGAACTTCGCCATGGAATCAAAGATTGCCGTCGCCAGGCTGCGCTCCTTTTCAGGGAACCAATAGCCGATGGCTTTCGCGTTGCCCGGAAACGTCGGAGCTTCGCCGACTCCCAAGAGAAATCGCGATGCAAATATGCCGCCGATACCGGTGGAAAGGGCTGCGCCGAAGGAAGCCACACTCCAGACGATCGTGCTGACGATGCCGACGCGCCTTACGCCAAATCGATCCAAGAGCAAGCCGGAAGGGAGTTGCAGGGTGGCGTACGTCCAGTTGTAGGCGCTCAGCAGATAGCCGAACATCACGGTGGAAATCCCGAAGGTGTCGTGCAGTGCGTCGCGAGAAACGGAAAGGTTCACGCGGTCGAAATAATTCACGAGCACGCCGAATCCCAGAAGCAGGGCGATGCCCCACCTTCTCTTCGGGACAGAGAAAGCCTGCAGATTCGGCCGTGACTTCACAAGATCCTCTTTGTCGCTGGGCATGCCGCGCGAATATAGTGAGAAGTGTGCACGGAAACAAGGGGCGCCGTGGAGCTTCGGGGGAGGAGCTCGCATGCGTGTGAAAGGAAGGGGGATAGGAGATAGAGACTGGTGAACGGTAGCCTCAAGTGCATGCCCGTCAGGCGAGGCACCCCGCGGTTCTCGATTTGACCAGAGCCAACCAAGCTACTATCTGGCCGTGTGGCAACAGCGGGGAACTGATTCGCTTCTAATCAGGGCAATTAACGCGCTTCAGGAGGGCATTGTGAAAACCTTGCATCAGATTGGCGATTTGGCTTTGTCGGCAGTCCTTGTTTGGGGGGTGCTGAGTCCATGGGAGCGAGCGTGGGCTGCCGGGGCAGATGACGAACAGAAGGCCGAGGCTCCGGCGCTCACGATCTACAACCAGCAGTTCGCGGTGGTGCGACAGAAGTTGCCGCTGGATTTGAAGTTGGGCGTAAATCATGTGCAGGTCGCAGACATTACGGCGCGTCTGGAGCCCGATTCGGTCATCCTGCGCCCGCTCGATGCCGGCCGGCGCCTCCAGATTCTTGAGCAGAACTACCGCAATGATCCCGTTTCGCAGCAACTGCTGCTCTCGTTCTACGAAGGCAAGACCATTGAATTCCTGCGGACCGACAAGGACGGCGGCACGCACGTGGTCCAGGGCAAGATTGTTCGCAGCGGCTACGTGTCCCATTCAGCAGGCATTCAGCCGAACGGCCAGCCGTACTACCAGCAACAGGGCGCCGTCGCCCAGACTGGGGGAGACCAGCCGGTGATTGAAGTGAACGGCAAGCTACAGTTCTCGCTGCCGGGCCAACCGCTCTTTCCGGCGCTGGCCGACGATACGGTGCTGAAGCCCACGCTAGCCTGGGAGCTGCAAACGGACAAGCCTGGAGCAGCGACGGCGGAATTCAGCTACGTGACCGGCGGCATGAATTGGGAGGCCAGCTACAACGTAGTGGCGCCGCCGAAGGGGAGCGCGCTGGAGTTGGTCGGCTGGGTCACGCTCGACAATCAGAGCGGGAAGACGTTTCGTGAAGCGCGGATAAAACTGATGGCAGGGGATGTCAACAAGGTGCCGCCTCCGCGGGCAATCATGATGGGAAGCGCGGGAGCAATAAGCTATGGAGTGGGCGGAGGCCAATTCGGGCCACCCGTGCAGGAGAAGGCGTTCGACGAATATCATCTGTATACGCTTGAGCACTCCAGCACCCTTCACAACGGAGAAACCAAGCAGGTAGAATTTGTGCGCGCCGCGGGAATCCAGTCTCAATCGGTGTATGTCTACGACGGATTCAAGATTGACCAGAACTACGGGAATTGGTCGTATGAGAACATCCGCCAGCAAGAAAGTTACGGCACGCTTTCCAACCCCAAAGTTTGGGTGATGCAGGAGTTCAAGAACAGCGCTGCGAATCATCTGGGCATGCCACTTCCGAAGGGACGAGTGCGTTTCTACCGGCGCGATGATGACGGGCAACTGGAATTCACCGGGGAGAACGACATCGAGCACACGCCAAAGGACGAAACTCTGCGGCTCTATACCGGCAGTGCATTTGACTTGACCGGGGAGCGCACCCGCACCGAATTCCGGGCTGATTTTAATGGGCGGTGGATCGACGAATCGTTTGAGATGAAAGTTCGGAATCACAAAACGACGCCCGTGGAGGTCCGCATCGTGGAGCATCTCTACCGCTGGACAAGCTGGGATATCGTGAAGAATTCCGATCCATTTAAGAAGATGGACAGCCAGAGGGTGGAGTTTGTAGTGCAGATTCCACCGGACGGAGAAAAAATCGTAAATTACAAGGTCCACTATAGTTGGTAGGAGATCTTGAGATTTGATTTGCCGAGGTAGGCGTTCACCGTTTGTTGGAGAAGAACTGAAGCCCTGGCCAACTTTGGTCGTATTATCACTTGGCGGTCTTGAGGTGAGAAACGATGAAAAAGCTCTGGGTACTCAGTTTGATTGCGATTCCGTTGCTTGTTGTGAGATCGGAGGAGCCGGCCCCGGCAGGTTTCGAGCACTGGGAGCCAGCGGCTTTGCTGCGCGGCGCACAGGCGCTCGCCGTGGGCGCAGCAACCGATCCTCATCACGTTGCTGTGAAGCAGCTCGCGGATTATCCCAATGAGTTGTTCCTATTGGCTCACAGGGAAGCCGACGGCCAGGCGGAATGGCACGAGACGCAAGTAGACGTGTTTTTCGTGCAATCCGGTACGGCGACGCTGCTAGTGGGGGGCACGCTGCTCAACGGGGAAACGGTTGCGCCGCACGAAAAGCGCAACGGCACCATTCAAGGTGGCACGCGGCAGAAACTGTCGGCGGGAGATGTAGTCCGAATTCCCGCTCGCGTGCCGCACCAAATCTTGCTCGATGGCGGGCATGAGTTCAATTACCTGGCTATCAAAGTGAAAGGCTACTAGCGCACGACTAACCGGACGCTGCTTTGCTTTACCACTCGTCGGTGACCGGGGCGCAGCCCTGCCAGAACGCTTGGGAGATTTTTCGAACGGACTGCTCAGGTACTCGCGCCAGGGCCGATGGCCACAACAAAATATGTTGCCGGCGTTGTCCCTACATTCTTGATTCCGTGCTCGTCATTGGAGTGCACAAAACCCACGGAACCCGGCCCGAGACGGTAACTCGTGCCGTCGACGGTGATCTCGACGGTCCCTTCGCGGATCAGCCACATTTCGGAGTGCACGTGGTGGTGTGGCGGATGGGGCGCGCCTCCGGGCTGCAGCGTCGTCTCATGAACTTCCAGGGATTCGCTGGTAGCAAGCTTACCCTTCAGAACATCGCGGATTTCGGCGTTGTTCGGCGTTCGAATGGGTAGCTTTTCGAATGGATACATCGCCGAGGGCAAGGCGCTTTCTTGCGCGGCCATGCTCGCGGGGTGGAGAGCGGCGGGAAGAAGTGTTGCGGGAAGCATGAGACACAAATCACGACGGGTCATGGACATGAGTTTCTCCTTTTGGAATTAGGGAAGCGGCCTTCTCGGGAGTTTTTGCGGCGCGGTAGATGGATTCGATGAGGGCCAGGCTGCGGCGGCCTTCGAGGCCATCGCAGGCCGGGGCGCGATCCGTTTGAATGGCTTGAAGGAAATCTTCGAGGACGGCTTGATGGCCACGAAAATCGCTAACGGTGGCGGAGGAGGCGCTTTGATTTTGGTCGAGCGGGGCGGGCTCGATGCTGGCGGCTGTGGTGTTCTTGAGATTGGCGGCGATGATGCGGTCGTGTTCGAGGATGACTGTTCCTTCGGTGCCGGTAAATTCGATGCGGCGGGGATAGCCAGGATAGGCGGCGGTTGTGGCGTGGAACACAGCAAGAGCGCCGCTGCCAAATTCGAGGATGGTGGCAGCGGTGTCTTCGGCTTCGATTTTGTGAAGCAGCGTGGCGGTGCGGGCTTGCACGCGAGCGACGTCGCCGAGGAGCCAGAGGAGCAAGTCCACAGTGTGAACGCCTTGATTGATTAAGGCGCCGCCGCCGTCGAGGGCGATGGTGCCGCGCCAGCGCGAATTGGAGTAGTACTCGGGAGGGCGATACCATTTTACGCGGGCGTCGACGAAGAGGGGCTTGCCGAGGAGGCCTTGGTCGAGCCAGTTTTTGAGTTGGCGAATGTGCGGCTTCATACGGTCCTGAAAAATAACGCCGAGTTTCACGTTGGATTGTTTCGCGGCTTCGATAAGGGCGTCGGCGCGCGCGGTAGTAATTTCGATCGGTTTTTCCGTGAGCACGTGCAGGCCTTGACGGGCGGCGGCGATGCCTTGGGCGGCGTGGAGGCCCGAGGGGCTGCCAAGGATGACGAGGTCCATGGGGCGATGTTGCAGGAAGGTGCCAAAGTCTTGATAAGGAGTGCCGCCGTGTTCGCGGCAGAGGCGGGCGACTTTTTCGGTGTTGGTGCCGTGCATGGCGGAGATTTCGACGCCGGGGATGACGCGGGCGGCGCGGGCGTGGGTTTCCGTGATGTTGCCGCCGCCGATGAGGCCGATGTGGGTGGTCATGGAGAGTTTTCAGTCGTTCGTTTATAGTTCTAAGTCTGAAAAGAAGGATAGTTGGAAACGTGGTTTTATCCAAACCTCAGTTTTTTCGGTTTGACACTTCTTGGAGCGACTTCTATATTCTGCGTCGTCGGTCAAATGTTCATTTTCCTCCGCTTCTCTAGGAAGATGATTGTTTCAATCGGCGGGAAACCAATGCAGTTTCTGATACTGTGGGTTGACTGCCTCTGGAAAGGAAGCGCGAGGAGTCAAGAAGTTTAGCGCGGGCGTGAGCATGGCAACGACATCCGTCAAACAGCCGGAAGAGAAAGGGAAACCGCGAGTGGCGGCGCTGTTGGCTGGAGATCAGATCCACTCTGCCGTGGAAGAGGTATTGGCATCCACGCAATTCATTGATATTCACACGCATCTGTTTTCACCGGCATTTGGCAAGATCGGCCTCTGGGGAATCGATGAGCTACTGACGTATCACTATCTGGAGGCGGAGTTCTTCCGCTCGTCGAGCATGACCCCCGACCAATATTGGAAGCTTTCGAAAAAAGACAAGGCCGACGCCATTTGGAAGGCTTTGTTCGTCGAAAATAGTCCGATTTCAGAAGCGACGCGAGGAATCATCGCGGTCCTTAAGGTGTTCGGCTTGCCCACAAATGCTTCCGCGCTGGAAGAAGCGCGTAGATTCTTTGAGGCGCAATCCGTCGAATCGCACATTCAAAGAGTGTTTGAACTCGCGGGCATCAGCAGCGTAGTGATGACCAATGATCCGCTGGACGCGGAGGAGCGGCCAAAGTGGATGAGCGGAGGGCAGAAACATCCGCAATTTCATGCCGCCCTTCGGCTGGATCGGATTCTGTCGGGCTGGTCCCAACACTGGCAAGAATTGGCGCGTCAGGGCTACGCCGTGAATGAGCGAGCAACGGGGAAATCCGTGGCGGAAATTCGCCGCTTTCTGGCGGAGTGGAATGAACGAATGCGGCCGCTGTATATGGCGGTATCGCTGGCTGACGAGTTTCGATTCCCGGCCGCCAGCATGACGTGCAAGATTCTGGGCGAGGCTGTTCTGCCATCCTGCCGCGAATTTGGCACACCGATGTCGCTGATGATTGGAGTTCGCCGCCAAGTGAATCCGGCGCTGCGTCTTGCGGGAGACGGGGTTGGCAGAGCGGACCTTCGCGCCGTTGAAAATTTGTGCCGCGACTTCCCGGACAATCGGTTCCTCGTGAGTGTGCTGAGCCGCGAGAATCAGCACGAACTGTGCGTGTATGCGCGGAAGTTCAACAATTTGATGCCCTTCGGATGCTGGTGGTTCCTGAACAACCCGTCCATCGTGGAGGAGATCACCCGCGAACGAATTGAGATGCTGGGGGCCAGCTTTATTCCGCAGCATTCCGATGCGCGGGTTCTTGAACAGGTCATCTACAAATGGCGGAACACGCGTGTGACCCTCGCGCCGATCCTCACGAATTCCTACCGGCTGCTGCACAACGACGGCGGCCGAGTGACCAAGCAAGATATTCAACGGGACGTGAAGCGCCTGCTGCGAACGAATTTCGAGAATTGGACCGGACTGAAAAACGGGTGAGCGCACGGGCTCTCTTGCACTGGCTCGCGGGCCCTGCGGTCTTTCTGTGCTACGCCGCGAGCGAGTCCGTTCACGCACATGTTCTTGACGTGAGTGCCGGGCGGTCTTCACGGCGATAGCTGTTCTTTTTGCAGTTTCGAGTGCGTTGCTATGAGGAATGAAAGCCAATCATGCGAATCACTGATGCCAAAGTAATTGTTTGCAGCCCCGGGCGGAATTTTGTGACGCTCAAAATCACCACAGAAGACGGCATCTACGGCCTCGGAGACGCCACGCTGAACGGCCGCGAACTCGCCGTTGCCAGTTATCTCTCGGACCACGTCCTGCCTCTTTTGATTGGCCGCGACGCGCGGCGGATCGAGGACATCTGGCAATACCTTTATAAAGGCGCGTATTGGCGCCGCGGCCCGGTCACGATGTGTTCGATCGCCGCGGTTGACACGGCGCTTTGGGACATCAAGGGCAAGGCTCTGAACGTACCAGTCTACCAGCTGCTGGGAGGTGCCTCTCGAGATGGCATACTCGTGTACGGCCACGCCAGTGGGCAGGACATTGAGGACACCGTCAAGGCGGTAGCGGACTACATCAAACTGGGATACAAGGCCATACGCGCACAAAGCGGCATTCCCGGACTGCGGAGTACATACGGAGTCGGCCGCGGCAAACTGTATTACGAGCCTGCGGAAAAAGATGCGCCCGCGGAGGACGCGTGGAGCACCGATCTTTACTTGAATTTCGTTCCACGATTATTCGAAAGATTGCGAAAAGAATTTGGCGAGGATCTTCCTTTGCTGCACGATGCGCATCATCGGCTCTCGCCCATCGAAGCAGCGCGCCTGGGGAAAAGCCTCGAGCCGTATCACTTGTTCTGGCTCGAAGATCCGGTTCCGGCGGAATTGCAGGAAAGTTTTCGTCTCATCCGCCAGCACACCACCACGCCGCTCGCTGTCGGCGAAGTTTTCAATACCATTTTCGATTGCCAGCAGCTGATCGAGGAGCAGCTTATCGATTACATTCGAACCGCGGTTGTGCATGCTGGAGGGATTTCGCACCTGCGAAAAATCGCCAGCCTGGCCGAACTGTACCAGGTGCGGACGGGATGCCACGGCGCGACGGACATGAGTCCTGTCTGCATGGCGGCCGCTTTGCATTTTGATTTGAGCGTTCATAATTTTGGGATTCAGGAGTTCATGCGCCACACGGAAGATACGGACCGCGTCTTTCCGCATTCCTATAGTTTTACCGACGGTTTGATGCATCCGGGCGATGCTCCCGGCCTTGGCGTCGATCTAGATGAAGGTTTGGCGTCCAAATATCCTTATCGGCGAGCCTACTTGCCAATCAATCGCAAACTCGATGGCACGATGCACAGTTGGTAGAGGGGAGCGTTGCGGCCGGGAATTTGGATCCCGGTGTGCAGCCAACCAGAACGTTTCCAGTCTGCATGAATCGCCGGTTCTCATTCGAATCAATGGCTGAGGTGAGGGCATGGGGTTGACGATCAAGCCGAAGAAAGAATGCCGCTGGGACCTCGTTAGTTTAGGCGAGGTAATGTTGCGATTCGACCCAGGCCACAGGAGGATTGCGACGGCGCGATCCTTTGAAGTGTGCGAAGGCGGCGGAGAGTACAACGTGGCGCGCGGGTTGAAGCGCTGCTTCGGCATGGACACGGCGGTGGTCACGGCGTTTGCCGATGATCCGGTGGGAAGGCTGCTTCAAGATCTCATTTATCAGGGGGGCGTGGACCAGTCGCTGGTGCGCTGGGTCGAGCATGATGGTGTTGGAAGTGCGGCGCGCAACGGGCTCAATTTCACCGAGCGCGGGTTTGGCGTGCGTGCAGCGCTGGGAAGTTACGATCGGGGGCACACCGCGGTTTCACAGCTCAAGCCAGGCGACATTGATTGGGAGCAGATTTTTGGAAAGCAGGGAGCGCGCTGGTTGCACACTGGCGGCATATTCTGCGCCCTCTCGGCGACGACCCCAGAAGTCACTTTGGAGGCCATGCAGGCGGCGAGGCGGCACGGCACGGTTGTCTCGTATGACCTGAACTATCGTGCTTCTTTATGGAAGTCGCATGGCGGCAAGAAACAGGCGCAGGAAGTGAACCGCCGCATCGCGCCCTTCGTCGACGTCATGATTGGCAATGAGGAAGACTTTTCCGCGGCGCTCGGCTACGAAGTGCCGGGAATGGATGAGCATCTCTCGACGTTTGAAGCGGAGAGCTTCAAGCAGATGATCATCAAGGCCGCGAAGGATTATCCATTCCAGGCGGTCGCCACCACCTTGAGGAAAGCCAAGACGGCCACGCAAAATGATTGGGGCGCTATCTGCTATTGCGACGGCAAATTCTTCCAGGCAAAGAATCGCGAGAATCTCGAAATTTTTGATCGCGTCGGCGGAGGCGATTCTTTTGCTTCCGGCCTAATTTACGGATTCCTGGCGGGGAAAGATCCGCAATGGTCGGTGGACTGCGGCGCCGCGCATGGCGCACTGGCCATGACCACGCCAGGAGACACCTCGATGGCAACGATGCAGGACGTCTTGCAAGTAATGAAAGGAGTCGGTGCGCGCATCGCGCGCTGATAAGCAAGCGCCGGAAGAAAGGTTATCGCCGATGGACAAGCAAAGAGTTCGCGAACGGATCATCGAGATTGGAATCGTCCCGGTGATTCGAGCATCGTCGCCCAGCGAAGCGCGTATCGCGGCTGATGCCGTTTGCCTGGGGGGCATTCCCATCGTGGAAATCACGATGACCGTCCCCGGCGCCGTCGAGGTGATTCGCGAACTGGCAAAGTCTGGCGCTTCGGAGATGCTCGTCGGAGCGGGAACGGTTCTAAACGTGGAGGCAGCACGCCGCTGCCTGGGCGCTGGAGCCGAGTTTCTTGTGAGCCCCGGGCTGAACCTCCCGACCGTTGCGCTTGCCGCGAAAGAAGGGAAGCTGATCATGGCCGGGGCATTGACGCCTACGGAAATTATGGCCGCCAGCGAAGCTGGTGCGGACTTCATCAAGGTTTTCCCTTGCGGGCAAATGGGAGGCGCGAAGTACATCAAGGCGCTGAAAGGCCCGTTTCCGCAAGTTCCGTTTGTTCCGACCGGTGGCGTGAACCTGAACACCGCGGCGGAATTCATCGAAGCGGGATCCGTGGCCCTGGGTGTCGGCGGAGAATTGGTGCAGTCCCATGCACTGAAGTCCAATAAGCCGGAGATCATTATTGAAAACGCGCGGAAATTCCTGGCGATCGTGAAGCAGACGCGCGAGCAAATGAAGTCGGCGGGCATCGCTGCCAAAGGCAGCCAGTGACTTTCGGAAGCGCGCTCGAATTATTCTGGATCCAAAACGCGCTATTGATTGACGCCACTGGCGAGAATGCCGCCATCCACAACCAGCAAGTGGCCGGTCACAAAGCTGGCGGCATCCGAGGCGAGAAAAACTGCAGCGCCCTCCAACTCTTGGGGCTTACCGAACCTGCGCATGGGCGTACGCATGAGGAACTCCTTGCCGCGCTCGGTCCCATCGAGCAGAGCCGCATTCAGGTCCGTGCGCAACACGCCGGGAACGAGCGCGTTCACACAGACTCCCGATGTCGCCCATTCCACGGCGAGTGATTTTGTGAGTGACGCAACGGCCGACTTGCTGGCGCCGTAGGCGGCAACTTCAAACAGACCAACAAACGACGAGAGCGAGCCTACATTGATGATACGGCCGTAGCGCTTCTCGATCATGTGCCGGCCAAAAACGCGGCAAGCGCGCAATGTCCCGTTCAGGTTTGTTTCCATGATGGCGTTCCATTCGGCTTCCGGAAACTCGAGCGTAGGCATTCGCTTGATGCGGCCGGCGCAATTCACAAGAATCTGGACGCTGCCGAATTCCGCGCAGACCGCCTGCAGGAGCCGCTCGAGGCTGCCATTGTCTGTGACGTCCGCGGTCTGCGCCAGTGAACGACGTCCAAGCGCCACAACTTCTGCGGCTGCGCTTTTTACCGGTTCTTCGCGGCGGCCCGTCGGGATAACGTTTGCCCCGGCTTGCGCCAGTCCCTTGGAGAGCGCCAGTCCAATACCGCTGGTACCCCCAATCACCACCGCTGTTTTATTTGTCAGATCAAGAAGCGGATGACTCATCAAGAACTCCTCAGGTTTAAAACCGCGTTGGGCGTCCCCCAACGGACAGCATCAATTGTAATAGTAGTTGTGAATTGCAAGGGTTGACGAAGTTCTACGTGAATCGCTATCCGCTAGGCTATAACTACTACTCGACGCGGTTTGTAACTTTTTGTAACAATCCGCTCGCTAGACCTCCACTCCCCTCGATATATAAATCGTTAAAAATAAACAGGTTAAGTCAAGAAAGTCATTGGGTGCGCACATGCACATCTCAGGCTGCCTGTGCCGACTTTCGGTTAGGCAGCGTTTTGGAGTACACGATGAGACAGTACGGTAGCAAGCGGCAACGAGGGTTCTCCCTGCTGGAAGGACTCATCGCCATGGCCATCATCATGGTCATTTTAGCCATGTCCGTGATTGGTTTCAGTTATTTGCAGCCAAACTTTAAGGCAAACTCCGCCATGGACCAGGTAGTTTACCGCTTGCGCTCGGCGAGAGAACAAGCCATCGCGCATCGCCGCAATGTCCAGGTGCAGTTTACGGGGACGAACCAAATCAAGATTTCGGAGCTGTGGCCATCCGGCACAGCGCCCTTGCCGGTGACGGTCTCGTTTGAGGGGGGAGCTCAGTTCATGGTCTTCAGCGCTCTTCCTGATACTCCCATGGCCTTTGGAAACACCGCGCCGGTCTACTTTGGGGGCGCATCGGGTGGGCCCCCGATCATGCAATTCACAACCAACGGTTCGTTCGTTGACAGCGGAAACACGCTGGTGAACGGCACGGTCTTCCTGGGCATCCCGGGGAACCAGTCGACCGCGCGCGCGGTGACCATTCTGGGCGGCACGGGCCGCGTGCGGGAATACCACTGGGACGGCGCCCAGTGGCAGGAATAAGGAGGATGCCAATGACGCGGACAACATCACAGCAGAGAAAGCAAACGGGCTTCACGCTATTGGAAGCGATGATCGCCATTGTGATCCTTTCCTTCGGCATCTTATCTTTGGCGACCGTCTACGCACAGGGCATTCAAGTGGCCAGCATGACGCAGTTCGACTACATCGCCGAAAAGAAGGCCGAAGAAGCGGTGGAGACGATTTTTGCGGCGCGTGACTCGAAGATTCTGGCTTGGACCAACATTCGAAACGTGACCGGCACAGGCGGAGCTAACGACGGCGTCTTTGTCGTCGGAGCGCTTCCTCTGCTGGCCGCGGGTCCGGATGGGCTCTATGGCACGGCAGACGATGACACGGCCAACCCGGACGTGGTGATCCTCGGGCCGGGACCGGACAAGATTCTCGGCACCGCCGATGACGTGGTGATGTCCCTGGGGAACATGACGCGGACCATCGTGATTGCGGACGTTCCGGGCGCAACTGGACTCCGGCAGATCACCATCACCATGAATTACACCGTGGGTGCACTAAACCGGCAATACACGCTGGTTAGCTATATCGCGCAGTTCTCGTGATTGTGGGTTGAGGAGCAAGTTTATGAAGAAACAGTCAGGCTTCACCTTGGTTGAGTTGATCGTGGCCATGGGCGTCACCGCGGTGGTTTTGACCGCGGCGGTATTGAGCTTTCGCGACTCCACCAAGGCCAACAGCACCATCACTCAGAAGTCGGACATGAGCGACAACATACGCTCCGGACTCAACTTGATCGTGCAGGATCTCATCCAGACTGGTACGGGGATTCCGACGGGTGGGATTTCGATCCCCAATACCGTCAACTCGAGTGGATGCAACACCGGCAAGCCAGTCAACCGGCCTCCCGCCGCTTTGAGCCTGACCTTCCAGGGTCCCAATTCCAGCACTCCGGGATGCAATGTGATCCTACCTCCGATCGAGCCGGGCAATAACCTGGGTCCCACGATTACGAGCCCGGACGGAACTTCGGGCCCCGCCAGCGACCTCATCACCGTTATGTACGTAGATAACACGCTGGCGCTGGATGCGAAACAGATCAACGGCGCTGGTTGCACGAATGGCTCGATCTCCGCGACAGGCAACACCATAACGTTTGATTCGGCCTGCGTGACCATTGGTGGGGCAGGAATTCCCGTCAATGTCGGCGACCTGATCATGATCTACAACAACAATGGAAATTGCCTGCAAATGGTTTCGGCCGTGAGCGGGCAAACCTTGACCTTTAACGCAGGCGACCCCTTCAACCTGAACGGGCGCACCGCCACCGAAACTGCGGGAACCATCAAGCAGCTTCAAAACGCAGGCGGTGCCTATCCCTTGACCTCTGCCACTCGCGTTTGGATGGTTACCTACTACCTGGCCGTCCCTGCGGGCGATACCACTCACCCGCAGCTCATGCGCGAAGTGAATTTCAATACTCCGCAGGCCGTGGCCGAGGTTCTTGAGAACCTTCAGTTTGCTTACAATCTGGCGGACGGTACCTCGCCTGCTCCCGTTAACCAAGCCGCGGTTCCTGCGACCGACACCGAAAACCAAATTCGTTCGGTGAACGTGTACATCGGTGCGCGTTCCACCTCGACTACCGCTGGTTCCGGGAAATATGCCCGCACCAACCTGGCCACGCAAGTCGCGCTGCGCAGCATGGCCTACTTTAATACTTATAAGTAAGAGGAGCTCCACAATGCGACCGGTGAAAACTTCTATGCGAAAACAATCGGGTATTGCGCTCGTCACAACCCTCCTTCTGCTCCTGCTGATGTCCGCCATGGTGGTGGGCTTCATCCTGCTGGTGACGGAAGGGCAAAGGCTGTCCGGGATGGACAACGATCAAGTGCGCGCGTTCTATGGCGCGGAATCCGGGATGGAGAAGCTCACGGCCGATCTCGGAGCGCTCTTTGCCACTACCTATTCACCGAGCATCGGACAGGTAAATGCGCTTGAACTCACCCCGCCATCGCTACCCTCCAGCACTGGAGTGACGTATAAGGATGCGCTCGGGAACAGCAGCTATTTGATTACTCCCTCTGCGCTCGACACAAACGGCAATCCATTGCCCCAGTTTGCTCAAATCACTTCGGGTTCCAGCCCTTTTCAAGGCATGTCTGCTCTGGAGACGACCTATACGCTGACGGTGGGAGCCCGGACGACATCCGGTGGTGAAGTAAAGCTGACGCGAACAACGCAAACGGTTGGTATCCCGCTCTTCCAATTCGGCATCTATTCGGATACCGATCTTAGCTTTTTCCCCGGCCCCAACTTCAACTTTGGCGGCCGTGTCCACACTAACGGCAACCTGTTCCTGGACAGCGGCGGACCGGCGAACGCCACGCCCACGCAGACCTCAACCGTCCAACTGTGGCTGGCAAATCCGGTGACCGTCAGCAAAGATATTCTACGCGACTGCCTTTCCAACACGAATCCGGAATCCACGTCAGGTCAACACCCGGGCAGCGTGGAGATCACCAAGGGCGGGGGTTCCTACCAGGCGCTCGGCTTCGGGCAAGGTAGTTTGAAAACCTGCTTGAATTCAGGTAGCAACCCAAGCTGGCCTTCGATCTCAGCTTCCTTTAACGGGAATCTCCGCAGCGGCGTGAAACCGTTGAACCTGACCATCGTGCTTCTCGGCAATGGTGTTTCGAAGCCCATCGATATGATCCGCCGTCCCGTGGCCGGCGAAAAGACCGCAAATCCTGGCGTGCTCGGCGAACGCTATTTTTCCGAGGCCAGCTTGCGCGTTCTAATTTCGGACAGCGCCTCTGACATTACCGGTTTGGACTGCGTCAGCTCGGGCGCCCCGTTCAACTTGGCGGACCTGGCGTTGCCAGTGGCAAACTGGTCCACGACGAATGCCACCAACCTGAAAACGGCCATGACGGCGGCAGGTACGCTCCCATTGCCGCTGGCGGCCTCAGGCGCTGCCGGCAAGACGGTGTCAGCGGCCTACAATACCAACGACGGCTACTGGCAAGTGGGCCCCACGGGGACCGCCACCGCTCCTACCTACGGAACGCCGATCATCACTGGGTTCATTAAGATTGACGCCCAGACGGCCTACGGCAGCCCTTGTGGCACGTATAAGGACGTAACCCAGGAAATTTTGAGTCTGGGCTACGCAGGCCGCAACCTAAATCCCGTGGCACTTACACCTCCGCAGCTTCCGGCATTGCCCGGAGGGCAAATCGGGCCTTCCACTTGTCCCGACCCTCACCCGAACGCGGTGATTCGCCTCGAGCGTATTCGCGACAATCCCTCGAACTTCGCAACCTCTACAGGTGCCTGCGGTGTGTCGGCGACCATCGTGCCGCCACTGCCATCCGACTACTGGCCTAACACGCTCTTTGACTCGCGGGAAGGTTACAACCGCCAGAGTCAGCCCTCTCTTAACACCCAAGTCTCGCTCGGCGGCATCATGAACTACGTCGAGCTAGACGTAAATAACTTGGCGAGGTGGTTCAACAAAACCATCGGTACGTCCGGCCCCAGCACCCAGGATCCCGTCGTCGCACCGAACAATTTTGTGGTCTATATCTCCGACCGCCGCGGGAACTACGTGCCAACAGGAACCGTCCTGGGTGGGTATCCGCCAGTATCGCCTTCTGGACACGAGACCGGGGAGTACGGATATGCGGACCTCGTGAATTCCTCCAGCCCCAAAGGCTGTCCCGATGGCACGCTGGAGCCCGTGGGAGCCAATGGAATCTCGTCGGAGGATCTGGATGGCACTGGCGTCCTCGCCACCTACGGAGAGGTAGCGTTTCCTCCGGCGCTGGTCGATAGCACTGGAGCGATTACGGCAAATACTCTCTTCACGAGTTCTCTCCTTGCGACCGTGGCCGACCCGCTTTGTGCCACAGGGTCAGGCGGCATTACTCCCTGGCCCAGAACTTTTCTGAACAACGCAAATGAAGCCCGCGAGAATCCGAATGCTCTCTTCCGCAGGGCGGTTAAGCTTGTGAACGGCAGTCTCATCAGTTTGCCTACTTGTCCCGGCGGCGTCTCCTGCGGGCTGACCATCTCGGCAGAAAACCCGATTTACATCCAGGGTGACTACAACGCGAACTCAGGTGGCAATCAATTCAGCGACCCCAGCGTGGCCGCCTCCGTGGCCGCCGATGCGATCACCATTCTCTCGGTCAATTGGAACGACGTTAATTCCTTCTCCGCGCCGTTCAACGCCGGCGCACGCAAGGGAGCGACGACCTACATCCGGGCGGGCGTTGTCGGCGGGAAACAAATACCATTCAACAAACCTACCTGGGACAGCACGGCGATCGATGGCAGCCAGGACTTCGGCACCGACGGCGGCGTGCACAACTTCCTGCGCTTCCTGGAGAGCTGGAATGGAACCTTGTTCTACGAAGGCTCCATCGTCAGCATGTTCTATGCTCGTCAGGCGACCGGCTTGTTCAATTCCGGCGGCAACAATTACAGCCCGCCAACCCGCGGTTACTCGTTCGACGTGAACTTCCTGAACCCCACGTTGTTGCCCCCGCGGACCCCGATGTTCCGCGACATCAACACGACAGGATTCACGCAACTGATGCTGCCGACTCAGTGATCGCAAGCTTCTCGCTGCGCGGCGCGGTCCCCTGTTCCCGGGACCGCGCTCCTGAGCGCGGCGAAAGTCGTGTAAAGCCGGATGCATACCGGGAACAGAGATGCAGATCGGTTGAATTCGGGTTCTCGAGGAATCAGGACGCTCGCATCACCGCCGGCCGGTAAGGCATCACTGGCGCCATTACTGCGGGCTAGGCGCGGGCATGGGAGAGACGCAGGCTATGGCAAAAAGTGCATCCGCGGGAGAATCTTCTGCCTCCAAATCACTGCTCTTCATGATGATCGCCATGACCTGCGGTGTCTGCATTCTCGTTGGCGGGGGCTTTCTCATGACCTCCCGCTTGATCAATACCCTTGCGCTGCGTAATTCCAGCGACAAGGCCACCGTGCGCACTCCGCTCGGCGACTTTAGAGTCGACAAAGCCAAGGAGACCGGCCCCACGCTCCCGGTTTACCCGGCCTCGACGTTAGTGCTCCCAGGAACAGAGGCGGCGCGCCTTCCGTCGAGCGACAGTCTGCCCCAGGTCGTCACCAGCAATTACCATACGAATTCTTCGCGGGAATACGTTGCTAACTGGTACGCCGAGCACCTGAGTCCGGAATTCGTTCGTCAGGACAGCGGCCCCAAGAACTTGCCCGAGGCCTTCCGGGAATCTCATATTTCCGAAGACGACATCGCCTTCGTGGGTGAACGGGGCGATCAGATCCGTGTTGTTGTCCTCGGCTCGGACTCGATGGGCACGAAGATTGCTCTCCTCCGTTCCGCTAAAGAGGCGGCTCACTAGGAGAGGGCGTCCGTTTTCCCCATACGCCAGCATCGCTACAGCGAATCGAAAATAAACGAAACGAACATCAGTTTCTGGTCGCGCTGAATCTGCAATGCGACCGCGGCGCCGGGATGCAGCGCTTTCAGCGCATCTCGCAGCCGCTCAAGCGTGGTCATCGGCTGTCCATTCAGCGTTCGAATCACGTCGCCGGCATTCAGCGGAACCTCCACCGCTGGGCCAGCGGATCGCGCAGCGACAATAATGCCAAATGGATCGCGCAAGTCCGAGGCCATGGCCGCAATTTTTGCGTCAATCTCAACGCCAATGATTCCCAGCGCCGGAACCAGACTCTTTTCCGGATCCGCCAGTGCCGTGATCTTATCCATGTCATGTGGCGGCGCGATCAAGGGAACATCGAATCCGAACCGCTCTTTCCCGCGAAGCACATCGAGATGGACTTTCTCGCCGGTTTCGCGCGACAGCAAATGAAAAGCCATGAAGGGAAGATTGTCCACGGCTTTGCCGTCAACCGCGGCCACGATGTCTCCGATCTGCACGCCGGCCGCCTCCGCCGGGCCACCCGGCAATACGTCCGCGATGATCACGCCGTAGTTGCGCGGCAGGCTCAGAGCCTCCGCCATGGAAGGCGTGATCGTTTGGATGCTCACGCCGATTTCCGGGCGGTGCAAATGCCCAAACTTGCGCAGCTGCTGGTACGCCACGTTGACGACCGAGCTGGGGATGGCGAAGCCAAGTCCTTCGTTGCCCCCCGATTGCGACAAGATAAAAGTATCCACGCCCACGACGTCACCATCCACGTTGACTAGCGGTCCACCCGAATTCCCAGGATTGATGGGAGCGTCCGTCTGAACATAAATCATCGGAGAATCCGGATCGATCTGCCGCGCTACCGCGGAGACGACGCCCATCGTAACCGAATTGCGCAAGCCTTCCGGGCTGCCGAAAGCAAACACCAACTCTCCCTGTCGAAGTTTGCGATACGAGGCCAGAGAAAGTGCGGGGAGTGTGCCTGCGTCAACCTTGATTACCGCGAGATCGTTCTCGCGGGACACTCCGACGATGCGCGCCGGCACAATCGTGGTGCGCGTGGAAAGCGCGGCGTTCAGCGAGCCATCGGTGTTTGCCGGGGGCAGCACCACCTGGACGCGTTGTGCCCCATTCACCACGTGCGCGTTGGTAATGATGTACCCGCTGGAATCCACAACGAATCCAGAGCCGATCGCGCGCTGCCGTCCGATTACCGCGTTGGTGTTCCCTTTTTCCCCTTCTTCAAGCGGGCCGTAGCCGGTAACCAGAATTTGCACCACGCTGGGCGAAACTTTTTTTACAAGTTCATTTACGGATCCGCTTAGCTTTCGCAGCGCATCGCCGGGGCGCTCCTGGGCCTGTGCGCTGCCGGGCGGCAGGCAGGAAAGTAGAAACAACGCTGGGGCGAAAATAGTGCACCACACTGGTCGTGTCTGGCGGTCGCGTTTCTTCGTGCATTGCTGGGTGGACGAGAACATGGCTGAATTCTCCTCGAAAGGGCGGCTGCAAGATGGATGCACCGACGGCCCCTCCAGAGTACAACGAATGCTGGTAACATGTGGTTTCGAGATCATCGCAATACGTCGAGCAGAAACGCAGTGGAATTATTCCGCAAGAACATTGAACCCGAGCGCATTCCCGTGCATCCGAATTCGGAGGATGATTGCGCGAGTGCCGGATGTGCCGGAACGGACACGCTCCCGGGGAGCCGTCACGGCGATTTCCCGCAAGTAGTGCGACCATAGCCTGTCATTCTCTATAGAGGATTAGCCGACCATGCCACGGATTCAAACCACGGAAGACCGCCGGCTCGAAGAATCGCGCACCCGCAAAAAATACTGGAAGCGCTGGGGACCCTACCTTTCCGAACGCCAGTGGGGCACGGTCCGCGAAGACTACAGTCCCGGCGGCACCGCCTGGGAATATCTTCCGCACGACCACGCTCGTTCTCGTGCGTACCGCTGGGGAGAAGACGGCATCGCAGGAATCAGCGACCGCCACCAGATGATGTGCTTCGGCCTGGCCTTATGGAACGGGCGCGACCCGATCCTGAAGGAACGCATCTTCGGCCTGACCGGAAATGAGGGAAATCACGGCGAAGATCCCAAGGAATATTATTTTTATCTCGATTCCTCACCCACGCACACCTACATGCGCATGCTCTACAAGTATCCGCAGGCCGAATTCCCGTACGGTGCGCTCGTCGAAGAAAACCGCCGCCGTGGCCGCAGCGAGCCGGAATTCGAACTATTGGATACCGGCGTCTTCGCCGAGAACCGCTACTTCGATGTATTCGTTGAGTATGCCAAGGCTGATGTCGAAGACATGCTCATCAAGATCACGGCCGTGAATCGCGGGCCGGAACTCGCCGCGTTGCATGTGCTCCCGCAATTCTGGTTCCGCAACACATGGTCCTGGGGTAAGGATCTGCGGCGCCCGCTCGCGCGCCTTGGGACCAGTGTCCCCGGAAGTGCTTGCGTCGAGCTGCAGCACTGGCAGTACGGCAAACGCTGGCTGCTTGGCGCGGGAAAGCCTGAGCTGCTCTTCACGGAAAACGAAACCAACAACGCGCGGCTCTTTGGCGGCAGAAACCGGTCGCCGTACGTGAAGGATGCCTTTCACGAATTTTTGATTCGCGGCAACCAGGCCGCCGTCAATCCGCAACAGATGGGCACCAAAGTAGCGGCGCACTATCCGCTACAGCTCGGCCCCGGTGAGTCCGTAACGGTCAAGCTGCGGCTCACCGATCTCGAGCCTCTTGGCGCAATGGACACGGGTGCGGGCATTGTGGGCGGATTCGACTCCCCCGGCACACAGGAACGCGCCGAAGGCGTTCCCGGCACAAACGATTTTGGCAAGGGATTTGACGGGCTGTTCGCCACTCGCAAGAGCGAAACGGAAGAGTTTTACTCCTCGCGCATTCCAAAGGAACTCTCCGACGATGCCAAAGCCGTCATGCGCCAGTCGTTTTCCGGAATGCTGTGGTCCAAGCAGTTTTATCACTACGATGTGCACACCTGGCTCGAAGGCGATCCCGCCGGCCCCAAGCCCCCGGAAGAGCGCTGGCATGGCCGCAACAAGGATTGGACGCACCTCTACAACGAGGACATCATCTCCATGCCGGACAAGTGGGAGTATCCGTGGTACGCCGCGTGGGACCTGGCGTTTCACTGCATCACGCTGGCGCTCGTCGATCCGGATTTCGCGAAAGACCAGCTCATTCTCCTGCTCCGGGAATGGTACATGCACCCGAACGGCCAGCTGCCCGCCTACGAATGGGCCTTCGGCGATGTGAACCCGCCGGTGCACGCCTGGGCTGCGTGGCGCGTCTACAAAATCGAGCGGCGCGTGC